>JACKQG010000811.1_pt1 | contig 44241 bp, 30 predicted proteins | sample 8237621 | NCBI WGS metagenome assembly JACKQG01 (sample SAMN15677084, study PRJNA649215) | marine metagenome | biome: marine; feature: Black Sea; material: saline water; isolation source: suspended particulate matter (SPM) from the Black Sea western gyre | collected 2013-06-09/2013-06-10 | depth... | reverse complement strand
GTTTGGCCTGCCGGAAGCAGTCCCACGTGCCGCCGATGTCGAAGAAGTCGTGCGTGGCGGCGCACATCAGTGTCGGTTTCGGTGCGCGCATCATCACATAGTCGGGATGGTCCATGCCGAAGCCGACTGCGCCCTGTATATTCTGTTCCGCGTCTTGCGGCCCGATGGTCTCGGTCAGCCGACTGAGCGTGGTCAGAAAGCAGCTCGGTGCGGCGCACGTGATCCGTTCGTCCAGAGCCATCAAATAGCTGGTCAGCGTGCCGCCGCCCGAATTGCCCGTGCAGCCGATCCGTTTGGGGTCGATTTCCGGTCGGCTCTGCATGTAGTCGATCGCACGCATTCCGTCCCAGACGCGATAGGTAGCCGTGTTGCGGCCCAGCAGCGTACTACCCACGCCAAGCAGACTATGGGCCGTTGTGCCGCCTGTCACGGGCTTGCCATTTTCGTCAAGCAATTGGTACCGTTCGCCCTGGTCGATCGGGTCGTAGCAGAATGCCGCCAGGCCGTTGCGGGCCAGCAAGATGCACCCCCGCTGGTATACTTCGGACGCCTTGCCGTTGCCGCTGTGGCCGCAGGGAAACAGTACACCGGGAAACGGTGGTTTTGTCTTGGGCAGATACAACAGCCCGCTGACGAAGTGTTTTGGCTGGCTCTCGAAAATGATCTTCTCGACGCGGTAGTCGCCGCGGTCCTCTTTGGCAACGACCTGTCCGTTCAGCGGCGTACGCTCGGGAAAGCCGCCGAGTGCTTGAACGAAGAACTTGTGCATCCGGCGTTGGCGTTCGGCCATCTGCTCGGCCGTCTTCACCTCCTCGTACTCCGCCGCCCGCTGGTCGAGTGCCTCGCGAACGCGACCCATCAAGTACGTGTGCATCATTTGGCCCGGTTCAACGTCGCCGTCGGCCGGCAGCACGGTTAGATCCTCGGCCGCAGCACCAATGCCGGGCACAGACAAGAAAACGGTAACCAGCAAAACGCGCATCATGGCAACCTCCATAGCGAATAGGAAGCGAATCGGCCCACCGCAGTGTAGACCCGCGCGGGGCCGGAGGCAAGCAATTGAGGGGATTGGCGGTCGGAGGTTCTGAAGTCTCGCGAATTTGGCTACGGCTCCGCCGCGTCGTTGCCAGAGTCGTCACGGATTCGGCACGGATTCGGCACGGAACGGATTCAGTCATTCTGGACGCTCACGGCGGTTGCGCACTTCCGCATGACGAGTGGTTAAGGAAGAACGAACTCGTCGACAAATCAGGCAAGTAGGTCCCTGGCCTGCAGCGCGACAAAGGAGAGCTTCGCCGGAGGATGGGTCTCCCGACCCGTTTAGACGGCTCTGGAGAGCCATCCTACAGGGAGGTCTATTTCAGCTTCTCGCCTTTAGAGTCCGTCTGATCGAGCCGCTTTCTTCACGCGAATCAGTCCGATCAGACGTAGCAACTGGCTGAGACACGGTACGACCACTGCGCAAAGCACAAATAGAAATCCGACCAAGCTGATGACGATGAGGAGAAGTTGGACCGTTCTGCCAACGGGTTTTCGCCGTATCCCTTCGATGGCCAGAAACAGCAAGTGGCCTCCATCCAAACCGGGAATGGGCAGACAGCAAAAGACCGCATAGTTGATGCCGACATAGGCCAGGAAAACCAACAGACGCGGTAGACCTTGCGATGATTCTGCAGTGCCCACCGCAGCTATCTTGATCGGGCCGCCCAGACTCGTCCGCTGGATTCGTCCCGAGACGAGCCTCTGAAGAACTACAAGTACATCGCCAAGAGTCTCACGCGTGTTGCGGACGCCTAGCTGATGCCATACCGGCAGGCAACGGCCGTGAATACCACGGCTAGCAGCAGGTTCATCAGCGCACCAGCCAGGATGATGACTATTCGCTGCCAGACGGGTTTAACGGCGAAGTTGCGCGGGTCCGCTGCGGTTTCGAAACCGAAGTAGTACCTCGCCAACTTCAGTCTGCAAGCCTTCGCCGCAAGAACGTGCCCCAGTTCGTGGCCCAGATAGATGATCCCTAACCCTATGACGACCGCCAGAATCATTCCCAGCATCCCCAACGGACCGGCTGCGGCGAACAAGCAGATATCCATGGTTGAGATCTCTCCGGAGAGACGCGTACACCGAGCCCCGTTTTGTCTGAATCGCACCTGCAAACGAGTGTACTGATGCCGAACCAGAGTCGATACCCCGTGTCCGTTCACTCTGGATCCCGGGTTCCGTCGTTGCCCAAACCGCCCTTTTTGCTCGTTTAACCGCAAGCCGGAGGCGTGCGCGCGAGCTAGGGGCGCGCACGCCTCCGGCTTGCGGTTAAACGAGCCATTCTCGACCAGGAGCGGCATAACGGATAACATGAAACCCGCTATCACAGCGATCCTCGTACTACTGGAGTCTGCCTGTGCCTTCATTTCATGGCCTAACAGAAAAGCCCCATCAGCCCGACTGGCGAGGTCTACTCAACAATATCCGTCGCAGCGGGACCCCCGAGCGCGCCTACAGCATCGAGCTGTTCCACGACGCCGAAGTCATTGATGCGATTGTCGAGCGTTTTGACCTTGCCGGGGACTTGGACCCCATCTCTCCCGATTACGAACGCCGGAAGACGATTGCCTTCAACCGGTTCTGTGGTTTGGACTATGTTCGCGTCCAATTGGATCTGACGCTGACATTCCACCGTCACAGGATCGAAGATACAGCCGCGCTGAAACGAACGGACGGCCGTGAATTCCAGGACGAACACACCGGCCCGATCATGAGCTGGGAGGACTTCGAAAAATACTCCTGGCCCGATCCAGACACCGACGAGGCCGTTAAGGAACTGTACTGGTACCAGGAAAACCTGCCGGAGGACATGTGCTTGATCGGCGGCACCACGGCCCATTTCTGCGAGCGGCTCGTCTGGCTAATGGGATACGAGCACTTCTGTTATGCGCTTTACGAGCAGCGTGACCTGGTCGAAGCGATTGCCCAGAAGCTGCGCGAGTTCTACTTCGCTTGCATGCAACGTTACCTGGAGTGCGACCGAGTCAAAGCCCTTTGGGTCAGTGACGACATGGGGTTCAAGACCGGCTTGTTTTTCTCGCCCGATGATATGCGCGAATTGGTGTTGGCCAGCCACCAGGCACTGGCCCGGTTGGTCCACAACGCCGGGCGGCTTTACCTGCTGCATTCGTGCGGCAACCTACGCACCATCATGGAAGACCTGATCGAGGACGTGAAGATCGACGGCAAACACAGCTTCGAAGACACGATCGAGACGATCGAGAACGCGAAGCGCGCCTATGGTGATCGAATCGCCGTCTTAGGCGGGATGGACGTCGATTTCCTCTGCCGTAGCGACGAAGGAGCCATCCGTGATCGCGTTCGCCGGACGATCGACGCTTGTCAGCCGGGAGGCGGCTTCTGCCTGGGCACCGGAAACACGGTCGCCAACTACATCCCGCTCGACAACTATCTGGCCATGATCGACGAGTGCCGATTGTACGGTTCGTGATCCATCGTCGCGGCGAGACGATTGATCGCGTTGGGACACTGGGGCTAAGGATCGGCGAATCGATACTTGTCGCAGATTGACTGTGGGGCACGTTTCCAACGTGCCTGGCACGATGGAATCGTGCCCCACCTATTTCGGCGCCGATCTCAAGGACGTTCGATCACCGGTGCCGTCTTGACTCGCGGTTGAACCGGTAACTGGTCGATGCCGGCAAACTGAGGATCACCAAGGGCACGAAGCTCCGATTCGCCCATGAAGGGGCAGTCTGCGTCCACCCAGGCGATCAAACGTTGAAGGCTGACCGGATCGACCCGCACGTCGTAGTGCTTTCCGCTGCTGGCGATGTCGACCAAGCGGCTTCTGTAGGAAAGATGCTGCATGGGCCGCAGCGTCGCGTAGCCTCTGGGATCGTTGTGGCCGGCCATGGTCTGCACTGGGATTGGGGCAGCGATCCCGTAGCCCGGTTGGCCCGGCTCCGGAAGCGGGCCGCGACCTGATGGAGCCCAAGCGGCCGAGCCTACGAGGGTCAGGTACGGTTCCTTGAAGACATCCCATCCCGGTCGCAAGGTCAGGTCGATGGCGGCGCGGGCATCGGCGTCTTCCCGGTGGCACTTGACGCAGTAACGGTCCAGCACCGGCTGGGTAAATCGCTCGTAGCTGATGCTTTCAGTACCCCAAGGTGGCAGATCGATTTCGCTGGGCAGGCGGCCGAAGACTTGGCCCACCCGGGTCGTCGGCGTCGTGCTATGCATCTCGTGGCAGCCGACACATCCGCGCGTCTCTCCCGGCATCAAGCCCGTGAACGATCGCATGGTTTGCAGCGCTCGGTGGTGCTCGTCCAGTAGTTGGAAATAGAGGGCTTTCCCAGCCGGGGCTTCGAAATACACCGAGCCGTCCTGCTCGACCGGCACGGTCGAAACGATCCGTTTGACGGCCTCTTCCTGGATGATCGAAACAGGCGGGCCGGACAGTCGAAACGTCTTGCGCCACGTGGAGTACGTCTTGGCGTCCTGCTGGACGACCCGCAGGTATTTCGCCGTACCCCGCGGTAAATCGGGAACACCCTGGTAGACGTCGGCGCTGTAAAACAGCCCCGGCTCGACCGGCTTGCGACTGCCGCCGGTCCCCGGCCAGTTGACGAGATCCGGGTGTCGCGAAGGCACAGGGCGTGGCTTCACCGGCAGCGCGTACCAGGCGTTGTAGGCCCCTTCGTAAATCAGCTCGCGATTGCCGTACACGTCCATCAGATACAAACGGAACTTGTCTTCGAGGCCGCGGGCCGAGACCAGAAATTCCTCCTGCGAAAGCGGGTACGCCCCCATGTAGCCCGTATAGCGGCCCGAGGCGTGATAGTCCGCCCGTTCCCGCGGGTCGACGGGCGGGTCGGGCACCTCGGCCCAGCGTAAGTCGCAGGTGACTTTGGTCAGGCCGTCGGGGAAGTTGGTGCCGGCGCGCGGATCGACGATCCCAACGGACCCGGAGAACCAGTCGTGATGACCGACGCCAACAAACATCACACGATCGCTGCCGGGGATCGGCCGTGGCTCGGCCAGGTGATCGGGCCAGACGCTCTGATTGCCCCAGAAGACGCGGGTGCCTGTGCCGTCCTGGTTCGTTGTCCAGAGGCTTTGAACCCGCATCAGGTCTTTGTCCGTGTATTCCCAGCGGGAGTAGATCACGCGGCCGTCGCCCAAAAGTGCCGGCACGAAATCGGGCTCGCTGTTGCGACTGATCAAGTAGACATTACCGCCGTCGGCATCGCAGCGAGCCAGTACGTAGGAGTAGATGTACGGTCCACATCGGACGTAGGTGTTTCCCCGTGTGGTGGTAAACACGATATGACCGTCGGGCAAGTAGACGGGATCGATGTCGTCGTATTGGCCGCTGGTGAGCCGACGCAGGCTCGTGCCGTCAAGATTGATTTCGTACAGGTGAAAGCTGGCCTCGTCGTGAGCCTTGTAGCAGAACAAAACACGGTTGGCATCGAAAGAAAGATCCGGACGCCAGAAGCTGCCCGGTCCGTTGGGAAAAAGCTGGCGGACGCGGCCACCGGGATGCAGTCCCTCCAACACCAGCAGCCGGCCGCCGGGAATTGCCCGGTGGCCCATGCGATGGATCGCCTGGTGTTTCCATTCGGGACCCTGCGGGTACGGCTGGTCGATGAACAGAATTTGCGAGAAGTCCAAAACCGGATTCTTGAACATGATTCGCCGTTTGACGCGGCGTACGGCAAGGTAGAAATCCTCGGCGTCCTCAGCCGTGTGTTCTCCGTGCTGGATTGCCGCGCCGCGCTTTTCCAGAGCGTCCAATTCACGCAGTTCCTCGGACCAACTCGTCGCCTCCGGCCCCTGCGTTATGACGCCGCTGGTTGTTGGAGTCCAGGCTTCAGCCTGTCTTTTCCAGCCCGAAAACTGTACTCCGGCGGACATTTCAAGCCGGCTACGGTATAGTCTCGCCGCCAGCCGTTTCGCCCATCCGATCTCCTGGAGCCCCCGCGCGACACTGGGCCTATCGTCCGCCTGAAACAGCCAGTCGCGACGAAGGACGGCGGTCGCGTCATCGGCGGTAAGCGTGCGCGTTTCAGGTGTCGACGGATTCTCTACGAGGACCGGCAAATAGCCATTGTCGATGACCACCATCCGGCGGCTGTCCTCCGCAACCGTCAACTCGTACTTCGCGGCCAGGTAGTCGCGCGTTTGCCGTCGTTCGGCTTCATTCAAGGCCCGATTGTAGATCAGAACCTCAGCAATCTCGCCCTGCAGAAACTCCCCGGCCGGCAGACTTTGGGGCGAGGCGCCGATCAACAGATCGCGATCGTTCGCACGGATACCACCGTCCAGGCTTTGCACCCCGTCGATCCTTCCGTTCAGAAGACCGCGGAGGCGCTTGCCATCGAACGCAATCTCCACAATCGCAAGCCGCTGGCGGATGTTCCCGTCGTATCGGAGATAGCCGTTCTGGCCGGGCGTGGAATATCCGAGGCCCAGATGCGGCCACGGACTGACTTGGCCTCCATGGACGGCAATGCCGTAACCCGACCATGGCTGCGAGAAACTGTTCTTGCCGAACAACCACATGTTAGCCGAGTTGCCGTAGGCTTTGGCAACCACAAACGCAGTGATGTGCGACAGCCTCAGAGAAGTTCCGTTTCGCACCGATAGAAATTGTCGCTTTGCCACATTGAATCGGACCGTGCTCGGCGCGGCCCCGCGTTGCGAGCGTGTCTTGAAACTGCGAGAAACCTGCGATTCGGCTGTACGATGGGCCTCCGAGCCCGTCGATTGTCCAGAATCTCCCTGTTTCGACGGCCTCGGAGGGCCATCGTACGGATTTGACCACACACCCTGAGAGTAGGTTGGCTGGCGGTCAGGTGTTGCTTGCATCGCATGATTAGCGTGTTCGCTCTTGTCCCTCCAGCGGACAACCGCCGCACCAGAGGCCAGGTTGTTGCCGCTTTTGCCGTCCCCGTCGATATCCTGCGCGTCCAACCAAAGAATAAGATCCGGCCCACGGACCGGGCCCGCGCACACGGCAGTGCCGCAAAACATGACCACAACCAACGCGACTGTCGCCAGCGTGATCAGCACCCCTGTTCCAGGCTGAAAGCAGGACACTCTGCGTTGCCAAGCTTCACAGTCACCGTACGCGTCGGCTATCATGGCAAATCCCCAAAGCCAGCCCCGGTTCTTTGACGCTTTTCCTCGATTTCACCGCCATTCTAGCTGGCAAAACGGTAATCGCAAAGGTTCGCGGATCACACTGCGCGGAAAGAAGTCCTGTGCGCTGAAATCACACATCATTAACGGACTGGTACAATACTGGTAGAATTACGGCATCGTCCGAGTGCCCGATAGAATTCGGATTGTCTCGCTTCTTCAAGGACTTCGCTCATGCAACTGCTAGATATACCCGCGGCGATTCCAGACAGAATAGAGCATCTACTTCGTCCGATTGTCAAATGTCCGCCAAGCGAGGCGCCCGACAGTTCGAGAAGCGGTTGGGATCGTATCGAGTCACAGCTTGTCGAATGGGAACAACACCCCGATCAGTTAGAAGACGACGGGCTCGAGCCGCCCAATCATGAAACCACCCCTTTGATTCGTGAGGTTTGTCACGCTCTTCGTGCCCTGGCTGTGGATCCACCGTCGCGCTTGGTCCCGAATTGCGAAGCCGGCGCCGTGTTCGAATGGCGAACCGCGTCCTTTTTGTGGTCGGTCGAGGTGGAACGGGATGGAGTCTTGGAGCTTTCCGAGTTTCGAGCCGGTCGGTTGGTCCTACGGTATCGACTGGCGTGAATTCCATTGGTGCAGGGCGGAAGAGGGCAGATTAACGGGAGCGGTCTAATTTCCGTCGGGCCATACAACACTCACCACAATCCGGGTGCGTACAGTCGCAATCCGTGAACGCCCACGAGTGAATATGCGAAAACGCTTGAGCAGTGATCTAACCTTTGCGTATAAGTTTGTCTTCCCGCCCCTCTTCGTTGGGATGCCGGCAATCTGGGCTGGATGCCTTGTGCCAAGACTGGGTTGGATACAGGCCATGATCGCTGCGTTACCACTCTGGTTGCTAGCCCTGCCAGTGGTTTGCATGCTGTCCCGGTTGAAGTCGGTGATCGCCACGGATCAATGCTTGGTGGTAGGGAACTACTTCAAGAAAGTCGACATCGCGTACGGGAGCGTCTGCAATGTTCGTGAATACCGAATAAGTGGAATCAGTGCGGTTTCCGTGCATCTTACATGCCGAACGAGGCTCGGTTGCAGCTTTCTGTATTTGACTCCTGGGCACACGTACTTCTACCTACCGTTCGGTCGGGAGCACCCAGACATTGCGTTTCTCCGGCGGCGGGTCCGTGAAGAAGGCGGTACAGCGTGAACAGCGCATAGGTGATGATACCGCGGGCAATTGACCAGGACGGGGCTAATCGGCAATGCTAAGCAGAACATGGGGAATCAACAAGGTCTAGAAAACTACATCTGTCCCGTTTGCCTTCGTTCTCGTCTGGCGCCACGCTTTCATGTCTTTGATGGTTTTTTTGCCTCCGCCGTGAATCAGTCCAATCCGGCCGGTGGCGGCATCGGGGAGACTGAAGCATTCGATTAGGATGTCGTTCAGGTAGAACTCGAGTAGCGAGTGCTTCAATAACAGGCGAAACCGAGCGGCGCGGCCGAACTGCATCTCGCGGTCTATCTGCTTTTCGACAACAAAGCCGGTGCCGTCACCGTTCATCTTTCCCAGGTGCGCGACGCCTTTACCGTCGATCAGCACGGCTGCTCCCTGGCCTTTGCCGCATTCGACGTAGAGGCCGACGGAAGGGATCTGGCCGGTTGCGGGCAACGTCACGTTGCCTTCCATGATCATGCCGGTGTCCACGTCAAACGTGTTGCCGAGCATCGCGATCGTGCCGGTCTTACTTTCTTCATTCGTGGCCAATTGGACTGGGACGGGATCGCCTTTCAAGGCTTCGTTCGCTTTCCACCAGCCGAGACGAAACGTGCCGTCATCGTCAATCACGGTGGACTTCAACGGTGAGAAGTACACCCAACGGTCGCGGGCAATCGAGTGGTGGTTGACCAGTACGCCGTCGGCCGAAGGGAAGAACCTGGCGAAGTAGGTGTGGCCGGAGAGGAACTTGAAATTCTTCTCGGCGGCGTGGAAAGGTCCTTCGGGGCGTTCGGCCACCAGTGTGACCATCATGCCTTTCGTGCCGAACATCATGAAGTATTTGTCGCCGATTTTCTCGATGGCACCGACCTCGCCTCCGCCGACGCCGTGCACTTTGGGCGGCGGCAGCGCCGTCCATCGTGCGCCGTCTATCGTCTCGCCAAAGCCGAAGCGTCCGCCTGTTTCAGGCTTGGGCGTGGCCGTCCAGTAGCCGTACAACCCGCCGCCGGGACGCGGTATGGTCCAGATGCAATCCCAGCGGCCGTTGGGCTCGTACCAGCGCGTGTCCTGCTTGAATTCGTATTCGTCGCCAAGACGGGTCCAATGCAGCAGGTCCGTCGATTCGGCGAAGAAGATGGTTTGCCGCGGGCCGCGCCATTCCGAGAAGTTCATGAAGAATTTGCCATCGTTTTCGAAATGGGGTGACTTCCACGTCGATCCCGTGCCCATCCAAGTGACACCTTCCGCTTTAGATAAGATGCGACCGCGTTCGTGCCAATAGACGCCGTTGGTCGAAGTAGCCATCGAGATGTTGTCCCAGCGAGCACCTGCATTGGCAAGATAGTACAGGTAATACGTCCCGTCGCGGAAGAACAGCCACGTGTCCCACATCCGACCGGTGTCCCTGGAGTGCGGGCGGAAGAACATCCCCTCGACGGCCAGCTTGCGCGGCCGAAAGCACTCCAAATAGGCTGTCTTGCCATCCAAATGCAGCTTGCCGCCGGCGATCCGTGTGGCTCCGTGCAAGGTGCTCTTCGTGAAGGTCCCCATCGCGTCGACCGCCGTGCCATCCTCGAAGGTCCACTGGGCGATTGGTTTGGGGATCGAATCGCTGTTGGGCTTCAGAGCGGCAATCGTTTCCGCATCAAGAGCCGTGTCGTAGACCCGAGCCTCTTCGATTGCCCCGGCCAGAAAACCAATCTCGCCCATGTGGCCGACGTACCGCAGGCCGATCAGCACCGTTGCGTCGTCGTTGAACGACTGCGGCTTGTCGATTGCGTAACGGGCGTACTGCTTCGTGTCACGGTAGATCGTAATAATGTCTCCGGCGTAGACGATCGCGACCTTGACGGTCGTTGTGCCATCAGCCGCTTCCTGCGGATACGCCGACTGATCGTCCGGAGTGCGCCGAAAGAAGTCACTTCCGGCCATCCATTTTCCCGGCGCCCGTTCGCCAAGAACGATCGCATCAAAACGTTCCTGATCGTCGATCAACGTAAGAGCGCTGCCGCCCCGTTGCGACAGATCGGCCAGACTGACCCAAGCCACCAGTGTTTTGTCGCGGATGGCCAGGGCCCGCTCGCCGTTGGCTGCAAGTGGACCAAACAAGCCAACCGTCAGCACCAAAACGATCGTCTTCATGAGTCATGCCCTCTCTGAGTGGGCCGATAGATGCATTATGATTTTGCCTACAAATGATTTTGCCTTGTCTTCTTCGGGCAAAATCATTTGTGGGCAAAATCATTCGAGGTCACCTTCACGTCGACTCCACGGAGTGGACGGCGGCGTTTTCGGTGGTAGCTCCTTGTAGTTTTGTTGGCTTAGCCCTCGGCGGACCCAACGTCGCTTCATGGTTTCCCAATGCAATACAGGCATTGATCCGACCGTAGGAAAAGCTGGCCGTCGCAGGGTGTGATCGAGGCACGGAAGAGTTCGCCATCCGTAGCGCCGACGGTGTTTGTCGTGACGATCTTCTCGTCCGATTTGGGATCGACCACGACCGTGTCACCCGACTCGGTGATGAAGAACGCCAAGCCGTCGTAAGACACGGGCGAAGCGGACACCTGCCCACCGAGGCGATTGGTCCAGAGTTCACTGCCGTCGCCTGTGTTGTACGCGGTCAGGATACCGCCTCGCAGGCCGGCGACCAGCATGGTATCACCGACGACGATGGGCGACGGCAGATCGCGTCCACCTCGACGCGCGATCCACAATCGCCGGCTTTCCGTGACATCGCCGGTCCCGCCGGGCCGGACGCAGTAAGCTCCGCCACCGGACAAGCCATTCACCGCGTACAACAGACCGCCGGCCGGCGTCACCGTCGGAGTTCCGCGCCCGCTCTCACAGCGGCAGTTCCATAGTTCTTTGCCGGATTCCGGGTCGTACGCGATCAACCCGGTATGACCGTTGACGACGATCTGATCGCGTCCATCCAGCTTGATCAAGATAGGCGAACTCCAACCGCGATGAACCGGTCGTTTGGTCTTCCAGACTTCGTCGCCCGTCTTCTTGTCCAGTGCAATGATGTAGGCATCCTGATCCGAGTCGCAATTCTGAATGACCACGTCGCCGACCAACAAGGGAGAGGCGGCCGTTCCCCAGGGCCCTTCGAACCAACCCAGACTGCGAGACCAGACGAGTTCGCCATCGACGGTGTAGCAGAAGAGTCCTCCGCCGCGTCCAAAGAAAGCGTAGACGCGCTGGCCGTCCGTCGCACACGTCGCGGATGACCAGCCATTCATGCCGTGCGATCGTTCCGGTTCACCCGTCCAAGCGATGTTCTGCCAGAGGATGGCGCCGTCGGTTCGACCGACACACATCACCATGCGTTGTTTGCCTTGATCGAGGGCGCTGGTAAGAAAGATGCGATCGCCCCAGATCGTCGGCGACGAGTGTCCGCGCCCCTTGAGCGGCGTCTTCCAGAGCACCGAGTCTTTGTTCCACTCGTGAGGAAGTCCCATTTCCTGCGAATGGCCATCTGCCGCAGAGCCGCGCCATCGCGGCCAATTCGACTCGCCATGGACTCCGTTCACGCCGGACAAGCCTATTGCTATCGCACAAAGAACAATAACGCAGTTTCGAGCGGGTGCTTTCATGTGGGTTTTACTCTCCAGGTTGGTCTGTCAATGATGCTTCGAAGGATGATGCGATTCAGACGTAAGCCAATTTGGCGCGATAGACCGGGGGTAGCGTCTTAATCTTAATCGTACTCTTAATCTTAATCCCCTACGCGATTGTATTTTGGGCGGCGGATTAAGATTAAGAGTACGATTAAGAGAAATTGGCCTTCGATGCCTTACGTCTGAATTGCTTCGAAGGATGATGCGGCGGGCGTAAAGGGGACACCCGACCTTTGGTACGCCATTTCTGTCCACTTGCCCAGAGGAACAAGAATAACACAAACCGGGCCGCGTTGCCTACGATTCATGCGTCGGCCATTCAATCGGTCTGTGTGCCTCTTTCAAGGTGATCGCCAGTGGGTCGTAGGGCCAGCGTGCCTTGGTTCAAATAACTGCATGTGCACCAACTCGCGGCATCGGGCATCATCAGAACACCCCCAGCGGGAATGGCGGCAATCCAGCAGCCTGGCCGAATCCCTCCGTAGTTCTGTGTCTCCGATGAAGCCGTCAGATCGACGTAGCCGAGAGTCGCCGAACGGAAAATGAGCATGTTTCGACACCCGGCTACGATTCCACACCCGTAGGACCGTTCCAACTCGAACGGCAACTTCCGCCCGGTCAACAGATCCCACGCTCCCGGTGGGGCGTAGATCGTGCGGCCGTTCAAAACCGGCCGGTCAGCGTATTCCGCTTGAATGTTCCACAGACAGGTTCCGTTGGCGGCGTTGAATGCGGCCATTCGATTCGCTCGCTCCGACGAGCGAGACGCCTGGTGTGCCGCCTGGTATCCCATCCACAGCAAATCGTCTTCGGCCGCGTACACCAACAGCGTGCCGAAGATGTCGCGCTTGGCTTCCCAAATCTGATTGCCCGTCTTTTCGTCCAAGACGACCAAGCGTCCAAGAGGATGAACAGGCTTGTCAGGTTCCTTGGGGTCGGCGGCGTTGGGGCCAGCGGTGCCACGACGCGCTGCGACGGATTTCGCCGGTGCGACGTAGTTCAGGTCGTCCTCGATGGCGACCGGGCGATCGACCAGGTACACCCGTCCGCCGCCCAAAGCGATGGCGTTATGACGGACGGAGTGTTCTGGCGCGTACTTCCACAACAACCGACCCGTACTCGCATCCAAAGCGAACAACAGGATCGACTCCGTAAACTGGTTCCCCGTATCCCAGCGATCGGACCAACACTTGATCAGGTAGTCTTCTTTCACAAGCGAGCCGAAGAGCATTCCGTTATGATATGCGAGGTAGCCCCACTGGCCCGCCTTTACGTCAGGACGAAGCGGCGGCTTCCATCGCGCCAATTCCTTCCCGGTTGCCGCATCCAGTACGGAGCAGGCCCGGCCGTCATGGAGAAAGACGCGATCCGGACCCAGGCACACGTTCCCGCCGGTCCACGCAGCGCCAATGCTATGCTCTCGATTGTACGATGCGAGAATTCCAGGTTTAGCTAGTTCCCAAAGAACGCGACCGTTGTAAATGCTCTGTGCGCGGAGGCCGTTCAGGCCTTCGACAAACATACGGCCATCCTGGACCAACGCGGTGGGGGCTCGTCCGTGGCGGTTGACCATCAGGAGATCCGTGTCACGAAACCAGAGCATCTCGAGCCTTCCTCGCACGCGCACATCGTTCGAGCAAAGCGTGTTGGCAGGGCTTGTGTTCTGGTGAGTCCAATCTGCCGCCCCCTCCAACTCGCCTCGAACCGACACGTTCATCTCGACCGCCGAGCCGATACCAACTACGCCGCCGCAGGGACGTTGGAGCCGCCGGGCCTCGGCAATCAGTTCCGCACTAGGACTCTCCGTTACCGCCCGTCCGGATACGACAAGATCGGCACAGTAATCGGCGTAAGGCACGTCGGACAAGTCGAACCGATGCACGGTCACGCGAGTCCCGTATAAGCCGGCGCCAGCGAGTTGTTCACGTAACCTTCGCACGTTTGTCGGGTCGGGATCAACGGCGTAAACCCGAAGGTTGGTTCGCCGCGCCAACTCCAACGTCAAGCCGCCTTCGCCGCATCCCAGGTCGACGCAGGCGCCGTCGGTGAATTGAAAACGCCGCAGGAGTTCGTCGGCCGCTGCGGCATAAGGCGACTTGATGGCGGGTGGCAACGATTCGCGGACGGTCTGAATGACCACTGGCGGCTGGGCGCCGAGTTCGTCGAAGCAGTAGATGATCCCTTGATCGGTGCTCACGTAGAGCTGCCCGCCGGCAACCGCCAATCCGTGCGCAGTGCCTTCCACTTCGGCCGACCAAATCGCTTGGCGCGTGGGGATATCGACCAACGTGACTTTCCCTCGTCCTCCAACAATCACCTGATCCGCGGCCACGATCAAAGCCGCGGCTTCATGTTCCAGCGCGGGCGTTGTCCACGCTGTCGAATTCATACGGACCTCGGGCGGGCGTAGATCCTGCGGCAACGGCGCTGGAGGCTCGGCGTCAAACGCGACGTCGATTTCCCAGACTGGTGCTGTGAGTCTGGTGACTTGCTGCTTGTTTCCTTTCCTGTCGACGACATCGCGTTGGACTGTCAGGTGACCGCGATCCAGGGCCAGGACCTTGTCGCCGGTCGCGTGTACGACGTAGTCGGGATGGACCGACACGTGCAGGCCGATCTCGCCGATCCTCTGTCCGCCCTTGATCGCGTACACCATTCCGCCATTGGCGAAGTTTCCATCTATCGCCACGATGTCGGCCCCGCCCTGTTGTTGGTGTGCCTGCAACTGAAAATATCGCAAACGTCCGTCGTCCCGATTCAGGACAGCCGGCACGGCACGACCCGTTGGTATCAGAAGAGCATCGCCACCCACGGCAAGATAGCCCTGGGCCGAAATGCCGCTTTTGGCCCGAGCCGTCGAATGGGGTTGGTCCATTTCGATCGAACCGGAATTGTCATTCACCCAGAGCACATCGCCGCCGATGGGGTCGAGGGCGTACAGGAAGATGCCTTCGCTGGGCCAAATCCCGGTGCCGAAATAGACCACGTCGTCAACCACAACCGGGCCGCCACGCGCGGGCCACCGAGAGACCATCCGGTCGTTGCCCAGCAGCATGTCGTTCCGCGGGCCGCCTCGCCGTTGCCAAAGCACTCTTCCGTCGTCGATGGACAAACAGTAAATGTGGCCATCGTCACTGGTGACGAACAGCCGGTCCTTCCATGCAACGGGTGCGAAACGCACGGGAGCATCGGCAAAGAAAGTCCAGAGAAGTCCTCCCGTGGCGGCGTCCAGGGCGTACACCTTGTCGTCCGTGGAACTGCCAAAACAAAGGACTCCGCCCGCAACGATGGGTTGGAGCGCCCGATCGAAGGCGAGTCGATTGCGTGTCGGCCATGCCGGCGATGGCTTCTGAGCCGCTCGGTAGACCCAGCGGAGCTTGGGCTGCCGCGGCAGCCGGTCCGTCGTGAATCCGCTACGTGCCGCGTCAGCTCGAAACATGGGCCAATCGTCCGCGTTGGCGGACGACACGATTGCTACCATGACAACCAGGAAAAGTCTCAGTCCAACCATTCTGTTCTCCTAAATCTGTCGAATTACCCGCGGCACATTGTCCCATAGTTGTCGCGAGGATCAATGATCGCGCGAGGAATCCCCCTATTGTCGCGGTCACGCCACTGAGCGCCCGGAGCCATGCCCAACCAACCACACTCGACATCGGCGAATTGAAATCTGACTCATTGTGTGATAGGACATTGACGCTCGTTTTCTGTTCAACACGTAAACTGCAAATATTGCAATGAGGAACAAGATCATGAAACCGACGTGTGTATGGCTCGCCACGTGTTTTCTTATTGGCCCGCTTGTTGGTCCTTCAGTTTCTGCCAACACGGAGTTGAGGAAGATCGTCCAAGAGAAAGGGATCACCGGTGGCATCATCGTCCATCTGGACTGCGGCAGCGGCGAACGCACGGCTGCATTGCGTTTTGGGGACCGGTTCCTTGTGCAGGGACTTGACCGAAGCCCCGAGAATGTCTCCGCGGCTCGCGCCAGACTCCGTGCCGAACAGGCCTACGGTCCGGTGACGATCGCTCTGTACAACGGTCGGCAGCTACCTTACATCGACCGATCCGTGAATGTGGTGGTTGCCGAAAACGAGCCGACCGTGTCCGAGCAAGAGATGCTTCGCGTGCTCGCTCCGGGGGGGATTGTCCTCGTTCGACAAGGTGACGGTTGGCGAACGTTGACGAAGGAGCGTTCGCCGGAGACGGACGACTGGACGCATTATTTGTACGACGCCACGGGGAATGCCGTCTCGCGGGACACGGAGGTGGCGTCTCCATTTTACGTCCAGTGGTACAGCGGCCCCAAGTGGGCTCGCAGCCACGACCGGCTGACCAGCATGCCGGCCCTCGTCTCCAGCGGCGGGAAGATCTTCTACATCATCGACGAGGGACCGATCTCGGACATCATTCTGCCGGCCGACTGGAAACTGATCGCCAAGGACGCCTATAACGGGGTGACGCTTTGGAAGAGAGATATCCAACGGTGGGAAAACCACCTGCGCGCGTTCCGAGCGGGCCCAACGCAACAGCCTCGACGGCTGGTCTCTGATGGAAACCGACTGTTCGCTGCTTTGAATCTGGGTGATCCCGTGCAGGTGCTGGATGGATCCACCGGACAGACGATCAAGACGTTCGCCGGAACGGAAAACGCGGAAGAGATGGTGCTGGCCGATGGGGTCCTTTTCGTCGTCGTCGACACCTCACCGATGAAGGGAAGGGACGACACCTCACGCTACGACTTTGCCGGGCAGGACGAAAGAGGACGGACCCGCGGTTACCGCGACTACTACCAGAAGGCGATCGTTGCATTGGATGCCGAGACCGGGCGCGGTCTGTGGCGGCGGGATGATGCAGACACGGCGGCGATTATCCCCTCGACCCTTGTTGCTGACTCGGATCGAGTCTACTACCAAAACGACAACGCGATTATCGCACTGGACCGCAAGGCCGGCAAGACACTGTGGACAACGGCACGCGACAAGGTCCGGAATCGAGACTCCTACAACGCTCCGGCGTTCGCGATTGCCGATGGCGTGGTCCTGTCGGCGGACCGATCCGGCTCGCAAAACGAATCGCCCGACGCCAAGCCCTGGCTCTACTCGGCAACCGCAAAGAACAACACGGGCGAGTTGTTGGCCTTCGCTGCAACGAGCGGAGAACAACTGTGGTCGGTTCCCTGTGCCGAGGCGTACGGCGCCACGCAGGATGTGTTCGTCATTAACGGGCTAGTCTACGTCGGTCAGAATCCACGCCGACACCAAGCGGACTTCGCCCGCGCCTACGATTTGCGAACGGGCGAGGAGAAACTTCAATTGGACTCGGCGTCCGCCTTCGTTTCAAACCATCACCACCGCTGCTGGCGCAACAAGGCGACGCCGAACTTCATCCTGATGGGTCGCACGGGAATCGAGTTCATCGACGTTACCGGCAAAGACACGGTGAAGAACTCCTGGACGCGCGGAGCCTGCCAATACGGAATCATGCCAGCCAACGGTCTGGTCTACACACCGCCCCATTCCTGCGGCTGCTACATCCAAGTCAAACTCAGTGGCTTCTTCGCTTTTGCTCCCGAGAGCCAACGCCCGCCAATGAAGGAGAATCGTTTCACCGAACGATTGGTGAAAGGAGCGGCGTTTGGAGCGGTCAGCGATCAGCAGTCAGCGGTCAGCGAAGATGCTTGGCCGACTTACCGGCGCGATGCGGCTCGTAGCAGTTCCGTCGCAGCGCGGATAGAGCCGACGGTTGAGGAAAAATGGTCCGTTGACTTCGATGGACCGGTTACCAGTCCGGTTAGCGCCAATGGCGTCGTGTACTTGGCCGAGAAGGATCAACATGCCGTGTGGGCCGTATCCGCCGCGACCGGCGAGAAGCTGTGGTCGTTCGTGGCAGACGGATACATCGACTCGCCTCCGACCATCTGGCAGGGCATGGCTCTGTTTGGTACTCGAGGCGGCAGCGTCTACGCCCTGAACGCCGCTGACGGTGCGCTCGTCTGGCAGTTCCGTGCCGCCACGGCCAACGTCCAGCAGGCATACGACGGGCGGCTGGAATCGCTATGGCCCGTTCATGGCAGTGTTCTGGTGACTGGCGAAGAACTGTTTTTCGCTGCCGGGCGTTCGTCCTACGTGGACGACGGGCTCTATGTTTACAAGCTGAATCCCCGAACCGGCGAGTTGCTGGCCCAGAAGCGAATCTACTCCAGAGACGAAACGGGGCGTCCGGCCGAGGCGATTGGCGGGCGCGGGCAAAGCTACCCCGGTGGCCTGTCCGATGTCCTGTCGGCGGACGAGCAGCACGTGTTCATGCGCGACGTTACCTTCACTCGCGACGTCGAGATGCTGGAGCCAACGATTGCCCACATCCACAGCGCCGCCGGATACTTGGACGACTCCTGGGCTCATCGTACGTACTGGTTCTTCGGCACCTACATGGCCGGCGGCTACGGCGGTTGGGGCCGAGAAGGAAACCAGAAGTACTCGGGGAGAATCATGGTTCGCGACGGGGATGACCTGTTTGCGTACGGCCGGACGAACTACTTCAACGATTTCACCAGCGCGCCGAAGTTAGGTCGATACCGGGAACAGGGCCTCTACCAACTCTACGCCGCGTCAATCCAACCCCGGCAACAGTCCCAGCCGCCGAAGCCGAAGGCAAAGCGAGCCAAGAAAGGCCCGGCCGTGCGATACACGTGGACCGCCTCGGTTCCCGTCTACGTGCGCGCGATGGTGCTCGCGGAAAACGCCCTCTTCGTTGCAGGTCCAAAACACATACTAAAGGACGAAACCGCCGACGATCCGCAGACCCTGGCAGCACAGACAGCCTGGTTCAAGGGAAAGAAGGGTGCCGAGATTCACGCCGTCTCGCCGGAGTCAGGAGAAATCCTCGCCTCCACCAAGCTGGCCTCACCACCCGTCTTCGACGGAATGATCGCCGCCGACGGCAACCTATACGTCAGCACCATAGCCAACAAGCTGACGTGCCTAGGGCAGTAGCAGATGAAGTAGCCGCGAACAAACTTGGTCTGCTATAATTCTATTATCTCGACTTGCCGAAGTGGGTTATGGCCAAAGATCACCCCAACAAACACAGTCCACACGGTTGACGTTCACGATGGTCAACAGGGGAAACTCATGCAAAGCCACGAATTCACCCTCGTCCTGTCTGTTGAAGATGTGACCGACGACCAGTGCAACGCTCTTTACGAGGCCGGTTGCGACGACGGCACGATCAGCACGTCCGAACGTGTGACTCGGATCGACTTCTGTCGCGAGGCACACACGCTCGAAGAAGCTATTCGTTCGGCCATTGGGAATGTGAACACTGCGGGTCTGCAAGTTGCCCGAGTCGAAACCGAGGATGCGTCGCACGCGACAGAGCGTCCACCTGAGATGTAGGCAGGCGTCGGATTGGAGCAAGTTATGGAGAGTCATGACCGATCTCCTCTTTTCGTAAGTATTCAGCCGTCTGTTGGAGCGACCGTTTTGTAGCCGGATTCGCAAGAATTCGGACAACTCGGCGACAGACTGGGAAGATTCCGAATTCTTGCGAGCAATCCGGCTACTAGATCACTTAACGGCGTTGCCCTATTGTGTCACTTGTCCTTTGACGGATCGTCGGGGGCCAGCTTTGCTTGAGAAGCTCGCTGGCCCGCGTCACCGATGCCCAGGGCTCTGGCCGAGATACTGCGCGGTTGGAACCAGAGCTTGGCATTGGGCGGCAGCGAATCGAGCACCTGCTGCAACCGCTTGCGCTCGGCGATGTGTTTCGGATCGTTGCTGGTCGCGAGGTCATACTCTTCCAACGGGTCCTTCAGCAAATCGTGAAACCGTCCGTCCCAACCCAACTTGTACCGTGACCCGCGAACGACACGTTGATGAGCGTAGTGCGAGAGAATCCAGTCGCGTTGTGACGCAGCATCGGATTCTTCACGCAGTGTCGAGGCAAACGACCGGCCGTCGATTACCACACCTGCCGGATTCGTGGCACCGGCCAGTTCCACAAACGTCGGGAACACATCCGAGTTGTCGATCAGTGCGTCGCTCACGCGTCTGCCGGGCACCAATGCCGGGCAGTTCACGATGAATGGCACGTTGATACTGCCTTCCTTCATGTCGCCCTCGACCATGGTGTTGGCAGACGCTTGGAAGACCCGACCGCCTACCTTCCCACCGTATTGAGCCGGCGTGCCGTTGTCGGTCGTGATGACAATGATGGTGTTGTCCCGCAGCCCCGATTCGTCCAACGCCGCCACGAGCCGTCCGACGCAAACATCGGCATAGCGTACCATCCCGGCCAGTTGTTCCCGTTCTGTTAGGACTTCATCTTTGTTCAACGGAGTCTTCGTCACCGGCACGTGCGTGAGGATGGTTGAATAGAACGCCAAGAACGGGCGGTCGCGATGCCGCCGCATGAAGTCGATCAGATAGTCCGTGAATAACCGCGGGCCGAACTTGCCTTCGGCCTCGATCCGCCGACCGTTTTGGATTATGTAAGGGTCCCAGTACCGCTGCGTGTGGGCCGGATGTCCGCGTGGGCCTTCCGGGAAAACGAAATGCTCGTCGAATCCGTGTTTCTTCAATGCGTCGGGTTGGTCGAACAGATTGTTGATCTGCCACTTGCCGGAGATCGCCGTAGCATATCCAGCCGATTTCAGAACGCGAGCAAATGTGATCTCGCGGTTCCAGTCGAAATAGCCGCCACCGTAGATGGCCGCGTCGTGGTGGATGTGCCAGCCGGTGCGGAACGGGTACCGCCCGGTCATGAACACGTGGCGGCTGGTGCTGCATAACGGCGTTACGTAGCAGTTGCGAAACCGTACTCCGCTGGCCGCCAGTTTGTCGATCTCCGGCGTTTGCCCTTCCAGACTGCCGCAACAGCCGAACCAGTCCTGACCGATGTTGTCCATCAAGATGAACAGAATGTTGGGCGGTCGTCGCTTTGCATCGCCCGCAGCAACCGGGCGGGCCTGAACCGTGGTCAGCAGGGCAAGCAGCCCCAGGATGAACAGTAGACGTTTGCCGCCAAACCGCCCGCGGCCAGGTTTGTCCCGTTGGAGTCCAGGCTTTAGCCTGTTCTGGCAGCCTAAAGGCTGTACTCCAACCTCAGTTTCACTCGCGAGCTGTATAGTCATGACGCTCTTTCAACTCCTGCCATAGGGCTCGGTCCAGTTCGATGTCGGCGTCCAGATGATCAACACCAATCTTACCACTCGGATCGTCACCGTTCGGCGGCCCGAAGGTTCTGGAAAACAACTCCTTGAGCGTCCGGCAGCACCCCACACTATTCCCGGCAACGAAACCGTTGTCCATCCCGCAAATGAAGTCGGCCGCCTCGGTCGCTAGACGCTCTTTGGATGTGGTGCCACGACGATCTTTCAGATGGCGCCACACCTGATTCAGCCAAACGAACTGTACGAGATCAACGTACCTGTTCGCCGGTATGTCGTAGGTAAACTGCATCAGCGTCAGCGCCTTGAGCTGCCGTCTTTGGCGCGTTTTTCGGTCCCACGCCAGAAACCGCCCGCATGCCTCGGTGAAAGCTACGGCTTCGCCAATCGGGTCGGTGTTATCATAGTACTCGTAGCTCTCAGCGACCGGTTCTCCTTCGGGGAAGTTCTTTCGAATCTGCGTGTAGGTCTCCGGGTCCTGGATGCCTTTGACCAGGCCACCGGTCTTATGCACAACGCATGGCGTGCCGAACCAGTAAGCCTCGATATCCGTCAGACCGCACGGTTCGAACAGTGGGGTCAGGAGGGCGCCACTGGCCGCCAGAAGACACACGTCGCGGAAAGCCGGGTCGAAGTGGTTGACTAACACAAAATTGTCGCGATCGACGCGACGCAGACGTTCTTCGACCTCCAACGCCTCGATGTCGCCCTCGGGCGCGGTGCCAAGCACGATGATGTTCGCGCCGTCGAAGTTTGCTCTTGTCTTCTCCGACGTGATCGCCTCGTGGACGATGTGGAAGCCCTTTTGGCTGACGAGCCGTCCCCAGGCGAACAAGATGGGCTTGCGTTGGTCGATCTTCTTGTCCCGGAAATAGCCGGGAAACCTCACGAACAATTCTCTCTTGGCTTTGTCCTTGATCCGAGTCAACGCCGCGGCTGCTTCGTCGAATCGTCTCTCGTATGCCGCCCGTTCATCTGATCTGTCTTCGCCTGCTCCCGCCGGAGGCTTGCCGTTATCGCCGAACTCCCGCAGTTGGTCCACTTCCTTCGAAAGTCCCAGATCGTCCAACAGGCTCCTCAGTTCCCGCTTGCGCACGAGGTGTCCTTCGCTGGGGAACATTCCATTCAAGATACCGACCACCTTGTACTTGCGCAAGTCGGCCAGATTCTGGTTCGGCACGAACAGGTCGCCTTGTTGCGTGCTATCGTCGAAGTACTCTTGCAGTCGCTGCCGGCACGCCCGCCTCTTGTAACGTTCGTCCGACACGGCCTTGCCGGCTGCCCTCAACACGTCTTCCCTACCCTTGCGTTGTTCATCGGCGTAGCCCGGGCTGACCGTCGTCATCGCCAGACCAGTACGGTAGAAGTTCTTGCGGAGAATACCCTGAGTCCAATTCGGTGTACCGATGTACTTCTCGCCTGCCCAGGCGACGAGATAATCGTCCATCACTTTGGGGTCGAGCCCCAGCAGCTCGGCGTAGCTTTCTTTCAGCAAACGCCAGTTTTCCTTCTCGCGATAGTCGACATTTGCCTCGGGGCTGTTCGGCGAGTAGAACGCGTCGATTCCCTGATAGGCCAGATTGTGGCCCACGGACAGTTGCACGATGGGCGATGTCTCTCGCTCGTAGAAAACTGCGAGCCCGGCGTGGAAATCGTGGCTGATGAGCACATGGAACGGTGGAATGGCCTCGGGCGTGGTCGCAGTCTCCGTGCCGTTGTCGGAACGCGGGTCCGCGTCCGGGCGAGGAGAGGTCCCGCTCGGCAAGCGGGACCTACTGGGGGCGTCCGTGCCGTAGTACAGGGCCGCGACGGCACGAGCGAAGATCAAGTAGCGAATTCGTTGAAATTGGGCCATCGAGTAGGCAGAGGAAACGAACGAAGAGTAAACGTTCGCCGGAAAGCTATCCTTCCAAGCCGGGACCTCATACAGTTCCGGTTCCGGTCTGCCGCCGTCCGGCTTGGATAGGAGTGCCAGATTGCCTCGGCCCCATAAATCGTCCTGCTCCAGCAGGTATTTTGTCATCTGGAAGTCGTCGACTGGATGCTTCACCGTGGCACGCCATAACCGCACGGGGTAGTCCCGCCCGTCATAAGCGAAAGTCCATTCGATCCCGGTGTCGACGAGGATTCCCCTATCCTTCAACCCGTCAAGACGGATCACCTGTTTGTCTGCCGTCACCCCAGATACCATGTCCGAGAAAAGCGGCACCACATTGGCAAAGCTCCAGTCAAGCCCGCGAGGCTTGGCGAATCGTTTCATCGCCAAAGGAAGTTGAGGAATGATGACGCCCATACCGCCGGTCTTGCCGACTCGAAGTTCGATTGGCTCGCCGTCGTCCGCCGTTGCTTGCGTATCACCGCCTTCCCAACCGGCACTCAGAATTCGCAAAGCAGGAATCGCTTGCTTGATTTGCTCGATGCGTTCGTGAACGGACTGCGAACTCATACTCGAAGACCTTTGGGACGCTGTGGGACTGAGGCAAGCCGACGAAAAGAAGCTACCCACTGCCCACACTAGCCCGACGCGCAAGCGAGTGAGTCGGCACTGTCCCTCGCTCGCGCGTCGGGCTAGTGTTCGTGTTCTAGTTCTGTCTTCTTGACTAAAGGGATAAATATAGTCGGCTCAGCCTCAACCGAACAGGCATCATGCCGCAAACACCGGACGAATGGCGATGTAGGCGAGCATCAGCAGTAGAGTCGCACCGGCGATTGCCCTCACGTGCGATTTCCAGCGAGCCATGGCGAACATGCCGGCTACGAATACGATGGTGATTCCCACGTCGCCCCAGGGAACCAACGGAAAGACCCATCCTTGACCCGAAAACGGCCACAGCAATTGGACCTCCCAATCCGGCAATCTGTCGGTGCCGGAGACGACCATGTCGGCCGGCAGATGGCTGAAAGCGGCGACAATCGCAACCGCGGCCCAGATCGCCAATCCTCCCGTCGAGAACCGCGCGCGTGTCATCATCGAATCGTCTGGCACCTTCAACCGCATTAGGCGGGTAAACGAGCGGCTGGATCGCGTGATGAGGTCGAAGTAGTAGTCGGCCCCTCCCAGGAGAAGGCCAACCAGGACACACGCCAGTATGTTGTGGCCCCAGACGCGGTGTCTTTCCACGAGAGCGCTGGATTGGCTCAGCATAAAGATGCCGTCCCAGTCCGGGCTCGTCGCCGCCACTCCGGCCAGGGCGACGATCTGCCACCCCCATCGCCTGTACAAACCGGCGGACAACGCACCGTTGATCCCCAGCATTGCGTGTTCGATGGTAGTCATCGTGTCCCTTTCCTCGCTCAGATTCTATCAGAAGGCGGAATTGTGCATAATGTGAACCTGCTTGGCCGTCTGAGAACAAAGGCCGAGAGGCTCAGGAACGAGGATCCGTACGAACCAGTGGACGACGACTGGTAGGCGACGGACTTCTGTACAGACGGTCGCGCTGCTGGTAGATTGGGCATGCCACAGTGATTGGCAGCAGCAGATGACCCCACAGGAGATCACTGATGACAGAGAAGAAACTCTGCATGCCGCTTCGCAGCATTGTCACAGGCTGGGACTTCAGCACGGGCGAGGTCAAGTGCTTGGCCTTTGATATGACGGGCGAGGTATTAGCAGAAGTGCGGCTGCCGACCGATCTTTGGAAAGGCGACCCGGCCGACGAGAATATCTCGGAGTTGAACCTGCTGCAATTGGAGGGTCAGGCGCGGGCCAGCGTGCGTGGGATCGTGGCGCAACTCAAGGACAGCGCCCGACTTAACGATTGGGTCGCCGGCGGAATCTCCGCAACGCACCATACGGGCGGGCGCATCGACGAGAACTTCCTGCCGATCCGCCGCGCCATATGTTGGAACGACCAAACGCTGGCTGCCTACCGCGAGCGCGGCGAAGAACGACTGGGCGGGAGAGAGGCGGTCAAAAAGCTGATCGGAGGGCCCTGGGCCGACCGGTACACCCTCAGCCATTTGGTCAAGGACGAAGACGCCGATGTCGAGAACGAGGACGACAAGTACTTGAAACTAGCCGATTGGAAACGGACCTATCGTATCCTCACGCACGGACCGCTCGCGGCCGGCTACCTGACGGGCAATTTCGACGTCACCAGTGTATCTGCGGCGGCGTCCACGGGCATGCTGAGCTTTGTCAATCGCAAGTGGAAACGCAAGATGCTGGGCGCGCTGGCCAAGTCGAAATACCGGACACTCGCCTGGGAACAGTTGCCTAAGGTCATCGACCATTACGAACCTGTGGGCTTGCTGGGAAGACATGTCTCTGTCGAAGCCGGCGTCGACCTGAAGTACCGACCCGTGATCTATCCCACCTCGGACGATCAGCAAGCTGGTCTTGTCGGCGGTGGCGCCGTCAACGACGGCCAGATGGCCATCATCCTGGGCACGTCGGCCGTGGTGAATTCGTCGTCGGGCAAATTGCCGGATGTGGACGATCTGGACGTCATGTGTTTGAACTGGGGACCCTATCTGCTGATGCGATGCTACAGCAACGGCGCGCAGGTATTGAACGACGCCGTGGGAGCCAACAAGACGTGGAGCAAGAAGGAGTGGACGTCTCTGGAGGAGGAAGCCCGTGCCGTTCCACCAGGATCACGCGACGTCATGGTCATGCCCTTCCCCAACGCCGAACCGTCGTTGGGGATTACGAACGACAAGAAGGGAGTTCGGTGGATCAGAAGAAAGGGCGACCAGTGGGTGAAGACGAGCCCGCCAAGAAATCGCGGTGTGCGCCGGCGAGCGTCCCTGGAAGCCGTGGCGTACATGATTGCACTGGGAGTCGAGTCGCACGTGAAAGCGCACCGGAGTATTGGACTTGATATCGAGGAGATCACGGTGTCCGGCGGCGTCGGACGCAGCGATCTAATGTGCGAGATCCTGGCCTCCGTCCTTGGCCGCGGACTGAAACGGCTACTGAATGAAGAAGGCCCGGCGCTGGGTGCTGCCGTCACGGCCCTTGCAGCCCACGAGTCAAACTTACGCCGCAAACGCCGCGTCAAGACTCCATTCACCGTGGCCGACGCAGTGGCCACAATGGTCAAGTACCGCAAGCCGGTTGACTCGAACGACGCCTGGGCAAGCGTCTACAAGGACGGATTGGCGCAATTCAAGCAGCAACTGAAGCGGCTGTACGGGTAGTCGCCGCCAAATCGACAAAACGGCGGTGATGAGTTTCACGCCAGCACCTGTTTGGACGGCTGGCCAGCGATCTCTTGGACGAATCGTGGAACGGCGTATCCGGGTAATCTGGCTTGCATCTGCCGTACGATCCGCAAGCCTTCTTCGATGTGCACCTCGAAATGCGCTGCCCCGGCGACTCGGTCCAGTTGATGTAGGTAGTAGGGCATCACGCGGCAGTCGAGCAGCCGTCGGGACAATTCGACTAACGTCTCGGCATCGTCGTTCACGCCTCGCAGGAGCACAGTCTGATTGAGCATCGGGACACCGGCGTCAACCAGTTTCGCGAGCGCCGCAGCCACGTCTTCATTCAGTTCCTGTGCGTGATTCGCGTGGACCACCATGACCGGCACCAGCCGAGTACCGCGGAGCCAAGCGATCAATGATTCGGTCACGCGATCGGGAATGACGATGGGCAGCCGTGTATGGACCCGTAGACGCCTGAGATGGGGGATTTCCGCCAATCTGCACACTAGTTCCTCTAGCCGTGAGTCGACCAACGTTAGCGGGTCGCCGCCGCTAAGGATGATTTCTTCGATCGACTCATCGCATTCGATTTGGCCCAATGCGGCCGACCACTGCATCGACCGAGGCGGCCCATCGCCGTACGGATAGTGCCGCCGAAAGCAGTAGCGGCAATGGACGGCACAGGCCCCGGTCGTTATCATCAACGCTCGACCGTGGTATTTCTGCAACAGACCGGGGCTTACGTTGGCCGCAGTGTCCCCAACGGGATCGGCCGTAAAGCCAGGAGTCGGCTGCATTTCGTCGGCCAACGGCAGGACTTGACGCAGCAACGGATCGTGGGGATCGCCGGGGCGCATGCGAGCGATGTACCCGAGCGGGGCGAAGACGGGAAAATCGCGGCTGGCCCGCACCGCCGCGTCTTCCTGTTGGGCTGACAGGCCGAGCATTCGGCACAGCCGTACGGGAGCGCGAATGGCCGACTTCATCGCTTCCTGCCAGGCGCAGTCGTCGGCGCAAGTGGCGCGGACAGAGTCGCTCGAAGACGCTAGAATGTTCACTTGGGCCTCGTGGGTCAGGGCAGGATCTACGGAAATGCTAACCACTCGATCAAGAAAGACGAAGTAGGGAAGAAAAAACGTGGCTACATACAAGACTAGCGATTTTCGTAAAGGGCTGAAGGTCAAGCTCGATGGCGACCCGTACTTGGTCGTCGAGTCGACCTTCCGGAAACCGGGAAAAGGCAACGCCATCTACACGTTGCGGTTGAGAAACCTACTCCGCGGAACGGTCATCGAGCGGAACTACAAAGGTGGCGAATCGATCGAGGCGGCTGATGTCGAGGAAATCGACGTGGAATACCTGTATCGTCAGGGGGACACGTTCGTCTTCATGGACGTCAAGACATACGAACAATACGAATTGAATGCCGAACAGGTGGACGAAAACTGGAAGTACTTGAAGGAGAACATGCCCTGCTCGACGATTCTGTACAACGGCAACCCGATCACCATAACGCCGCCGAACCATGTCGAGTTGAAGGTCGAATACTGCGAACCGGGCGCCAAGGGCGATACGGCCACAAACGTGACCAAACCGTGCAAGGTGGAAACCGGCGCCGAATTCATCTGCCCCGCGTTCATCAACATCGGCAACGTCGTCAAGATCGACACTCGAACCGGCGATTATGTCGAACGGGTTAGCACGTGAATGTGCCCGAACGAATCTTCTCGTGACAGCTTCGGCCCTACGGCATCATTGGCGACCTTGAAGCTACGAGCCAATTTGTTGCGGCGGCTGAGAGTCTTTTTCGACAGCCGCGATTTCCTGGAAGTGGAAACGCCGCTGCTGTCCGCCGATACGGTTGTCGATCGGCACCTAGACCCGCTACCGGTCACGTTGTTCGACGATCCTCGCGATCCGTCGGTTGGGCGAACGATGTGGCTTCAGACATCGCCCGAGTTCGCGATGAAACGACTGTTGGCAGCCGGGGCCACCGCAATCTACCAGATTACGCGATCGTTCCGGGGTGGCGAACGCGGCTCGCTGCACAACCCCGAGTTCACGATTGTGGAATGGTACCGCGTCGGCGATGCGTTGGACGCGGGAATGCAGTTGCTGGCCGAATTGACCGAGGAATTGCTGGATGTGGGGGCGGCGGAACGGCTGACGTATCGTGATGCGTTCCTTGCGCACGTCGGCATAGACCCGCACACAGTGACATGTGAACAATTGGTCGAAGCGGCCCGCAAGCGTAATCTGCCGACGCTTTCTGGACTGGCTTTGGACGACCGCGACGGCTGGCTTGATCTGTTGTTGGTCGAATGTGTCCAGCCACAATTGGGACGTCAAACCCCGACGATCCTATACGACTATCCGGCCAGTCAAGCCGCACTTGCCCGCGTGCGCGACGACGCTCCGGCCGTCGCCGAACGCTTCGAGCTTTATGTGCAAGGGATCGAGTTGGCCAACGGATACCACGAACTCGTGGATCCGGGAGTATTGAGGGAACGCAACCAAACGGTCAATCGCCAGCGCACCGCTGAGGGCAAATATGCGTTGCCGGAGGAAAGCCGGTTACTGTCGGCCATGCAGCGGGGCTTGCCACCGTGTGCGGGAGTTGCGTTGGGATTCGATCGTCTGGTTATGCTGGCAACCGGCGTGACGGATATCTCCCAGGCAATGGCCTTTCCGATTGACAGGGCGTAAGATGGGGAACGGCCCTGTAGGTCCCGCTTGCCGAGCGGGACCTGTTGAGTATTGGGCCGCCGATTCCGAGGTCCCGCTCGGCAAGCGGGACCTACTTCGGCTCCGCCACACTGGAAGGTCACACGGAATGCAGGAAAACGGAAACAAGAACGACGAGGAGCCGGCGCTGCCGCAACCGGACGACCGGGAATTGCTGGCCGACGCGTACGAGTCGCCGCCGGAATCTACAGCGGATTCGCAGGAAATTGTGCTGGCCGAAGTGATTGAGCTGGCGCCCCGCAAACCGCGCATCTGGACGGTACTTTGCGTCGGTATCCTGACGCTTCCCATGGCAATGCTCGTTGGCGGATCGGTGGTGGCTTTTGCTGCCATCGCGGATGCGGGGATGGAGGTGTTTCAAAAGGACGCCTTCTCGAAATGGTTCGAAGAGTACTCACAGACTCGCCTGGGATTGGCTGTATTGGTCCTTCCGGGGCAAGCAGTCTTTCTGGTCATGGCCGTGGGTGCGGCTCTGCTTTCACCACAACCTGCCTCGCGCCGCTTAGGGCTGCACCGCGGCGTACTGCCTCTGTGGACGTGGGTGGTGTTCATCCTTGCTACGCCAATCGTTGCGATTCTGTCGTCACAGGTGCTCTCGTTGTTCGTTGATGAACTGAGCGACTCGCTGAAAATGATGGAACAGATGATGCAGGCTCACGCCGATGGATTTCTGGTGGGGCTCATTCTGATGGTGGCCGTTGTTCCTGGCGTGGTCGAAGAGTTGATGTTTCGCGGGTACGTTCAAACTCGCCTGGCCGAACGTTGGCATCCCGGGCTGGCGATCTTGATTAGCGCAATTGTGTTTTCGGCGGCTCACCTCGACCCGCTTCATATGTTAGGGGTCCTTCCGTTGGGCTTGTGGCTTGGTGCCGTTGCATGGCGAGCCGACTCGGTATTGCCGGCGATGCTGTGTCACGCGGGCAACAACGTCATTGCGGTCGCGGGGACAAAGTATGGACAGATGCAAACGATGGACGTAGCTCTCGACCCGATGACCACTGCCGCACTTGCCATCAGCCTGCCAGCGTTCCTTTTCTCCCTGTACATCTTCCGGTCGAACTGACCCGATCGTACACCAGGAAGCTGTGTTCGTACTGGTTTTGCCGGTCAGCCGGGTGTCGCGATTGTTCGACGATTTGCCAATCGCCGAGCTGCAACTCGGGGAAGAGGGTATCGCCTTCGACTTGAGCGTGAACCTGCGTCAGGTAGATGCGATCGACCGCCGATAGTGCTTGGCGATAGAGTTCACCGCCGCCGATGAGGAACGCCTCGTTGTCGCTCTTCGCTGCGCGTATTGCCTCGTCGATGTCATGAGCTACCAAAGCCTCGTCGGCCTCATAGTCCGCTTGGCGTGTAACGACCACCGTGATTCTACCCGGGAGCAGTCGGCCGATGGACTCGAATGTCTTTCGACCCATGATGATATGGTGTCCCATCGTCAGACGCTTGAACCGCCGAAGGTCCGCAGAAAGGTGCCAGGGCAACCGGCCATCGCGGCCGATCACTCGGTTTTCGGACATGGCGACAATCAAGGAGATTCGCATGGCTGCAGAATGACAGGGGATTTATTGTCTTCACCGTTTGACCCGAAGCCGAAGGCGATGGCGGGCAGTGGGATAGACAGTCTACTCGAGGCGCCCGCCATCGCCTTCGGCTTCGGGTTAAACGATCCCAACGCGGCGCCAGAATAACACACCTTCTCTTCTCCGTTAGACGGCTACCGGGGCGTGGATGTGTGGATGCGGATTGTAGTTCTCCAACCCGAAATCCTCGAATCGGAAATCGAAGATCGACGAAACCTCCGGATTTAGTCGCACGATGGGCAACGGACGCGGCTCGCGCCGCAGTTGCTCCTTCGCCTGGTCCAGGTGGTTCAGATACAGGTGGGCATCGCCAAGCGTGTGAATGAACTCGCCGGGCTCGAGATCCGTGACTTGTGCAACCATCATCGTCAGCAACGAGTACGAAGCGATATTGAACGGCACTCCCAGGAACACGTCCGCACTGCGTTGATAAAGCTGGCAGGAAAGGCGTCCTTCGGCTACATAGAACTGAAAGAGCAGGTGGCACGGAGGCAATGCCATTCTCGGCAACTCTCCCACATTCCATGCGTTGACGATCAGCCGGCGAGAGTCCGGATCGGCCCGAATGCCGTCGACCAAATCGCTGATCTGGTCGACGTGGCCGCCACCGGCCGTGGGCCACGAACGCCACTGGGCGCCGTATACGGGCCCCAAGTCGCCCTTGTCGTCCGCCCATTCGTCCCAGATCGACACATCGTGCTCGCGCAAGTACCGGACGTTCGTGTCACCACTCAAAAACCATAACAGTTCGTGTATGATCGACTTCAGATGCAGCTTCTTGGTTGTCAACAACGGAAAGCCACCTCTCAGATCGAACCGCGTCTGGTAGCCGAACATGCTGAGTGTTCCGGTCTCCGTCCGGTCGCGTTTCTCCACGCCTTTGTGGAGAATATGCTGGAGGAGGTTGAGATAAGGTCGCATAAAAGTTCTTTTACACTTCCCCTGCGGAACTGACAAGGGCCACATGACAGGCTTACGCGTAGTCCTGATAAGCCGAAGGTTCTGGCCGCTGGTAGGCGGTGCGGAAAAAGCTATTGCAGACTTGGCCACTGGCTTGCGACGCCGAGGAGCCGAACCGACCATCCTGACCGCGAAGTGGGATCCGGATTGGCCCGCCAGGGTTCATTACTACGACGCTCCTGTGATACGCCTCTCGAATCCGCGCGGACTGGGGTGGGGTACGTTTCGCTATATGGTGGCTCTTTCCCGGTGGTTGCGCCGGAATCGCGATCAAATCGACGTGGTTTGCGTATCGAGGCTGCGATTCGACGCCTACGCCGCCATCGGGGCTCTGCGCGGCACGAACATCCCTGTGGTCCTGAGGGCCGAGGGCGCCGGGCCGGCCGGCGATTGCGGCTGGCAAAGGAGATCAAGGTTTGGAGGCCGCTTCCGTCGGCGCTGCCAACGCGCCGAGGCAATTGTTGCGCCGGACGAGGCGGTCGAGCGGGAACTGCACCAAACCGGCTATGCGGCTGAGCGGATTGTACAGATCCCAGACAGCGTGACGCCGGGGACTCGCGTAGATGGTGGAAGCCGCCTCGACGCCCGCTTGGCTCTGGCCAGCGTTAACAACGACATGAACGTTGCGGTCGATGCCCAAGTCGCCGTCTGCATAAGCCGCTTGAGCAAGTCCAAAGGACTGACGCGTCTGGTCAAGGCTTGGCGGCCAGTCCTCCTTCGCTGGCCGACGGCCCGGCTGTGGCTCATCGGCGACGGTCCGGAACGCGACAAGCTTTACCGGCAGACTGTCAACCTGAACTTGCAGCGCAGCGTGGTCATGCCGGGCACCTTCGAGGAAGTTGACGGCGTGCTAAAGGCTGCGAACGTGTTCGTCCATCCGGGTGACGAGCCTGGAATACCGCGTGCGTTGCTGGAGGCCATCGCCGCCGGGATTCCAGTGGTAGCCGCCGAGACACGGGATCTCCGCCAACACGAAGGAATCGCAGGCATTCACACCGAGCTTGTGCCGCCGGAAGATCCGACAGCATTGGCGGGCGCAATAATTCGCGTTATGGAGCAGCCGCCGCCGAAACAGACGCTCCAGGCGGCTCGCAGCCGGATTCTTCAGCAGCACTCGCCCAACCGCATGACCAGAGAATACATGCGGTTATTCGAAAGCGTAACGCGGCGGCCGGTTCGGTCGATCGAAGGCGGCGAAAGCTAAGGAACGGCCGATCCTGTCCCGTCTAACTTACTCAGGTCGTACGCGGTGACCTTACCCTCGGACATTCGCGGCAGGATCAGAACGCCTTTGTCGGCAAGGTAGGCGAGGTCGGCCGTTCCTTGTTCGAGTTCCAGGAGGGTTTCCGTCGCCCCGTCGCCTGCGATTTGAAACACCTTGCCTACCATCCAGTCCGTGACGATGTAGCCACCTTTGCCGTCGACTTCGACGCCGTCCAATTTGCCGGTTGGTTCTTGGGTGATTGGTGTTTTGGCCGTCGTCTTGAGGTCTAGCGAGAATAGTGTCCCAGGCACGTCCTCCGTTCCCCAAGCGGCGACGATCAGTCGATCACCGTCGACCAGCAGACCATTGGGGTACTCCATTTCGTCGCCTTCAGCGAACACCGAGACCTCGCCGTTCTTCGCGCGGTAGATCTTGCTGGTCGTCATATCCGACACGTACACCGCCCCGTCGGCGTCGCAGGCCACGTCGTTCAGAAACTTCGCTCCCTCGACGTCGATGGTGTCGGTGATTTCGCCCTTTTCGATGTCGATGCCGACGATGCGATCGATGTCGCTGACCCACAACCGCCCGCCGTGGCTACGGAGCCCCTTCGGTGCGTTCAATCCCGTGATCCACTTGCCATCGATCACGTTGCCGTCGGTCGAGAGCTTCGCGATGCGGCCATCGCCATCTTTACCGGTTGGCCCGCCGTCGCCAACTTGCGACACGAACAGAAAACCGGAATCCGCGTCGAGATACACGCTTTCGGGAGCCTCCAGACCTTCGGATACCTCCCACAAGACGGGAAACGCCTCCGGCTCGAGAGGTTTCTCGGCATTGCCATCAGTATCGGTGTCGGTTGCGGAACAACTCAGAAACAAAGCCACGCAGACACAGAAAACGAATTGCCTCATTGGTCCGTAACCTCGCAGAATAGAGAAACGCAAAAAAACAGCCCGGCTGCTCGAAGCGGCCGGGCTGCTCTAACCATCGGTGGGCGGTGTTCGGCACAACGTCCGATCGCTCACGTCTCCTTACAACGACAGTACGAATTCGGCCAAATCAGCCACTTCCTTCTCTGAGAGACCTTCGACGTCGCCGGCCGTACTGCCGTGTTTGGCCTTGCCGATCAGGTCCGTCATCGTGGTCTGGCTGCCGTCGTGCAAGTAAGGAGCCGTTCTCCAGACTTCGATCAGGGTGGGTGTGTCGAAGTCGTTGCGGCGATCGTACTTGCCTCGGGAGTTGACGTCATGCATTTTCAGGTCCGTATACAGCGGCGCGGCATGGCAATCCGTGCACCCCACTCGGCTGAAGATCTGCTTGCCGCGTTCCGCCGCTTCGCTCAGCTTGCCATCGACCAGATATGGGCTTGGCACCGGCTGGAGCGCTTTGAGGTACTCGTCGATCGCCACGGCGTCTTCTTCCGGTCGAACCGCGAATTGGATATGGCGTATGCCGGCCCGAACAGCAGCTTCGCCGGACTCACGCACACCGGAGCTCATTGCAGGCGGCGTCTTGTGGACCAGCAACATGCTCCGCACGTTCTTGGGAGTCCCCAGTCCGTCGTTCAACAAATCCCAGTTCAGGCTGTCCACACGGGCGTCGGGATGGCAACTGGAGCAACTCTGCCAGTGTTGAAAACACAGATCGGCGTCGTGGAAGTGCATCTGGCCGCGGCGCTGGACCGTCATCTGCGGTTCCGGTCCCAGGCGAATCGCTTTGACCGGGTAGTACGACTTGTCCTCCAGATCGACAACGGCCACAAGATCACAGAAGTAGACAGCCACGTAGATCTTCGTTCCGATCACGTCCAGCCCGCGCGGTCCGTTGATGAACGGCCCGGGGTCATTCAGCATCCCCCACGGTCCGCCGCGGCGCAACTGGATTCGTCGGCGAAGATCGACCAGGAAGGCCAGATCGTTCGGCACATCGTCCACCGTGATGGACGAGTAGGTTCCTCTACCGTCGTAGCGACCGGATTCCTTGGCCTCCTCCATGGTCTTCGGGATGCTCTCCAGTTTCGCATGCAAGCCTTCGGCGTCGATGGCACTGACCTCGTGTGTGCCGCCGTGGCTTACGAGGATCGTTTTCCCGTCCGCCGTTGTAGCCACGGCCCAGGGGTTGGCCGCCCCCAGGTCGATGTCGTCCAGCAACACAGTATTGATGCGGCTCTTGGTAGCCACGTCGATGATCGTCATGGCGTTCGTGTTCATCCAGCCACGCTCCAACTGTGTCGTGGGCATCTGGTACCGCGAGAGAATGTGCGCCACGTAGGCATACTTCCCATCCGGGGACACGCACACTTCGTATACGCTCGAGCTGCCGTTGGGAAGGCGGATGTTCGACGTTTTCAGAGTCGCTGCATCGATCACGGTAATTTCCGCAGCCACGTCATAGGAATCCGACGGATCGACAGGCAACAGATTCGTGACGAACACGACACTTCCATCAGGCGTAACGGCCGATCCAACCGGTTCGCGAATGGCCTTGACGCGCGCCGTTTCCTTCATCCCTTCCAGATCGATCACCGAAACGTCGTCGTTGAAGCGATTGCAGACGTACAACCGCTTACCGTCCGGGGCCAGCGACGGGGCGCAGGGAGTATGGCCCGCCGGAATCGTGGCCGAGATCTGGCCCGAAGCCGGATCAGCGACGCACACCACGCCCTCGGGACCGGCGCAAGTGATGAACAGCTTGGCACCGTCCGAACTCACCGCAATGCCCGTTGGTGCCGAAGGACAGGCGATGCTGCGCGTAACCTTCTCGGACGCAATGTCGAGTATGTCGATCTTCTGCGCATCCGCTTCGACGACATACAGGCTCTTCCCGTCTGGCGAGGCTAACACGTCCATCGGGCCGAGGTATTCGGCGGCGTGCAAACTGGCCGGCAGCACTAACGCGGCGCAGACGAGAAGCAGCGAAATGGTTTTCACGGGGGCGACGGTGGTCAGCGAGCTACGACTCATTCGACAACTCCTATTCGCTTGTTGGGGACAAAAAACGGCGGGTCTTTTCACAAGGCGTCAACGGGACAGGCAAGGCCGTCAAACTCAGCGTGCCCGCGTCCGCTCCGAGGCAAGAGGGGCAAGATGCTCCGGTTGCCTCGCCAATATGATAACTAATATCCAAGCGGATGCGAGCGTTTGAGCGAGAATCCCCGGACTTTTTCGGACGGTGTCCTACGTCGTCCAGGAGCCTGAGTTTATAACATGAGGAGCCACTTTTCGAGATCCCCGTCTGCGGAGGTACGAGATCGTGATCGACAAAGCCACCGTTCATGTCAACCTGAGCGAGCGCAGCTACGATATCGAAATCGGCTCGGGCAATCTGGTCGATGCCGGCCCGTTTGTCTGCGGTCTGGCCAAGCTGACTCACGCAGTGTTGATCACCGACACCAATGTCGAAGAGCCGCACGGAAACAAATGCGCTGAGAGCCTTGCCGAAAGCGGGGCCGACGTGGACCTGGTCGTGGTCGAGGCGGGTGAGGCCAGTAAATCGGTCGACATGGCGAACCAACTCTGGCAGCAGATACTCGAACACGGCGCGGATCGCAAGTCCGTCGTCGTCGCGGCCGGCGGCGGCGTGGTCGGGGATTTGGCCGGATTTATCGCAGCCACGTTCGGACGTGGCGTGTCGTTCGTACAGGTTCCCACGACGCTTCTTGCCCAAGTAGATAGCAGCGTGGGAGGCAAGGTCGGCGTGAATCTGCCGGGCGCGAAGAACATGGTCGGCGCGTTTTGGCAGCCGCTGGGAGTGCTGATCGACACCGACGTATTGAATACGCTGCCCATTCGCGAATATCGATCGGGCCTGGCCGAAGTGGTCAAATACGGCGTGATCTTGGACGCTGATTTCTTCGATTACTTGGAGCAACACATCGACGGCCTGAACGAACGACACCCGGACGTGTTGCGGCACGTCATCGCATGCTCGTGTCGTCTGAAAGCCGACGTAGTCGAGAACGATGAACGCGAAGTCACGGGTTTGCGAGCCGTTTTGAACTACGGGCACACATTCGCTCATGCCATCGAAGCCGAGACGGGTTACGGTCATTACTTGCATGGCGAGGCCGTGTCGATCGGCATGTTATGCGCCTCGCGACTCGCGGAAAGGCTCGGGCGCGTGGACAGCGAATTGACGCGGCGCCAACATGAATTGCTCGCGGCGCTGGGCCTGCCCGTGGACGTGCCCGATATGGACCGCGAAGTGCTGCTGGACGCTATGCAGCGCGACAAGAAAGTGGCCCACGGTCGCTTGCGATTCGTGCTGCCGACGAGGATGGGACACGTGGAGTTGGTATCGGACGTACCCGAGGGAGACGTTCGAGCGGCATGGGGGTAGTTGTCCATCAATTACGAAGGGAAGAAGATGGTCCACCAAGAACGTTTTTCCGTTCAGACCCGCGGGCACAGCGACATGCACGATATCACCGGCGACGTGTCCGAGATTGTCGGTCGCAGCGGGATTCAGGCCGGTGTCGTTCACGTGTTCAACGTGGGCAGCACGGCCACCATTGGCACGATTGAATTCGAACCGGGCCTGGAGCGTGATCTGCCCGAAATCCTCGATCGGCTTATGCCGCCCAGTCGCGACTACGGCCACGAACTGGCGTGGCACGACGGCAACGGCCATTCGCATTTGCAGGCGACCATGATGGGACCGTCGCTTTCGGTGCCCGTTGCCGACGGCAGGCCCGTGCTAGGGACATGGCAACAGATCTTCCATCTGGATTGCGACGTCAAAGCACGTCGTCGAGAAATCGTGGTGACGGTCATGGGCGAGTAGCCACGCAAGTGACCCGATAAGATTTCAGAAAATTCACTGCGCTCTGCTAGCGGTACCGTCAAAGTCCACAACGACCGTCACGACAAGATCTTGCGTCACAGTCTGTCCGTCGTGCGCTGGAACTGCGCGAAAAAGTCCAACGTTCCGGTTGCCTGCCGACGCATCTCCGGAAGAATTCCGCTGATGGAAACGGACCGCACTCTCGGGCTGCAAAGGAGACGGCGAATGAGTAGTCGAGTGGTAGTTGCTGCAATCCTTACGATGGTTTGCACTTCATCCGCCAGGGCAGGCGATCTTTCTGTTGGACAACCCGTAATCGTGACGGCGCCGACCGTTTGGACAGCCAGTCCGGCCAACACTCCGCCGCCACCCGTGGTAACGTGGAAAGCGCCTGTGCCAACCGTTATTGGCGACGGCGGTCGCGTCTATACGCCATTGCCGCATCCGGGCTATGCGCCGAACACGGTGTACAGGCCCATGGTCCCTCTGATGCCGGTTCCCCAGCAATACTATTTCGGGCGCGGCATCATCGGTCAGCCCAAAATCTACGTGCCTGGGCAACCGATTCGCAACTTTGTGAGGTACCTGAGCCTGTGATGGAGTGATTCGTTTAACCGCAAGCCGGAGGCGTGCGCGTCGCCTCTGTCCTTAATCCTAATCATGATCTTAATCTTGTACCGCTCGCCGACAAACAAGACCAATCGGACTCACACGCGCACTCTGGCCAACGCCAATTTCAGTCTGCAACTCGCGGCATCCAGATTGAGATTAAGATCAAGAGTAAGAGTAAGATTAAGACTAAAAGTAAGGCCCGGAGGGGCGAAGGCCCTGCTGAGTTGCGTGTTAGCCCCCGGCTCGGCAGGGACCTCGCCCTCCCGACTCTTCAAGACGGACACGGCGGGCTGTCGGGCTGTCCGTAGGATGGCTCTCCCGAGCCGTCCAGACTGAGCCGCCAGACCCATCCTACGGGTAGGTCTCTTCGTTCCGGGTACGTTGGGGCGGCGACGAGACGTCCGTCACATCCAATACCAATTGCAAATGTGGGTTGGCCCAAATTCCGGTCGTTTCGTTGCCCGGCACGAAGACTTCTTGATCCAGTTCGATGGACGTGGCTGCCTGGACAAGCCGCTTGGTGGGCTCCGAGACCCGACCGTAACCCGGTAGCCGGTTCAGCGGAATCGGATCGGACAGAGGCAGGCCGGCGTGGCGATAGGCCAACTCGACGAGTTCGGTACAATAGAGCTGATCGTTGTTGAGCTGGAAGTCCTCGTCGAATTCCGTCTGGCTTTCGTACGCCTGGCGACAGTAGGCGATCGCGTCTGGAACAGAACGTTGATGCTCGGCGCTCAGTCGCTTGACGGCAATTCGCCAAACTCGCCGGTCGGCTACCAACTGGCCAAACGGCACCCGGCGTGGCCCTCCCGTCACGGTGTCGTACACCACGATTTCCCCGTCCTCGCGCGAGACCACCGCAACGTGCGAGAAGTCGCTGTCCGCCACTTCCCTACACATTTTCGAGAAATTCACTAGCCCCATCAGAATGCGGCTTTCACCCAGGATAAACACAAGGTCGCCGCTTTGGAGATTCTCGGTCGCCCAGCCATGCCAAAGGGCCTGAGTATCGCCCCAGAAAAGGCGCTGGTTCGCGTTTGGGAGGACGTCAGCGGCCTTCCAAGTTATTGGACCGGTTCCATGACAACCCGGTAGCAGCCACGCCATCGAAGCTAGCACGGCTGCCATGCATCGGCGGTATCGAACGTTCCAAACGAATCGCATATCTGTGTCCTTGCACACAGACGTACAGTAGTCGAAATCGTGGCCGACGGAAAAGGGGAGAATCCGGCTTGCGTCGACCTTGCGCAAGAGAAAGCCGTGTGACTTTCCTTCGCCACACGGCCGCGGTCAAATTCGTTATGAGATTGAGGGACGGGACGCCACCAACTCAACTGGCATCGTCATCATCCAGGGCCAATGGAATGGCAACGGCCGCCACCACGATACCACCCAGTACCCACGGATTGGCCAGAAAACCAAGAGCACCGCCGTTCATAGCACCTCGGGTCACTGTGTCGCCGCTGACGATCAGGGCGTCCGACTGTACAGCCGGCGGAGCCGTGTGCGGAGCCCACGCGCGATATACTGCGCCGCCCTCGACAGTCACAACCTGATAAATGCCGCCTTTCAGTCCAGCAACGGCAAAACGGCCCGTCGCGTCTGTCCTGGTTTCTGCAATCACTTTGCCCTGCTGACCGACCACGACCGGTGCACCTGCGACCGGAGCAGCCTGCGTGTCGAGGACCTGTCCGTTGAGAAGCCCGTTTTCCTGCAACGCCACATCGCGGACCTGGGCGGGCATGAGCGTCTGACCGCCTTGCCCCGGTCCAGCACCAAACGCTACCTGCGGAGCCAGCATCCCGAATGACGCCAAAACGACAAGTCCACCGCGCAGAACTCGCAAAACTCTCATAACGATTTACCTCTCTTGTCTACCCCTAAGAGTGATCTACCAACCGTCGCGCTGGCGTCCCCCCCGCGCACCGAAGCGGGCTGGATTACCACAGACACGCCGACATGCAATTTGGCGAAGTGTTACACTGCTGCCCTTGATCGGCCGTTGGGCGGGGAATCTACACAGTTTTGCCGGAAAAATCGGGAAAATCGTCATAAACGGTAAATCTTATCTAGGCAGCGCCATTTTGTGCTCAAGACCGTCGAATATAGTACCCCGAAGCGTAAGCGAAGAAATGGGCCCAACACGGTCCCTCGCTTACGCTTCGGGTTACGATGGACGCCAAAGTCGTGCTGCCCAATCAACACGCAAGAAAAGAGAACCGCCGGTCAACCTCATCGGTCGAAGAACTCTCCTCGACCGACAAGATTGACCGGCGGTAGATTTCCGATTCAGATGCCCGAGAGACTAGCTGGCGTCGTCGTCATCCGCAGCGGCAATGACCACGCCGGCAACCACGCCGATCACAGCCACCCATCCGATGAAGGACCCCATGCCGCCCAGATTGGCGCGGGTCACGTCTCGATCCGACACCATCAACACGCCGTTGTTAGCCGAGGGCGGTGCCGCTTGACTGGTCCAAGCACGCACCAATGCCGAGGTCTCGCCGTCGGAAAGCACATACATGCCGCCCTTTTCGGCCTTCAGGGCGAAAAAGCCCTTCTCGTCGGTCGTACCGCGAGTCACGACCTCACCCTCGGAGGCAAGCGTCATTAACGCTTTGGCCTTGGGTGCGCCTTCGCGGTTAACCAATTGACCACGCAAAAGGTTGTCTTGGGTCAGCGAGACGTCCACGATCATCATTTGGCGGCCAGCCTCAGGCTGCACATCCGCCGCCGACACGATTCCAACTTGGGGCACGACCATACTGATCGTCGCCAGCCACAACATCGACTTACTAAGTGTTCTCATTTTAGGTCACCACCTTACCGGGATAGAAGTTGGGCGGAACTGCCGGGGTACGACACTCCATCCGACAGAACACGCATTGACAACGGGGACGCTCCCATTTGTGGACGCGAACACCACAGGGAGGTGCCATTGCCTACAGTTCCTCACATACTTGCATCGGCCCTGCTCGGCGTGGTGCTTAGAGAAATCTTCGGACAGCAACGGTTTTGCGGGATTATTCCGGTTCTTCCGGTTACCCGCTCCAGGTCCTTAGGTCGTTCGGCAGATTTCCGTCGGAGTCGAAGGGCAACGGGCAGGGTTCCCGGATGATCTCCAGGTCAGATCGCTGGCGAGCCTCGTCAAGATAGGCCACCGAGCATTCGCATTCTGCCACGTCCAGGGTGTTGTGGATCCACATCAGCTTGGCATCCGGCGGCTCGGTGAGCCCGATCAGCGGCATTGTGACGTCCAGGATCTCCCGATCCGTCTGGTAGTCAAGAGGCATCATCGCACCGATTGCGTGCCCGCCGGTGTAGCAGTTCAGCCTGGTGATAGCAACGTCGCATTGCTGCAAGACTCGACTTCGGCAGAATTCGGCCAGACCTACTCCCGTTGCGTTACCATGCGTCTGTTCCGTCAAACTGCGAATTACGAGGTTTTGGATATTCGGAAGCTCGTCCGGTCCTGCCTTGTGACAGCCGAACTTGCGCCCCACCACATTCGTGTCCATTCCCGTGCCGCTGATGTTCTTGCCAATTTCGTCGATCAGCAAGATGTGCCCCGTATCAAACGGAAGTCGGGGCATCCACTGTTTGGCCAGTTGCAGCAGGCCCTTCTCACGCTGCTCGAATTCATCGGGCCTGACGGCTGCGATCTTGGCCGTTTCGTCGTATCCGTTTTCCACAACGGCCACGCCGGCCAAGATATGGCACTTGGCAAGGACCTCCTGGGCGACGCTGCGCACGATCTGAGCGAAATTGTAATCCCTGATCGCACGGTGGTAGATCTTCGCACCCTCGTGTTTGCCCAGACCGATCAACATCATCTTCATCAGGCCGCTTTCGATGTCGCCGACAAAATTCGTATGCGGCTTGACGCGTCCGCAGACCACCACGTGATCGGCCCCGTAGGCGTTGCGATCGAAATGAACGGGGAAACCCTCCGCCGCCTGGCACACGATCTCGGTTTCCATGCTGGAGCGAATCGGGCATCCGCACCATGATTCGGTCACTCCCAACGTTTCGACCATCTCTCGCTGGCCCTCGGCCGTCGCGCCGCCGTGGCTGCCCATCGCCGGCACGATGAAAGGCTGGGCGCCCAGCCCTTTCAAGTGATCCACGATCGCTTTGACGATCTGATGAATCTTGGAAATCCCCCGACTACCGACGGTGATAGCGACCGTCTGGCCGGGCTCGACCGTGTCGCCCAAAGACAACGTCTGCAGTTGTGCATCAACCTCTTTGGCGATGTCCTCGATACGAGTCGAAGGGAACGATTGTCGGACGCGAAAAATGTGGGGGTAATCTGACATTGCTAGCACCGGTCGATCTAGGCCCAAAGGCCGATTCCGCCTAGAATCCCCGCGGCACGTCGGTCACGATTCCGGGCGTTGTAAAATGGGGAACAGAAACATGGCCTCCAGCAAACGAAAAGGCAATCCCTCACGCGGCAAAACAAGGCGTGGTCGCAAGAGGCGGCGATGGCCTATGGCGGTCCTTGTTCTGGTGCTGGGTGCCATCCTGCTATGGTTAGCTCCGCTGATCGTGGCTCACACGGCGCTAAGACAGAAAATTATATCCGCCGCTCTGTCAGATTTCGAGGGGAGCGTTACGGTTGGGGCGGCTTCGCTGGGCTGGCTTTCGCCGTTGGCGGCCTCCGACATCGCCGCGTACGACGCGGGAGGCGAGCCGCTGGCAAAGGTCAAATCGGTGCGCAGCGAAAAATCGTTGCTGGCACTGCTGTCAGACAGGAACCGTCCCGGAGCGTTCCGTGTCGAGCAGCCGGCGATCCGTCTGGTGCTGCGCGAAGATGGCAGTAACTGGGAAGACGCGCTGGCGCCGTACGCGGAATCCGATAGGGAAGGTTCGACGGAAGAATTCAAACTGCAGGTCATCGGCGGCGTGATCGATGTCCGCGACGAACGAGCAGGCGGCCAGTGGCGTGTCGATGAACTGAATGCCTCCTTCGAGTTCGCCAGCAACTCGCCACAGGAGATCCGGGCACGCGTCGTCGGACGGGTCACGGCCAATGACGCGGCACCCGGGAAGATCTCCGCCGATCTGGTCTGGACACCCGGCCAATCGCCCGAACAGACTCTGGGCGATGGTCAATTGGCCGTTCGAGCCGAATCTCTGCAGTTGGGACCTCTGGCCAAGGCGGCCCAGCGTCTGGTCGGTGATGTTCAGCTACATGGCACACTGACATGCGACACCTTCTACCAGTGGAGCGCCGGAGGCGAGAGGAATCGAATCCAGATCGATCGCCTGGCAGCGCAAGATGTCTCGTTTCGCACGTCCGGCTGGCCCGCGGATGACCGGCTGCAAACGGCGCTCTTGAATTGCAGCGGTCAGATCGAAGCGGATTCCAGCCATTGGCGAATCAGCAACCTGGCAATCGACAGCGACTTTGGCAGGTTGCAGGCGACTGGCACCGTACCGGCCGAAAGCGTGGCCTCGGGGAAGATCTGGGCGGACATGTTGGGCGAATTGCAGAAGGAAGACATCCAGATCAACGGCGACATCGACGCAGCGAAGTTGGCTGGGATGATGCCTTTGACATTGAGAATCCGCGACAACACGAAAATCACGTCAGGCAAACTGCAGCTATCGCTGTCCAGCAAATCGACCGGGGCCCCGAGTTTCACGGCGCGTCTTGAAGCAGAGAATCTGGCCGCGGTCGCCGATGGCCACAGAATCGCGTGGGAACCGGTTCTGCTGACCGGCCAGTTCCGTCAGACCAAGGACGGCCCGATCATCGATCAGCTCGTGTGTCGTTCCAGCTTCTTGGATGTCTCAGGCGAAGGTACGCTCGCGCAGGGTTCGGCCACAATCAACGGCGATCTGAAAGAGATGGCTGCAGAAGTCGGGCAACTGATCGATTTGGGCGGACTCGAGCTGGAGGGCCGGCTAAACGGCGAACTCCGATGGCGTCGTAACGAGGACCAACAGATTGCGGGCAACGGACACGTTGCGCTTGCCGACTTCAAACTGGCGGCTCCGGATCGTCCATCGTGGGAGGAAAAGGAACT
>JACKQG010000810.1_pt1 | contig 44276 bp, 34 predicted proteins | sample 8237621 | NCBI WGS metagenome assembly JACKQG01 (sample SAMN15677084, study PRJNA649215) | marine metagenome | biome: marine; feature: Black Sea; material: saline water; isolation source: suspended particulate matter (SPM) from the Black Sea western gyre | collected 2013-06-09/2013-06-10 | depth... | reverse complement strand
AAGGCGACGTGCGCACCGAAGACGCGCACCGGCGGAATCGGCGTGAAGATGAGCGAGGCAAATCCGGCGATGGTGGTGAGGCTGGTGTAGAGCATCGGCATGAAGAGGTGGCCGACGACGTGGCGCACGGTTTCTTTCTTGTCCTTGAACCGGTGATAGGTGTCGAAGAATTCGCTCAGGATGTGAACCGAGTCGGCGACGGCGATCGGCATCAGGAAGATGGCGATCATCGAACTCATGATGTGCACATCGAAGCCGAGGCCGATCAGCAGGCCCATGGTGCAGAGCACGCTGACGACGGCGACGAGCATCGGCGCGATAATCAGCGAGATACGCCGGAAAAAGAGCAGCAGCAGCAGAAAGATCACCAGCCCGGCCATCGGCGCGGAGCTGGCCATTTGGACAAGCATCTCGACGCCGAAGGTGTCCTGCGCGACCGGCTGGCCGGTGATGTAAACCTGATCTTCCGCCGGCCAGTCTTTGGTCAGTTGCTCAACGAGGTTAGCGACGTTGTAGCTGTAGGTTTTTTCGATGAGGGGAATGTAGAGCGCGATGGCTTTTTCATCCTCGGAAACCAGCGTGCCCTTGTAGAGCGGGTTGTTCATGGCGTCGTCGCGAATAGTGATAGCCTCTTCGCGGGTGGCGGGCGGTTCCTCCATGAGATATTCAATTTTCAGTGAGCCCTTTTCGGCCTGTTTAATGTTGTCGACCACCGACGGGCTGATCAGCTCCGGCTTGACGATCGCGGAGCCGCCTTCATCATCAAACAGGCGGTTGGGGTCGTTGCCGAACACCTTGGCCAGAATCCGTTTGCGGGCGCTTTCCGGCTGGAGGTCGGGCACGAACGGGGAGGGGACGGTAATCTCAGGCAGGCCGGCCGCATTTTGCCGCAGACTGAGCAGCTGTTGGGTCAGCGTATCGATCCGCCCGAGCGTTTCGACGTTGAACACGCCGTCGGGGTGGTTGGTGTTGACGACCCCGACAATGACCATGTCGTACAGGTCATAATTGGCTTTGTTCTGATTATGAAAAACGCGGATCGGCTCATCGGGCGAGAGCATGTTTTCGGGGTCGTTGTCGAATTGCACTTTCGGGAACTGGGCTGCGCCGAAAATCACGGCAACCAGAACAAGCAAGGTGACAATCCACGGGAAGCGCAGGCTGAAGTTAGTTAGTTTTAATTTCATAACAGGTTCTCCGTTCAATTGGGTTTAGCCACGAAAAACAGGCACAAAGAGAGCAAGTTTTGATTTTCGTGTGTTTTTGTGTTTTTTGTGGCCATTCATCTTATTCAAAATCGTTGTTGGTGCAGTGGGTGCAGATGCAGTTGAGGATGGAGAGGGCGCGGGGGTCGCAGATGGAATACCACATTTCCTTGCCGCGCCGTTCGGAGCAGAGCAGGCCGGTGCGGCGCATCTGATTGAGATGCTGCGAAACCACTGCCTGCGCAAAACCGGTTTCTTCAACCAGCACATGGACCGGGACCTCCTCTTCGCGCTCAAGAATTTCGACCAGCCGCAGGCGTTGCGGATGCGCCAGTATTTTCAGTGTTTCCGAGGCACGCTGCAGGGCCTCGGGTTTCAGTTTTCCCTGACGGATGCAATTCATATTATTTCTCCGCAGATTTGAAGTCCGGATGGCGAACGGTGAGTACGGGACAGGATGCTGTTCGAACCACCCGTTCAGCCACGCTGCCGATCAGCATGTGCTTCAGGCCGGTGCGTCCGTGCGTTCCGATCACGATCATATCCGCCTGCAGTTCCTCCGCACGTTGTATGATTTCAATGTACGGAATGCCCGCGATCAGTCGGGTTTCCGCGGGACAGTCGGCCGCCAGAGCCCATTGACGCAGCTGCTGCTGCAGCGACTCTTCGCAGGAGATTTGTCCGGACGGCATCTCATCTTCGGCGTAGGCGGAGGCTTCTGTCACGTGCAGCAGTTCGAGCGATGCTCCGTGCCTCCGCGCGACGGCGCAAGCGTAGTCGAAGGCATATCTGCCGGGATCGGAAAAATCAACCGGACAGAGAATTTTCTTAATTTCAATTTCCATTGCGCAGTCTCCTTGGAGTTCGACGTCAGTCAGTGTGATTTTAAATTCCGGCGGTTCGAGAATATGCTTTTTTACGGCGCACAGGTCAGCGGTGCGCAGAATGGCGGGTCGATATTTCGCCGGGAAATCTTCCGGCAGGGTGATTTCAATATGGATTTGATCGTAGTGCTTTCGGTCGGGATTTTTTCCCGAGATCAGCCGCACGCCGAGGCCGGTTGTGTCGAGGTTTCTGGCGGTGCAGAATTCGAGCACATAGATGCCGACGCAGGTGGCCATCGAAACGAAGAAGAGATCGAAGGGCTCCGGTGCGGAGCCTTCGCCGCCGTTTTTCGCCGACTGATCGGTTTGCACAACGCGGTCACCGTAGTGTGCGTCCACCCGCTTGCCGCCGGGAAATGAAACACGAATGTCTTTTTGGTTTGCGGTCATCTCTTCTCCCTGATTAATCGGTTTATTCAATCAGCATATCAGCATCTCCCTGCTTAAGCCTGAACCTGAACGCTCAGCTCCACGGGACACTTCAACAGCGCAGAGACGGGACAGCTTTTTTCCGCCTGATCCATGGCCTTTCGCAGTCCATCCTCCTGACTGGAATCTTTAAGCGCAACAATGGCCTCAACCGTCACTTTTGTAATGGCCAGGCCGTCCGGCGTTTTTTCCATGACGGCGGCGGCGCTGCTTTCATACGATTGCAGTTCGATTCCCGCGCGATCGATGAAGAACAGCGCGGAGGTCATGATGCAGCTGCCGACGGATGCCGCGACCATGTCTTCCGGAGTCCAGTAACCCTCTTTCGGGCCGCCGAATTCCGACGGCGTGCCGACCGGCACGTCCGGCTTGGTTTCACTGCGGAGCACCCCGGTTTTCCCCTCGCTCCAGTTTACAGAAGTTTTATACGTCCACATCATTTTCCTTTCATTCAGATAAAGTCGCTTCGATGGCGGAGAGCAGCGTGTTCTCCTGCTGAACGCCGACGAAGCGATTGACCTCTTCGCCGTCTTTAAACAGAATCAACGTCGGAATCCCGCGCACTCCGTATTGTGAGGCCGCTGCGGGGGCTTCGTCAACATTCAGTTTGGCAATCACCGCGCGATCGCCGACCGCCTCCGCTGTTTTTCCAAGGATTGGAATCTGCATCTGACACGGTCCGCACCACGGCGCCCAGAAATCGACCAGTGTGGCGCCGGACCGGATCGCTTCGGTGAAGGTTGTGTCGTTCAGTTGTTTTACACTCATCGGAAGGCTCCTTTCCGTTTCGGGTTATTGGTGCAGAAACGCAGTGAATTCTGCTTCGTCTGCCGCGACTGGGCCGCCCATGACCTCGGCGACCACCCCTCCGAACATTTTGCCCATCAGGCCGGTGTTCATGGTGGACACATAGGTTTTCCCGTCGCTTTTCTGATAAACCGCCATGCTGCACGGCATCATGACGGACACGTACATGGCTTCGTCGGTATTCAGGATTTTTTCGGCGTAATCGGCCTGGCAGATTTTGATGATCGTTACCTGAGGAATGGTCTTTCCATACTGAGAGATGCTTTTCTGCAGGTCGATTTTCCGCGAGATGATCCAGCCGTTGTTGGTAATGACGTTTTCGAGATGCGCGATGGTTTCCTGATACCCCAGCGGACTTTCCTTTTCGTGCAGCATCATTTTCGGCATGATGGACATCATGGCAACTCCTGCGAACAACACGCCGGCAATGATCCCTGCGATGAGTGTGATGATTTTGTTTCTCATGTTCGGGTTTCCTTTCTGACTATCCTTTGATCAGTTTTCCGGGCCACATCAGGATGCCGCCGTCCATGACTTTGACATCGCTGAAGCCTGCCTTTTTGAGAATCAGTGCGGCTTCGTAGCCGCGCAGTGAAATCTTGCAGAAGGCGACAACCGGTTTGCTTCGGTCGATTTCGTCCAAACGTCCGCGCAGCGCGCCGAGCGGAATATCGACGGTGCCGTCGATGCGCATCTGTTCGCGCTCGGCGGGCGAGCGGACATCCAGCAGGGTGAAGTCTTCTCTGCGCTCAAGCATTGTTAGCACCTCACCGGGGGTGATGCCATCCATGCGACCCTCGATCTTGTTGCGCAGGATGTTGGCCGCTGTGATGATGTTGTCGACGGCCGGGGAGAAGGGCGGAGCGTACACCAGGTCGGCGTTGGCCAGCTGATCGACGGTCATTCCGGCGGTCAGTGCCATGGCGGCAATATCGATCCGGCGGTCGGCACCGCCCGGTCCGGTGGCCTGTGCGCCGAGCAGTTTGCGCGTTGTTCGGTCGGCGATCAGCTTGAAGAACAACAGCCTGGCACCCGGCATAAAATGCGGTTTGTCGGGCGCGGGGGCCAGACAGGTGACGACGTCGTATCCGGCGTCGCGGGCCTCTTTTTCGCTGAGGCCGGTGCGGGCGACGCTGTACTCGAATACCTTGCAGATGGCGCTGCCGAGGATGCCCGGGAAGGAATCTTCTACGCCGCAGATGGCGTTGGCGGCGACGCGCCCTTCTTTGTTGGCGGTGGAACCGAGCGGCACGTAGGCGGCCTTTCCGGTAATCATGTTTTTCTTTTCGGCGCAGTCGCCGACCGCGTAAATGTCCGGATCGGAGGTTTGCATCCGGTCGGTGACAGCGATGGCGCGGGTCGGGCCGATCTCCAGCCCGGCATCCTGCGCCAGCTTTGCGGCGGGACGGACCCCGGTGGCCAGCAGCACGAGATCCGCCGGGAGCTCCCCTTGATCGGTGATCACTTTTTCGACGCGCCCGTTCCCGGCAAATTCGGTCACGCGGGTTGACGTCAGAATTTTTACGCCTTTGGCCTCAAAATGTTTTTCAACCAGCACAGCCATTTCGGGATCCATCATGCCGAGAATCTGCGGCAGAAATTCGACGATGGAGATGCGGCAGCCCATTTCGTGGAAGGCCTCCGCCACCTCGACGCCGATCAGTCCGCCGCCGACGATGACGGCATTGACGGCTTTGTGTTCCGCCAGTGTGGCTTTGATGGCATCAGCATCGTGAAGGTCTTTCAGGTTGTAGATGTTACCGAGTTCCACGCCGGGAATCGGCGGAACGGCGGATTCCGCGCCGGTGGCCAGCACCAGTTTGTCGTAGGGCAGATCCTGCGTCTCGCCGGCGCGGTTTTTTACGGTCACGGTTTTCTGTTTCCGATGGATGGCTGTGGCTTCGGTGTGGTTCAGTACGTTCGCGTTTTTAACGTTTTTGAAAAAGGCGCTGTCGCGTACGGTGCCGACCGGGGTGGACATCAGTTCCTTCGAATCTTTCACCTGCCCGGAAATGTAGTAGGGCAGGCCGCAACCGGCGTAAGAGAGCAGTTCGCCTTTTTCAATGATTGTGACTTCTGCTTCCGCGCAGAGACGGTTGATGCGCGAAGCGGCTTTGGGTCCTGCGGCGACGCCGCCAATGACAATGACTTTCATGTTCAGCATTCCTTCCTTAATTTTTGCTTTCGGCGAAGTGCCGGATGATTTCTTCCTGCGTCAAAACGTGTTCAATTTTTCCGTCCGCATCGGGGACGAGCACTTTATATTCGTGGGCGCGTTTCATCTGAGCCAGCGCCTGTTTAAGCGGTGTTTTTGCGGGGATCAGCAGCGCGGGTTCCAGCGGCAGCTCGTTCAGCGGCGTATCCGTTGCTGTTCCGTCGGCCAGCGCATCTAGCAGTAGAGCGGTGGAGACCATGCCGAGCGGCTGCTGGTTTTCATCCAGCACCGCAAACGAATGAATATGTTCTTCAGCCAAGAGGCGCAGGGCGTTCTGAACAGTGTCGCGGCCGTGCAGTGAAAAGACGCCGGCGAGCATAACGTCTTTTACCTGCGCTTCCGGCGCGGGACCGAAAATCCGGTCGGTGAATTTGACATACCACGCCGCCGATTGAACCTGAATGATGTAAGCCAGTGCAATAATCAGCGCGATTTCCGATCCTTCTTTTCCGAAGGCGGTCATCGCAATGGCCAGGGCGATGGAGAGGTTGCGCATCACCGTTCCGTAAACGAGCGCGATGGCATCGCCGCGATTGAAAAAGAACTTTCCGACCAGTGTGCTGATCAAAAAGTTGATGCCGTATAGCGCGAGTAATGGAAGGATTAGCGTGATGAGCTGGCCGGGGTTGGAGGCAATCGAGTTGGCTTTGAGCGCCATGGCGACAAAAACGATTCCTACGACCCCTAAGGTGGAAAAGGGTGGAAAGATCGGTTTGATATCTTTTTGATAATGCGCCATGCCGTAGCGACGGATCAGAAGACGTTGCGTGATGTTCCCCAGAATGAGAGGTAGCGCGACTACTACCGCAATCTGTTTAAAAATTCCAACCATTGGAATTTCGATCACCGTTCCCATCAGGAACTTAATATAAATCGGAGTGAGAATGGAGCCGATCAGCAGGCCGAAGACGGTCATTTTCACAGCGGCTGCTATATTGCCGCGCGCCATGCCGGTCCAGGAAATCGTCATTCCAGAGGTGGGAAGAAGGCTGGCGAGCAACAGGCCGAGCGCAATGTACGGCGAATCGGGAAAGGCGATTTTACCAATCAGAAAGGCAATCAGCGGTAGAAGGGTAAAGTTCAACAGCTGAGTCACCACTTGAACTTTGGTGTCGCCGCCTTCAATCACTTTTTTGAGCTGAAGGTTCACCATCATCGGATACACCATCAAGAAGGTCAGCGGCATAATCCAACGTTTGAGCGGAGCCGGATTGATGGTGAGTCCGGTTACAAAGCCTGCGACCATGACAACAGGAATCACGACGATAAGGTGTTTTTGAATTTTCTTAAGATGGGTAAGCATGATGGATCTTTCTAACGATTACTTTGAAATGCCAAAAGCCGGTTTACATTGAACCACCACTGTAATTTTCAGTGGAATGATTCGCCATTTGAATGACTGCTTCAAGTACGGGAAGCCCCGGGCGGACGGTCAATACACTATGTCCTTTGGACTCAAGCAGATTGGCGACTGTGCTCATGGGGTTTCCTTTTGTTTGATTCGAAAGCTCTGTTTTGAAAACATAACATATTAAATAATTTTAATATGTCAATATATAAAATGGCAGGCGTTGGGTTTTCCTCAGCGGAATAGACGGCTTTTGGGACGGTAGAGCTTGGCTGTAAATACTGTTGGGTTGTCCGGATTTTGTCTTGTCGAGCTGCGCCAAAAGACTATACCTGCCGGTAGGTATTAGGGGGACAAGGAGGTCGAACCATGAAAATGCTAAATACAAAAGGCATCGCCACCATTGCACTGTTCGTAATGACTGCCGGCGTTATCTGTAACGCAGCAACCGTGCAGGAGGCCTATGAACTGAGGCTGGGCGGTAACGCCGACGCCGCCCTGGAAATGCTGGAGCAGACCGTGGCAACAGAGCCCGGCAATGCGGAGGCTTGGTATGAACTGGCCCGAACCAAGATTCACATCGGGTTGGGAAACCCGCAAACGATGATGGAGGCCATGAAGGAAGCACAAACGGTTGCGGAAACGGCTGCGAAGATTGAACCGGACAACCTGATCTATGCGATTTTCAAATCAAAAGCCTGCGGTACAGGCGCCTACATTGCACTTCATCAAGATGGCCCGAACGCCAAAGAAACAGTGCAACGTGCGCTGGATGCTTATGAGCAGGTTCTTCAGCTAAAGCCGGACTATCACGAAGCCAAGCTCGCTTTGGTCGAATTTCTTAATTGGCTCCCGCCCGAAAAGGGTGGCGATCTCGACAAGGCAGAAAAATACACCAAGGAACTGGAAAAGGCAGATGCCGTTTTCGGTGCCCAGGCGCGCGAGTTGATGATGCCGGAAGGCTCCGACCTCATCGCTTTCTGGCAAAAGGTGCTGGCGCAGCATCCAGACAATGCCGATGTGCTCGACCGCCTCGGCAAGGCCTGTTTCTATGAAGACAAGCCCGAGCAGGGAATTGAATATCTCAAGAAAGCCATCCAGCTCGATGCAGGCAAAAACACCCTGCATCTCGACATCGCGCGCTACTATATGTATCAGGCGATGCAGGATCAGAGTAAGCTGGAGGCTCTGGCGCCGAAAATGGAAGAAGCATACCTGGCGTATCTCGAATCGAAGCCGGCACCGGTCATACCCATGCGGGCCTATGCCAAATTCAGTCTGGGCCGCATTAAGTCTCATATGGGAGACACGGAGCCAGCGAATAAGCTCCGCGAGAAAGCCAATGCGTTGGATCCGAACTGTTCCAAGGCCTCCGGAATCCCCGACCAGAACCTGTACATTCCGCCGGATCAAATCCCACATGGTTTCGTTTATTTTTCCCGGCCGTTTTAGGAGATGGAAGAGCCGCCTGTTTTGTAGAGGTCTAAAGCGGTAGGGGGCAGACTTTCGCTGAAAAATCTTCCAATGATTGGAACTTTCCGGTTCACTGCCCGCCTTATGAGAAAACCAAACAGCCGATATGTTGCCGCCCAGATCATTACCCAGTGGATGGAGAAGGGGGATTTCCCCGACCGCCTGCTCGCCGATGTGGAGCAGGATCGCGCCTTTATCACCGAATTGGTCTACGGCGTGGTGCGCCGCAAGCTGACGCTCGAATATATTCTGCAGAAGTTTGTGAACCGCCGTCCGGAGGACTTTATTCTCGCGGTCATGCAGGTCGGGGTCTATCAGCTTTGCTTCATGGACAACGTCGAAGAATTTGCCGCCATCAATGAAAGCGTCGGCGCGGTAAAAGACAGCCGCCATAAAGATGCGCTGCGCGCATCGGGTATGGTTAACGCCGTGCTTCGCAACGTGCAGGAGGAGAAAGAGGCGATCCTTAAAAATCTGGCACGGCAGCCGGATGAAATCCGCACCTCGCACCCCGAACAGCTGGTGCACCGCTGGCAGAAACAGTACGGCGAACGCGACACCCGCCAGCTCTGCGAGTGGGACAACGTGCCGCCCGAAACCATTCTGCGCGTGGAAACCGCGCGTATCAGTCCGGCCGACTTCATGAAGGCGCTCGAAGAGGCTAAGATCGACGCCAAGCCGCACCCGTTCAAGTGCCTGGCAACGTTTGTTACCCTTCCGCGCGGCGTGCCGGTGCCGAAGGTGCCGGGCTATAATGAGGGCTGGTTCACCGTTCAGGATCCCGCCACCTCGGCGTCGGTTGAACTGCTCGACCCGATGCCGGGCGAGAGCGTGCTCGATGCCTGCGCCGCGCCGGGCGGTAAAACCTCGATGATTGCCGGTATGATGGAAGGCGAGGGCGAGCTGGTGGCCATGGACGTGCACGATGACCGTCTCGACACCCTGCGCGACACAGTCAAACGCACCGGATGGGATTTTATTGAGATCGTTAAAGGCGACGCCGCCAAGGGGTTTCCAGCGTCTGGAAAACTGTTTGATGCCGTACTGCTCGATGTGCCCTGCACCAATACAGGTGTGCTGCGCCGGCGCGCCGACGCACGTTGGCGCTTCGCCCGCGACCGCATTGAAATGCTCAAAAAGACGCAGTGGAAAATTCTCACTGAAATGTCCAAGTGCGTGAAGCCCGGCGGACGGATCGTCTACAGCACCTGTAGCCTGGAGCCGGAGGAGAACGAAGAACTCGTCGGCCGTTGGACGCGCAAGCATCCGGAGTTTCGCCTGGTTAAAGCCAAGCGCCTCTTTCCGCCGAAATCCGGAACTGATGGCGCATATGCCGCGCTGCTGCGCCGAAAAAAATAGGCAAGCGAAGAGACGATCCTCCCGCTTTTTTGGTGTCTTTCCGGCTGTTTCGCGGGTAGGATCCTTCTCCGCCTAAAAAGGATTTTATTTTATGGACCCGAAAACAAACGTACCCGTACCGCCAAAAAGAGAGAGTCGCAAAAAGCCGCCGCAGGTCAAGCCCCCCGTTCAAATGAGGGGATTCGCCATGTGGTTTGTCATGATGGCGCTGGTTTTTGTGGTCTTAAACATGTTCAGCGAGCAGCAGGCCGAAGGGCAGAAGCTGGACTATAACCCGGATTTTATTCAGAATGTCAAAAACGGGAAAATCATCCAGTGCGAAATTGTTCGGGGGGCCAACGGCGACGATCATGTGACTGGCGATTTAACCGAAATCGATACGGCTACCGGTAAGCCGAAGCAGTTCCGGGTGGATGTGGTTATTACTGAAGAGTTGCTGAAGCTGCTTCAGGACAATGAGGTCACCTTCAAGTTTAAGCCGGCGTCGACCTTCTGGCCGATCTTCTGGAACATCGTTCCGTTTGCCGTCATTTTCATCGTGATCTATTTCTTTTTGTCGCGTCAGATGCGCAACGCTGGCGGACGGGCGATGAGTTTTGGAAAAAGCCGCGCCAAACTGATGAAAAAGGATGATCACAACAAGATCACCTTCGCCAATGTGGCCGGGGTCGATGAGGCTAAAGATGAACTGCAGGAAGTTGTCGAATTTCTAAAAAACCCGAAGCAGTTCCAGCGCCTCGGCGGGAAAATGCCCAAAGGCGTTCTGCTGGCCGGAGCGCCCGGAACCGGCAAAACGCTGATTGCCAAGGCGGTGGCCGGCGAAGCGGATGTGCCGTTCTTTAACATCAGCGGATCGGACTTTGTCGAAATGTTTGTCGGGGTCGGCGCCAGCCGGGTGCGCGATATGTTTGAACAGGGGCGTAAAAACGCGCCGTGTATTATTTTTGTCGATGAGATCGACGCCGTCGGCCGCAGCCGCTTTTCCGGTATGGGCGGCGGGCACGATGAGCGCGAGCAGACGCTCAATGCACTGCTGGTTGAAATGGACGGATTTGAAACCGAAGAGGGGATTATCATCATCGCCGCCACCAACCGGCCCGACGTGCTTGATCCCGCGCTGATGCGCCCCGGCCGCTTCGACCGCCAGGTTTTCATTGACCTGCCGAACCTTAAAGGTCGTGAGGAAATTCTGAAAATTCATGTCAAGCGGGTGACGCTGGCGGATGATGTGGATCTGACAAAAGTTGCGCGCGGAACACCGGGCTTTTCCGGGGCCGACATCATGAACCTCGTCAATGAGGCCGCACTGCTCGGCGCCCGTCGCGGTGCCGATGCGGTCGAGCTTTCCGATTTTGAAGAAGCGCGCGATAAAGTGTCGTGGGGCCGCGAGCGCCGCAGTCACATGCTTGACGATGAAGAGAAAAAGCTGACGGCTTATCACGAAGCCGGGCACGCCATTGTGCTGGCGAAGACCGAGCAGACCGAGCCGCTGCATAAAGTGACCGTCATTCCGCGCGGCCGTGCGCTCGGCGCCACCATGCAGCTGCCGGAAAAAGACCGCTACACCCAGGGTCGTACCCGCCTGATGGGTATGCTCATCGGCCTAATGGGCGGTCGTGTCGCGGAAGAATTAATTTTCAACGATGTCACCACCGGCGCGCAGAACGATATCGAACGTGCCACCCGGATCGCCCGCGCTATGGTCTGCGAATTCGGCATGAGCGACGTTCTTGGTCCGCGCAACTACGGCTCAGGAGAACAGCAGATGTTCCTCGGTCGTGAAATCCATCACGATGAAGTGCGCAGCGATAAAATCACGCAGCTCATCGATTCTGAAATCGACCGCATTCTCAAAGAGGCGCACGACACAGCCCGCGCCATTCTCGAGGAGCATTGCGACAAGCTGGAGCTGATCGCTCAGGTGCTTATCGTGTATGAGACTATCGACGGCGAGCAGGTGATGCAGATGCTCGAAACCGGTGAAATTCCTGATGAGCTGAAAAACGGCAAAACCCCCGAAGAAAAACGGGCAGAGGAAGAGGCTGCCAAGCTTGCCGCTGCCGAGGCCGCGGCGAAGGAGGAGGCCGCTGCCGAGGAAGAGGCTCCTGCCGAATCGGAAGAGGCCGCACCGGAAGAACCCGAACAGGAAAAGCCCTCCGCTGAATAGTTCCGACCGTCTGTGGTGCGAGACGCGCTATTGGAATGGTAAAGCCCCGTTTTTCCAACCTTGGAAAACGGGGCTTCTTTTTTTCCAGAGGCTGGAAAAGTTTGAGCGCGATCTAGTGGTTCTGCGTTATTTCACTGGCACGGTGGCGGGCGGGGGCTCGCTTTGAAGAATTCGGGCAATTTCCTGGCTTAACTCGGCATATCGATAGGGTTTTTGGAGATAGCCGTTGAGGCCCATCTCGATCATTTGTTCCATATCGCCGCCGCGGGCGAAACCGGAGCAAAGCAGTATGCGCATCTCCTTATTGATTTTTCGAATCGCGATGAAACAGTCGTGCCCATTCATTTCGGGCATGACCATGTCGAGAACAACCAGATCGTAGGCCGTTGGGTTCGCCGAGAAGAGCTCCACGGCTTCTCGGCCGTTGCCGGCAACAGTGATCTGGTAGCCCAGCTGTTCGAGTATCAGTTTGGCGGCGGTTTGAATGGATGATTCATCATCCACAAAGAGGATGCGGCCATCTCCCCGCACCATTTCGTCGGGCGGAAGCGCCGGCAGATCTTTGTGATCCAGAGCGAGCGGAAGCTGGATGTAGAATTCGGTTCCCACCCCCGCCTGGCTGTGTGCAAAGATGGCGCCATGGTGTTGCTGGACGGTGCCGAAAGCGGCCGCCAGCCCCAGTCCCGTTCCTTTTCCCTGCGCTTTGGTGGTGTAGAAGGGTTCAAAAATATGAGGCAGAACGGTTGGGTCGATGCCGGATCCGCAATCGCGAAACTCCACCTCCAGATAGCTTCCCGGATAGAGATCGAACGGGCTGGCTTTGCAGGCGGCCGCATCGAGTTCAATGTTGCGCGTGGTGATGAGGAGGGTTCCTCCTTTGGGCATGGCGTGCGAGGCATTGATGCCGATATTTAAAAAGGAAGCTTGAAGCTGTGCGGGGTCTCCGACGATGTGGCTGTGGGGCGCGGTGAGCGTTGTGCGGATTTGGATGAGCGGATCAATGGTGCTGTCGAGCAATGAGACGCAATCGTTGAGCGTTTTATGGAGGTCGAAGCAGGTGGCGACCGCGGTTTGTTTGCGGGAAAATGCGAGCAGTTTTTCGGTTAACCCTGCGGCGCGCTGGGCCGAGTCCATAATCATTCCATGAAATTGTTCCGCTTTAGGATCGTCGGTCAAGTAGTCTTGAAGAATCTCCGTTGCGCCCATAATTCCCATGAGCACATTGTTGAAGTCGTGCGCAATCCCGCCGGCCAGCTGTCCGATGGCATCCATTTTTTGGCTTTGCCTCAGTTGCTCTTGCATCGCAACAGCCGAGGTGACATCTCGAAAAATCAGGACCATCCCGAGCAATTCGCCCGCATCGGAGCAAATGGGCGCCCAGGAGTCGGCAATGCGATAGGTGGTGTCGTCTCGAGCCGCCAGTAAGATCTCCTCCCGGCCCGGATCGGACGGTGAGGCTTGCCGTTGTTTAAAGGACATGGCGGCCCCGGTGTCGATGTCGCGCATTTTAAAGACGGTGTCCAGCGGGTTTCCGAGCGCTTCCTCGGCGGACCACCCCGTTAATTTTTCGGCCACGGGGTTCATGCGTACGATCAGCCCGGCGGTGTCGGTGGCGATCACGGCATCGCCAATGGAATTGAGCGTGGTTCGAAGGTTTTCTTCATTGCGGCGCAGCAGGTGCTGTGTTTTCCGACGCTCATCGATTTCCTTGTTGAGCTCACTGATTTTTCGGTGAATGGCATCGCGCATGTCTTTGAAATTCCGGGCTAGAACACCAACCTCACCCTTCGCATCGAGTGGGATCTCCTGGTCTAGATTGCCGCCTGCAATTTCAGACGCCACGTTCGCCAGCTGCACGATGGGTTTTGTGTGCCGGGTTAACATCACGGATAGGCCCAGCAGGACGATGATGGAGATGACACTCATAACGAAGATCAACGTTTTCTGGAAGATCCGGGCGTCGTGATATTTCACATCGAGCGGGACGGTATAGCAGACCACCCATCCCCACGGATCAAACGACTTGAAGGTGTACCAAGTTTGCCGGTTCTGGAAGATTCCGGCCCCGGGTGTTTCGCTCGTCGATGCGTGTTGCAGTTGTTCAACGATGGATTTTGTCTGCGTACCGTCACTGCTGTGCGGGCCGTCCGGATGCAGGATGATGTTTCCGTCGGGATCGATAATGAACGGGTAAACCTGTGCGTCGGGTTGTATGTAGTATGTGTTTCGCAACTCTTGCAGAACGGACGCTTTAAAGTCAGCCTCATAGGCCTCAACCAATCCGGTTTTCTGGAGCCGTTCATTCACTCTTGCCAGTGTGTTGTGAATGACATCCACCTTTTCGGCATACATCGCATTTTGGCTCTGATCAATAATCCGCACCAGTTGATGATTGGCGACCAGAAGAATGGCGATCGAAGAAATGATGAACCCGCCGATGACGAGCGTTAATAATTTCAAGGTGATCGTTTTCGGCCTCATTCATATTCCTCATCGTTAACGAGTTGTGCCTTGTTCAGCAGTTCAACGGGCAGATGAATTCCCAGCCGGTTTGCGATTTTCATGTTGATGTAGAGCCGGGACTGTTTGTTGGTGGCCACCGGAATGGTTGACGGGGCCGCCCCATGTAATATCTGAAGTGCAGCGTGTCCGGCCCGCCAGCCTTGCTCTTCGGCAATTTGCACTTTACCGAGCAGTGCATATCTCGTGTTATGACCCACCACGCAACCGGTTGGGATTTTGGTGTGTTTCAGCACATAGTCTTCAGCCGCCGCCGGATCCCATCCTTGAATCCCGATCGGGTTCATCCAGATGATCATGTCGACCGTCTCTTGCAGTGCACTGTAGGCTTGTTTCCATTCATTGAAATCGCTCACCAAGTGCACGTGTTCATCGCGTAATGAAAGGATCGGTTTCAGGTAGCGAATGTCTTTTTCACACGTCAACGACTCCATCCCGATGATTCCAACCCGGTTTCCGGCTGCGTAGGGCCGCAGCAGATCGAATGTCTCTTTGTATGGAGCGATTTCGATCATGCCGGTGCTGTTCGCCGACGGGAGTCCATATTCCGAGGCGTCCCAGTTCAGTCCGCAGAAAACGAAAGGGATATCGCTCCCTTTGAAATAGGGGGCTAGCAAAAATTTGACGGCATTATCATCGCTCACCACCACGCAATCCGGCTCCCATTCCTCAGTCAACCGCCTGGCCTCTTGCGCCGCTTGCTGTTTAAATTCGTCCGACTGGTTTCGTTTCGTATCCATCCGGAACACCTTGAGGCTGATCGAACGGTCGCGACTTTCATAATCCCCGTTCGCAGATCGCGTAATCCCCAGCGCTTTCAGCAATCCCTTCTCGATGTCATCACTACACGGATATCCTTCATGATAGGAGTTCACAACAAGCACCTTGTGTTTCTCCGCACTCAGCAGGTGGGCATTTTTCAACAGCGTCATGGGGAACCGAATGTCCAGCAGTTTTGCGAGACGCATATTCAGATAAATCTGCGCGCGTTTGTTTTCTATCAGAGGAATCGCACCGGGCGGCATCCCGTCGAGAATCTTCAACGCCGTTCGGGCACTCCATTCGCCCTGCTCCCTCGGACTGGTTGCGATGGTAACCAGCGAATAATCCGCCATCCACGCATCCCAACTCCCGGAGGGAATCCGGGTGGACAGCATCACCACCCGTTCGGCCCGTTCGGCATCCCAGTCGGCAATCGAGGTTGCATCCCCCAGCAAGATCATGTCGACTTCATCCTGCAATCTCACATAGGCCGCTTCCCACTCCGCATAATTGGATACCAAGCGTTGTTCCGGTTGAAGGTCAAAAAGCTGCTCCATCTGATCGGCCTCTTTGCGCGACGACAAATCATCGCCCTTCAGAAACGCAATCCGATCGCCGTTCAGAAACGCAACCCGATCGCCGTTCACGTAAGGCCGCATGGTCGACAGGATCTGATTCATCAGCTGAACCTCCACCATGCCCGTCACATTGCTGCAAGGAAATCCATATTCCGCGGCGCTCCAGTTGATTCCGCAAAACACGACGGGCAAGGGACTGTTTTTCAGATACGGTTCAACGAGATATTTCGCCGCGTTATCATCCGATGTGATCACCAAATCGGGTTTCCACTGCCGGATGCGCTCAAGTGCGGCCTGTGCCGAGGCCACTTTGTTCGACTCGGCGGGATGGTTCTTCGTGTCCATGCGGAACACCTCCAGCTCTATATAATCAAGCGGGTTCAGTACCGACTCAATGCCCCTTGTGATCCCGGCGCTCCACGGATAATCTTCATTATACGAATCAACATACAGGATCCGTTGTATCGGCCCGCCATTGACCGTTGGGCGAGGTTGAGCGCGCAGCGTTTTTTCCTGCTGTGTGGAGAAGATCAGAAGCAGCGCTGCTCCCATCAGTCCAAGCGCGATGATCCACTGAGTTGTTTTCTTCAAAGCCATTACCCCTTGATTGGTCCGCACGTCTCTTGAAAGGAGAGGTCGCCCTTCGTGTGAGACTCAAACTGTACAGGGGGTTTTTAAAGGAAGCCACCCTGAATCGTCGCCGAAAAATGTCCCAATCCCTGGAACGGCAAAGCCCCGTTTTTTCCAAGGTTTGGAAAAACGGGGTTTCTTTTTTTCCAAGGTTTGGAAAAATCAGATTATCTGCGCGGGCCGGAACGACGGGGCGGTCCGCCACGGCTTCCACCTCCGCGGTTCCCACCGCCACCGCGGGAACCGCCGCGGCCTTGCGGGCCGGAGGGTGTGCGCGGGCGCGGTTTGCGAACCGGCTCGGGGAGTTTGAGCATATCCGCTTCAGGATGGGTGCAGGTCAGGCGTTCGCCGAGCAGTTCCTCAATTGCGGGCAGTTCGAACGATTCCATTTCGCAGGCGAAGGTCACCGAGATGCCCTTTTTGCCAGCTCGGCCCGTGCGGCCGATGCGGTGGACGTAGTCGTCGGGCCGTTCCGGAATATTGAAGTTCACCACGTGGGTGATGTCGTCGACATGGATTCCACGGCCGGCGACGTCGGTGGCGACCACCAGTTTGCACCGGCCTTCTTTGAAGTCGGCCAGAATGCGCTGGCGTTTGTTCTGGGCGACGGCTCCGGAGAGAATCTCGCAATCGATGCCGTAGCGGTAGAGGGCGTCGGCGAGACGTTCAGTCTGATCGCGCCGGTTGGTGAAGATGAGTGCGGAGCTGTCGCCGACCTCCTTTTTGAGGATATTGTAGAGCAACGGGAATTTTTCTTTGTCGGTGACAAGGAAGACCTGCTGGTCGATCAGCTCGGTCGCGGCGTGGTCGGGTTCGATTTCAATTTTGCCGGGGTCAACCATCCAGGCGGCGGCGAGGCGCATCACTTCGTCGTCGAGCGTGGCGCTGAACAGAAGCGTCTGGCGGTCTTCTTTGGGCGGGGTTTTGTAGATGATGCGGCGGACGTCGGGGATGAAGCCCATGTCGAGCATGCGGTCGGCTTCGTCGATGACCATCACTTTGACACCGCTCAGATTGATGACATTCTGCTGAACGAAGTCAATCAGGCGGCCGGGCGTGGCCACGACGATGTCGACGGGATCGTCGAAGAGGCGGCGCTGTTTGTCGTAGTCGATGCCGCCGTAGACAGCGACGGTGTTGTAGGGGGTGTATTTGCTGAGTTTGACGGCGTCGTCGCGAATCTGCATGGCCAGTTCGCGGGTCGGTGCCAGGATGAGCGCGCGCGGCTGGCCGAGTTTGGGCGGCTCGCTGACGTTACGAGAAAACTGGGTGAGGATACCGAGCAGGAAGGCGGCGGTTTTGCCGGTTCCGGTCTGCGCATTACCCGCCATATCTTTGGAGGCGAGGGTCAGCGGCAGAATTTCGGCCTGAATGGGGGTGCAATATTTGAAGCCCAGATCGGCAATGGCGTGCAGGATTTCGTTGGGGAGATCCATGTCCTGGAAGCGGGTTTTTCCCTCTTCGGGCTCTACCTTAAAGGAGGCGGGATCCCACGGCTTGGCCGGCTTTTCGGGTGCCTGCTGTTTTTTCGGCGGACGCGGGGTTTGTTCCCTCTTCTGCTGCGGGCGCTGGCCTTGCGGCTTTCCTGCCCTGGGCTTTGTCGAAGGGTTGCGGCGGCGCGCGGGGGCGTCATCTGTCTGTTTAGGCTCCTGCGTCTGCTTCTGCTTCAGGCTGGCTTTTTTCGCCGCGTTTTTTTTGGCCTCTGACGGCTTGTAGGTTTCCTGCTTTTTAAACAGTTTTCCGACTTTTTCTATGAATGATGGCATGGTTTAACTTCCGGTTTAATGTGTTCCGCTCAGGGCGGGCCCGCCAGCGGCGGGCAGGTATCCGGCGGTTTTATCTTAAGCCGGATGGTTTTCGAACGGCGCATTAAAGGGGTTTCGGCTCCAGATAGCCATAAATAAATGTGAATTAAACGTTGTGCTGCCAACAGCTTTCCGCACGGCTTTATCCGGGGCTCACATGGGTTGCTCTCGAAAATGAGAAAAATATCCGCTGTTTTGGTTGCCTTCGAGCCCCGTCAATTTAGAATGAGGCGTTTTACGGAGGAAAATAAAGTTCATGCAAATTGCCTGTTTAGATTTGGAAGGGGTGTTGGTTCCGGAGATCTGGATCAATGTGGCGGAGCGTACCGGCATTGACGCACTGCGCGCCACCACCCGTGATATTTCAGATTATGATGTGCTCATGCGTCAGCGGTTGAAGATACTCAACGAGCATAATCTCAAGCTGGTCGACATTCAGGACGTGATTGCCGGCATGGGGCCCATGAAGGGTGCGCGCGAATTCCTCGATGAGCTGCGCCACAACTTTCAGGTTATCATCCTTTCCGACACCTTCTACGACTTCGCCGCCCCGCTTATGAAACAGCTCGGCCATCCAACGCTACTCTGCCATCGCCTGCATATCGACGACGACGGCCGCGTGGTGGACTATCATCTGCGCATGCCCGACCAGAAACGCGAGGCGGTCATGTCACTGCACCATTTGCATTTCAAAGTGATCGCCGCTGGCGATTCCTACAACGACACCTCTATGCTTAGCGAGGCCGATTGCGGCATTCTCTTCCGTCCTCCGCAGAATGTCATCGATGAATTTCCCCAGTTCCCTGTCACTACGAATTACGAAGAACTGATGGCGGCATTTAAACAAGCATCAATTAAAATTTCATAAGGAGAATTCGCATGGTACGCAAAGAACATCATCTCATTAAGCATCTCATTCAGCTACAGGATCTGATTGCCGCCCGCGCCCAGCAGCAGGCCGCTCATCCGAAACAGAAACTGGTTGATCTCGATAAAAACATCAAAATCATGAGTAACGAGCTTTCCCCTGAACTGAAAAGTCATTTCACCCGTCTGATTCAGAAAAGCGTGGAGGCACTTGCCCCGATCACCGGCGACAACTGCTCCGGCTGCGGTTTTGCGCTCACCAAAACTATGGTCAACAACATCAACGGCGGCGCCATTGAAATGAGCCGCTGCCCCAACTGCACCCGAATCCTTTATGCGCCGGATGTGCCGCTTACCCGCAACACCCCGCGCCGCCGCTGGGGCGATCCCATTAAACGCGGCATTGAGCGGTTTACCGCACCCGAGCTGATGCTGCACAAACTCAAAGGTTCCACGGACGAAGAAGTGTTGATGGAACTCTGCGAAAACATGCGCAATGAAGGCTACGTGAAAGACTGTGCCGATTTACACGAAGCCGCCATGCGTCGCGAAGCCATCATTTCCACCGCAGTCGGCGGCGCGATGGCCTTCCCGCATATTCGCGGTGTCGAGGGCGGCGGGCTTACGCTTTCGGTTGGTATTAGCAAAAAAGGCATCGACTTTGGCGGCCCCACTAAAACCAAGATTTTCTTCTACATGGTCATCCCGACTGCCGCCAGTGCCTTCTATCTCAAGCTACTTGCCGATCTCACCCAGAGCTTTGCAACGGCCGCATCCCGCGAACCGCTGCTCAAAGCCAAGTCGCAGGCCGACCTGTGGGAGGCCCTCATCAAGGGCACCCGCAAAATGGTCAAATAATCACGGACGGATTTCCCCGCATCTGCGGCGGCGCGGAGAGTTCGCTGTATTTCAATACAGCGTCGCTCTCCGCTTCTTGCATCTACGCAAAACTCCGCCCGTGATTTGGGTGGGGGTTACCGTCGTCCGCTCTTCCACATGATGATGCCGATGAGAAGCAGAGTCAGAATGCCCACATACACAGAGTAATCTTGTAGCGGAATAATGCCGGGCGGATCGACGACCAACGCAATGTAAATCAGCAGGACAACCCATCCTTGCCAGCTGCAAGGCAGACCCCATCCTAAGCCGGAGCGTCTGATCGGAAACCAGTTTTTATTTTTTTTTCAGTCATCATGATCCCTTGTTGCGGGTGGTGAAGAGCAGAATGAAAAGGCAGGCAAATGAGAGCATGAGAAACCTCCGTGGAGTGTTGGATTATTCGAGTGTCTGATGTTGGTATTGCTCTGTTCGGTCATCCAACACTCCTTCACTCCATTACTCCTCTTATTTTAACGGCGATTTCTTCGCCGTTAAATTCCACGGTCTGGCCGCTCCGGATTTTACAGCGCTTGCGGGTTTCTACTTCGCCGTCGACGGTGACGAGCCCTTCCGAAATCATAATTTTGGCTTCGCCGCCCGTTCCGCACAGGTGCGCGGCTTTCAGCAGTTGAAACAGATCGATGGTTTCGCCGGTCAGGTTGAAATCAGCCATGTTCCGCTCGCATCGCTTTTACCAGCTCCCAGTCGCGCAGGGCCGCACGGCGCCGGTGATAGAGGGCGTCGACTTTTTCCTCGAGCGTCTTCCAGTCTTCCGGGGACGCCGGAGTGTCGTAGTCCCACACCTCCTCGTCGGAGCGTTTGAACTGCCACTTAATTTTGCCGGAACCGGGGAACTTCACCCGCACGGTTCGCTTCACGCCGTCGTCCAGCTTTTCTTTCCATTCAATATCTCGTTTCATAAGAACGAACCCTACCGATGCTTTGCCCCAAAGAAAACCAGTTTTTCCAACCATTGCCAGTCCTTGCACTCCTTGCCGCACATTCACGCGGCCTCTCTCCCTTGGTCGAGTGGAAGATTAGAGCAGGGCGAGGCCGGCGGCGGCGAGCATGCCGACAAGCACGCCGTAGACGGCGTGGTGATATTTTCCGTAGGTGCGCGCGGCGGGCAGCAGGCCGTCGAGCGCGATGAATACCATCACGCCCGCACTCGCGGCGGTGAGCACACCGAGCGCCGCTCCGCTCATGAAACGGTGGAACAGCGTATAGGCAATCAGCGCGCCGAGTGGTTCAGCCAGCCCGGTAAGCGATGAGAAGCCGCATGCCTTCGCGCGGTTTCCTGTGGCGTGATACATCGGCAGCGCCGTTGCGATCCCCTCGGGAATGTTGTGCAACGCCAGCGCGATGGCCGCACCGACGGCGATGGGTGCCGGCGCGTGCAGTGCCGCGATAAAGATGGCCAGCCCTTCCGGAAAACTGTGCGCCATGATGGCCAGTGCGGCGGGCATACCGGTGCGCCGGAAGTCCGGGACCTCTTTCAGGTCTTCCACGCGCAGCGGTTCGTGCGGGTTTCCAAAGTCCGGAACCAGCCGGTCGATCAGCGCGGTAATCAAAAAGCCGCCGAAGAAAGCAATCGTTGGAATTTTCAGTCCGCCGAGATCCGCTTCGGCGATCGGGATCAGTTGCCGGAAGGCGGTCCAAAGCAGCAGGCCGGTGGAGATGCCGAGGAAAAAGGAGAAGCGCCGTTTGGCGGTGTGGCGGGAGAAGAGGGCAATCAGACTGCCGATCCCGGTTGCCAGCCCGGCCGCCAGCGTCAGCCCGAACGCGAACCAGATGGCATGCGAGCTTTCGAATATCGCATGATGGGCAATGAGATGCTCAACCAGTATTTTAATGCCGAGACCGATCAGCACCAGTCCGCCCGCCACCTCCATTTTTTTCTCATTGAAGTGTCCGAACAGATGGCCGAGGTAAACGCCGGCAACCGAGAGAGCGAACGCAACCAGCCCGATGATCAGCGCCGGCGTCAGAATGGCCACGCGCAGCATCGACAGGCTGATGCCGATGGCGAACGCATCAATGCTGGTGGCGACGGCCAGCGTCAGCAGCGTGGGCAAATGCAGCGGATTTTTCGGGCCGTTTTCATCCTCCGGTTGCATGGCGGTAATGATCATGTGGCCGCCGACAAACAGAAGCAGGCCGAATGCGATCCAGTAATCCACCGCGGAAATCCATTGGTATGCCCATTGGCCGAGCCACCAGCCGAGCAGCGGCATCACCGCCTGAAACAGACCGAAGGCCGCGCCGACCAGTAGCGCGTGGCGCGCCTTCAGGTTTTTAATACTGATTCCGCTGGTGATCGACACCGCAAAGGCGTCCATCGCCAGACCCAGCGCAATCAGTAGTATGGAAAGCATCGGCATAACGTGGAAACCATAGCCGGCTTTCAATGTTTGGAAAAGCCGTATTGCCCTTGCGCCGCAACGCGCTGTTCCCTGACGCGGTCAGTTCCAACCCTTGGAAAGCAACTGCGTTGCGGCTTAGTACTTTGAGACGAAGTGTTTGTTGTCGAATTGGGCCGAAACCTCGTTCTGCGGTTGGTTTATTGTTCCGGCAGACCCAGCCAGGATCTAGCCTCGCCAATATGATCGAACTGCACTCGCAACTCGTCGGGGTGTTCATCAGTCATGATCTGAAACATGCGCAACATGCCGAACGCCTCCATTGCGCCGGGAGCAATAACAAAGGCTCGTTTAGCGTCCATTCCGAATGGATCTCGAGATGCCAGCAACCGAATACCCTCTGACGTCAACGCAATTCTCGCGACCTCCATGAGGTTAAAGAGCTGATTCAAATCGGGTGTAAAGGCAGGATCGTTTGTGATCAGCCGCTGGTGTTCCAGCAAATCCGAATCACTTAGCGTACCCCACGCCTTGCTGAAAACCGCATTTGACTTTTTGTCTATATGATATTCGGCTGGCATCGAATGTTTCCTCTCTTTGGGTTGACCGCGAAGCGGTCAACCTAACCGTTCATCAGGCAGAAACGGGCTTTGTTTATTTATTTTGCTTAACTCAATCCGCCGCATGCGATCGGTAGAGTATATGCCAGCTGATTATACGGAAAGGAAAATGCTTGATGAAGAATCGGCCTTTTGGGCGCGCTATGCTCGTTGCCGTCGCAATGGCGCCTTGCCTCCCTGCACGCCCGCCTACAGCGTTACACGCAGTGTTTCGGGCAGGCAGGGCTATGCACAGCGTTGCGGGCGGATCTTGGCTTCGCCTCGGGTGGGAATAGAGTTTCCAATGGTTGGAAGCAGGCTGAGCCTGCACCCATTAATTTTCGAGTCACGGGGAAAACGATGCACCTCTATGCAATAGAGTTTCCAAGGGTTGGAAACTTGAAAGAAGGAGTGGGTTGGAATAGGCTCACCGAATGCAAAACACACCACTGGTTCTGTTCGGGGTTCCATTCCATAACGTTACGTTCGAGGAAGCCATTCAGTGGACGGTGGACCGGGTGCGCTCCGGTAAGCCCGGATTTATCGCTACGGCGAACCTCGACTTTCTTGTGCTGGCTCAGAAAGACCCCGGATTACGTGATGTGCTGCGCGAGGCCGATCTGGTCATTGCCGATGGCTTTCCGCCCGTCAAGCTGGCCCCGTTCTATGGCCCCGCGCTCAAAGGCCGGGTGACCGGCAGCGATATCACCCCCATGCTCGCCGCGCGCGCTGAAAAAGAGGGCATCAGCATTTATGGTCTCGGCGCCGCCGAGGGCGTCGCCGCCAAAGCGATGGAGGTGTTGAAAAAACGCCATCCGGATCTGAAGGTGGCCGGCGCGTGGTCGCCGCCCCATGCGCCGTTCGAAAGTATGGACCATGCGGAAATTTTACGCCGCCTCGCCGAGGCGAAGCCGGATATTCTCTTCACCGCCTTCGGCGCGCCCAAGCAGGATCTGTTTAACCACATGCACGTCAACGAGTGGAATATTCCGGTGTCCATCGGCATCGGCGGAACGCTCGACTTTATCGCCGGCGCCCAGACCCGCGCGCCGGTCTGGGCGCAGAAAATCCACTGCGAGTGGCTGTGGCGCTGGGGGGACAACCCCAAGCGGCTCACCAAACGCTACGCCGCTAATATTGCATTTCTGATGCGTGCCATCTGGCTGACGATCCTCCTGCGCTGGTTAAAGAACATCCCGGCCGCAGTTGACCCCTCCGCGCCGCCGCACTGGGCGGAACACGGCGTCACCTATTGTGAATTCGCCGAGATGCCAGATAATTTGTCAGGAAAAATCGTGATTGATCTGCGCGATGTGGAGTTGCTCGCCTCCGACGAAATCGGCGCCCTGCTTGAGCTGAGCAAACGGGTCGAAAAGGTGGTGCTGTTGCACGCCGGCTCCAAGGTTCGGAAACTTTGGGAATTTTCGCACTTGGCCGACCGCCTTCCCCTTGCCGCCAACTGCGCCGAAGCGCTTACTCTGGTGCAGTAGCTTTGTTTTCGGCGCGGCGGGCTCGGAAGAAGCCTTGCAGCAGGGCTTTGCACTCGTCGTGCAGCACACCGCTTTCCATTTCAACCCGGTGGTTGAGATCCGTGTGGTCGAGAATTTCGAATTTGGAGCGCGCTCCGCCGCGTTTGGGATCATCGACCGCCCACACCACTTTTTTGATCCGCGCGAGCACAATCGCGCCCGCGCACATCGGGCAGGGCTCTTTGGTCACATACATCACCGCATCAGTCAGCCGCCAGTTTTCCAGCTCTGCCGCCGCCTGGGTGATCGCTAGAATCTCGGCATGCGCAGTCGGGTCTTTGAGCATTTCGGTCTGGTTGTGCGCCTTGCCGATCACCAGATCGTCTTTCACAATGACCGCGCCGCAGGGCACTTCGCCCTCGGCCGCGCCGCGTTCCGCTTCCCGCAGCGCCATGCCCATATACATCTCATCCACTGAAAATTCTTCGCTCATGGTGTGGACGCTATCAGCTTTTCCAATGATTGGAATATTTTTTGACGGGATAACAGGATGGACAGGATTTCTTTGGGTATGCAGGCGATCCTGTGAATCCTGTTATCCTGTCAAAATGATGTTGCGTAGTTTAGAAAGGGAATTGAGCACCGGCACGCCGCAGGCTTCGAGGCGCTCGCGGCTGTTGTGGCCGTTGGCAACCAGCGCACACTGTACGCCCATGGCTTCAGCCACTTCAAAGTCGTGGATCGTGTCGCCGATGAAGAGCACCTCGGCGGGATCGACGTCCAGCTGGGCGATGTACTGCTTCCCGTTATCCACCTTGCCGTGAGCATAGATGTCGTTGAGCCCGATGACGTCCGTAAAAAATTCCAACAGCCAGAAATGGTCTACCGCCTGCATCAGCGTGTCGTGCTGATAGGCCGACAGCACGGCCTGCGGAGTTTCCAAACCTTGGAAAAAACCAATCAGCTTCCGCGCATCGGGGTGCAGTTCGCACTCAAAGCGGCGGCGGTGATACTCCTCAATGAACTCTTCCGCCAGCCGGGGGTAGGGGGCAGTTTCATAATCAAAGCCGAGCTGGCAGTAGTAGTCAGTGACGGGAAAGCAGAGTTTCGCCCGGTAGGTTTCGAGCGTGATCAGCGGCAGACCCCTCCGCTCCAGCATGTGGTTATTGATTTCCACACACAGCCATGTGTCGTCCCACAGCGTCCCGTTCCAGTCCCAGATGATCTGTTTAAAATTCATGCAAGTTTATAGCCACAAAAAACACAAGAATACACGAAAACAACGCCGGGAACTTTTTGTGATCTTTTGTACTACTATCCGTCATTTCCTTGTTTTTTAACAAGATTTATTTCGCAACCCCTTATTCAACAGCAACTAAGCAGAGGCTTTTTTCGCCCACGAATCCACACGAACCGAGCCGCAGGCGAGCTGGGCTCCACGAATGTGGGGCAACGAAGTGGCAATTTTCACGAATCAGGACGGGGCCTTTTTCTTCATTCGAGTTATTCGTGGGCAATTCTCTCTTTCGTGTTTTTGGTGTATTTGCCACTTTATTACATTCCGTTGCTGTCGTGATAACGCCAGCCTTTACCTGTGGTGGTCGTGGTTCAAATTTTGGTTGCGGCTAGGCCGCGCTAGGTTTTTCGTGGCTATCATCTTGAAGTTTTCTAATATTTTAATTGTGACTGACTGGTCAGTTTTGTAGTTTCCCAGCCATGACAAGGGAACGAAAAAAGAGCGAGAAGCGGGCGGCGATCCTTCAGTCGGCGTTTGATGAATTTAAAAACCGGCGCTTTGACGCCGTGAAACTGGACGATGTCGCCGCGCGGGCCGGAGTCGGGAAGGGCACGCTCTATCTATATTTCAAAAACAAGGAAGACCTGTTTATTCAGATGGCTTTGGACGGTGTGGAGCAGATGGCTGGACGGATGAAAGAGATTGCCAGGATGGATCTCCCTTTCTGCGAACGTTTTTTTCTGTTTGGACGGGAAATCGGTGCGTTTGTCGAGAAGCGGTCTGTCATGTTCCGGTTGATGCATCAGATCAGCTCTGAGTCCATTCAGCAGGAGTTTATGGGACAGCACCGGTTGTTGGTGGAGGTGGCCCGCGGTCTGCTTAAGGCGGGAGTGGATGAGGGCGTTTTGCGCAGCGATGTGACGGTCGCTGACCTGCACTGCCTATTGATTGGTCCGCTGTTGTTCCGGGTCCGGCTGAACAAGTTCAATAACGATCAAATCGAAGTGAATACGCTTCTCAATCTGTTCTGGGATGCGGCGGTATTGAAACCGGAAACGCGAAAGCTGGAATTATGAAATTTGGAATTCAAAATGGAATGGCTCTGCTGGCGGTTTTATTGTGCACCTCCTGCGCGCGGTTCGCGCCGGATGGGCGGGATTTCTCTGCCGATGTTCCTGATCAGTTTTCGCTCTATTCTGAGTCCGGCATGGATGTGACCAACCGCTGGTGGGAAAGTTTCCAATCCTTGGAACTTAATGGTTTGGTCGATGAGGTGCTGTCGGACAGTCCGTCGATTCAGCAGTCGTGGGCGCGGCTGGCACAGGCCGAAGCCGTTGCAACAAAGAGCGGGGCCGCGCGCTGGCCGTCCCTCGATGCAGCCGCGTCCGGATCATCCCGTCAGAATATGAACACCCGCGTTTCGACGGAATTGTATTCGCTCGGCCTGACCGCTTCCTATGAGCTGGATCTGTGGGGTCGCGTAAAATCGGCGAGCGAAGCGGCCGCGCTTGACCGCGAGGTGTCGCGCGAGCAGCTCAAAACCGCCGCCATGACGCTCGCCTCGCAGACGGCTCTGCGCTGGAGCGGGATCGTTTCGCAAAAGTTACAGACGGAGCTGCTTCGTCAGCAGCTCGAAGCCAACAGAACCTCGCTGGAGCTGGTGGAGCTGCGTTTCCGCAAATCGCAGGCCACCGCACTGGATGTCTATCAGCAGCGCCAGACCGTCGCCGGAACCGAAGCGCGAATTCCACTGGCCGAGATGCGCGAGCAGCTGCTGCGTAACGAGCTGGCGGCTCTTCTTGGGCGCGGCGATTTCCAAAGCTTGGAAGTTTCCACCGAAAAACTTCCAATGGTTGGAGCTCTTCCGGCCATCGGACTTCCTGCCGACGTGCTGACCAACCGTCCCGATGTCCGGGCGGCCGGGCTGCGGCTGCGGTCGGCCGACTGGAGCGTGAGCGCTGCGCGCGCGGATCGGCTGCCCGCCATCCGCCTGAGCGCAACCGCCGGATATGACAGCGCCGAATTCGCCGATCTGTTTGACGACTGGTATTCCCACCTGATCGGAAGCATTACCGGTCCGATTTTTGAGGGCGGCCGCCGCAAGGCGGAGGTGGAGCGCACCCGCGCGGTGGTCAATGAGCGGCTGGCGGCGTATCGCGAAACGGTGCTCAGCGCCATCAACGAGGTGGAAGACGCACTGGTTTCCGAGCAGAAGCAGCGCGACTACATCGAGGCGCTCGACCGCAACCTGAAGCTGAGCCGCAGCTCCTATAACGAGGCACTGAACCGCTACCGCAACGGGCTGAGCCAATACCTGCCCGTGCTGGTGGAGCTGGTCGGCCTCCAAAACCTGGAGCGCGACCGCGTCGCCGCGCAAACCGATCTGCTGCAATACCGCATCAACTTGTATCGGACGCTGGGCGGAACCTGGACCGATGAGCTTAAACGTGAGGACTCCAAATGAAACCATCAGATCATATTGTAAAATTCGTTCTTCCGGTCGTGTTGGTCGCACTGGCGCTGCTGATCGGACTGATCATCGTTAAAACGACGAAGAAGCCGGACAAGAAAAAGCCGCCGCGCACCGCCTATGTGGTGAAGGTGGTTCCGCTGAAAGCGGGAAGGCAGCGCGTGAAACTGCAGGCGACCGGAACGGTTGTGCCGGCGCAGGAGATTATGCTCAAGGCGCGCGTGCCCGGCGAAATTGTGGAGATTTCTCCTGATTTTATCGAAGGGGGGATCTTTCGGAAGGGCGAGACGATTCTACAAATCGATCCGGTCGATTACCAGCTGGCGCTGGAGCAGAAAAAGGCGGCGCTGGCGGAGGCGGAGTATCAGCTGAAGCTCGAAGAGGGTCAGCGCGATGTCGCCGCACGCGAGTGGGAGCTGATTGCTCCCGGTGCTGATGCGAACGAAGCCGACCGCGAACTGGCTCTGCGCGTGCCGCATCTGAAATACCGCGCGGCCAAGCTGGAAGCCGCCAAAGCCGAGTTGGAAAAGGCGGAGCTCGATCTTCAGCGCACGGAGGTTCGCGCGCCATTCAATGCGGTGGTGGTTGAGCGCAAGACCAATCTCGGAACACAGGCGAGCCTGCAGGATTCGCTCGCGACATTGGCCGGAACAGATTGGTTCTATGTCCGTGCCGCGATTCCGGTCGACCGGTTGCGCTGGATTACGTGCGATCCCGAAACCGGATCGGCGGCCAAGGTTTCCCGCGGGTCCGGCGATGTCCGGACGGGGCGGGTGGTCCGGCTGGAAAGTGAGCTTGAAGAGGCGGGCCGCATGGCCCGCGTTCTGATTGCCGTCGAAAATCCGATGCAGGGGGACAACCCGATGTTGCTGAATGAATATGTCCGCGTGAGTATTTCGGGCGATCCGGTTGAGAACGCCTGCCACATTCCGCGCGCCGCGCTCCACGACGATCACCTCGTCTGGATTGCCACCCCGAAGGGCACGCTGGAAATCCGCGAGGTGACCGTGGCCTGGCGCGATGCAGCCGATGTGATTGTCTCTGCCGGCCTGAAGGACGGGGAGCGCCTGATTGTCTCTAACCTGTCCGCCCCGATCAACGGGATGAAGCTGCGGATCGAAGGCGAGCCGATGGCGGACGAAAATCCTGCCGGTAAAAATGGCAAAGGATCCAAGACCAATGAAAAATAACGCCACTTTATCCGGACGGGAGCGGCGGGGGCCGATTGCCTGGATGACGCGCAACTCGGTTGCGGCCAATATCGTCATGCTGGTGCTGATTCTTGGCGGGCTGATTCAGGCGTTCAATGTGAAACAGGAATTTCTGCCGAGCGCCGAGCTCGATTTTGTGACCGTTTCCGTTCCGTACCCCGGGGCCAGCCCGGAAGAGGTGGAGCAGGCGATTGTCCTGGCGGTCGAGGAGGCCGTGCGCGGTCTCGACGGCGTGGAGGAGGTCACCTCCAGCGCCCGGGAAGGGTCGGGAACCGTTACGGTGGAGGTGATGGCGGGGCACGATATGAGCCGGCTGTCGCAGGAGATCCAGAGCGAGGTCGACCGGATCCGCACCTTTCCGGAAGACGCGGAGGAACCGACGGTCAGTGTCAGCTCGCTCCGGCGCGAAGTGCTGACGGTGATTGTCTCCGCCGATACGGCCGACACCGTTTTGCGCGAGGTGGCCGAGCAGGTGCGCGAGCGCCTGATCCTGTCGCCGGGCATTACGCAGGTGGAGATGTCCAATGTGCGCAGCTATGAAATTGCCATCGAAATTCCGCAGGACACGCTGCGAGCCCATAACCTGACGCTTTCGGATGTGGCAGACACCCTTTCGCGCGCCTCGGTTGAAACGCCGGGCGGCGGCATGAAAACCGACAGCGGCGAAATCCTCGTCCGGGTTCGCGACCGCCGCGACTACGGCGAGCAGTTCGGCAGGATTCCGGTCATTACCGGCGCCGACGGAACGCAGGTGCTTCTGGAGGATATCGCGACCATTCGCGACCGATTCGACGATTCCGACAGGTTCACCTATTTCAACGGCAAGCCCGCGCTGACGATGAGCGTGTATCGCGTCGGAAAAGAGACGCCCGTCTCGGTCGATGAGGCGACGAAGCAGGTTCTCGAAGAGCTGCGTGCAACGCTTCCCGAAGGGATTGAAATGCAGGTCTGGAACAGCCGCGCGGACATGTTCCGCGAGCGGATGAATCTGCTGCTGCGCAACGGGTTGCTCGGGCTGATTCTGGTTTTCATTGTGCTCGGTTTCTTTCTGGAAATGCGACTGGCCTTCTGGGTGATGATGGGAATTCCGATCTCGTTCCTCGGCACCATTCTGATTATGCCCGCGATGGGTTTAAGTATCAATATGGTGTCGATGTTCGCCTTTATTCTCGCGCTCGGGATTGTGGTGGACGACGCCATTGTTGTCGGTGAAAACATCTATCACAACCACCAGGAGGGAATGCCGTTCCTGCGCGCCGCCATTGTCGGTGCGCGCCAGATCGCGATGCCGGTGACCTTCAGTATTCTCACCAACATTGTGGCATTTATGCCGCTCTATTTTGTGCCCGGAGTGATGGGTAAATTTTTCAGTGCCATTCCGCTGGTGGTCTGTTCCACCTTTGTGATTTCGCTTGTGGAAGCATTGTTTGTTCTGCCCGCCCATCTGGGGCATCAAAAGGATTTGAAGAGCCCGCATGCGCTTCACCGTCTGCAGCAGCGGTTCGGAAAAGCCTTCATGCGGTTTGTCCGCGAAAAATACGCACCGTTTCTCGACCGGACGCTGCGCCGCCGCTACCTCACCGTCGCCGTCGGACTTTTCGTGCTGATTCTGACGATCAGCCATGTAAAAAGCGGGCGTATGGGGTTTGAGCTGTTTCCCAGCGTGGAGTCGGATGTGGCTCTTTGCACCTTCAAGCTGCCGTACGGTTCACCGGTGGAAAAAACGCAGGAGGTTCACGATCGCATCATCCGGGCCGGGCAGGAACTCGTTGAGGAGATCGAAGCGGAGACCGGCCGGCCGCAGATCAAAGGATACATTTCGTATATCGGAACCGGCGATCGCGGCGTGACCGGCGGGCATAGCGGGTCGATCACATTCGATCTGGTCGATGCCGATGTGCGTCCGGTTTCCACTGAGGATTTTGTGGAGCGCTGGCGGAAGAAAGCCGGGGCCATCACCGGAATCGACACCGTTCGCTACCGCGCCGACAGCGGCGGCCCCGGGGGCAGCTCCGACGCGCTGACCGTCGAGCTCTCGCACCGCGATATCAGTGTGCTGGAACAGGCCAGCGCCGACCTGGCCGCTCAGCTGAGTGAATACTCGATTGTCAGCGATATCGACGACGGGTTTACGCCCGGCAAGCCGCAGATCGACTTTAAGCTCAAACCGGAAGGCCGCAGCCTCGGGCTCACCTCCGCCTCTGTCGCGCGGCAGGTGCGCAACGCTTACTACGGCGCTGAAGCCATCCGCCAGCAGCGCGGTCGCAACGAGGTGAAGGTGATGCTCCGTCTGCCCGAAGCCGAGCGCGCCACCGAGTTCAGCCTTGAGTCAATGATCCTCCGCACACCGTCCAGCCACGAGGTTCCGCTGCGCGAAGTGGTCTCGATGGAGCGCGGGCGCGCCTACACCACCATTAGCCGCCGCAACGGCCGCCGCACCGTAACCGTTTCCGCAAATGTCACGCCAAAGAGCAAAGCGGACCTGGTTCTCGCCGATATGAAAGGAGGCATGCTGACCGCACTGAAAGAAAAATATCCCGGGCTCTCCTATTCCTTTGAAGGGAGCCAGGCGGACCAGCGCGAAAGTGTTCAGGGGCTCATCAACGGACTGCTCGGCGCCATCCTGCTGATCTACATCATTCTCGCCATTCCGTTCAAAAGCTACAGCCAGCCGCTTATCATCATGGTCAGCATTCCGTTCGGCATTGTCGGCGCGGTGATCGGCCATATGCTGATGGGCTACAGCCTGAGCGTCATCAGTATCTTCGGCATTGTTGCGCTCTCCGGTGTGGTCGTGAACGACTCGCTGGTGTTGATCGACTTCTTCAACCAGAAGCGCCGGGAGGGCATGAGCGTGCACGACTCCGTCATGACTGCCGGCGTCCAGCGCTTCCGTCCGATTGTCCTCACCACGCTCACCACCTTTGGCGGGCTGCTGCCGATGATCTTTGAAACCTCGCGTCAGGCACGCTTCCTGATTCCCATGGCCATCTCCCTCGGCTTCGGAATTCTCTTCGCCACCGGCATCACGCTCCTGCTCATCCCGTCGCTCACTATGATCCTCGAAGATATCAGTCGGCTGTTTAAACGGGAGTCATAAGCTAACGGCCTCATGTTTCCAATGTTTGGAGTTTTGCTTGTCCCGCCACAGATAGGATGAGAAGGCAGGTAGAAGAAGCGTCCGGTATCCTTTGCGGTGCGGCGTTTATTTATCATCTTATGCGCATATGCGCATAAGATGATAAATAAGAGAAGCATCGACAGGCGGGGCCATTTCGTGGTTTAACTGCGCGCTTATGGCTAAAAAGGGTGAAATCATAGAGGTCGAGATTTTTGATACAGCGGACAAAAACCGCTGTGTGGGAAGGCTCGAGGACGGCATTACGGTTTTTGTGGAAGGCCCCGTTGCGGTCGGCGATACGGTTCGCGCGAAAGTCACTAAAATCAAAAAGAAGTTTCTGCAGGCGCGCCTCACCGAGGTTGTCAAATTTTCCGACCGCCGCACGGAACCGCGCTGCAAATACTTCGGCATTTGCGGCGGGTGCAAATGGCAGCACTTCGACTACTCCGAACAGCTGCGCGTGAAGCGCAAGCAGGTGCTGGATGCGCTGGTACATCTTGGCGGATTCGAAAGCCCCGAGGTCGCGGAGTGTATCCCCGCCAAAGATTTATTCGGCTATCGCAATAAGATCGATATGGATTTTACCGATCAGCGCTACCTCACCGCCGATGAAATGGACATCCCCGCCGAAGAACTCGACAAGCCGCTCGACTTCGCCCTCGGGTTTCATGCTCCCGGATGCTTTTTCAAGGCGATCGACATCGATCACTGCGACATCGCCACCGAAGAGATGAATCTCGCCGTTGAAACCGTCCGCATCTTCTGTCGCGACCGCAAGCTGTCCATTTATTCCACCTTTAAGCCCGATGGGTTCCTTCGCAACCTCGTTGTTCGGCAGGGCGGTGCGACCGGTGAGCTGATGGTCAACCTGATCACCTCAACGCACGACGCAGAGCTGATGGCCGAACTGCTGGCTGAACTGAAAACCGCTTTCGGTGACAAACTGACCACCTTTGTGAACGGCATCTGCACCCGTAAAAATCTGGTCGCCTTCAATGAAGAGGAGCACGTGCTCTGCGGCGAAGGCTTCATCACCGACCGGCTCGGCAAATACAGCTATCAGATTTCGCCCAACTCTTTCTTCCAGACCAATACCGCCCAGGCGGACGTGCTCTACAACGAGATCATCAAGCAGGCCGCTTTCCAAGGTTCGGAAACCGTGTACGATCTTTTCTGCGGAACCGGTTCCATTGCACTGTTTGCGGCGAAATACTGCGGCAAGATTCTCGGCATCGAATGGATTGAAAGCGCCGTTGCTGACGCACAGAAAAACGCAATTGAGCACGGAGCTGAAAACTGCACCTTCCGTCAGATGGATCTAATGCACTTCGGAAAAATTCGTGACGAGCTCGAAGCATTCGGCCTGCCGGATCTGGTTATTACTGACCCGCCGCGTGCGGGCATGCATCCTAAAGCCGTGAAGATGCTGCGCGAGCTCGCACCGCCGATTGTCATCTACGTAAGCTGCGGCCCCGCCTCGCTGGCGCGCGACGGTCAGATGCTCTGCGAAGACGGTTTGTATAAACTGGTCAGCTGCCAGCCGGTCGACATGTTCCCCCAGACCAACCACGTGGAGAGCGTCGCCCGCTTTCAACGGTGTTCATGAAAATGGATGAAAAGTTTCTGATGTACTGACTTCGTCAGATAGGCGGAATTTTTTAATCACATTGATTTTCACCCATTTTCACCGAAGGCGCGACGATTTTCGCGCGTCTGCTTTGTTGCAGAAGGTTCGCAGTAGACTTCTACAGCTTTACCTTCTGACGCCTCACATCCACACGAAACTTGTCGCGTGAACAGCAGTCGACTCTTTTTTCATGAGACTGCCCATCTGCATCGTTGCAGAAGGTTCGCGGTAGGCCGCTACGGCTTCACCTTCTGACGCTTTGCATCTGCACGAGACTTGTCACATGAACTCATAGCATGCGGACTCAGCACTTCCGCCTTCGCCCCATCCTTCGCTAAAGCCATGGAGGGCACAGCAAGGCTTCGGCGGACACGTCGTAGCGTGAGGGCTGAGCGATGCTGTGACTTCCAGTGTTTGGAAAGCGGACCGCCTAGATACTGCTTTTGTTTTTAGCTTTGTCTTTTTTCAGCTGCCGTTTTTCTTTGAGGCTGTGCTGCGGCTCTTTTTTCTTTTCCTTCTGGCCCTTGTCTTTTTTTCCTTTGTCGCCCATGTCCATTCCTCCGGTTGCTGGATGTGATAGCCGATGCTAAAGGTTCGTTATGGCGTCTGCATGAAGGCGCCGGGGCGGGCCTTGTTAGAGCGCTCCGTCGAACGGGATAACGGTACAACTCTTTTGCAAAACCGCAACACATTCCGCATGGAGCCGGTAGGGGATTGCAGAGAGGTTTACGAGGCTTTGTGTTCTCAGCGCCGTTGCGTTGAGTTATGCCACAGATAACTTTCGGTATTGGCAGGCGGGACGCCTGCGGTACGTATCGCCGCCGTCTCGGCGGCCTTGTCCCAAAAGCAAATGAAAGACGGGGTTAGTCAAAATCGGTCGGGAGACCGGGATTCTGATGGTGCTTGTGCAACAGCTCGATGTGTTTGGGCAGGGTGCGGTGTTTTGAGAGCGGGGGCAGATCGTCCAGGTCGAAGAAGGCGGCGTCGGTGATGTCGTGGCACAGCTCGCCGGCATCTCCTGTTAGCTCACACAGGAACAGCAGTTTGTAGATGTGGAACGGATGGGCGTGCCCGGGTTCTTTGTAGTGCAGATCGCGATCGAGCACGGCAGCCAGCTTGGTGCACCGAACCGGATAGCCGGTTTCTTCGCGCACTTCCCTGATGACGGCTTCGGACGGCGTGTCATTTACATCCGCCCAGCCGCCGGGCAGGCTCCAGCAGTCATCGTCCTGTTCGCGGGAAAGCAAAACCTTGCCGTCCTGAAAGATCGCGCCGCGCACATCGACTTTCGGGGTGGCATAGCCTGATTCATTCTGGAAGATTTTTTTCCAATGGTTGGAAGTCGCGAGCCGCGACGGGCACAGAGTTTTCCGATGCGTGGAAAGATGGTTGGATGCAGGCTCAGCCTGTTCGGTGGCGGCGGCCATCATTTCGGCGGCGAGAGCCTGCAACTCCTCACAGCGTTCCTTCTCGTAGGGATCTTTGGTGTAGGTCAGCCCCGCCTGCGCCAGCGCCGCGATCCGGCGTGCCCACTCGATCGTTTTAGACATATTGTATTTCCCGAATTACAGGCTGAAAAAATGCTGGATGCCCATCAGGATCATTTGAGCGGCCAGCGCGGCGAGAACCAGTCCGGTGATTTTACTGAGAATACCGAGTCCTCTTTTCCCCAGTACCCGTTCGATTGCCGAGCCGAGGAATAGAATAACGCCTAGTGTGAATGCGGCCAGAATGAGCGCGGCTAGGCCCGTCATGCGATGAGATGCATCCGTCATTTCGCCGCCGAGCACGAGCAGGGCGCCGGTCGTGGCCGGGCCGACAATTATGGGGATCGCCAGCGGAACCACCGTGACATCTTCATTTTCTCCGGCAATCGGCGGGGCCTCTTTGGCGTAAACCAGCCGAACGGCCGACAGAAACAGCAGCGCTCCCGCGCCGACCCGGAAGGCATCCAGTGTGATGCCGAAGACGGCAAATACCACATTGCCGAAAAAGAACAGCGCCATGCAGACGACGGCTGCGGCACAGGTCACTCGCACGGCCAGGTTGCGGCGCTGGGGTTCGGTGTAGGACTGCGTCAGCGTCAGGAACATGGTCAGCGCGAAAAACGGCGTAAACAGGAAGAAAAAGCGCAGCCAGATGCTGAACCCGAAGGCGAGACTTTCTGTGTACACAACAACCTCCTTCGGCTCTTTTTCGGGAGAGCCTATGCTTTCGCGGCGTCGGTGTCCTGATAGTCGGCGAACTTCATCGACATCACGCGCGAGACGCCGCGGTTGGGCATGGTGACCCCGTAGATTACATCGGCCGCCGCGATGGTCTGGCGGCTGTGGGTGATCAGAATAAACTGCGACTGTTTAATGAAGGTCTGCACCATGGCGACGAAGCGGTTGACGTTGGCCTCGTCGAGCGCGGCGTCGAGCTCGTCGAGCACACAGAAGGGGCTCGGCTTCACTTTGAACAGCGAGAAGAGCAGGGCGACCGCGGTCATGGTGCGCTCGCCACCGGACAGCAGCGAGATGGTCTGCAGTTTTTTGCCGGGCGGGCGGGCGATAATTTCAATGCCCGATTCGAGCACATCGGTTTCGTCGACCAGCACCAGCTTGGCGGAACCGCCGCCGAACAGGCTTTTAAACATTTCACCGAAGTTGTCGTTCACCTTATCGAAGGTCTCCTTGAACATTTCGGTGGTGGTTTCGTTGATCTTCTTGATCATTTCCAGCAACTGGGCTTTGGCCTTGTTGAGGTCGTCCTCCTGCTGGTTGAGGAAGGCAAAACGTTCTTCGAGCTCGGCGTGCTCCTCAATCGCGACGAGGTTGACCGGGCCCATTGATTCGAGCTTGGCGCGGCATTCCGCCACCTGCGTTTCGAGTTCCTCCATATCGGGACGCTCGTCTTCCCATTCGGGTTCGGGCTCGCGCGGCAGATTTTCAAGGGTGATCTGCCAGGTTCCGGTCAGGCGGTCGGCGGCATTCTGGTAGCGCATCCGGTGCTCGGCCAGTTCGACCTCGAAGCCGGTTTTCTTTTCCTGAAGTTCTTCAAGCTGCTGTTGCATCGACCGCAGGCTGTGCTCGCGCTCGGTCAGCAGGGCGGTTTTGGTTTCGCGCACCTGGCGGGTTTCGGCCAGTTTGGCCTCCGCGGCGGCGACAGCCGCTTTGAGGCCGGCGAGTTTTCCTTCGGCATCGGCCGAGGTCTCTTTGAGCTGAGCGACGCGCTCCTGATAGGTGCTGACTCCGCGGGTGCGTTCGTTGATGACATCCTCAAGCTCCTTCAGCCGAGCTTCGAGCGGTTGGCGGCGGCTGAGCAGCGATTCGAGCCGCTGCTCGCGCTGCGAGTACTGCACGCGGCATTCAGAGGTTGCCGAAAGGGCTTCGGCCCGTTTTTCCTCGAGTGCGTTGAGTGTTTCGGTCTTCGATGAAATCTGCTGGCGGGTCTGGGCCAGTTTTTCGCGCGCTTCGGCACCTTCGCGGGCGACGGCGGACCGGCGGTCTTCGCCGGAACCTTTTTCCCCGATCAGCGCATTAAATTCGAAACTAACGACTTCAACTCGTTCCTGAGCGGTTTTCAGTTCGCGGTTGATGACCTGCGCTTCACCTTCCTGTACGGCGAGGGTGCGGCGGCGGGCATCGAGCTCGCTGCGTGCGGTTTCGAGCGCATCGCCCGCACCGTTCTGTTCTGCACGGAGTGCTTCGAGGCGGTCGCGTTTTTCGGTCAGCTCTTTGCTGAGCAGTTCAATTTCGCCCTGCAGCTGTTCGCGCAGGTGGTGGCGGCCAAGCGGGTTGACTTCGCCCTCTTCCGGTTTCCACAGCTCGGCCGCGCCTTCGGCGGTGAGCAGTTCGCCTGCTTTGGTCACAAAGACCGCGCCGGCGGGCAGGGTGAGCGGGATCGACTGCAGACTGTCGGCGACAAATACATTGGCCAGCAGCTGCGCGGCGAGCGGAGCCACTTCGTCCTTGAAGGAAACCTGACCGAGAAGCGGAGTGCCATTGGCCTGTACCGGTGTGGGCGCCGGCGCGTCGGCGGAGAGCAGGCGCACGGCGCCGTGATCGCTTCCGGCGAGCAGGGTGAGCACATTGCGGGCGCCGGAGCGGCTTTTCACAACCAGCGCGTCCATCCACGGGCGCAATACCGCTTCGAGCGCGGTTTCGAATCCATCTTTGGCGGTAAATTGTTCAGCCAGCGGGCCGATCACGTTTTCGTCGGCGGTTTCTAGCAGGTGGCGCGCACCGGCGGGGAAGCCCTCTTCGCGGTCGGCGGCGATCATTTCCAGCCGCGCATTTTTATCGGTCAGCTGGCGGTTGAGCTCGCCGGTTTCGTTCTGCAGGGTCTGGATCTGCTCGGCGAAGGAGGTGCGTTGGGTGCGCAGGTCGTTGAGCGTCTGTTCCTGAGCGGTTACGGCCTGCCGCAGAGTTTCGACCTGTGCCGCCATTTCCTGCTGGCGCTCCTGGAAGGAGGCGCGCGCCCGCTCGAGCCCGCTTTTTTCGGCGGCGAGCTGTTCCTTGCGGATCACGCTACTGCGTTCTTTGGCGTCGATTTCAGAAAGTTCGTTTTGGAGGCGGCCGATCCGCCCGTCGAGTTCCATTGATTCCGCGCGCATGCGGTTGAGCTCTTCACGTCCGGCGTGAACTTCGGCCTCGGTTTCGCGCTGGGCGGCGGTCACTTTTTCGAGCTCGGCTTTAGCGGCGGTTTTTTCGGTCTCGGCGGTTTCGATCAGTTTGAGCACGTCACTGAGCGAGGCGCGATGCTGTTCGAGTCGGCCCTGCGCCTCTTCGGATTCTTTGGTGTTCTGCTGCGCGAGCGATTCGAGTTCGGCAACGCGCTCGGCGTTGGTGCGGATGGTTTGCATCGCGCGCTCGAGTTCGTTTTTGACGCGCATCGCCTCGTCCATCGTGTTGCCGATGGTCTGTTCGAGTTCGTGCAGTTCGGCGCGCAGGGAGTCGGTCTGACCGTTGGCGGCTTCGATCCCGCTATGAGCCTCGTCGACTTTCAGACGCAGGGTTTCGAGGCTACCCTGAATCTCTTTGATGTGTGCTTCAAATTCAATGAGCCGGGTGCGGGTGACGTAGATGTCGAGCACGCGCAGGTTGGCCTGGATTTCCTTGTAACGCTGGGCTTTGCCAGCCTGGCGCTGCAGGGAAATAATCTGGCGCTTGACCTCGCGGATGACATCGGCCAGACGTAGCAGGTTGGCTTCGGTCTGTTCGAGCTTGCGCAGAGCTTCCGTTTTGTCGGATTTATATTTGGTGATGCCGGAGGCTTCTTCGAACACGGCGCGACGGTCGTCGGGACGCGACGAAAGGATCTGGTCGATCTTGCCCTGTTCGAGCACGGAGTAGGAATTGGTGCCGATTCCGGTGTCCATAAACAGGCGCTGGATGTCTTTGCGGCGGCACGCTTTTTTGTTGATGAAATAGTCGCTTTCGCCGGAGCGGAAGACGCGGCGGGTGATGCTCACTTCGTGCAGGCCGATGTCGAGTACCTGTTCGCAGTCGGCGAGCGTGAGGGTCACTTCGGCCATGCCGAGCGGCTTGTGGGAGTCCGTTCCATTGAAGATGCAGTCTTCCATGGTGGCACCGCGCAGCGCGCGGGCGCGCGACTCGCCGAGCACCCAGCGGATGGCGTCGGAAACATTACTTTTGCCGCAACCATTCGGGCCGACGATGGCGGTCATGCCCGGCTCAAACTCCAAATGGGTTTTTTCTGCGAAACTCTTAAAGCCTACGATATCTACAGATTTCAAATACATCCGGACTTGATACCACGCGCAGGTGGTGCGGGGCAATCCCACAGGGGACCAAAACACATTTTTTCCAACCCGTTGGAAAAAAAGAAGCCCCGTTTTCCAAAATTTGGAAAACAGGGCCGTGGGGCGCGACGGGGAAGCGGGTTAGAATTCCCAGCCGGCGCCGATGGTGAGGCTGTTCTGGCTCATGCTGATATCGGTTGCGGTGGCCGAATCGTACCGGCTGGCTTCGAGCGCGTGAACGGCGGCGATGTCGAGCCGGAAGGAATCGAACTGGTAGGAGAGTCCGCCAGCCAGATGGGTTTCCATGATGGCCGGAAAGAGCGCATTGGCGAACGCGGCGTCGCCGTTTCCGATCGGGGAGTTGCCGTGGGAGATCCCGCTGCGCAGGGTGAGGCGCTCGTTGACGTCCCAGCTGATCCCGGCTTTGACGATGTTCTGATTTTCCCAGCCGAACTGGTCACCAAGGGTATCGAGCTCGCCCCAACCGACCCAGCGGTAGTCCAGCGCGACTTCCACATTGGTCAGGACGTTATAGGCCAGACCGACGGTCAGTTGCTGCGGCAGGTTGAGCGAGCCGTCGAGCAGATCGCTGTATTCATCAAACTCAGTCATGAATTGTTCGGTCATGTAGCTTCCGCCGATTTTCAGCTTATCGTTGATCTGCTTGTTCACCCCGATGATGAAACCCAGCCCGACGGCGGTGTCCCAATCCCCGCTTTGAGCAGCATAGGAGCTGTTGAGCATGTCGGTGCGCAGGCGCGACAGAACAAAGACCGGCCCGCCCCCGACGCTCCAACCGTTATCCAGTTTTTCGGCATAAGTCAGGGTCATTTTCGCAACCGAGAGTTCGGTCATTTGGTCGACCTGGTTTTGTGGTGCAGTGGGTCCGTACGGACCCATTGAAGAGAGGTCGCCGACACGGCCCTGGTTGTAATCGACACCCATGCCGCTGGTTCCGTAGATCCCGATGCCGAGGTAGCCGTTGGTTCCCCTGCAGCATCCAAAGGAGGTACTGATGGAGGGGATGAAGAAGGCCGAGTCGTCGGTTTGTTTGCCGGCACCGCCGCTCATGCCGGAGTTGATCGTCCGATTGGGGGCGAAATACTGTATGGAGGCGTCCGCGCCGCGCTCAAGGTCGGTCAGTCCCGCCGGGTTGAGGATCAGCCAGGTCGAGTTTTTGGCTGATGCAACCCCTGCGCCGGCGGTTCCCTGTTGAATCGGTCCGATGCCGATTAGATTAATTCCTTCGGTAGCGTGTGCGCTGATGCTGGCGATCCATGCCAGAGTCAGTGCGATAATCAGTTTGTTTTTCATCTTATTTCTCCTGTTTAAATGGCGTTCCTGCGATGGAATAGGGGAGAGAAAACCAAATCGGCGAATTCGACGCAACTAAAAAACGTGATAATTATTATCCTATTTTAAGGGTATGCGTTTTTTTGGCCTGAACTCTGGAAAAAATAAGGTTTTGGGTTGTTTTATATTTATAATATTATAATCTTCTAATCTTTGGAGGGCGAAATATGACACATGATGAACGCAAATTGACCGCAGAGGTGCTCAAAGCAATGGCACATCCGGTACGGCTGGGTGTGATTGAATTGCTGGCTGGGGGCGAGCGAACGTGTACGGCGCTATATGAAGAGCTCGGGTGCAGTCAGTCGATGATGTCGCAACAGCTTAAGATTCTTTGCCAGCAGGGATTGGTGACGATCCGCAAAGAGGGCACGCAAAAATATTGCGCACTGCAGAACCCTGACTTTTTGAAACTATTCGACTGCATGCACAATCACCTGCGCACGTTTTTACATTTTACAGATTAAAAGGAGTTTTCGATATGGACGCAAAAAAAATGATCATCATTGGCGGAGTGGCCGGCGGCGCAAGCACTGCGGCGCGCGCCCGGCGCTTGAGCGAGACGGCGGAACTTATTCTACTGGAACGCGGTCCGTATGTCTCGTTTGCCAACTGCGGACTCCCCTATCACATTGGCGGTGAAATTGCCGATCGCGATCGTCTATTGGTCACCACGCCCGAGCAGCTACGCACCCGGTTTAAGATCGACGTGCGGACCCGCAATGAAGTGATCGCCATTGACCCGGAAAACAAAGAGGTCAAAATTAAGAATCTCGAAAGCGGCGAAATCTACACTGAAACATACGACTCGCTCGTTCTCAGTCCCGGAGCTGAGCCGGTTCGTCCGACCATTCCGGGCATCGAAAGCCGACGCGTTCTTTCACTCCGCAACATGGAGGATATGGACCGCATCATCGAGGCCCTCGGCGACGCCGGGCACGCCACCGTGATCGGCGGCGGCTATATCGGCCTCGAGATGGCTGAGGCCCTGCGGAGCCGCGACATGTCCACCACACTGATCGAGCTCGCCCCGCAGGTCATGGGCCCCGCCGATCCCGAAATGGTTTCCATTCTGCATCAGGAATTAGAGATTAACGGTGTCGATCTCCGCCTCGGCACTTCCGTCAGCGGCTTCGAAGAGACAGAAAAAGGCCTGAAGTTGACGCTCAGCTCCGGCGAAACGCTGGATACCGGCGTCGCGATTCTCGCCATCGGCGTTAAACCGGAAACCGGCCTCGCCGTCGGTGCCGGGCTGGACCTCGGTCCGCGCGGCGGCATTCGGGTGAACGACCGGATGCAGACGTCCTCTCCGGATATCTACGCGGTCGGCGATGCTGTTGAGGTGATTGACTTCGTCACGCGCGAGCCGGCGCTCATTCCGCTGGCCGGACCGGCTAACCGACAGGGGCGTATTGCCGCCGATAACATCTTCGGCCGCTCCTCGCGCTACAAAGACACTCAGGGAACCGCTATCTGTAAAGTGTTCAATCTTGCCATCGGCATGACCGGTCTCAGCGAGAAGGGCGCGCAGCGCGCAGGCATCGCCTTCGAGAAAATCTATGTGCACCCCGCAAGCCATGCCTCTTATTATCCCGGCGCCGCCGCGCTCAGCATCAAGATGCTTTTCGACCCCGAAACGGGCAAAGTGCTCGGCGCGCAGGCCGTCGGGGCCGATGGCGTCGACAAGCGCATCGACGTCTTTGCCGTCGCCATTCGTGCGGGACTCACGGTGTACGATCTGGAAGAGCTCGAGCTTTCCTACGCTCCGCCGTTCGGCTCCGCCAAAGACCCCATCAACTTTGCCGGGTTTGTCGCCGCCAACGCGCTGCGCGGCGATGTCAAAATCTGTCAGGTTTCCGATGTCGTCAACCCGGCCGCCGGGCAGAAGATTCTTGACGTGCGTACCCCCTATGAAGTCACCGCCGGAACCATTCCCGGCGCGAAAAACATTCCGATCGATGAGTTGCGTGAGCGGCTCGATGAATTGGACAAGGACAAGGAATACCTCGTGTTCTGTCGCGTCGGCCTGCGGGGCTATCTTGCCTGCCGCATTCTGTCGCAGAACGGGTTTACCTGCCGCAACCTGACCGGGGGTTACATCACCTACCAGCGGACAGCCGGAATCCGTGCGACTGAAATGCCCGAAGACTATCACCCTGAAAATGACTCCGACGATCAGAAGTTTAAAACTGTAGAAGAGGAAAAAACGATGAACCTTGTGAAAACCATTAACGCGTGCGGCCTGCAGTGCCCCGGCCCGATCCTTCAGCTCAAAAATGCCATCGATGAAATTAACGAAGGCGAAGCCGTCTGCATCAGCGCAACCGACCCTGGCTTTGTGGCCGACGCCCCCGCCTGGTGCCACAGCACCGGCCACGAGCTCGCCTCCATGGATCCCGGCGAGGGCGGCTCCTATCGCGCCACCATTATCAAGCGTGCCGCGGCGCAAGGCGGCGTTCCAACGTCTGGAAAGCGCGCCATGACCAACGTCGTTTTCTGTGATGACTTCGACAAAGCTGTCGCTGCGTTCATCATTGCTAACGGCGCCGTTGCCGCGGGCTACGAGGTGACGCTGTTCTTCACTTTCTGGGGAATCAACATCTTGCGGAAATCCGGCCCGGTTGTGGCAAAGAAAAACCTCATTGAAAAAATGTTCGGAATCATGATGCCCAAAGGCACCAGCAAACTTGCGCTCTCCAAAATGAACATGGGGGGCATGGGGTTGGCGATGATTAAAGGCATCATGAAACACAAAAACGTGATGACGCTCGAAGAGCTGATTGCTCAGGCGCAACTTGGCGGTGTGAAACTGGTCGTTTGCACCATGAGCATGGACTTGATGGGCATCAAGAGCGAAGAGCTCATCGACGGCGTCGACGAGGGTGGCGTTGCCATGTATGTCGACCGCCTGACGCAGAGCAACGCCAACCTTTTCATCTCCTGATCACGGGGGTTCCAAACCTTAGAAGATTTTTTTCAAGGTTTGGAAAAATCGGTTCTTCTCGGATTTGTGTCGTTGAGAGTTCGATCCTTGGCCAAAAACGCCCTGTATAGAAGATGTTTTACAAAATCATGGACAGCAAAATCATTGAGACTGCGTTTATTAGGAAGAGGGTCTTAGCTGTTGGGTGCGTATAATTGGGTGTCTTTTTTTT
>JACKQG010000809.1_pt1 | contig 44318 bp, 41 predicted proteins | sample 8237621 | NCBI WGS metagenome assembly JACKQG01 (sample SAMN15677084, study PRJNA649215) | marine metagenome | biome: marine; feature: Black Sea; material: saline water; isolation source: suspended particulate matter (SPM) from the Black Sea western gyre | collected 2013-06-09/2013-06-10 | depth... | reverse complement strand
CCGGAACGGATACCGCGGGGAAGATCGACCTGGGGCAGATCGCCCGTTACCACCAGACGGGCATTTTCGCCCAATCGGGTCAGAAACATTTTCATCTGAACGGCTGTGGTGTTCTGGGCCTCATCAAGAATAACAAACGCATTGGCCAATGTTCGCCCACGCATAAAAGCAAGGGGCGCAACTTCGATTTCGCCGCTTTCCAGCCGCTTGGCGACCTGTTCTCCCGGCATCATATCATGCAGGGCGTCATAAAGCGGGCGCAAATAGGGATCGACCTTTTCCTGCATGTCGCCCGGCAGAAAGCCCAGTTGTTCTCCTGCCTCGACAGCCGGACGGGACAGGATGATCCGCTCGACATCACCCCTGACAAGTCGTTCCACCGCCTTGGCCACGGCCAGATATGTTTTTCCCGTACCGGCCGGACCGATACCAAAAACCAGTTCGTTTTCATCAATGGCCTGCAGATATTTGGCCTGGGTCGGGGTGCGCGGAGAGATCGTCCGCTTGCGGGTTTTGATCTCAATGTTGGCATCGGTGACCTGCGAGCCGGATGTGGAGGCCATCCGCAGCACCGCCTCAACTTCGTGGCGATCAACCGACATGCCTTTCCTAAGGCGCCCGTACAATCCGTCCAGAGCAGCAGCAGCAGCATTAATGGCTTCGGCCTCACCGATCAGCGTTACCTCGTTTCCAACGGACCGGGCTGTCACCCCAAGCTGCTGCTCGATAATTGTCAGATGCGCCTGATGGGCGCCAAAAAGCTGCATGGCAAGACTGTTGTCATCGAAAGTCAACTTGCGGGTGTTTTCGGCGTTGTCCTGCAAACTGTGTGGCTTGGTTGGCGGCGTCATGCGGCGTTCTCTTTATGTTGTTTGGGGTTTCTGGAAGACGAAATATCCCCTTCCGATAGTGATCCGGCCAGGCTGTTGGCTTTGCCTTCTTCTATACACAAGCCGACGATGGTTCCGAACAATTCCTCAGGCGCGGTAACGTGAACTGGCTGCATAAAGGGGCTGCGCCCGACCATCTGCCCGGCTTTTCGTCCCAGCCTGTCGAGCAGAACCGGCATCACGGACCCAACGCAGCTTTTGTTAAATGCCAGTTGCTGGGCGTTCAGGGACTCTTGCAAAATGGCCAGTCGTTCCCCTTTAAGGGCTTCGTCGATTTGATTTTCAAGCGTCGCCGCCGGGGTTCCCGGTCGCGGACTGTATTTAAATGAGTATGCCTGAATAAAACCGATGTCCTCGACCAGTTTCATTGTCGCCTTGAAATCGTCATCGGTTTCACCGGGAAAGCCGACAATAAAGTCCGACGACAGCGCAAGGTCGGGGCGCGCCGCACGCAACCTTTCGACCAAAGCCCGATAATCATCGGCACCATGACGCCGGTTCATGGCCTTAAGGATCCTGTCCGATCCCGACTGAACCGGCAGGTGCAGGAACGGCATCAACTGCTCCACATCCCGATGAGCGGCGATCAGGGCGTCATCAACATCCGCCGGATAAGACGTGGTGTACCTGATCCGCTCGACCCCGGCGATTTCGCTTGTTGCCCGGATCAGACGGCCCAGTCCCCATTCATGTTCATCACCACTGAGTCCGTGATAGCTGTTGACATTCTGACCCAGCAGGGTGACTTCCTTAACGCCAAGATCAACAAGTCTGTGCGCTTCTTCAAGGATTTCAGCGGGCCTGCGCGAGAATTCCGCGCCCCGTGTATAGGGAACGACACAAAAAGCGCAAAATTTATCGCAGCCTTCCTGAACGGTCAGGAAAGCCGACGCACCATCAAGCGCGCCGCTATCCGCAGTCGTTTCAGGCAGATGGTCAAACTTTGCCTCGACCGTGAAATCCGTATTCAACACAGTCCCGCCCTGACGCGAGGTACGGGCGATCATTTCAGGCAGATTGTGATAGGTCTGTGGCCCGAAAACCAGATCGACAAATGGCGCCCGGCGCAATATTTCATCACCCTCGGCCTGGGCGACACAACCCGCAACAGCCAAAATCATATCCAACCCCTGATCTTGCCTGTACTGTTTGGTACGGTTCAGGCGTCCCAGTTCCGAATATACTTTTTCGGCCGCTTTTTCACGGATATGGCAGGTATTGAGAATGACCATATCGGCATCATCGGGATGATCCGTTACCTGGTACCCCAAAGGCAGCAGGACATCAGTCATCCGGGCCGAGTCATAGACGTTCATCTGACAGCCGTAGGTCTTGATATGCAGTTTCCTGGTCAAGTGTCAGGCCCGTCCTTATACCAAAAAGTCATGGCTTGCGCGGGCACATTATCTGAGAAAATGGTAACACTGTGTTTGGGTGTTTCAAGCTGGTTGCGCACGTGCCTTAGATCACTCCTTTTCATCGTCGCCCAAAGGGACGCCGTAAAGCTCGAGCCTGTGTCCGACAAGTTTGAGGCCATGACTTGCAGCGATCTTGCGCTGCAGGACCTCTATCTCCTCGTTATGAAATTCAAGAACCGAGCCACTTCGAACATTGATCAGGTGATCGTGGTGGTCGTCGGTGGCTTCTTCATAACGGGCACTTCCATCGCCAAAATCATGCTTTTCAAGGATCGCAGCTTCCTCGAACAGACGAACTGTCCGATAAACCGTAGCGATGGAAATTTTCGAGTCGATGACCGAGGCCCGGTGATACACTTCATCAACATTGGGATGATCGTCTGATTCTGAAAGAACCCGGGCGATAACCCGGCGCTGGCCGGTCATCTTCATGCCCTTGTCTATGCAGATCTGCTCGATCCGTGATATCGCCGTCATTTAAGGCTCATAACTTCCATTTGCTGAAAACAGCTGCCTAGGCAGCCTTGCCCCGACCTTTACGAGGTTTGGTTCCAAGCCCGATTTTCTTTGCCAGGTTGGAGCGGTGTTTAGCATAATTCGGGGCAACCATCGGATAATCCGCACCCAGGTTCCAGCGTTCACGATACTCTTCAGGCGACATATTGTAAGATGTTTTCAGGTGGCGCTTCAGCATTTTAAGCTTTTTACCATCTTCCAGACAGACGATGTAATCAGGAAAAATTGACTTTTTAACCGCAACGGCCGGGCGCGGACGCTCCGCCGGGCCCTGTTCGCTTCCAATAGAAGACAGGGTTTTATATACTTCCTGTATAAGATTGGGCAGGTCACTGACGGCAACCGTATTATTGCCGACATGGGCCGAGACAATCTCGGTCGTTAGTTCCAGCACCTCATTTATGTTTGGCTTGTCGCTCATTTTCAGAAAATTCCAGTAAATTTATGATTAAGTAATATATAAAGAACACACATCCCAATCGCAAGTTATAAGCATGAATAAAAACAAGCAAAGAATGAATCCGATAGACCCCGACTTCTTCCTGGATATTACGCCAGAGACATGCCCCATGACTTTTGTTCGGACCAAGCTGTTGATCGAAAAAATGGCCCTGGGCGAACTGGCTGAAGTGCGCCTACAGGGCATAGAACCCCTGGAAAATGTCCCTCGTTCAGTGCTTGATATGGGCCATGAAGTGGTCAGTATGGAACCCGAAGCCGAGACCATCACAGACGATGGAATCCATCGATTGGTGATCCGCAAAAGGTAACTTTAGAATCTTCGGTACTTTTAGATATTTTTCTTTATTACTTGCTTGTTATTTCGAGATTGTAAATAAAAGCATCGCTTTTTTTTCCACCGTTGTCGTAATACCCCTTGCGCCTTCCGACAATCGAGAAGCCGCCCTTTTCATAGAGCGCCCGGGCAGCCAGATTATCTTCACCCACCTCGAGGAATATTTTTGCCGCTCCCTGCTTTGTCGTGTGATCGATTAATGCCAGCATAAGCCGCCCTGCCAGTCCGCCACGTCGGGCCTTAGGTAAAACGCCGATGCTGATTATTTCAGCCTCATCGGCGACCAGGCGGAACAAGGCAAAGCCCTGTGGCAGATCGTCTGTGCTGGCAATCAACGCACTGGCACCCGGCATGGCAAGGATTTCAGTAATTGCCTTGTGCTCCCACGGGATATCAAAACAGCCCCCGTGCAGGGCCGAAATAACCTCAGCGTGGGCGATGCCGACTTCAATAATTTCAGCTTTCATGGGCGTAGTCTGCCGCCATCGCGGGGCAGCTTGGCATCCGGTGGACGCAGATAAAGGGGCGTTGGCGAGGGGGTCGGATCGCCAACGTTCCAGCGCTGCGCAGCAAGGGCCGCCACCGCCCTGGCATCCGGGACGCCGGAAGCATCAACGGCGAAAACATCATTTGCCTTTTCAGACAGGGCGACAAGCGCCACCGCACCGGCGTCGCCAACAACACCAATGTGGCCTGAGACATCACCGAGCCACTGGCCCAGCTTTTCAGGCTCAATGGCCTGTGGTTCACCTGCCGCCTGACCCGGTTTTGAAAACATCTGCACATAGATATCAGAGCGCTTCGAATCCAGCGCTACCAATAAACATCCGTCGGGCCATGCGTTTTCATCAACCCCCTGGGCGATCACTTCCGTCGTGCTCAAACCAAGACAGGGAACATCCGCTGCCAGCGCCAGGGCGCGGGCCGTGGCAAGGCCTATGCGCAAACCCGTAAACGCCCCGGGACCAACCGTCACGGCCAGTAAATCAAGCGCGCTTGCGTTCAAACCAGCTTCGTCCAACACAGCGGCGATCATCGGGGCCAGGGCTTCTGCCTGACCACGGGACATTTCACTCAGGCGATAGCTGACGATAGCGCCGTCACACCACAGTGCCACCGAGCAAGCGCTGGTCGACGTGTCCATGGCCAAAATCCGCATCTTGCCTTGCTCCGCTTGTTAATGAGAGGGTTATACTGCGATTCTCGTCAACAACAAGGCTCCTCTTAACCATGACCCTGATCCCCATTACCACCGAAAGCCACGATGTGACGATCACCATGATGTATGCCACCGCTGACAACTTCACCGGCAAGCCGGTTTACTGTCGGCCCGGATGTTACTTACTCGGTGATGCCGAAGTGTTTTTGCGGCGCGCCATCGCCCTTGCACGTGTTCAGGGGTGGCGATTTCAGATCTTTGATGCCTTCCGCCCGTCCGAAGCCCAATTCAGGCTTTGGGATCACACCCCTGATCCGGATTTCCTGACCGATCCCAATCGGGGCTCGCCCCATTCAAGGGGGGTCGCTATCGATCTAACGCTCCTTGACGCCCAGACCGGCGAGGCTCTTGATATGGGAACGCCGTTTGATGCCTTCACCCCCTTGTCGCACCACGGCAATACCGACATTTCCCCGACCGCCCAGGAAAATCGCTACCGCCTGTTGGGATTAATGACGGCAGCGGGCTGGGATTGTTATCTGAAAGAATGGTGGCACTACCAGCTTTTCGATAGCCGCTCCTATGATGTCATGGGTGATCGTGTTCTGGAGCAATCGATGATGGTTTGAGGTTGATTATTCAACCCGACAGGCCTCATCAAAACTGAAGCGGGGACTGCGTCCAAACAGGTTGTCATCGTTGCCGTAGCCGATGGAACAAATAAAATTCGACTTAACTGTCGTGTCTGCAAAGAAATCCGCATCAACTATGGCGTTGTCAAAACCCGACAGGGGTCCGCAATCAAGCCCCAGAGCCCTGGCTGCCATCATAAAATAAGCGCCTTGCAAGGTGCCGTTACGAAAGGCGGTGGTCTGGATCAGTTCGTCATTACCGGCGAACCAGGCGCGCGCGTCCGTGTGCGGAAACAACTTCCCCAGATGTTCATAAAATTCCAAATCGTAGCCAATAATAGCCGTTGCCGGAGCCGCCATCACCTTGTCCACATTGCCGCCCATCAAGGCTGGTCGCAGTTTTTCCTTGGCCGCGTCACTGGTCACAAAAACAATGCGGGCCGGTGAGCAGTTGGCGCTGGTCGGGGCCATGCGGGTCAGATTCCAGATATCCTCGAGCATCCCCTCAGGCAGCGGCTGGTCGGTCCAGCCGTTTCTGGTCCGGGCCTTGTTAAACAACAGGTCGAGTGTCACATCATCGGCTTTCATCGGGCTTCGTCCTTCATTTGCTTTGCATTATACCAAGTTGCATTAATAATAACCCATAGAGATCGCTTACGCAGTTCGTCGAGTAGGAGGAAAGCCGCTGGCGATGCGGTGCACCGTTAAGGCTTTTGAACGGCGTTGCGCCCGTCTTGCGCACGCATCGCCGCGCCGAGCGCTCCTTGCCAAAAGCCTTGTGAAGCCGTCTCTATGGGTCATTATTAGCGCAATTTGGTATTAACCATTACTGTGGAAAATGAGATATCATTGATTAAGGGGTTTAGCGTGCTGCGACATATTCTGTCCGTTCTTTTTGTCATTGTACTTGTCTTGTCCGCCGTGCCGCTTCCGGCCCATGCCGGCAATTCGGCCGTTATCTTTATGTATCACCGTTTTGGTGAGGGTGATTTCCCGACAACCTCCATCAAGATCGCCCAGTTCGAGGCCCATCTTGAGGAATTAAAATCCGGTGGCTATCAGGTGATGGCGCTGGCCGATATTATCAAGGCCCTGCGCGATGGTCAGGAGCTTCCCGATAAAGCTGTTGCCATCACCATCGATGATGCCTACCTGTCCGTATATGAGAAAGCCTGGCCGCGCTTCAAGGCGCTGGGCTTTCCTTTTACGCTGTTTGTCGCCACCGATCCTGTCGACCGGGGCATTCGCGGTTACATGTCGTGGGATCAAATCCGTGAGTTGCAACGAGGCGGCGCCGGCATCGGCAGCCAGACCGCTTCCCACCTGCATATGGCGAGCTCCAGTGTTCTCGCCAATCGCCGCGATCTGGATAAATCCAACGAGCGCTTCAAGAAAGAGCTTGGCGCAAAACCGGCCTTCATTGCCTATCCTTATGGTGAAGCCAGTGACCGGGTCATCGAGTTGGTCCGCTCAACCGGCTTTAAGGCCGGGCTTGGCCAGCATTCGGGCGTCGCCGCCAAAACCCCGAATCTGTATTATCTGCCGCGCTTTGCCCTGAATGAAGCCTACGGTGATATGAAACGTTTCCGGCTGGCCGCAAATGCCCTTGCCCTGAACGTGGTCGACGTCACTCCGAGCGACCCGTTTATTGACGCTGGTGACGACAATCCACCAGCCTTTGGCTTCACCCTTAACGGCGATGAGGCCCTGACAAAAAGCCTCAGCCAGTTGTCCTGTTTTGGCTCTCACGAAGGTAAGCTTGATGTTTCGCGCCTTGAAGGGGAGGGCGGGCAGACGCGCATTGAAATCAGAATGCAAAAAGTCCTGCCGCGAGGCCGCACCCGGATAAACTGCACCCTGCCCGCCAAGGATGGTCGTTGGTACTGGTTTGGGCGTCAGTTTTTTAAGAGATAGTAATAAAGGATCAAGCCCCTCAGTCGCCGGGCGTTCGCTCCGCTCTCTTGGCTTAAGCCTCTGGAAGTCAAACTAAAATGGCGGCAGGAGAATATCCTGTCGCCATGAATTCTTGGTTCATCAAGCCCGCGACTGCGGGCCGCCGCTTATCCGGCGAGCCAAGGAGTCGGAGACCCCGCCCGACGCTTGAGGGGGCTCCTGATGAGGGACTTGATCCTTAAAGAGGGTTTTCTTAAATCGCCGAGGCGATCTTTTCCTCTGGTGTGCCGTCATCAAGACGGGCATCGTCGAGGGGGCTTAAGCCGTTGAAATCGATCAGGTTCCGCAACGCTGCCACATAGGCCTGACGGCGTTCGGAATATTTTTGCAGTTTACCGGCCAACACCCGGCTGTCGAGAGGTCCACCGGCGCGGCGAATGGCCTGGCGGGCGCTCCTGAATTTTTTATAGGCGCGATGGCTGTTTAAATTCATGGTATAGGCGCGCACCGAATCAATCAGTGAATCAAAGGCCTTAACCTGGTGGTTCTTACCCTGGTCGCGCTTAAGCGGGATTATGCCGGTGCTCGAAGAAAATGTCCACTGGCCGAATATAGCGTTGCCCTCTTTGGCAAAACGTGACGTTCCCCAGCCGCTTTCTTCTGCCGCCTGGGCCAACGCCAGGGCAGGTGGAATAATGTCGATACGACTGATCAAAGCGTCAATATCACCGGCCTTGACGCCGTAGCGTTCAGTCATCACCCTGAGCCATAGACGCTCGGCGGCTGTATGTTTTTGGCCGAGGCCTGTGCTGTAACGCAATTTCCACAAACGCGCCCGATCGGCGAGAATTTCTTCGTTCACCTGCAACACCAGCGGTAACATGGTTCGGAAAAACAGCGCCTTGCGTTGCTTGTTCTCAGGCACCTGGGCCAAGTCCTCTGGAAGGGTTGCCAGGAAAACCCTGGGCACCGGCTTGTCGCCTGACTTGATCTTGTCAAGATGATAGCCAAGGCGGCCAAAGGTTGCGTGCAGACTTCCTGCCGTCGCGCCGACGGGACCCGCGGCAACATCGAAACCATTCAGGTCCTGCTCCAGGTCAAGCGGCTTGATCATTTCGCTGGTCACTGCGCCCGGCGCAAGGCCACCGCTCAGGATCATCGGCTCGGCCTTGTTAAGGGCGGCGCGCGGCGCAGCACTGCCGCTTGCCGGCGGGCTGATCCAAGCCGCCGCAATCAAGACAGATACAAAGCCCCCGACGAGGGCGAGTGCGCCACGTTCAAAATTCATCATTTTCTCTGGAACTTGTCGAGCCGCGTCACTTCGGCTCAAATCTGATTGTTCATGACCCATAAGTAAACCCGATCCGTCTCGTAAAATCGCCACAAAATATACACTATATTGTGGAAAAATCAAATAACACGCTAAATATTGTGCCCAAAGCGTGTAAATCGAGTGGAACGATGACCGGCGAAGGATCGGATACTAGTAAATTTTACGGTATGGAGTCACGCAGATTCGGCACCCGCGAACGCATATCGCCCCTGCAACAGATGCATGGATGCCACACCTTCTTTTTAAGGTTATTCGGTCGGGCGCACTTCCGTGACTTCAGGAATGTAATGACGCAGCATGTTTTCAATACCGTGCTTGAGCGTCGCACTTGATGACGGACAACCTGAACAGGCGCCTTGCATGGTTAAATAAACAACGCCGTCCTCATAGGAGTGGAAAATGATGTCGCCACCGTCCTGGGCCACGGCCGGACGAACGCGGGTATCGAGCAGTTCCTTGATTTGCGCCTCTATGCTGCCGTCGGCGGCATCATCGTCGTCATCGTCCGCATCACTGCTTTCGATCACCGGCTTGCCGGCGGTGAAGTGTTCCATGATGGCGCCAAGAACCAGCGGCTTCATGGTTTCCCATTCCTTGGACTCGGTCTTGGTAATGGTGATGAAATCACCGCCCAGATAAACCCCATCGACGCCATCGAGTTCAAACAACCGCAGTGCCAGCGGCGAGCGCGCCGCCATATCGGCACCGGTGAAATTAGCGCCGCCCTGGCCAGTGGCGTTCATGACATCGCAGCCTGGCAGAAATTTAAGGGTCGCAGGATTGGGGGTGCCTTCGGTCTGAATAAACATTTTCGATCTCAACCTTTACAACTTTGAACGGGTCGGCCAGAAAGCCTTGTTAACGGGAAGCTACTAAATGGGCCTAAATGACAAAAATTTCAAGGGGCTGCGGGATTAAAGCGGATTTATCTTTTTAAAGAAACCCGACCGTTTCACGCACTTCAGCCAAAATCGGCGCGGCCATGGCCTGGGCCTTTTTTGCACCATCAGCCAGGACTCCCTCAACATAGGCCGGGTCGTCCATCAGGCGGCGCATTTCATCCTGAATGGGTGCCAACTTGGCGACAGCCAGATCAGCCAGACTTTGTTTGAAGGCAGAAAATTGTTGGCCACCAAAGTCTTGGCAGACTTGGCTAATGTCAGTATCTGACAAGGCCGCGTAAATGCCCATAAGATTTGCCGCTTCGGGCCTGCCAGCAAATCCAGTCGGGCTACCCGGCAGGACGTCCGGATCGGTTTTCGCTTTCCTGACCTTCCTGGCGATGGCGTCTGCGTCATCAGTCATGGTGATGCGCGATTGCTGAGAGGGATCGGACTTGCTCATCTTGTTGGTCCCGTCACGCAAGGACATGACCCGCGTACCGGCGCCAAAAATCAGTGGCTCAACAACGGGAAATAATTCTTTCTTAAAGTCATTGTTGAACTTTTGGGCGATGTCGCGGGTCAGCTCCAGATGCTGCTTCTGGTCTTCGCCGACCGGGACGTGAGTCGCCTTGTAGAGTAAAATATCGGCGGCCATCAGGACCGGATAGGCGAACAGACCGACCGATGCGTTCTCGCGATTCTTGCCGGCCTTTTCCTTGAACTGGGTCATCCGGTTAAGCCAGCCCAAGCGGGCAACGCAATTCAGAATCCAGGCCAGTTCGGCGTGCGCCGGAACCCGTGACTGGTTGAAGATGATATTACGCTTTGGATCAATGCCCGAGGCCATCATCGCGGCAGCGACTTCGCGGGTATTGGCGCGCAGTTCGGCCGGATCCTGCCAGTTGGTGATGGCGTGCATATCGACGACACAGAACAGGCATTCATAGTCATCTTGCAGACGCACCCAGTTGCGAATCGCGCCCAGATAGTTGCCAAGGTGAAGATCGCCTGTCGGCTGTACGCCGGAGAATATTCTGCTCATAGTTTCTAAGACCTTAAATGAAGACGGCGAACTTATGGGGCAGGGCACCATCGGTCAAGGGCGACGCAGACTTTTTATATCGTCAAGACGGGCCGCGCCACTGATCTGGGCGAGAATGGCAAAGCCCGCAAGCCCGCCCGCAATCAGTATGAGCAGGGCGAGACCGCGCTCGAACTCTGCCCCGGCCAATCGCGAGGCCAGCCCGGGCATGGCGACATAAAGCCCTGCTGCCATGCCAATACTGGCAAGCGCGGTGCGTGGCAGGCGGAATTTCAGACGCCCGTCAGGGACCAGATGTCCCCTGCGATACAAGACATAAGCCATCAAACCGGCATTGAGCCAGCTTGAGGCCGCCGTCGCCATGGCAATGCCAACATGCAAAAACGGCCCCATCAGGATCAGCGAGAGGGCAACGTTGACGATCATGGCGGCGACCGCAATTTTCACCGGGCTGGCCGTATCGCCGCGGGCAAAGAAGCCCGGAGCCAGCGCCTTGACCAACACATAAGCCGGAAGCCCGAGTGCGAAAACGCTCAGCGCCGCAGCCGTCGCCATGGCTTGTGGCTCACCAAAAGCGCCACGCTCAAACAACACACGGACCAACGGGTCGGCAATGACAAAAAGCGCGCAGGCGGCGGGCAGGGTGAGCAACAAGGAGAATTCCACCGCCCGGTTCTGGCTGTGCTGCACGGCGCCGTCGTCACCGGCCCTGATTTGCCGTGACAACATCGGCAGCAGGGCAGTGCCAACGGCGACACCGACGACCCCCAGCGGCAATTGATTAACCCTGTCGGCAAAAAACAAATAGGAGATCGAGCCCGCAGGCAGGAATGAGGCGATGATGGTGTCGATCAGCAGGTTTATTTGATAAATCCCGGCCCCCAGGGCGACCGGCAAGGCCCGGCTGACCAGCAGGTGGACGTTATCGCTGAATATAGGCATCCGCAAACGAGGCCGAAACCCGACCCGCCGACAGTGAATAACAAGCCAGCCAAACTGCACGATACCGGCGACAAAAACACCCCACGCCAAGGCATGGGCCGGGGTTTTGGCCAGCGGCGCAAAAATCAGGACGGCGCCAATCAGGCAGATGTTTAGCAAAATCGGGCTCGCGGCGGCGGCGGCAAACTTGCCAAACGAGTTCAGCACACCGGCCATCAGCGAGACCAGCGAGATAAAGATGATGTAGGGGAAAGTGATCCGGGTTAAGGCGACGGCAAGGTCGAATTTTTCAGGCTCGGCCAAGAACCCCGGCGCAAAGACCGCCATCGCCCACGGCATCGCCAGTTCCAGAACAATGACCAGTACAAACAACGTCCACAAAAGCGCCGCCAGCGCCTGATCGGCAAATTTCCGGGCTTCCGCATCGCCTTGTTCTTCCAGAATCCCGGCGAAGATCGGTACAAACGCCATAGTGAATGCCCCTTCGGCGAAAAGCCTGCGGAACAGGTTGGGGAATTTGAAGGCGACAAAAAACACGTCCGCCAACATCCCCGCGCCCAGCACGGCGGCAATCAGGATGTCGCGAACAAAGCCGAAAACCCGGCTGACCATGGTCATCGAGCCGACCGTGGCGATGGAGCGTAATAAAGTCATGCCCCCTGATTAAAGGTTATTTGTGGCCCTGAAAAGGCGGCACCGTCTAACCGGTGGTGGTGGCCGTCTGTTTTTTATCCTCAGGCGGGGTGATCGCTTCAAGCAGGGCCTTCTTGATTTGCTCGATTTTGCTATCGTGTTCAACACGAAGACCAAACACATCCTTGACGTAAAAGACATCGACGACGCGCTCGCCGTAGGTGGAAATATGGGCCGAGGCGATTTGCAAGCCGATGCTGGTGAGGGCACCCGTAACATCGCTCAGGAATCCCTGACGGTCGCGCCCGTTAACTTCGATCACTGTGTACTTGGCGCTGACCGTGTTGTCGATCAACACTCGCGGCGGCACCTTGAAGACGCCGGTGCGGCTGGGAATGGCCCGCTCGCGCACCTTTTTGAGTTCCTGGACCGGTTGCAACTTGCCTTTCAGGGCGTCGGCGATGCGTACCTTCAGTCGTTTTAAATTTTCCTTTTTATCAAACGGTTCCCCGTCCGCATTCTGAATCCAGAACGTATCCAGGGCCATGCCGTTGGCCAGGGTTGAAATGCGGGCATCGACAATGGTCGCATTTGTCAGCGACATGGCCGCGGCGATGCGGGCGAAAACACCCGGATGATCGTGGGTATAGATCACAACCTCGGTCACTTCACGTTCCTGATCGAGACGGCTTTCGATGGTGATGTCGCGGCCCTTGGCATCGGCCCCGGCGATCATGCGGGCGTGGTGAGCATGGGCGACCTCATCGTAACAAAGCCAGTAATCATCGTAGCCCTTGGCAATGTGAGCCTCAATATCAGAGTCTTGCCAGTCGCTAAGTTCGGCGCTTAACATTTCCTTGGCGCGGGCGACCCGTTTGGAGCGCACATCGGCGGTGGTGCCCCCGGCCATGGTTTCCTGGGCGCTGTAATACAAATCACGCAAAAGCTGCGCCTTCCAGCCATTCCAGACACCGGGACCAACGGCGCGGATATCAACAACGGTCAGGATTAAAAGCAGGCGCAGGCGTTCGGGTGATTGCACCACCTCGACAAAATCACTGATCGTCTTGGGATCATCCACATCGCGTTTAAAGGCGGTCCTGCTCATCGTCAAATGCTGTTCGACAAGCCAGACAACGGTATCGCTTTCCCACTCGTTCAGGCCCAGGCGCGGGCACAGTTTGCGGGCAATGACGCCGCCTATTTCCGAATGATCGCCGCCCCGTCCCTTGGCGATATCATGCAGCATGACGGCCACATAAAGGACGCGACGGGATTGCAGTTCGCGGATTACCGAGGTGGCGACAGGGTGATCATCGGCAAGCTTGCCTTCTTCGATACGGGCCAAAATGCCGATGGCGCGGATGGTGTGTTCATCAACCGTATAGACATGGTACATGTCGTATTGCATCTGTGCGACGACGCGACCGAATTCGGTGATAAAGCGGCCAAACACTCCGGCCTCGTTCAACCGCCTGAGCGACAATTCAGGATTTTTCCGGGACGTCAGAATATCCATGAACACGGCGTTGGCTTTTTTGTCACGGCGCATGGACTTGTCGATCAAACGCAGGGACTCTGTGACCGCCCGCAGCGCACTGGGATGGATATCAAGCTCAAGGCGCTGGGCTTCGGCAAACAGGGTCAACAGTTTGATAGGGTCTTGCTTGAAGGCGCTCGGCGATTCCAGGGCGAGGCGATCAACATCGACCCTGAAGCCCTGCACATCACGGCGCAGGAACGACAACCTGGGTAGGCGGAAGCGCCGCTTTTTATGTTCGGATTCAAGCACCGCGCAGATAATCCGGGTCAGATCGCCAACGTCCTTGGCGACCAGAAAATAATGTTTCATGAAACGTTCAACGCCACGACTTCCGGCGTGGTCTTTGTAGGCCATCCGCAAAGCCAGTTCACTCTGCACATTAAAAGTCAGGCGTTCCTCGGGTCTGCCAGCCAGATAGTGCAGGTGGCAACGTACCGTCCACAGGAAGTTTTGCACTTTGGCGAAACGCATGACGTCGCGCTTGCTCAACACATCTTTCTCGATCAGTTCCTCGACAGCCTCGACCCGGTACAGATATTTGGCGATCCAGAACAATGTCTGGACATCACGCAAGGCACCCTTGCCTTCCTTGACATTGGGTTCCAGCACATAGCGGGTGTCGCCCATGCGCTCGTGCCGCTCGTCCCGTTCGGCCAGCTTGGCATCAACAAATGCTGGCCCGGAAGAGGTTTCGATATCGGCAGTAAATTTCTCCTTGAAACGCTTGTAAAGGGACTCATCCCCCCACAGGTAGCGCGCCTCCAGAAGCGAGGTGCGGATGGTCAGATCATCATGGGAAAGTTTGACCGCTTCCTCGACAGAGCGGGTCGCATGGCCGACCTTTAGCCCCAGATCCCACAGCATGTAGAGCATGTATTCGATGACCTGCTCGGTACGGGGGGTGCGTTTGTAATTGAGCAAAAACATCAGGTCGATATCTGAATACGGGGCCAGTTCGCCGCGTCCGTAACCGCCGGTGGCGATGATCGAAATCTGCTCGCCGATGGTCGGATTGGCGACCGGATAAACATACGCTACAGCAGTGTCGTAAAGTACCCGGATCAACTGGTCGATCAGGAACGACTGGGCCCGCACCGTATCGGAGCCCTTGACCCGTTCAGTCTCGAAGCGCCGCCTGATTTCGGCATTACCAGCAGCCAACACTTCCTTGAAAACGACGAGAACCTCGCCGCGATTGCGAGTACCGATGCCTGACCAGGCGGCCATCTCGGCAAGACGGGCGAACAGCGCCTTGCGGTCGATGATATCACGCTGGCGGAGAATCTTTTTTGAGTTTGAAGGCTTTTTTGAATTTGAAGACATGGCCTAACTCTTCAAAAGCCCCTTGAGGCGATAAAGCGCCTCGAGCGCTTCTTTCGGGCTTAGCTCGTCCGGATGGATTTCAGCCAACGCTTCATCAAGCGGCGACGGGCCATGGGCATTGGCGGTGGCTTGCCGGCTTGTCTGAAACAGCGGCAAATCATCGGCAAGTTTGGTCAGGGCCGAAGACTGTTCACCGGCTTCCAGATTTTCAAGAATTTCCTCGGCCCGGGTAATCACCGCCCCGGGCAGCCCGGCCAGACCGGCGACGTGGATGCCGTAGGAGCGATCCGCAGCGCCGTGACCGACGGCGTGCAGAAAAACTACATCGCCCTGCCATTCCTTGACCTTCATGGTGTGGCAAGCGAGCTGGTCGAGCCTTGCGGTCAGCGCCGTCAACTCGTGATAATGGGTCGCGAACAAGGCCCGGCAACGGTTGACCTCGTGCAAATTCTCGATCACCGCCCAGGCAATGGACAGGCCGTCGAAAGTAGCGGTGCCGCGACCGATTTCATCGAGGATAACCAGCGCCTGCGGCCCGGCCTGATTAAGGATGGCCGCCGTCTCGACCATTTCAACCATGAAGGTGGAGCGCCCACGCGCCAGGTCGTCAGCCGCCCCAACCCGCGAAAACAACCTGTCGACAGCGCCAATATGGGCACGGTCGGCGGGCACGAATGAGCCCATCTGGGCGAGCACCGCAATCAGCGCATTTTGGCGCAGGAAGGTACTTTTACCGGCCATGTTCGGACCTGTCAGCAGCCACAAATGACCATCGTCCGCACCGTCCCCGCCAAGCCTGCAATCATTGGCGACGAAGGCCGCCTCGCCGCGCTGTTGCAACGCCGCCTCGACCACCGGATGGCGGCCGCCCTGAACATCAAATTCTCTGGAAGCGTCAACGCGGGGCCGGGTGTAGCGCCGCTGCCGCGCCAGATGGGCAAGACTTGCGGCGACATCGATACAGGCCAGGGAGGCGGCGCAGAGGGCAATGTCTTCAACCCGACCGGTGATTTCACCAAGCAGGTCCTCAAATAAACTGAGCTCCAGGGCCAGCGCCTGGTCGGCGGCGCGGCCAATCTTCTGTTCCAGCTCGTTTAACTCAACAGTGGAAAAGCGCATGGCGTTGGCCATTGTTTGACGATGGATGAAAGGATCCTCAGGTCCACACGGCACGCTGTCACCGTGCCTGGCCGAAACTTCGACAAAGTAGCCGAGCACATTATTGTGCTTAACCTTCAATGCCGGGATTCCAGTGACCTCAACATAGCGGCTTTGCAGTCCGGCGATCAGACGGCGGCTTTCATCCCTGAGCAGACGGAACTGATCAAGTTCGGCGGCGTATCCTTCGGCGATAAAACCACCGTCGCGGGCGTACAGGGGAAGCTCTGGCGACAGAGCCCGGGCCAGTCGTTCGATCAACTCGCCATGATGACCAAGGCCCTGCACCGCATCGCCGATCCCCTGCGGCGGCACCGCCACGTCCGGGCCTTCAAGAACGCCCCTTAACGTCGCGCCCATAGCCAGGCCGTCACGGACTGCGCCCAGATCGCGTGGACCGCCGCGACCAAGGGTCAGCCTTGAGAGGGCGCGCGCGATGTCGGGGCAGCGCTTGAGGCCGTCACGCACATCCTCACAGAGCCGCTCGCCCTCCATAAAGAATTGCACCATGTCGAGACGGCCATCGATTGCCGTCGGTTCGCGAAGTGGTGCGGCAAGGTGGGACGCCAGCAACCTGGCACCGGCACCGGTCAGGGTCGCGTCAATAATGCTGAGGAGTGATCCCTTACGCTCGCCGCTCAAGGTCATGGTCAGTTCCAGATTACGCCGGGTCGCCGCGTCGATTTCCATGACCTGGGTTACGCTCAGCTGTTTGAGCTGCGCGATACGGGGCAGATGGCCCTTTTGGGTCAGCTCAACATAATCAACAAGGGCCGCGGCGGCGGCCAGTTCGGCGCGTTCAAAATCTCCAAAAACGTCGAGTGCCACCACCCCGTACAGGGAGAGCAGGCGCTTCTCGCCGTTTGAGCTATCAAAACGGGCCGACGGCAGTACCGACAACTGATCGCGCCAGTCTGCCAGAGTCTCGAACAACACCGGTTTTTCGATGAGGGTATCTGAAACCAGCAGCTCGCCGGGGCCAATGCGGGCCAGGGCGGCGGCCAAATAGTCGGCTTTTATGGGCTGGCATAAAAACTCACCGGTTGAAATTTCGATCCACGACAAGCCGAGTTTGCCGCCCGCTTCTGCAATAGCAGCCAGATAATTGTGCTGACGTGCATCAAGCAGGGTTTCCTCGGTCAGCGTTCCCGGCGTCACAAGACGCTGAACGGCGCGTCTGACAACGGCTTTGGGGCCACGTTTCTTTGCCTCCAGCGGGTCTTCAACCTGTTCGCAAACGGCAACCTTGAAACCACTGGAAATCAGTTTTTCAAGATAGCTTTCGTGGGAGTGAACCGGCACCCCGCACATGGGGATGTCTTCGCCCAGGTGCTTGCCGCGCTTGGTCAGTGTAATGTCGAGGGCGGCGGCAGCCTTGATCGCATCATCGAAGAACAGCTCATAGAAATCCCCCATCCGGTAAAACAGAATATAATCCGGATGAGCGTCCTTTATTTCCATGAACTGGACCATCATCGGCGTTACACCGTCTGACCTTGAGGCCATGGAAGGGGCTTTGGCCGGGGCATCTGCCTGCGCGGGCACACTTTCAAGGGGGCTGGGTTTTGACGCTGACTTGGACACTGGCATGATCCGGGATAATAAAAGGTGGGCCACCTTATCACACCCGATTTGGCGGCGGCTACTCGGGCGATGATGATTTTCCTCTTTAGACTAGGATTCAACGCCATCGTTGGGCACAATAGGCAAAACACCCTGGGACTTTTAAGGAAAATATATCGTGAACGATACTCCTTCAGCCACATCAGCCCGTGAGGTCGTCGGCCTGTTTGCCGAACGCGAAACTTTCGAGGCCGCCATCACAGCCTTGCAAAAATCCGGGTTCGAGCATTCGGACCTGAGCCTGTTGTCATCCCACGAATCACTCGAGGCCGCAGGCGAGCCCGGCAAGCCCTGGCGCGACGTCCTGACGGCCCTTGTCGGGGAGTTGAAATTCGAAGCGCCGCTGGTTGCTTCAGGGGCCATTTTCCTGGCCGGCGGACCGATGGCGGCGACTGTAGCGGGCCTGATCGGTGCAGCCACTGGCGTTATTGCCGCCAAGGAAGTGATCGAAGGGGTGACATCAAGCCCACACACTGAAGACTTCGCCCGCTCGCTGGAGGCCGGAAGCGTCATCTTGTGGGTGCGCGCCGAAACCAGGGACCGTGAAGACCTCGCCACCCAAATCTTAAATGACAATAGCGCCAGCAACGTCCACATTCACGAAGCTGAATAATCACACCTAAGGGTACTGATCAATATGGCCGATAGAAAAAGCAGCGTCACCGATACCGAAGCCCTGAAGTTTCATGCCCAGGGGCGGCCCGGAAAACTTGAAATTCACCCGACAAAACCGCTCACCACCCAGCGTGACCTTTCGCTTGCATATTCACCTGGCGTCGCCGCCCCGTGCCTTGAAATCAAACGCGACCCGTCCCTTGCCTACGACTACACAGCCAAAGGCAACATCGTCGCCATTATCTCGAACGGTACGGCCGTACTGGGACTGGGCAACCTGGGGGCACTTGCCTCCAAGCCGGTGATGGAAGGCAAGGCGGTGCTGTTTAAGCGCTTTGCCGATGTCGATGGTATCGATCTTGAAGTCAGCACCGAAGACGTCGATGAGTTCGTCAACTGCGTTAAATTCCTGGGTGCCACATTCGGTGGCATTAACCTTGAAGATATCAAGGCCCCTGAATGTTTTATCATTGAGCAGCAACTGCGCGAAATCATGGATATTCCGGTTTTTCACGATGATCAGCATGGCACCGCCATTATCACCGCCGCCGGACTGATTAATGCCCTTGACCTGACGGGCCGGGATATGTCCTCGGTCAAGGTTGTCGCCAATGGCGCGGGCGCGGCATCCATTGCCTGTGTCGAGCTCATCAAGCGCATGGGGGTGGCACACGACAATGTCATCATGTGCGATTCAAAGGGAGTCATTCATCAAGGTCGCAAAGACGGCATGAACCAGTGGAAATCTGCCCACGCCATCAAAACGGACGCCCGCACCCTGGAAGACGCCATGGTCGGTGCCGATGTCTTTTTGGGTCTTTCAGTCAAGGACGCGGTCAGTCCTGAAATGGTCCGGTCAATGGCCGACAAGCCGATTATTTTCGCCATGGCCAACCCGGATCCGGAAATCCTGCCCGAAGTCGCCAAGGCAGCAAGACCTGACGTGCTGATAGCTACTGGCCGTTCGGATTATCCCAATCAGGTCAACAATGTGCTCGGCTTTCCCTATATTTTCCGCGGTGCGCTGGATGTTCGCGCCTCAACCATTAATGATGAAATGAAAATTGCCGCCGCCCACGCAATCGCCGAACTGGCCCGCGAAGACGTCCCTGATGAAGTCGGTGCGGCTTACGGGCGCAGTCTGCAATATGGCCCCGAATACATGATCCCGGCTCCTTTCGATCCGCGCCTGATCAAGGCGGTGCCGCAAGCTGTCGCCAATGCGGCGATGAATTCGGGTGTCGCCCGTAAACCGATTATCGACATGGAAGCCTACGGGAACGAACTGTCGGCCCGTCTTGATCCGACGGCGGCCAGCCTGCAGGCGATCTTCGAATCAGTGCGGGCCCATCCAAGACGCGTTGTTTTTGCCGAAGGTGAGGAAGAAAAAAGTATTCGTGCCGCCGTGTCCTTTCACAATTCGGGATACGGCGTGCCGATCCTGCTGGGCCGTGAGGACAAGGTTCTGGAGACCATGCAATCACTGGGTTTGCCAAAAATCGACGGCCTGGAAATTCACAACGCCCGCTTAAGCACATCAAACAAGGACTATACTGACTTCCTGTATGAGCGCCTGCAGCGCAAGGGGGCGCTTTATCGGGATTGTCAGCGCATGGTCAATCAGGAGCGCAATCTTTTCGCCGCCTGCATGGTCGCCCTTGGCGACGCCGACGCCATGTTGACCGGGTTGACGCGAAACTATTATGTCGCTCTTGACGAAATCACCCGCGTGCTGGACTCCAAGCCCGACGAGCATATCTTTGGCCTGTCACTGGTGCTGGCCCGTGATCGCACTTTGTTCGTCGCCGACACCGCTGTCCACGAATTACCCAATCCGAACCAGCTCGCCGACTTCGCCATTCAGTCTGCGGCTGTGGCCCGCCGTATGGGTCATGAGCCACGGGTGGCGCTGTTGTCGTTTTCCAATTTTGGCAATCCCATGCTGGATCGTGCTGAAATTATTCGCGACGCCGTTCATGTTCTTGACGAACGCCAGGTTTCATTTGAATACGACGGCGAGATGGGCGTCGATGTGGCCTTGAATTCCGAACTTTTGAAACATTACCCGTTCTGCCGCCTGTCCGAACCGGCCAACGTGCTGATTATGCCGGGTCTTCATTCATCGCAAATCGCCACCAACCTGCTGCACGAACTTGGCGGCGGCACGGTGATCGGGCCGATGTTGATGGGACTTTCAAAACCGGCCCAGATCGTACCCATGGGGGCGACGGTTTCGGACATGGTCAACATGGCCGCTCTTGCCGCTCACGACGCCACTTAAAAGTGACGGCTTTGCTGGGCTTGTGTGCATAAAAAACCAGCCCTACCCGCATGTGTGGGGACTGCTCGTTATTGTATAATACCGGATTAATTCTGATCCGGCCCAGGCTGGAACTCTTCAATCTACTACTTTCAGATCGAAAAAACAGCCTTGATTTTAGTTTGCCAATCGGGTCAAAGATGCCTCGATATATAGCAAGTGAAAAAAGAGAGAAACCGCATGAATGAGCATGCTTTTAAGAAGAAGACGTCACTCGATAAAGACCTCAAGAAAATTGTTCGCCTTGAAAGGGCAACCCAGGAGTCAGGCCAGAAGTTTGTTAAAGTCGGCCTGAGTATCCTGTTTCTCGTCATCGTCTGGATTTTTGCCTCCATGCAGACGGGTTCCATCGATAACAGCGCCTACGTTATCGCCGCCGGTATCATCGGCGGCTACATGGCCCTCAACATTGGTGCCAACGATGTCGCCAACAATGTTGGTCCGGCGGTCGGCTCAAAGGCCCTGACCCTGGTTGGGGCACTGGTGATTGCCGCTGTTTTTGAATCATCGGGTGCTATCCTGGCCGGTGGCGATGTTATCAAGACCATCAAGAAGGGCATCATTGATCCGTCGCTGATGCCCAGCACACAAGTCTTCATCTGGGCGATGATGGCGGCGCTTCTGGCTGCCGCCCTGTGGCTTAATCTGGCGACCTATGTTGGCGCACCTGTATCGACCACCCACTCCATCGTCGGCGGGGTCATGGGGGCCGGCATCGCCGCTACCGGTTTTGATGCCGTCAACTGGCCGACCATGGGCAAAATTGCCGCAAGCTGGGTGATCTCGCCACTGATGGGCGGCATTATTGCGGCGCTGTTTTTAGCCTTCCTGAAATACACGGTGCTCAACCAGAAAGACAAGATCGCCGCCGCCCGGCGCTGGGTTCCCGTCGTCGTCGGCATTATGGGCTCGGCTTTTTCAGTCTATCTGGTGATGAAGGGTCTTAAAAAAATCATCAAGGTCGACGCCGTCAGCATCATGGTGATTGGTGCGCTTGCCTATGTGGTGGTTTATTTCATCGTCAAGGTATGGGTCGACAAACACTCGGCGACCATGGAAAACCGAAAAAAATCCGTCAACCAGTTGTTCGTCATTCCACTGATTGGTTCAGCCGCCCTGCTGTCCTTTGCTCATGGCGCCAATGACGTCGCCAATGCGGTCGGACCCCTAGCTGCCATTGTTTCGGCTTCAACCAGTGGCGATATTGCGGCCAAGGTCGGGATTCCCTTATGGGTGATGCTGGTCGGTGCGGCGGGTATCTCTGCCGGGTTGGTTTTGTTCGGGCCAAAACTGATCAAGACCGTCGGCGAGAAAATCACCAAGCTTAATCCGGTGCGCGCTTTTTGCGTCGCCCTGGCGGCATCGATTACGGTTATTATCGCCTCGGGCCTGGGATTGCCGGTTTCATCGACCCACATCGCCGTCGGCGGTGTCTTCGGGGTCGGGCTGTACCGGGAATTTATCTCCAACCGCAAACGCAACCTCGTCAAGCCAACCGCCCTGGCTGGTGATGACGTTGGCAACGCCATTACCGCTGCGGCCGAAGAGGCCGACGAAATGCTGATGGAGTTGCAGGCCAAAAAAATCCGCAAATCAGCAAAACGAATGCTGGTGCGCCGTCAACACCTGACCACCATCGCAACTGCCTGGGTTGTCACCGTCCCGGCCGCAGCCCTGCTGGCGGCGCTGCTGTTCAAGGCGCTTGAAGCGGTCAACGCGGGGTAGGCTCAGGGGGTGAGCCCGGCAAGCGCCTTCTCGTGGGCGTGAAGGGAGGGCTCCCCGAAACAACAGAACGTGACTTTTTCGATTCGATCATCGCCGGTCAAAAAAGCGGCTGTTGTGCTCAGGGCTATGCTTGCTGCCCGCTCCAACGGAAAGCGGTAGACGCCTGTCGAAATCGCCGGGAACGCGATGGTCTTTAAATTATTGCCGACCATCAATCCCAGCGAACGGCGATAGCACTGGGCAAGCAGGCCATCTTCGTTGGCCTCGCCACCCTGCCAGATGGGGCCGACGGTATGAATGATATATTGGGCTTGCAGTTTGTGGCCATGGGTCAGGCGGGCCTCGCCGGTTGGACAGCCGCCGGGGATAGTCTTGCATTCTTCAAGCAAATCAGGACCCGCAGCGGCATGGATGGCCCCGTCAACGCCGCCACCGCCCCGCAAACTTTCATTTGCGGCATTAACGATGACATCAACGGCCAGTGTCGTAATGTCGGCTGCTATTACGTCGATACGATCAAGCGCCATTTATTTTCCTGAGCGCCGCTTCAATGGCCTGCAGACGCGAAGAGGGCCGCTGGTCGGCTGGCAAATCATCCAGCACAGCCAGCTTCATCAACACCTTTTCAACCGGTTCACGCAAACCGACAACATAGACCCGCAAGCCCTGGTCCGTGGATTTGGTGATGATATCCAGAAGCGCCATGGCGGCGCTTGTATCGACAAAGGTGACATCGGTCATGTCCAGGATCAGCGCCTTGTGGCTGTCGCCGGGTACGACACGCCGGGCCAGGCCCTTGGCCGCACCAAAGCTGACCGGGCCGCTAAAGTGATAGAGCAGCACCTGATCGGCGGCCGCATCGAGCGCCGCCGCCTCCACAGCACTCATGGGCACCGGGCCGTGAGAGCCGTCAGATGCGCGAATGCTTTCAAGTTGCAAATCCGACATGCGCTTAACAAACAGCAGGCTGGCGGCGACGACACCGACTGCAACCGCCATGATCAAATCGACAAAAATGGTCAAACCCAGAACAATGAACATCAACACCACACCGGCCCTGGGAGCGCCCGGTAATCGTTTGATATAGGCCCAGTCGACAATATCCAGGCCAACCTTGAGCAGAATTCCAGCCAACACCGCATGGGGAATGTGCTCTGCCAGAGGCCCCAGTCCCAGAACCACGGCGAGCAGGACAGCCGTGTGCAGAATGCCCGACAGGGGCGTCGCCCCCCCGGCCCGTACATTGACGACGGTACGCATGGTCGCACCGGCCCCTGGAATGGCCCCGAACATGCCGGCGATCATATTGCCGATACCCTGGCCAATCAGCTCGCGGTTAGGCTTGTGATGGGAATGGGTAATCGAGTCGGCAATTAACGAGGTCAGCAAACTGTCGATAGATCCAAGCAGCGCCAGAATCAGGGCCGAGCCGAGCATATCAGGCAAGGCCTTGATGCTAAGGGTCGGCAGCTGTGGGTCGGGAAAGCCGATGGGAATTTCCCCCAACGTCGGAACATCGGGAAACAGGGTCCAGACGGCAACCGTGCCAACAACAAGGGCGATCAACGGGGCCGGCAAAAGCCGGTCAATCGGTCTGGGAGTCAGGTAGACAATGGCCAGCGCGCCGATGCCAATCAGCGCCGCCTCGGGCCTGATGCCGGTAAAGATTTCCGGCAACGCTGCCAGCACGCTCAGGGTCCCGCCGCCCGGTGTCACCTGTCCCAAAAGCGGGGCAATTTGCAAAATGATGATGATGCAGCCGATACCGCTCATAAACCCGGAAATCACCGGAAACGGCACCAGTGAAATATAGCTGCCCAGGCGCAACGCGCCGAAGGCGATTTGCAAGGCGCCACCCATCATCACGACGGTGAACGCCATCGCCGGGTCATGGGCGTATTTGGTGACAATCACCGCCATGACCACGGTCATCGGGCCGGTCGGGCCGGAAATCTGGCTTGCGGTGCCGCCAAACAGGGCGGCGAAAAAACCAACCAGAATGGCCCCCCACAGGCCGGCCATGGGTCCGGCCCCTGAGGCGACGCCAAAGGCCAGCGCCAGCGGCAAGGCAACAACAGCCGCCGTCAGGCCGCCAAAGATGTCGCCGCGAATATTGTCGAACCGGAGGCCGTGAATAAAGTTCATGGAAAAAGCCGTTTAATCCTGAGCCCGATTCATGCCGATACGGATCAGTTCCATTGCTTCTTCGGCCTCACCCCAGCCTTTCGTTTTGGCCCATTTGCCTTTTTCAAGGTCTTTATAGTGGGTGAAAAAATGTTCTATCTGATCAAGCTGTACCTGACGCAAATCCCGGTAAGACCCGACATTGGCATAATAGGGATGCAGTTTATCAACGGGTACGCAGAGAATTTTCTCATCAATGCCGCTCTCGTCTTCCATCATCAGCACCCCGACCGGCCTTGAACGAATGACACAGCCCGGCATTACCGGAATTTGCCCCATTACGGCGGCGTCTACCGCGTCACCATCGTCGGACAGGGTATGGGGGATAAAGCCGTAGTTACACGGGTAGTACATCGCCGTGTGCAGAAAGCGGTCGACGTACATGGCCCCCGATGCTTTATCGAGCTCGTATTTGACCGGGTTGCCGCCGATCGGAATTTCGATAACAACATTCACATCGTACGGAGCGTTTTCACCGACCGGTATTTTGCTGATATTCATGCGCTTAAGAATCCTGTTTGTTTATATTAAGAAAAGCTAATGTAGCGGTTGTATTTAACGGCCCAGTCATATCGTCGCAACAAAAAACCCATAGAAACTTGGTTACTTTGAGCGGAATATGATAACCGATGGAGAGCATATTTCTAAAACGGTTTACCATGAACACCAGCAAGCCTGAAAGTGTCCTCGTCTATGTCGGCCTTGATAGGGTCGGTGACGGCCTGCTTAAGCTGCCGTTCGTGCGTGGCCTCAGGAAGGCATTCCCCGACGCCCATATTACCTGGCTTGCGGGCAAGGAAACCAGTGTTTATGCCTCAGTCCTGGCACCGCTTGTCGAGGGCTTTCTTGATGAGGTCATCGAATACGCCGGTATTGGCCTGCACCCGTCCGAATTACTGAGAAAACCATTGACTGGCCGACGCTTTGATCTGGTTATCGACAGTCAGAAAATCTTCTGGGCTTCGCTGTCCCTGTGGCGCATCCCCCACAAGACCTTTATCTCGCCAGCGGCGCGGTTTTTGCTGTCCTCGAAAAAACCGCCAAAGGGTTATAAATTTCCCAAATCAATGCAGCGTCAACTCCTTGATCTGCTTGAACTTGCCAGTGGTGAAACCTTTCCAACACCGTCAGGACTCGACCTTCATCCCAGCCCCCGGTACCGGGTCGATGCCCTGAAATTACTGCCCGTAGGGGCCGAATATGTGGGTTTTGCTCCAGGCAGCGGTGGCAAGCCCAAGTGCTGGGATCTGGAAAATTTTATTCGCCTGGCCCAGGCCCAGGCCGATCAGGGTCGTATACCGGTGTTTTTCCTGGGTCCCCAGGAACCGGAATGGATGGCGCCGGTACGCGCCCGGGTTGCTTCTTCGCTGTTTCCCCTGCAACAAAAAAACAACGGCTTTGATCCGCTTTTCACCATTGCGCTGGCTGAACGGATGTCGGCATCCGTGTCCAATGATTCAGGCGTCGGTCACATGATTGCCCTTGCCGGAAAACCGCTGGTCTCCTTGTTCGGACCGACGGTGCCTGAAAAGTTCATGCCTATGAGTGAGCGCTTGACCATCATCGAAGCAAAAGATTTTGGCGGCCGCGAGATGGCGCGTATTCCTTACGCTACCGTAGCAGAGGCTCTTGGGGAGGCTGTCGTTTCATAAGCCAGACCAGAACAATCAGACCCGGCACTGCGGCGAACGTTGTCAACACGAAATAGCCGGTCCAGTCCATACGCTCGGCCAGCCAGCCGCCGCCAGCGGCAAATACGGTGCGGGTAACATTCATCAATGATGACAACAAGGCATACTGGGTCGCCGTGTAGGCGACATTGCACAAGCTTGAAAGATAGGCAATGAACGCCGACGTCGCCATCCCGGCGGTCAGGTTCTCGATACTGATGGTGACGGCCAACATCGGCACCGAATAGCCAACCATGGCCTGCAAGGCGAACGCCAGATTGGCCAGACACTGGAAAATCCCGGCATAAAGCAAGGCACGCATGATGCCCAGACGGGCCACCATAACACCGCCTACATAGCCGCCAATCAGGGTCATGGCCAGGCCGTAACCTTTTGAGACGGCGGCGATTTCAGATTTGGAAAAGCCCAGATCGAGATAAAACGGATTGGCCATAACGCCAAGCAGCGCCTCGCCGTATTTGTACAGGGCAACGAACAGCAAAATCATTAACCAGTGTGGTCTGCTCATGAAATCGGCGAATGGGCAGATCACCGCCTCGTAAATCCTGACCATGGCCCCATGCAACATCGCCGGAAGATGAGTATTCCGGTCCATGAAGGCGATGACTTTTTGCTCACGCTGCTGGGTCTGGGGGTTGGTTATGTGTTCAGGTTCGGGGCTGAGCAGGACCGTCGTCACGCCGACCCCCATCAACGCAGCCATCACCGCATAAGCGGCAAACCAGCCCCAGATATCGGCAACAAACAAGGCGCCAGCACCGGCGGCCAGCATGGCGATGCGATAACCGAGTACATAATTGGCCGAGCCAGCGCCGAGCTGATCCTCATCAAGACTTTCAATACGATAAGCATCAACGGCAATATCCTGGGTCGCCGATGCAAAAGCCAGGGCCACGGCCCAAAGCGCCATCGTGGCAAGATCGTTCACCGGGTCGGCACTGCCCAGGCCGAGCATGGCAAGGGCGATCAGTCCCTGTGAGAATATCAGCCAGCCGCGACGCTGTCCGAAAATCTTGCAAAGGATCGGCAGCGGTACTTTATCGACTAGGGGTGCCCATAGAAATTTCAAGGCGTAGGCGGTACTGGCAAGGCTGAACCAGCCAATCATGGTCAGTGAAATGTCCGATTCCCGCAGCCACGCAGACAAAGTTTGAAAAACCAGCAGCAACGGCAAGCCGCTTGAAAAGCCGAGCAGCAAGATAACCAAAACCCGGCGCTCCAAATAAATCTTCGAGGCCTGGAGCCAGGTTTTCATGGACCAGGCACCAGCAGGGTTTCGACCTCATCGCAAACCTGTTCAATGCTGACGGCCTCGACACAAGGAAAGACCTCGAATTTGGAGGCCCGCTTCGGGCAATTCCAGAAACAGTGGTAGCAGTCCATCTTGTAATATACGAAGCGGGCGTGGGTGGGGCGAACTTCTTCGGGGTAGGGCACGAAGCAGCCGAAATGCCCGCCACCGACAACAACCAGGGTTGGCGTTCCAAGGGCAATGGAAAGATGCGCCGGGCCGGTGTCATTGCTGACCACCAGCTGTGCGTGATTCATAATATCAAGCAACTGCGGCAAATCGGTCCTGCCTATCAGGTCTATAATACGGCTTTCGCCGGTGTCGATAACGCCTGGCCGCTCGCCGCCGCCGCCAACGAATATCACGTGCAGGTTTTTTTCAATCAATGCCGCTGCCAGCTGTTGATATTTAGCCAACGGCCAGCGTCTGCCATATTCGTTGGAGCCGGGATTAAGGACGGCGTAAGGGACACCCGGCGGGATCAGGTCTTTGGATGGCAACGTGTCGCGCCATGAAATATGAGGCGCTTCGGGTTTGATTTTACGCCCCGCTATGGCAGATAGAAAATTATAGTGGCGAACAATTTCGTGGGTTGGATAGTCGCCGGTCGGAACAACCTTGTCGACCTGGCTTAGGTAATAAAGATATTCGGGGCGCGTTCTCTCGCCGATGAAAGGTAGTGACGAGATGGCTTGGGACGCACCGGACACCCAAACAAGGCTGTCAGCCATCATCGTGCGACGCAAATAGCTGTCACAAACACTGATCGCCGGATTAAGCGCCCGGACCTTCAGCGAAACCCAAAACCGGTATAACGGCCAACGAGCAAAGGCGTGTTCATTAATGATCAATACCCGGTAACCGGCAAACACTTCGCTGGTGATATCGCTCCAACTCTCACAACCGAGCACCGTAATGTCTGATTTTTCAACCCCGAAGACTTCGGCGTAATGCTCAAGGCTTGTTCTGAACAGCACCATGTCGCCAATACCGTCCATACGCACCACCAATACCCCCCGCCGTGGTTTAAGGACGGGCATATATCTGGCGATCAGGTCAAACAGCCTGAACAGCCACCAGCGCCGCCGCATACCTTCAGGAAACATCCGCCAGAAAGCGCTGCTGACAAAATGGTGGCCGGAAATGGATGTGTTGTGTTTGGGCGAATCGCTCATTGTTCTTTTTTACGTGCAAGTTGGACCTAATTCCAGACCCTGATGGTTATGGAGGGCGAGCAGAAACGCAAGAGCCCCCGGATCAGATAAAATTTCCGGGTTGCCCGTCGCGTTTACGCCCTGCTCTTTCATCAGTACCTTGAGCATGGGAAGCAGGGATTGCCCAACCATAAAGCTGTGGCCGTTAAACCCCAGACAGAATGATTCGGGGGCCGTTTGCGTGAGGGCGAATTTGACGTAGGGCGGCTTGATCAAGGCTGCCCCTTGCTCCAGCGCGTCCTTCAGGGCGCCGGCTTCAATCGGATCTTCGCGCTCACTATAATTGCCAAAATCCTCGTGCCCGGACTCGGTGAAGAATTGCACCAGCCAACGTCTGAAATCCAGGGTTTCCAACTGGCCGACAAAGCGATCCCGAACGTCGTCAACAACGCCGCTGGTCAATGTAAAGCCGACACTATCACCGTCAACGCCCTCACCCAGATACCGCTGGTCAAGATCTTCGCGCATCGATAAATAATGTCCATAACCACTGAACAGTTCGGAAAGTTTTGGCCCAAGAAAACCAACAGAGAATGTCAGCGAGGGCTCCAGCGTTGTTCCCTGATGGGCAAATTTCGGCGGCAGATAAAGCACGTCACCATAGCCGACCTCAACATCCTGACCCGTAAAATCAGCGTCGAGAACTTTCAAATCCAGTCCTTCTATATAGGTTTCCTCGGCCATGGTCTGGTCAGCCACTTTCCAGGCCCGCTTTCCCTGACCCTGCACAAGAAACACATGGTAGCTGTCAATGTGCGGGCCAACCGAGCCGCCGAGGGCCGAATAACTGACCATGATATCGTCCATCAGCCAGCGCGGCGCAAAATTGAAGTGGCCAAGTAATTCAGCCGTTTCAGGGTGGAACTGCTCGACGTTCTGGACAAGTAGGCTCCAGTCTTTATCCCCGGTATTTTTAAAATCCTGCTCACTGAAAGGGCCAAATCGGCACGACCATTGCCTGTTCGGGCCCGCCGTTTTAACCATCCGCGACAGGGGGGCCTCCTCCATGGAAAGGCCAGCCAATTCATCCGCCCCGATCAAGCCATCGATGACGTCTTTTGAAATGGCCCCGCGGACGACAAAGGGGCGTTTGTTCCAGTACAGCTCGTAAAAATCACCGGCCGGGGGCATCGCCTCAAGAATGACAAACTGACGGGGTGCGCCCTTGACCATAATTAAATCACTATCCGCGTTTCTCGCGTCCGCGCTCGACCCGCTTGCGTTCATGCGGGTCAAGGTGTCGTTTGCGCAGGCGGACATTATCAGGCGTCACTTCGACCAGTTCGTCATCGGCAATATAGGCAATGGCTTCTTCCAGGCTCATTTGCCGGGGTGTCGTCAGGCGCACCGCCTCGTCCGTGCCCGAGGCCCGCACATTGGTCAATTGCTTGCCCTTCATGGGGTTGACCTCAAGGTCACCGTTTTTGGCGTGCTCACCAATGATCATGCCCTCGTAAACCGGAACGCCGGAACCAAGGAACAGGAAGCCGCGGCCTTCCAGATTGGCCAGGGCGTAGGCCACCGTCTTGCCCGGTGCGTTTGAAATAAGAACGCCGTTGCGTCGCCCGGTGATGTCGCCGGCGTGGGGACCATAACTGTGGAAGGTACGGCTGATCACACCGGTGCCCCGTGTTTCGGTCAGAAACTCGCCGTGATAGCCAATCAGTCCCCTGGCCGGGGCAAGGAAGGAAAGCCGGACCTTACCGCCGCCTGAGGGGTGCATTTCGGTCATCTTGCCCTTGCGCACCGAGATCGCCTCGACAACGATGCCGGAGAATTCCTCGTCCACATCAATTTGGACATCCTCGAAAGGCTCCAGCGTCTTGCCCGTATCCGGGTCTTCCTGAAACAACACGCGGGGACGAGAGATGGATAGCTCGAAACCCTCGCGCCGCATCTGCTCAATCAACACGCCCAATTGCAACTCGCCACGACCGGCGACCTCGAAAGAATCCGTGTTATCGGCCTGCGAAATGCGGATGGCGACGTTGCCTTCGGCTTCCGACATCAGGCGGTCGCGGATCATCCGTGACGTCACTTTCGAACCTTCCTTGCCGGCCATCGGCGAGGAGTTGATGGAAAATGTCATCGCCAAAGTCGGCGGGTCAACCGGATCGGCCTTCAACGGCTCGCTGACCTCTACCGCGCACAGGGTGTCGGCGACGGTTGCCCTGGTCAAACCTGCGATCGCAATCAAATCACCAGAAGACGCGCTATTAACCGGCTCGCGGCGCAAATCCCGAAAGGCCAAAAGCTTGGTGGCGCGGCCCTGGTCAACCTCTTCGCCATCCCGGTTGAGCACGTGAATATGATCATTGGCCTTGATCGTACCGGACTGAATACGCCCGGTCAGAATCCGGCCCAGGAAGGGATCGGATTCCAGGGTCGTCGCCAACATCGAAAACGGAGCGTCCAGATCGATTTCCGGTTCGGGCACGTGGCTTAGGATGTGATCGAAAATGTCATGCATGTTTTCCTGTGGTCCCTCGGGTTCCATCGCCGCCCAGCCGTTTTTGGCGGAGGCGAATATGGTCGGAAAATCAAGCTGCTCGTCGCTCGCTTCCAGTGCCGTGAACAGATCAAAAACCTCGTCCTGGACTTCGTAGGGGCGGCCATCGGGGCGATCAACCTTATTAATCACGACGACCGGCTTAAGACCCAATTTAAGCGCCTTGGCGGTGACAAACTTGGTTTGCGGCATCGGCCCTTCGGCGGCATCCACCAGCAACAGAACACCGTCAACCATGAACAGGATACGCTCGACCTCGCCGCCAAAATCCGCATGGCCAGGGGTATCGACAATATTGATGCGCACGCCTTTCCATTCAACCGAGGTACACTTGGCGAGAATGGTAATGCCACGCTCGCGCTCAAGATCGCCCGAATCCATGGCCCGCTCTTCGACCCGCTGGTTATCGCGAAAGGAGCCGGATTGACGCAACAGTGTGTCAACCAGCGTTGTCTTGCCATGATCGACGTGGGCAATGATGGCGATATTTCGTAATTTCATGTTAAAGGAGTTTCTTTTCAGCTAATTCTTTTAAGGAGGCGTCTGGACGAGCGCCAACATGGCTGATCACTTCAGCCGCCGCGATGCCGCCCAGACGGGCACACACATCAAGGGGTTTGCCAGTGGTCAGGCCATGCAGGAAGCCCGCAGCGTAAGCATCCCCGGCCCCTGTTGTATCGACAACAGGGTCGGCCGGTTCAGCGTCAACGATATGAACCTCGTCACCGCGCACAATAACTGAGCCCTTTTCGCTGCGGGTCAGGGCGGCGATATCACAATCGGCGCGAACCAACTGCAAGGCCTCATCAAAGTTTTCAACCTGATATAGCGACATAACTTCTTCTTCGTTGGCGAACACCACATTGACGTGATTTTTCACCAGATCGAGAAAATCATCGCGATGACGATCGACACAGAACGGGTCGGACAAGCTAAGCGCCACCTGACGGCCGGCCTGTTCGGCAGCCTTGGCCGCCTTGCGGAAGGCCTGTTTGGCATGATCCGGGTCCCACAGGTAGCCTTCCAGATATGTCACAGCGGCGGCGGTGATGATTTCCTCGTCAATATCGTCGGGGCCAAGATCAACACAGGCACCCAAAAATGTTTGCATGGTGCGCTGGGCATCAGGGGTGACGTGGATCATACAGCGGGCGGTCGAAGCGCCGTTGCGGGCTGCTTCAGTTTCAAAAGTAATGCCAAGGGCGGTGATGTCGTGACGGAAAACTTCTCCCAGCTGATCATCCCTGACCTTGCCGATGAAAGCGCCCTTTGAGCCAAGCGAGGCCAATGCGGCAATGGTATTGGCCGCCGAACCACCGGAACATTCAATGCCGGGACCCATCTTGCCATACACAGATTGGGCGGTTTCCTCATCAACCAGACTCATGGTCCCCTTGATCAGATTGTTTTCATTGATGAACTGGTCATTGGCATGGGCCAGAACGTCAACGATTGCGTTGCCGATGCCGACCACGTCAAAACGGGTCTCACTCATGGGATGTTCCTTAATCTTGATAGTGCTTTGGCTATAAGGCGGCGCAGTATAGCGACAAAGCCTTTGCGGGCAAGGGTTAAAGCCCTTGCCGCAGGAGCCCGTTTAAGTCTACACATCCTGTAATTGTTTAACACTCGCAGACGAGGCGGCATTCCAGGTGATCAGTGCATTTATCAAGGCGGCGCAGCAAATTTCCGACCCCAGGGCGCGCAGGGTCATCTGGTTCGCCCTGGCCGCCGCTGCTGGGGTGTTTATCTTGCTGTGGGTGGCCATTGGATTCCTGCTTGCCAACACCGCGCTTTTTTCCATTGGCTGGCTTGAAACCGCCATCGACTGGCTTGGCGGGCTGGCAACCGGAGTCCTGACCTGGCTTTTGTTTCCCGCTGCAATCAGCGCCGTTATTGGTCTTTTTCTTGAAGAAATCGCCAGCGCTGTCGAGGCCCGGCACTATCCTGATTTGGGAGAGGCGCACGGCCTGAATTTTCGTGATACGGTTCTGACCACACTCAGATTCCTGGCGATCATGCTGGCGCTCAATGTTCTGATGCTGCCGCTTTTGTTAACCGGGCCTCTTTTCCCTTTTGTTTTCTACAGCGTGAACGGCTATCTTCTGGGACGTGAATATTTTGAGCTGGTGGCGCTCAGGCGTCTGGAGCCCGCCGAGGCGACGGCGCTTCGTAAAAATAACGGCTTCAAACTTTTCATGACCGGGGCGCTGATCGCCTTTTTGCTGACGGTGCCTGTTGTCAATTTACTGGCGCCGATTATCGCCACCGGTATGATGGTCCATCTGTTTGAGGATTTTCGTAACCGAGTCTAAGGAGAGGGATGTCATGTTCCGGCGAAACAAGGATAACGGCGATGATGACGGCGGCATTGACGCGCCGCCATTAAAACCATTCGCTTCCAAGGGAACACACACACCGTCCAAGCCGCCGACCAAAGCCCCCAACCTGAACAGTAGCGGCGCAAGTGCGGCCAACCAGAAAAGACCCGTCGACATTCCATCGGTGCCCAACCGCCTTGACCGTCACCGCTCCGGTGAGAGCGACAGCAAACGACTGGTGGTTGGCCGCGACATTCGCCTGTCTGGCGAGATTACCTCCTGTGAGCGACTGGTTGTCGAGGGTCATGTGGAGGTTAGCCTTGCCGGTGCGCGCCTTATCGAGGTTGCCCCGAGCGGCGTTTTCAAGGGCAGCGCCGAAGTTGAAAACGCCGACATCAGTGGTCACGTCGATGGTGAATTGGTTGTCAGCAACAAGTTAACCGTGCGCAGTGGCGGCAGAATAAGCGGTTCGGTCCACTACGGCAGCATCATTATCGAGGCTGGTGGCGAAGTGTCCGGCGATATGCACGCCCTTGACGCCGCAGCCCCGGCGACACCTGACAAAGACGACGCGGATGCTGATCCGGCGTGAACGTGTCTGCCCGTTTTAAACTCATATCCCTGTTTCTTGTCTTCTGGCTGGCTGGCTGCGCGGTGCCGGAAGAAACCGGCCCGCCACAATCTCCACAGGTTAGTGCGCCCGTGGACTCTACTCGCCCCGCCCGCGATCTCGCCAATTTTCCACGGATCACCATGCAGCCGCCCGAACGGGCCATGCGTGATGGTTTGAACGGCCCGGACGCGCCGGGCCCGGAGCGGCTGGTTGGTCTTTCCGCAACCGCCATACAGAAAATGCTGGGCCTACCCAACTTCAAGCGCCGCGATCCACCGGCGGAGATCTGGCAGTACCGAAAATCCGGCTGCCTGCTCGACGTCTTCCTGTACCTGGGTGAAGATACCTACCGGGTCAGCCACGTAGAGGCGCGCGGCCACAGCATCGAAAAAGTATCAGGCACCGAATGTCTGCTTGAGGCATTGGCGCACTAAAGCGTCGTCTTGCCCTTAAAGGCGCAGACATCGTGGACGAGACAACGATAACATTCCGGTTTCCGGGCCTTGCAAACATACCGTCCAAGCAAAATCAGCCAGTGGTGGGCGTGCAGTTTCCAGCGGGCGGGGGTGACTTTTTCCAGCTTTGCCTCTACCGCCAGCGGTGTTTTGCCCGGTGCCAGCCCGGTGCGGTTGGAAATCCTAAAAATATGGGTATCGACGGCGATGGTCGGCGCGCCGAAAGCGATGTTCATGACGACGCTGGCGGTTTTGCGGCCAACGCCGGGAAGTTTTTCCAGCTCGGCGCGATCTTCGGGCACTTGCCCGTCATAACCGTCAACCAGCATCTGTGACAGCTTGATGACATTCTTGGCCTTGGTGTTGAACAGGCCGATGGACTTGATATAGCCGCGCAGGCCCTCTTCGCCCAACTTAAGCATGGCCGCCGGTGTTTTGACTTTTTTGAAAAGCGGTCCCGTCGCCTTGTTAACCCCAACATCCGTCGCCTGCGCCGATAACACCACGGCGACCAGCAGGGTGTAAGTGTTGACCCAGTCGAGCTCGCCCCGGGGTTCCGGGTTATTATCAGACAGGGTCTGATAAAATGTTTCGATGTCGGTTTTTTTCATGTCAATTTTGAATTTAACGTGGCAATCCCCAGGGTGAAACGCTTATTTTTAAATCATGGACGATACCCCCGCAGACGATATCTTGTATCAGGCCATCTTAAAGCCCCGGCGCAGCTCGGAGCCCGGTGCCGGTTTTATCGTGCTGCTGGTGCTTGGCTTTTTCTGGTCGGTGATCGGTGGAGGTGCTGCTTATTTCGGGGTTTGGCCGCTGTCGGTTTTTTACGGGGCCGAGTTCTTTCTGATCCTTGGCATTATCCGGATGTTCATCAAAACTGGCAACCGCATTGAGACCATAACCTTGAAAACAGGCACCCTGCATGTAAAGGGGCCCGGTCGTTTCCACGCCGAAAAATCTTTTGATCCTTACTGGGTGCGTGTTGTTTCTGACTCCGCTGACCGGCGTTACGGCCATATTGAAATCTCGTCGCACGGGGAGCGTATAATCGTCGGTGCGCTGCTGACCGCCAATGAGTGTGACGACATTGCCAGGCAACTGAACGAGGCGCTGGCTTCCTTAAAAAAGAGCGCCCCGAAAAATCCTTAAAGGCCGAGCACGTCGGCCATGGAATAGAGGCCCGCAGGCTTGCCCTCACACCACAGCGCCGAGCGAACGGCACCACGCGCAAACAAGGCCCTGCTCGAAGCCTTGTGGGTCAACTCAATGCGTTCACCATCGGCTGCGAAAATAACCGAATGCTCGCCGACCACATCGCCGCCACGCAACGTGGCAAAGCCGATGTCACCTGGTGTTCGCTCTCCGGTATGGCCATCGCGGACCCGTTCGGACACACCTTGCAAATCAACGCCGCGGCCGTCAGCAGCCGCCTGACCCAAGGCCAGTGCCGTACCCGAGGGGGCGTCGACTTTGTGGCGATGATGCATTTCAACGATTTCGATGTCGTAGTCGTTATCAAGAAGCCCGGCCATTTGCTTCGTCAGCGCCATCAACAGATTTACGCCGACAGAATAATTAGCGGCCTGAACAACGGTGACACTTTCAGCCGCCCTCTCGACAGCCATCTGCTCGGCGACGCCAAGCCCGGTGGTGCCCAGAACCAGTGCCGTGCCGCTTTTGGCCGCCGCGTCGGCGTGGTCGATGGTTGCTTGCGGCAAGGTGAAGTCAATAACCACATCGGCTTCGGCAAAAAGCGCGTTTGTGTCACTGCCGACATGTAAGCCGGCATTATCGATACCGGCCAAAGCTGCCAGGTCAGCACCCAAAAACGGGCTTTCGGCATGTTCCGTGCCACCGATCAAGGCACAACCATCCGTGGTCAGCGTTTCAGCCACCAACATCCGACCCATGCGTCCGGCACATCCGACAATTCCGATTTTCATGCTTACACTCCCTATTCTTTCAAATCCTCCCAAAGTTCCTTGACCTTGTCAAAGAAACCGTGGGATTCGGGACTGTGTTGTTGATGGTCGCTTTCTTCCTCGAAATCCTTGAGCAATTCTTTTTGTCTGGCGTTGAGCGAGACTGGCGTCTCCACGGCGACCTGCACGAACATGTCGCCGCGCGCGTTGGAGCGCAGAATATGCATACCCTTGCCCTTGAGGCGAAACTGCTGACCTGACTGGGCGCCGGCCGGAATGGAGATGCGGGTCAATTTGCCTTCAACTGTCGGCACTTCGATGGAGCCACCGAGGGCTGCGGTGGTCATGGGGATGGGCGCCCGGCAGTGAATGTTGGCGCCGTCGCGCCTGAACATGCGGTGCGGACTGACAGAAAGAAAAATATACAGATCACCAGCCGGAGCGCCGCGCAAACCGGCCTCGCCCTCATCGCCAAGGCGAATGCGGGTGCCGTCCTCAACCCCGGCAGGAATGGTTACCGACAGGGTTTTTTCCTTATGCACCCGGCCCTGACCGCCACATGATGTGCACGGTTCCTTGATCACCTGGCCGGTGCCCTGACAGGACGGGCAGGTGCGCTCGACCGTAAAGAATCCTTGCTGGGTGCGAACACGTCCATGGCCGCCGCAGGTCGAGCATGTAACGGGGGCCGCCCCACCCGCTGCGCCCGAACCGGTACAATTGTCACAGGTAACCGATGTGGGCACCCTGATATTGCTCTTCTTTCCTTCGAAGGCTTCTTCCAGGGTAATTTCCATATTGTAGCGCAGGTCAGAACCGCGACCGCCGCCCCTGGGGCCACCACCGCCACCACCGCCGCCGCCAAAGTCACCAAACATTTCATCGAAGATATCGGCGAAACCACCGAAACCGCCGCCACCACTAAAGCCACCGCCGCCACCGGGGCCGCCCTGCTCGAAAGCAGCATGGCCGAAACGGTCAAAGGCGGCGCGCTTTTCATCGTCCTTCAAGACCTCATAGGCCTCGTTGACTTCCTTGAACTTGCGTTCTGCTTCCTCGTCGCCCGGATTTCGGTCAGGATGATACTTCATGGCCAGCTTGCGATAGGCCTTCTTGATCTTATCCGTGTCCGCGTCCCGCGCAACCCCCAGGAGCGTATAGAAATCTTCCTTGGACATGCTAGTCCCCACTATCATAAAAAGACGGATAGGCGACCCGGCCTTAATGCACAACCGCCCCGACGCGTCAATTAGACCCGCCGGGGTGGCTTGTTATCAGTTTCAGTGAACGGGTTTTAACCGTTCTTTTTTTCTTCATCTGCTTCAGGCTTGTCTTTCCCGGTGTCAGCTTCTGCATCGACTTCCTCAAATTCAGCGTCGACGACATTGCCGTCATCAGAACCACTATCATCAGAATCCGCTTCACCAGATGCGCCATCACCGGCTTCAGCTTCGGCCTGGCTTTCCTTGTACATGGCCTCGCCAAGCTTCATCGCCTGCTCGCTCAAGGTGTCAGTCTTCGCCTTGATTGCTTCAGCGTCCGGATCGTCACTGGCGAGCAGGTCTTTGAGTTCCTGAATGCCTGCTTCGATAGCCGTTTTGTCGCCTGCGTCGATCTTGTCGCCGTATTCCTTCAAATTCTTTTCGGTTGAATGAACAAGACCATCTGCATGGTTACGGGCGTCAACAACATCGCGGCGTTTCTTGTCCTCGTCCGCATGGGACTCGGCGTCCTTGACCATGCCTTCGATATCTTCGTCCGTCAAACCACCGGAGGCCTGGATCTTGATCTGTTGTTCCTTGCCCGTGGCCTTGTCTTTTGCCGACACATTGACAATGCCATTGGCGTCGATGTCGAAGGTCACTTCGATTTGCGGAATACCGCGTGCCGATGGTGGAATGCCAACCAGATCAAACTGACCCAGTATCTTGTTATCGGCAGCCATTTCACGCTCGCCCTGGAAGACGCGGATGGTAACCGCAGTCTGACTGTCTTCGGCGGTCGAGAAGACCTGGCTTTTACGGGTCGGGATTGTTGTGTTGCGATCAATCAAGCGGGTAAACACGCCGCCCAGGGTTTCAATACCCAAAGACAGCGGCGTTACGTCGAGCAGCAGCACATCCTTGACATCACCTTGCAGGACACCGCCCTGAATGGCAGCGCCAATGGCGACGACTTCATCGGGGTTGACCCCTTTGTGGGGTTCGCGACCGAAGAATTCTTTCACCATCTCGATGACCTTGGGCATACGGGTCATGCCGCCCACAAGGATCACCTCGTCGATATCACCGGCCGTCAAACCTGCGTCTTTAAGTGCTTTCTTGCAGGGCTCGATGGTGCGGACAATCAAATCATCAACCAGGGCTTCCAGCTTGGCACGGGTCAGCTTGATGTTCAGGTGCTTCGGCCCGGATGCGTCAGCGGTGATGAACGGCAGGTTGATTTCCGTCTGCATGGCGCTGGACAGTTCGATCTTCGCCTTCTCGCCTTCTTCTTTCAGGCGTTGCAGGGCCAGCTTGTCTTCACGCAGGTCGATGCCGCTGTCTTTTTTGAATTCGTCGGCAAGATATTCAACGATGCGGGCGTCAAAATCCTCGCCGCCCAGGAAGGTGTCGCCGTTGGTCGATTTAACCTCGAACACGCCGTCGCCGATTTCCAGGACCGATACATCGAAGGTGCCGCCGCCAAGGTCGTAAACAACAATGGTGCCGGTTTCTTTCTTGTCCAAACCGTAAGCCAGCGCCGCCGCAGTTGGCTCGTTGATAATGCGCAACACTTCAAGGCCGGCGATCTTGCCCGCGTCCTTGGTTGCCTGGCGTTGGCTGTCATTAAAATAAGCAGGAACCGTAATCACCGCCTGGGTGACCTCTTCGCCAAGGAAGTTTTCCGCCGTTTCTTTCATTTTTTGCAGGATGAAGGCGCTAACCTGGCTGGGGCTGTATTTTTTGCCACCGGCCTCGACCCACGCATCGCCACTGTCGCCAGCAACAATTGAATAAGAAACCAGGCCCTTGTCCTTTTCTGTCAGCGGATCGTCGAAACGGCGACCGATCAGACGCTTGATCGCGAACAGTGTGTTTTCGGGGTTTGTCACCGCCTGGCGCTTGGCTGGCTGGCCGACAAGCCGCTCGCCACCATCGGTAAAGGCGACAATTGACGGTGTTGTGCGAACGCCCTCGGCGTTTTCAATAACTTTGGCTTCCTTCCCGTCCATCAGGGCGATACAGGAATTGGTGGTGCCAAGGTCGATTCCGATAACCTTGCTCATGTTCTATCCTTTTACTTTACGGCAGAATTTCCTAGTCAGCCCCATCAGGGCGCTTGCCGGCGGAAAATCCCCTTGTCAAAATTATGTTCCTGGAAATTGCTTTTCCGACTAACGAAACAAAGCAGCTTCCGGGCGTTATATATGGTGCACAGCCAAGCGACGCAACCTTGTCGATGCTTTTTTCCCTTTATAGCTCTTTATCGACTTTTGACCCGGTCTCAACCGGCTGTTCATAAGCGTTAGCGGCACCTTCGGCTTCAAGGGGGCCTGTTTCATGATCGGAGGCATTGGCCTCGGCCTTGGGGCCGCCTTTGGAAACACCGACCTTGGCTTCCCGCAGCAGACGGTCCTGCAGGACATAGCCCGCTTCGATCACCTGCAAGACAGTGCCTGACGCCTGACTTGGGTCTTCCACTTCAAACATCGCGTGATGCAATTTAGGATCAAAGGGCTGGCCAACGGCATCGAGTTTTTTAATGCCAATGCGCTCGAACGTTTTTTGCAGGGCGGCTTCGGTCATCTGCACGCCTTCAATAAAATTACTAAAGCGTTCGAGCAGTTCTTCGGTGCTCAAATCGGCGTTGGCCTTCTTTTCCTCGTCGGCGCGTTCGCTGTCGAGAGCCCGGACAAGGTTATCGGAGACCGAAAGCATCTCGCGGGCGAAGGAGGCGATACCGTATTTTCCGGCGTCTTCCTTTTCGCGCTGGGCACGCCTGCGGACATTTTCAGTTTCGGCGACGGCTCGCAGCAACTGATCCTTGACCTCGGCCAACTCAGCTTCCAGGACGCTTAAATCACCTTCGGGTTCTCCGCCGTCGAGAAGCTCAAGTTCTTCATCCGAAGCGTCTGGCCCGAAAAGCGGATCATCGTCCCCGCCTTCAGTCGCGGCGACAGCGCCATCGCCCTCGCCGTCGTTCATTTTCATATCCGGCGTCTCGTCGGCAATTTCGTTTTCAATATCTTGTTCGCTGTCTTTATCTGTACCTGGGAACATGGTGGCTTTAACTCTCTTACACTCTTTTTAAAACTAGCGGTTACCAACAAGCCGCCCGACAAGCTTGGCAGTGTAGTCGACCATCGGAATAATGCGGGCATAATTCATTCGCGTCGGTCCGACAACCCCGATTGCACCCACAACTTGCTCACGACCATCGCGGTAAGAGCCAACAATCATCGAACAGCCGGACATCCCAAACAGTTGATTGTCCGATCCGATGAATATTTGCACTCCTTCGGCACTATCGGCAAGTGTCAGTAATTTAAGCATTGTTTCCTTGGTCTCAAGGGCTTCAAACAGGGAGCGTATCTGTTCAAGGTCAGTGGCGGCGCGCACATCTTCCAGCAAGTTTGCCTGACCGCTGACAATAAGGGTGCCGCCTTCATCGTTACCGGCCCAACTGGCCAGCCCGGAAGCGACGACGCTTTTGGTCAAATCGTCAAGATTGGCCCGGTGCTGGTCCAGTTCCGTCATAATCTGACCTGAGGCCTCGCTGATCGTGCGACCGACCAGACGGGCGCTCAGGAAATTGCTGGCCTCAATCAGCGCCGATGGCGGCAAGTCATGGGCGGTTTCGATAATGCGATTTTCAACAATGCCGTTTTCAGTAACCAGCACAACCAGCGCCCGGCCCGGGCTGAGTGCGACAATTTCGATATGCTTTAAGGGCACGTCGGTCTTTGGTGCCATCACAAGACCGGCGCAATGGGATAGGCCGGAAAGCACTGTCGTCGCTTCTTTCAGTAAGCCTTCCATCGATGTGCCTTCCACATGGCACTGGCCCTCAATGCTTTCGCGCTCTTCGCGGCTTAAATTGCCAACCTGCAACAAGCCATTGACGAACAGCCTGATACCGGCGTCCGTCGGCAAGCGTCCGGCCGAGGCATGCGGGCTGAACAGCAGACCGGCATCTTCCAGATCAGCCATGACATTTCTGACCGTCGCCGGGGACAGCGATGAGTTCAGGCGTTGCGACAGAGTGCGCGAGCCAATAGGCTCGCCGGTTGTCACGTAGGCGTCGACGATTTGCTTGAAGATAGTGCGCGAGCGTTCATCCAGTTCAGGAATCATGATCTTTAGCTTTTACCAATATGTTCCCGGAATGTAGTGACCAGACCTTGCCCCGTCAACGCGGGCACGTTAGCGTGCGCCATTATGAAGTCAATATAGGAACGAAATTCATGAGACCTTCCGGTCGTAAGCCTGATCAACTCCGCGCCATTTCCATTGAAACCGGCGTCAACAAACATGCCGAAGGCTCGTGCCTGATCAAGATGGGCGAAACCCATGTGTTGTGTCTGGCCAGTGTTGAAGAGCGGGTTCCGCCGTGGATGCGGGGTTCCGGCAAAGGCTGGGTGACCGCCGAATACGGGATGTTGCCGCGCTCCACCGGCTCGCGCATGGGCCGCGAAGCCGCGCGCGGCAAACAGTCCGGCAGAACACAGGAAATTCAACGCCTTATCGGCCGTTCTTTACGCGCTGTCACAGACCTTCAGGCAATGGGCGAAATGCAGGTCACTGTCGATTGCGACGTCATTCAGGCCGACGGTGGCACCCGCACCGCCTCCATCACCGGCGCTTATGTAGCCCTGCATCTGGCTTTTCAGCGGATGGTCAATCTGGGTGTTCTGGCATCTGTACCGCTGACCGACCAGGTCGCCGCCATTTCCTGCGGTTTGTACAAAGGAGATGCCATTCTGGACCTGGATTACGACGAAGACAGCACGGCGGAGGCCGACGCCAATTTCGTCCTCACCGCCGGGCAGGGCATCGTCGAAATCCAGGGAACCGCAGAAGAAGAGCCCTTTTCGCCGGAACAGTTCAGTGAATTGATGGATTTGGCCCGTAAAGGCGTCGATGAGCTGGTGGCGGCGCAGCGCGGTGCGCTTTAATTATTAGCCCTTAAGCGCCGGGCGAGGCCTCCGGCCTCTTGGCTTCGCACCCTTCGGGTGGCGCGGCCTCTGGAAATCAAGGCTGGCCTGGCAACAGCAGCCTAGATTTTAATGGCCAGGTTCCTGTATCCATTTAGAACTTGGCTTCCAGAGACCCAGCCAAGTGAGCGGAGCGAACGACCGGCGACTGAGGGACTTGACCCTTAATGAGGGGCTACAAAGAAAAGGAGCGCCTATGGCGCGAAAATTTACCGGCGGAAAACTTGTCATCGCCAGCCATAACCCGGGAAAAGTCCGGGAAATCGGCGATCTTTTGGCGCCTTTTGGCGCAGACGTCATTTCTGCAGGTGAGTTGGGTCTGCCTGAACCAGTCGAAGACGGCCTGACCTTCATCGCCAATGCGGAAATCAAGGCCCGGGCGGCAGCGTTGGCCTCAAATTTGCCCGCACTGGCCGATGACAGTGGCCTCGCCGTTGATGCCCTTGGCGGCGAACCCGGTATTTATTCGGCGCGTTGGGCCGGGCCTCAAAAAGACTTCACTGTTGCCATGAAAAAAGTGGAACAAGCCCTTGAAAATAAAGAAAATCGAAACGCTCATTTCGCCTGTGCCCTGACCTTGTGCTGGCCCGATGGCCACATGGAGAGCTTCGAGGGACAGGTCCATGGTGCCATGGTCTGGCCGCCGCGTGGCGACAAGGGTTTCGGCTACGATCCAACGTTCGTGGCAGAGGGCATGGGGATCAGCTTCGCCGAGATGGACCCGGCCGCCAAACACGCCATCAGCCACCGCGCCGAAGCCTTCAGGAAGTTGGTCAAGGCGTGTTTTTTATAAATCACTTGTTAGTTAAGGAGATCAGAGGTTTAGTTACACTCATTTGATAGTTAATTGAGGTAGTTTATGCCCGATAAAATAGAAGAAATTCCACAGCATAATGATCTAATGTGGCCAACACTTAAGGCCATAAAGGAACTTGGCGGCTCTGCCCATATTAGCGAGATACTATCTAAAGTCGCTGAAATTGAAGGTTTTTCCGAAGAGGCCCAATCAATTCCTCACGTGACTGGTAACGAAACTAGGCTTGGATATCGACTGGCGTGGGCGAGGACATATTTAAAAAAAGGAGGAGCCTTAGAAAACAGTGATCGAGGCGTGTGGTCTACTACTGACATTGGGGAGAAGTTAACTGAGAAGGATATCCCAAATATTGTTAGCAAAGTTAGACGTAGATCAAAATCCACAGCTCATAATAAAGGCCAAGATGTTGAGAAAAATGGGGAAATAGACGGCGATGACTGGAAAGAAGTTTTAATAACCATATTGCTTGAAATCACTCCTGACGCCTTCGAACGACTGACTCAGCGTATCCTTCGTGAATCTGGCTTCACGACAGTCGTAGTTTCGGGGCGAAGCGGAGATGGCGGAATAGATGGGACGGGAATCTTACAGCTAAAATTAAGGGGCTGTACCAGATAACACCATATAGTTGGTATTATGGTCAGTATGAGAAAG
>JACKQG010000808.1_pt1 | contig 44375 bp, 42 predicted proteins | sample 8237621 | NCBI WGS metagenome assembly JACKQG01 (sample SAMN15677084, study PRJNA649215) | marine metagenome | biome: marine; feature: Black Sea; material: saline water; isolation source: suspended particulate matter (SPM) from the Black Sea western gyre | collected 2013-06-09/2013-06-10 | depth... | reverse complement strand
CCTCAAGTGCTGGAGCAAATGCTGGCAGCGCTGCCGGACATCCGGAAGATGGCGCCCGACGCCGGTCCGCCCAGCATCGATGGCCTGCTGTCCTTGCGCGGCGTTATCGAACCGGTCGAGGAAGAGTTGTCGGATGAAGAGCGCACGGCGCTGGAGGCCGACATCCTGGATAGTTTCGAGACGGCGGTGACCGCCCTAGCGGACATGCGCGACGAAGAAGGGGTCAGGCTTGCGGAAACCCTGAACGGGCAACTGGATGCTATTGCGGGCCTCAGCGGCGAGGCGGAAAAGCTTGCGGCTTTGCAGCCCGACGTCATCCGCGAACGCCTGAAGGCCCAGATCGAAGCCCTGCTGGAAGATGTCCCGGCCCTGCCCGAGGAACGCCTGGCCCAGGAGGCGGCGCTGTTGATGACCAAGGCGGATATCCGCGAGGAACTGGACCGCCTGAAAGCGCACGAACAAGCCGCCCGGGACTTGATGAACGGCGGGGACGCTGTGGGGCGCAAACTGGATTTCCTGTGTCAGGAATTCAACCGCGAGGCCAACACGCTGTGTTCCAAGTCCCAGGACGTGGACCTGACCCGCATCGGGCTGGACCTGAAATCCACCATCGAGCAATTCCGTGAACAGGTGCAAAACATTGAGTAACGAACCGGAAACCGAACCCGTGCAGATTTCCCGCCGTGGGCTGATGCTGGTCCTGTCGTCACCGTCGGGTGCCGGAAAATCTACGATCTCAAAGGCCCTGCTGGAGAACGACGCCGACCTCACCATGTCGGTTTCGGCGACGACCCGACCGATACGCCCGGGCGAGGTCGAGGGCGAGCACTATTATTTTATCGATCAGGAAAAATTCGAGAGCATGGTTTGGGACGGGGAATTCCTCGAACACGCGACGGTGTTCGAAAACTCCTACGGCACGCCTAAGGGGCCGGTGGAACAAGCCCTGCAAGCGGGTCGGGACGTGCTGTTCGACGTTGACTGGCAGGGCACTCAGGAACTGCAAAGAAATGCCCCCAACGACCTGGTCAGTGTCTTTATCCTGCCGCCGTCCGTCGAGGAACTGGAGCGCCGCCTGCATGGCCGCGCCCAGGATTCTGACGAAGTGGTGGCTAAGCGCATGGCCAAGGCGACGTCGGAAATGAGTCACTGGAACGAATATGACTACATCGTCGTCAACGAGGACGTCGATGCCAGCGTCGCCCAGGTCCAGGCGATCCTTACCGCCGAACGCCAAAAACGGATTCGTCAGCCCGGCATGGTCGACTTTGTCCGCGCCATGGGCGTCAGCCAGTAACCGTCCCGGCAACCGACCTGGCTATCGCACAGAACTGTTCGACAGTTAATTCCTCCGCCCGCGCGGTCGGGGTAATCCCCAGAGCATCGAAATCCAGGTTCAGCGGTTTCAGGCTGGAGCGCAGCATCTTGCGGCGCTGGCCAAATGCCATGGCGGTGACGGCTTCCAGTTTGTTCCTCTCCGCCGGGGCCAGCGGTTGCGGGCGGGGCGTCAGGGTGACGATGCTGGAGGCCACCTTGGGCGGCGGCGTGAACACCTGTTTCGAGACGTTGAATTCAAAGCGGACCTCGCATAGCCACTGCACCAACACCGACAGGCGGCCATAGGTCTTGCCGCCGGGTTCCGCTGCCAGGCGGTCAACAACCTCTTTCTGGAACATCAGCGTCAAACTCTCGAATTCCCCGATCTGACCGAGCCAGCCCAGCAACAATGGCGTCGCCACGTTGTAAGGCAGGTTGGCGACGATCCGGCGCGGTGCGGGCGACAAGGCGGTGACGTCGGTCTCCAGTGCGTCGGCCTCGACAATCTTCAGGCGTTTGGGGTAGGCGTCGCGCAATTCCGCAAGCGCCTCGACGCAGCGTGTGTCCATTTCGACGGCGGAAACGGTTTCGGCGCCGGTGTCCAGCAGGGCGCGGGTCAGTCCGCCCGGACCGGGGCCGATTTCGATGACGTGGACGCCGGTCAAATCCCCGGCCGTCCGGGCGATGCGGGCGCACAGGTTGCGGTCGAGCAGGAAATGTTGCCCTAGGGACTTCCGCGCGCCCAGGCCGTAGCGTTTGATAATATCGCGAAGCGGCGCGGGTTCGGTCATCGGCGGCCCTGTCAGGCGGCGGAGTTGCGAAGACGGGCCATGGCGGACGCCATTGTTAGCGCTGCCAGCAGGCTGCTTTCGTTCGCCGTCCCGGTGCCCGCGATATCCAGCGCCGTGCCGTGGTCGGGCGAGGTGCGCACGAAGGGCAGCCCTAAGGTGACGTTGACCGCGCGCTCGAAGGCCAGGGACTTGATCGGGATCAGGGCCTGATCGTGGTACATGCAAATCGCCGCGTCATAGCCTTTACGCGCCTGTTCCGTGAAAAGCGTATCCGGCGCTATCGGGCCGGAAGCATTAATGCCGACCTCACGCAGCGCCTCTACCGCCGGTGCGATGATGTGGATTTCCTCCGTCCCCATGGCGCCGCCCTCTCCGGCGTGGGGATTGAGCCCGGCGACGGCCAGACGGGGCGCGGAAATACCAAAGTCCTGTTTCAGGGCCGCCGCCGTGGTCAACCCGGCCTGGGTGATCAGCCCGGTATCCAATGTTTCCAGCGCGTCCCGCAGGCTTTGGTGTACGGTCACCGGCACGACCCTGAAATCGTCCGCCGCGAGCATCATCACCGGCGGAATACCGGTCCCGCCCAGATGGGCGAGAAACTCCGTATGGCCGGGATGGGGGAAGTCCGCTGCATAAAGGGCTTGTTTATGGATCGGATTGGTGACGACGGCTGATGCCTCGCCGTCCATCACCAGCCGGACCGCTGTTTCGATGGAGGCGATGACGGCTCCAGCATTGGCCCCGTCGGGCGCACCTGCCTGAACCGGGGCGGGCAGGGGAGAAACCCTGTCCACCGGCAGCACCGGCAGGGCATCGTTGAACACGCCCGGGGCTTCCGATGGGGTTGCGATGTCCCTTATGGGAACGTCAAGTCCGGTCCGGCTTGCAAGGGCGTTGAGCCGTTCCGGATCATCAATAATGAAAAACGGATCCAGGCCGGCGCGCCGGGTCCAGGCCTTGAGCGTAATTTCGCCACCGATCCCGGCCGGCTCCCCCATGGTCAATGCCAACACCGGGGTGGTGGCGGTCATTGGCGGATTTCCACGAAGGCCAGACGGTGCAATTCACGGAGATACTGCCTGGCCAGGATGGACAGCCGTTCATTGCGGAGTTTTGTCGAGATGCGCCCGCGCAGGTTTTCTTCGCTTAGTTCCGGGGTCTTGACCTCGTCGCGTCGGCAAACCATCAACACCATGACACCATCCGGCATGCGAAGCGGTTCGCTGGCGGTCTTGACAGGCAGACCGTTGATCAAATTCTTTTGCTGGGGCCCAAGGACATTAACCTTGATGTCGCCAAGGTTGCCCGACAGGGGGGATGCGAATTTTTTCGCGGCTTCCTCGAGCGCCTTGCAGCTTTTTGCAGCCTTGCCGGCTTTGCGGGCCTTGTTCATGGCCTCGTCAATTGCGGTCGGGCTGGAGCCCTTGGCCAGGGGTATGAAAAGCTGTTGTAAATTGACCGTGGCCGGGGGGGCGTCTTGTTGGCCGAACTTCCGTGCCGTGCGCTGATCCCTGAGGAAGATAATGGTGTACCCCTCCAGGGTGCGGATCGGCCGGCTCATCTGTCCTGATTTAAGATGGCTCAGGGCATTGGTCAGTTCCGGTTCCAATTGGCCTGCTGGGCTCCATCCCATATCGCCACCCTTTTCGGCGGTCGGGCTTTTGGAAAAATTCTTGGCCAAAGCCGAAAAATTGGCCCCGCCCTTTATTTGTTCAAATAACCGATTTGCTAGAGCCAGGGTTTGTGCGTCATTTTCCGGGTTTTCCACGGGCAGGAAGATTTCAGCCAACCGGTATTCAGGCTTGCCGACATTGGCATTGATCTCTGCCAGGACGGCATCGACCTCATCGTCACTGACCTTGACGGATCGGCCATAGCGTCCACCCACCAGATCCTTCCAGATAATGTTGGCTCGGACTTGTTTCCTTAGCACGGAAATATCGATGTTTTGCTGGGCCAGGTATTTGTTAAGTCCGCCTTCTGCTGATTTTGCGGTTTTTTCAATCCGGCCCAGGACCTCCGCAACTTCCTTTTTGGTGACTTTCAGTCCAACGCGTTTGGCTTCCTGAAGTTTCAACTCATCGTCGATCAGGGTCCGCAAAACCTGAGGAGCAAGACGCGCATGGTTTTCCTGGGTAACGGGAAGGCCGGAAAAAAGCATGACCAGCCTGAGGCGCATGCTGAGGTCATAGACGGAAATAATCCGGTCGTTGACAACGGCGGCGATGCGTAACGATTCCTGCGCTTGCAGTTGCCCCGATTGGGCTGCCAGAAAAGCCGTTAGGATAAAAATACAAATACGCTTCGTCATTGGATTTTGAATCACTGTTGGAAAATATCGGTTCTGATTTCGCCCAGGGTCTTCAGCAGGACGTTGACGGTGATCTGGTCGCTGGGTTTTAGGTCGCGATCCTCATAAAAAGTGCGCGACGCATTGGTCGTAAAGACGACGCATTCGTTTTCATAGACCAGCGAAGCGTTGAACTGGCGAGCCTCTCCGGCGGCAATATCATGGACACCGGAAAACCCGGCTCGCCAAAACCGATTGAGTTTTGAGTTCAAGGAAAAGTTGATTTCTTCACGGCCCGAAAATTCGCTGTTGCGGGGCGATTCGATAAAGACGTAATTGGCCTTGGCGCGAAGTGCCTGTCCGCCGGCGGAGAACGTAAATTCATTGCGCTTCGGGATAAAGTTGTCGCTGTCGACCCGGGTCCGATAGAGAAGATCGAAGTACGGCCCCGGAGATACATGGACGCGCCCGACAAGATCGGAGAAACGGTCTTCAAGTCCGGAGCCTTCGGCAAAGGTGTCGTCGTCCTTGAGACGAACGGACTGTCCGACAAAGACGCTGGTTTTGCCGCCGTCCTTGCCGTAGGCCCCCCATTTGACGCCGTAAGCGAACCGTGGCCCCCCTTCGACCTTATCGAGTCCGGTAAATTTGTTGGCGCTGAACAGGTTGGTGTCGTCGAATTCCAGTTCCGTACTGTCTTCGTTGGGGATCTTGGTCGAATTGCCACCATAGGGGCTGTAAATGGCAACGGCGATCGGCTCGATAACCTGGCTGACGTTGCCTTGGTTTTTGACCAACGGTAACCGCCAGTCGATTTTGACCTCCGGAACGACACGGCTGCTGACACCGGAATAGGTGGTTTCAAATTCCCGTTCCAGGTGATCCACCTGATAAAGATCGACGTTCAGACCGGCTGTGAGTTTATAAACGCCACCAAAGGCATCGACAAAAGGCAGTTGCCAGCCCGGCCTGATCGAAAGACGCCGGGTGTCGTTACCTTCCTCGCGGAAAATGGAGAGGAAATTGACGTTCAGTACGGTCTGTCCGCCGAAACGGTCCGGGCGCCCTAAATGATTGAAGTCGAGCAGGGGAACAACAAGCGGTTCGGTTTCCGATACGTCCGTCGCCCGAAGTCCCTGAAAGGAATAGGCGTTGACGGAAAAATAATTTCGCTGGCGGAACCCTTCTGCAAATAACCGGGAGTTCAGGGAGCTGGGAGAACCAAACCCGTAGCGGCGAAGGTATGTATCGTCGGAGGCGCGGTTCAGGTCGAAGCCCCAGCGCCAGGTGTTGTCGATGTCGAAGCGGCCTTTGGCGTCGATGTGGCCGCGTATATCGTCCTCGCTGTCGCCGAGGATCAAGCTGCCTGCGGCGTCGAGTTTTCCCTTTTTAAACCGGTGACGGTATTCGGCAAAACCACCGGCCCCTTCATCGGCGGTATACAAGGCGGTAATGGTGGCGTCCCGGTTGGGGCCAAGGTTGAAGTAATAAGGAATCTGCGCGACCAGACCTAAGTCCGAAGAGCCGCCAAAGGACGGCGCGAGAAAGCCGCTTTTCCGTTTCACGGTGGGGTCGGGATGCGACAGGTACGGGGTGTAGGCTACGGGGAATCCAAGAAACTCCAGCCAGGCGTCGCGGTATTCGATAGTCTTGGTGGTCTTGTCATGGATGACCTTAACCGCCTTGACTTGCCACAGCGGCGGCTTCGTCGGGTCGTCCTCGCACAGCTTGCAGGGTGAATAGACGCCTTGGCGCATTTCCGTGATTCGCCCCGCCGAGCGGCGCGCGCCGCTGGCGGCGATGCGCGATCGGTCGGTCAGGACAAGCCCTAGCCCCTTGATGATAGCATCCTTGAGGTCACCGGAAACTTCCATCTGTTCGCCGAAAACTTTCTCGCCCCCCGCTTCAAACAGTTGCAGGTTGCCGCTTGCCGAGACCACGTCCGTTTTCTGGTTATAGGAAATGTGGTCTGCTAGCAGTTTTCGTCCGCCGTTAATGATTTCCACGTTCCCGGTGGCGACGATCAGGCCCTGTTCCTGGTCATAGCTCATCTCATCGGCGCTCAGTTGAACCGGCAGGTCTGTATCAGGCTTGTCACCGGGGGCTTGGCTGCCCACATCCCCGGCGGGTGTATCGGGAACGCTTTGTTGTTCGGGCGCTGCGGTTGGTGAGGGGGCGGGCGAGGTGGCTTGAAAACCAATCGGCGGAACCACGGGGATCGGCTTCGGCAACAGGGTCGCGGGAGCCGGCAGGATTTGCGGAATTGGCGTAGCTGTCTGCTGGGTTGCCCCCGGTACGACACTCGGTGCGGGCGCGGTTTGTCCGGGTTTGTTCGGATCAAAGGGCCCCGGATACCAGAGTGTTCCCAGCGGTTTGCCGTATTGTACCGGCGCCAGGGGCTGGGAATTGGCGGGCGCGGGTTCAGGCGCCAGGACCGGCGCCGGCAGAACCGTGGGCCGGGACCGGTTGGGGGCATATTCACCGGGGAACCAGAGCGTTCCAAGAGGTTTGCCCGGTTGCGGCGCGCCGACAGAACTTGGCACCTTGAAGGGGGTGGCTGGTGGTGCCGGAATCAGGGAAGGTTCCGCTGTCGGCGTCGGCGTTTGAATGGGGGTGCGAACCCCGGGGGCCGGCTTGGCGTTGGGATCATAAGGCCCTGGATACCACAACGTCCCCAGCGGTTTGCCGGGCTTGGGCGCGCCGACGCCGTCCGTTGCCGCCTCAGTGGAAGAGGCAAAACCCGGCCCTAAAACCGATACGGCCAAAACAACGGCTATAAGAGCGGGCGGCATGAAACGGTAGGGGAATGCGCGCTGCATGGCCGTCACCCGTCTTCCAGATGCAACAGGGTGGCGAGACCCAGCAGGGTGGCGACGCCTGATGGTGTCCAGGCGGCAAGGGTCACCGGAATGCTATCCGACAGGCCAAGGGCGAAAACGATGTCGGAGAAAAAATACAGGATGAACCCGGTCAAAACACCGGCGCCGATGATGGTGATGCCGCCGCCCTGGCGGGAATGGCGCAGGGTGAAGGTCGCGGCGATCAGAACCATGGCGCACATCAAAAACGGCGAGGCTAACAGAGAATGCCAGTACAACCGGTGGCGTACGGCAGAGAACCCGGCCTTCTCAAGGGTTCCGATGAAGCCCGGCAGATCCCAGAAGGACATGGTTTCCGGCGGCGCGAAGCTGTCTTGAATCCGGTTCAGCGTCAGGTCGGTGGCGAGCCAGAAATCCTTCTCCAGGCGGGGCGATTCTTCGGGCGTATGCACCCAGGCATTTTTCAGATGCCAGAACCCGTCTTCCAGGGATGCGTGTTCCGCATCTAGGCGTCCGGTGAAGGTGTCATTGTCCTTGTAATTGAAAACCACGACGTCGCGCAGTTCCACATCCTTGCCCGTTTGCAGGACGAAGCGTGAGTGCACCACGGACTGTCCGTCGGCGTTGGACTGGCGAAGCCACAGGCCGTTCTGGGACAGCGCCAGGAAGCTCTTGTGGCCTTTCAGGTTAACCGCTTCGATCCGCTCGTAGCGGGAGATGGTCGTCGATGCCAGCGGATTGAGAACGCCGATCTGGAACAATCCCAGCATAAAGGCGAGGCCAAGCACGGGTAGCAGGAACTGCCAGACAGATACGCCGGCGGCGCGTGTAATGACCAGCTCATGGGTTCGGGTCAGACGCCAAAAGGCGGCCATGCCGCCGAACAAAACTGCGAAGGGGAAGGCCTGCTGGCCCATATGGGGAAGCTTTAAAAACGCCATCTCCATGACCATGCCAAACGTGATCTCCGGTTTGGCGGCGGCGCGGCGCATAAGTTCCACCGTGTCGAATAACAGGATCAACATTAAAAACAGGCCGAACATGGTAAAAAAGGTCAGCAGGAAATTGCGGCCGATATAGACGGACAATGTGGGTGAAAGGCGCACGGGTTAAGCTATTCCCTTCCGTCTCAAGCCGCTAACGCGCGGGACTTGCGCGGCCGCCGACGCTGCCACAGGACCATGAAAGCGTAACCAAGCGCAATCGGGATCAGCACCAGGACATATAGCAACGGCACCAGATGCAGTTGCTTGGCGACAAGGTTTTCCAGCCCGAGCGCCAATCCCTGCAGGGCGACCATGATGGTGATGGCGAGAACGATCTGACGCGTTTGTGTCCGGCGGCTGAAACTGCTGGCGATCAGGCAGGCCAGCCCAATCAGGGTAAAGCCCAGCGAGGCTAGGGGCGAAGACAGGCGCTTATGTCCCTCGACAATAAATTTGCCATACTCCTTTTCATTCATTTTCGGCTCAATGGTCCGGATATTAAATAATTCACCCATTGCCCGCTCCCTCGGTTCCCGGTAGCGGGGCGCGGTTTTTTCGATGTCCGGGGTAAGGTCGAAGACATATCGGTCAAAATACAGGATCGAAAACTTGTTGGTTTTTTTGTCCACGCCTTGGCGGTTGCCGTTGAACATGATGACGCGCGCGCCTTCGTCGGTTTCGACCATGGCACCCTTGGACGCCATCAATGTAAAAGGGTTATCCTTGTCGCGTTGATCGTGGACCAAAAGGCCCAGAAGCTGGCCGTCGTTGGTTCGCTGGCGGACATAAACGGTAATGCCGCCGGCGACCGCGTTGAAGGCGCCCTCACGCAGCAGGATATGGCCGTAATTGTAGCGGATGTCCCATTGCAGGTTGCGGAATTTGGTGTATGACGCCGGCACCAGAAAGAGGTTCAGGGCATACCCGAAGCCGACGACGAACACGGCCAGGATCAAGGCCGGCTTGGCGAGCGAGAACTGGCTTAGGCCCGCGGCCCGCATGACCATCAGTTCGCGGTCGGTGATCAGCTTTGAATAGGTGAAGACAACCACTGTGAACAAGGCAATGGGCAGCACGATGACCAGGAAATTCGGCAGCAGAAGTACCGTCAAATAAACGAACATCCCCGCGGAAAGCCCCCGGTTGACGATCATTTCAATGAATCGCAACGACTGCGACAGCCAGATGATGCAGGTTAGTCCCGTGGTTACCAGGACCATGCCTACGAACAGCTGTCGCAGAACATATTTCGTAAAGCCGTTCATAATCCGGTCTTTTTGTGATTGAATCCGGCCCAAGGTGTGCGAAAAAGGTTAAAAAATCAAGGACTAACGATAATTTAACCGAAATGGTTCCGAAACCGGAATCAAGCGTCCCCGGCGCCCGAACGCAGGACGGACTCCCAGCCACGGGTGACGGTGGTGGCCAGACCGGGGGCTTGAATCAGGATTTGGTCGGCGAAAAAGCGGCTGGAGATCATTTTATCACGTAAAAAACCGCTGTCTTCCCCAGATTTCAGCCGTTTATGGGCGGCCAGGGCGGACCGTGCCATCAGCCAGCCGCCGGTCGCCGTTGCCATCAGCCGCAGGTAGGGAACCGCGCCCGCGGCGACGGCGTCGGTATTTTCCGGGTAGGTTTCGACAATCCAGCGGGTAGCTTCCTGCAACGCGTCGAGCGCCGTTTTCAGGGCGTCCCTAAGCACGCCCAGGTCATCGACCCCTGAATGTTCGGCCAGTTCGCCGTCGAGCGCGCGCATGTCGGCGATCAGGGCATCGGCTGCGGCGCCGTGATCGCGGGTCACCTTGCGGCCCACCAGATCCAGGGCCTGGATGCCGTTGGTGCCTTCGTAAATGGCGGCGACGCGGACATCGCGAAAAAACTGCGGCGCGCCGCTTTCCTCGATATAACCGGCCCCGCCCAGAACCTGCATGCCGGTGTTGGCGACCTCGATGGCGGTGTCAGTGCCCCAGGCCTTGACCACGGGGATCAGCAAATCCACCAGGGCCTGTTTGGCGGCCCGCGTGTCCGCGTCCGGGTGGCGACGCGCCATGTCGAGCGCTGCGCCGGCGTAATAGGCCAGCGCTCGGATCGCCTCGGTCTGCGCGCGCATGGACAACAACATGCGGCGCACGTCGGCGTGGCTGTCGATGGTGGCACCTCCGCCCTGTACCCGTTCGGCGGCATAGGCGCGGGCGTGCTGAAAGGCGTGTTCGGCGACGCCGACGCCTTCGATGCCGATCGCCAGGCGGGCGTTGTTCATCATCGTGAACATATATTCCAGACCGCGATTTTCCTCACCCACCAGATAGCCGACCGCGCCCCCACCATTTTCGCTTTCGGCCTCACCAAAGGACATCACGCAGGTCGGGCTGGCGTGCAAGCCCATCTTGTGTTCCAGCGACAGGCAACGAAGGTCGTTGCGGTCGCCAAGGCTTCCGTCTTCTTTAACAAGAAACTTCGGCACCACATACAGCGACAACCCCTTGACGCCGACCGGCCCCCCTGGCGAGCGCGCCAGCACCATATGGATGATGTTGCCGGTGAAGTCCTGCTCGCCGTGGGTAATGAAGATTTTCTGACCGGTGAGCCGATAGTTTTCTCCGACCTTGATGGCGCGGGTGCGGATTTTTGAAAGGTCCGAACCCGCCTGCGGTTCGGTCAGGTTCATGGTGCCGGCCCATTCGCCGGACACCAGTTTTTCCATATAGACGGCGCGTAAATCATCGGAGCCATGCGTGCTCAGCAATTCGACCGCCGCCTGGGTCAGGGTCGGGCAGATGGAGAAGGCCATGTTTGCGCCCTGCCAGATTTCGAAGGTGGCGCCGGCAACCAGCATAGGCAGGCCCATGCCGCCATATTCGGGATCGAAGGGAACGCCGTTCCAGCCGCCCTCGATGAATTGCCCGTAAGCCTGGGAGAATCCGTCGGGCGTGCGCACGACGCCGTTCTCCAGCACGCATCCTTGGCGGTCGCCGACGGGGTTCAGCGGCGCCAGCACGTCCGTCGCCAGTTTGCCGGCTTCAGCAAGGATAGCGTCGATCAGGTCCGGGGTGGCGTCTTCATGTCCGGGCAGGGCGGCGACCGCGTCCAGCCCTGCCAGTTCGCGGAGCACGAAGCGCATGTCGTCCAAAGGGGCTCGGTAGGCGGTCATGAATTCAAATGAACACCAACCCAGGCCCCGTGTCCAGAAGACTGGACGTTTAGTTTCCGAACAGCTTCTTCAGACCCTTGCCGGCATCACCGAGGCCTTTTTCCAGGGTTTCGCCCGCGCCCTTGGCGGCATCGCCTGTGCCTTTGGTAACGCCCTCTAGCGCGCCCTTGGTTTTATCCTGAATCGCCTTGGCCGCGTCTTCCGCGCCTTTCATCATCGCGTCCAGGTTCAGCGCGCCGACGGCGGAGCCCGCGCCCTTGGTCAGGGTGCCGATAATCTTCTCGGCGATTTCAGCCGGGCTGGCGCCTTTCTTTTCCTTGCCAATGTCTTTCAGGTGAACGTCGGGGAGCGGCGTGGTCAGGGCCTTTCCCTTGAGGAACGCGGCGCTGACGCTGATCTCTCCGCCCCGTATATACAGGTGATTGATGACGATTTTCGGGCCTTCGCTCTCTTTCTTGGCGCCCTCTTTCTTTGCGGAACCACCGGACCCGAATTGCTTGGCATAGGCGTTGACGTTCTTCTGGATGGCATCGACGTTGGAACCGCCCGCCCCCAACTCATAGGTGACTTGCGGTTTGGTGATGGCGACTTCCTTGATGACGATGGGGTCTTTGCCGATCGACGCGGTGTCCAGCGTGATGGAGATACCGCCCAACGCGAACGCGCTCGGTGTCTTGAAGCCTTTTGGGTTGCCGACCGTGAGTCCACTCATGGAACCGCTGCCGGACTTGATGGAAATGGAAACATCGTTGAGACTGACTTTGGCCTGTGTCGCGTCTGATCCGACTTTTTCCACGGCGTCCTTGATCAAGCCGTCCAGGTTGGACAGCAGGAAGACGGATACGCCAACGACAACGACAATCAAAGCGCCGACGGTACCGAGGCCGATTTTCATTCCGCGGTTCATGAGTTCGCTCCTTCATAACTGGGGGAATAAGATTGTAATGGTATGTAACGGGCACGGCCACAACGAATGCGGGTCAGGACTTGTCGCGGGTGAAAACCCAGGAATTACCTTCCGACAGGTCGGGGCGGTAGGCATAGCCGCCATCATTGAAGTCCTTGATCTGGTCCGGGGAATCCAGCCGGTTCGTGATAATATATCGCGCCATCGCGCCGCGCGCGCGTTTGGCGAACAGGCTCAACACCTTGGCGACGCCGCCCTTGACCTCTTTGAATACAGGCGTAATGACCCCGCCCTCCAGCGTGTCCTGATCGACGGCCTTGAAGTATTCCACCGAGGCCAGATTGATGACCGTTCGGTCCTTGTGTTTGGCGGTGGCGGCGTTGATCGCATCGGCCAGGGTGGTGTCCCAGAATTCATAGAGATTATTCGCGCCGGGCGGCTGGAACCGCGCGCCCATTTCAAGACGATAGGGCTGGATCAGGTCGAGCGGGCGTAACACCCCGTACAAGCCTGACAATATCCGCAGATGGTCCTGCGCGAAGTTCAGGTCGGCGTCGTCCAGGCTGTCTGCGTCAAGGCCCACATAGGTGTCGCCGTTGAACACCAGCGCCGCCTGCTTGGCGTTGCCAAGCGTGAACAGTGTCGCGAAGTCCTGGAAACGGCGGAAGTTGAGGTCGGACAGTTTGTCGCTGATCTTCATGGTCCGGCCCAGTTCGGCGCGGCTGAGGCTTCTGGCCTTTTCCACCAGGATTTGCGATTGGTCGAGAAAATCCGGCTGCGTAAAATGCGCCGATTTCGGCTCGGTCTCGAAATCCAGTTTCTTGGCGGGGGAAATAATGGCAAGCATGTCGGGTCCGTCCCCGTCTGTTGTCGTCTGTTAGAGTGTGTTTTGATATAGAGACTTTACCCGCAATCTGGAAGGAATAAAAAGAACGTGATTACCGTTTACGGCTTGAAGAACTGCGACACCTGCCGCAACGCCTTGAAATGGCTGGAGGCGGAAGGGCTGGCCCACCAATTTCACGATCTGCGCAAAGACGGCGTGGACGAAGTGACCATTCAACGCTGGTCCGATGCCGTTGGTTGGGAAATGTTGCTGAACAAGCGCGGCACCACATGGCGCGGCCTGGAGGACGCGGTCAAGGAGGGGGCTAACGAAGCCAACGCCGCCTCCCTGATGGCCGAACACCCGGCCCTGATAAAGCGCCCGGTGTTCGTGACCGGTGAGGATGTCATCGTCGGCTTCAAGGATGAACAGAAAAACCGGCTTACCGGACAGGAGTAAGTATCATTCAACAAAATCCTTAAACGGCGGCATGCAAAAGGAACAACCCGCCATCCACGGCCGCACGCGTCAAAGCGGGGGTTTTGCAACCCAGGGCATTGGTCAGCCGGTCGTCAAACCGCTCATCGTGGCTGTTGAACATCTCGCGGATATATATTGTTCCGGCGCCTTGTCCGTAGTCTCGCCGGTGAGGGATGAAATCAAATGGCGCGCCTCCTGATGATCGGGGTCGATTATTAGGGTATCCGGGGGACCCAAGAAATCATGTATATCGAGCATGAGGGGGATCAAAAAAATCTAAAAAATACAGATCGATGAATATTGGAAAATCATTTTAAAAAGTAAATATTAGCCAAAAAAAGAAAAATAATTCCTCAATAATTTGCGCTTCCTGTCAAAAAATAATAAACAAAAAAACTCTGTAGTATGTTGTTTTAATTTATAAATTTGCATTCAAGTTAGGGTGTGTTGGATTGCGACTTGAGGGTTGCAGGGAACCCCCATGGGCTCTCGGGCCATTGACTTTTTAGGGAAAAGGTCTAGATGTCACGCATACGTGTTGCATTTGTTTTGTGTTTACTAACTTACCGGTAAACCGACTAGCTTAGTTTTTCCCTGACAATGTGAGCGTTTAACCGACCGCGCTATCACGAGGTGTGAGGCGCGGAATCAACACTCCTGTTTGAGGAAATTACTATGGCTACTGGTACTGTTAAATGGTTCAACCCCGCTAAGGGTTTTGGATTCATCGAGCCCGAAGATGGCTCGAAAGACGCTTTCGTTCACATTTCGGCCGTCGAGCGCGCCGGTCTGAGTTCGCTTAACGAAGGGCAGAAGGTCTCCTATGAGCTTCAGCCCGGACAGAACGGCAAATCTTCCGCCGAAAACCTGTCCATCGTCGAATAACGACGCAAGGCGCCGCCCCCAACATCTGTTGGGGGCGGCTGCCGTTTGCCCATGGTGATCTCATTGGTTGCCCTGCGGTATGAAGATGCCGGTGGCGCCCCGATAGCGTTCCAATGGCATCCAGGAAATAAGAGACATGCCCCGAAAGCCCAATTACAAATTCGAACGACATGAACGCGATAGGGCAAAAGCAGCCAAAAAAGCGTTGCGGCTTGAGGCCAAAAAAGAAAAATCGGAAAAAAGAAATTCCGATGACGCCGATATAGATCAGGCGGACGATGCCTTGGTCGACTCCAGTGATGAACAGCCCGAAGGGGCTCTGAGGGACGACGACCCTGATCGGTGAACGCGCCGTTTCGGTACGCGCTCCGGGACGATGAATTGGCCCGTGGCGCCTAGAACTCAAACGGAGAATCAACGATATGTCGAAGGCAGCAAAAACCAAGGCCGAGATACAGTTCGCCGCCACCCAGAAGAAGACCAAGCTGGCCCTTCAGGAAAGGGAAATTGCTGATAAAGAGCGGGCTGAGCATGTCGCGGGCCTGAAGGCTCTCCGACTTGCCAAAGCAGCGGTCGACAAGGAAACCGCCGAAGTGGCAGCCGCCGAAAAGGCCACCGCCATCCCCAAAAAAACACCCCGCCTGCCCCAGGCGCACCGGCGTTAAGTCGTAGCGCCCAGATCATTAAACGCTAACCCGCAAAACAAACAATCGGCCCGAAATAGGGACGTCGTTTTCAATTCTGATTACGACGGGGGTTTTGCAAGCGACCGAAAACCCGGACCCTTCTGCCAGTTTTTCAATATAGGCTTCGCTCTGGGAATAGCGGCTGCTGGGTAGAAGTTTAAAATCTCCGTCTTCCAAATATTCGACTGAAAAAACGAACAACCCGTCGTCCGTTAGCGCGCGGCGAATGGCTGAGAAAATTCCGTCCAGCTTGCCGATATAAATAAAGGTGTCGGCCGACAGGATAAGGTCGTAACCGGTGGGACGAACGTCCGGCCCTTCGAAAAAGGCTTGTACATCGGAAAGATAGAGATTGGCGTAAAGGCCTTTGGTCCCGGCTTGTTCCAGCATTTTCGGCGACAGATCGACACCGTCGATTTCACCCGCCAAATCCCGGAAATTTTCCGCCACCATGCCGGTGCCGCAGCCCAAATCCAGGACTTGTGCGAAGGAATCGGGCCCGTCCGCCAGGGCGTCCACGGCTTCGCGCATCAGGGTAGGGATTTTGTAGCCGAGTTCATTGGTCAGGTGTTCATCGAACCTACCCGCGTAGTCGTCGAATAGCCCTCTTACATACTTCTCGGGTGCGATGTCCGTGGTTTCACCGCAGATCGAGGCGATATGGTGGCGCACGTCTTCCAGTCCCGGATTGACCTTCAGGGCGTGCCGGTAACGGACCAACGCATCTTCCGTTTGCCCCAGTTTCTTAAGCGCGTGTCCCAGATTGCAGTGGGCTTCGACGAAATCGGGTTTTATGGCAATGGCCCTGTTGTAGCTGGCAACGGCGTCTTCGAGTTTCTCCATTCCCCGGAGCGTATTGCCGAGATTATTGTGCGCTTCGGCGTAATCCGGATTGATCTCCAGGGCGTTACGGAAACTTTCTGCGGCGTCTTCGTCGGCGCCCAATTTCCTAAGCACGATTCCCCGGTTGGAATAGGCTTCCGCGTAAGCGGGGTTGGCGGCAACGGCCTTGTCGAAACAGGCCAGGGATTCCTGCAAACGGCCTTGAAGCTGGAGAAGGTAGCCGAGGCTGTTGTGGGACTGACTCAGCTCCGGGCTCAGGCTTAGGGCCTTTTGGTGGCTGGCGATGGCTTCATTCGCCCTGCCCAGAGCCTGAAGCGTATTGCCCAGATTGCAGTGAAAAATGGCTTTCCCGGGGTCGATGGCGATGGCCTTGGCGATCAATTTCAGGGATTCTTCCGCCATACCGGCCTGAAAGGCGACGACGCCGAGCAGATGATTGGCGGTGGCATGATCAGGATTGACGTCGAGAATTTTTCTGTAACCTTCTTCCGCCGTCTCAAGGTTCCCGGATTGGTGGGCGGCAAGACTTTCCTGGAGCAGCGCCTCTAACAAAGAGGCCAAGTCCTTCATCCTACAGAACCTTCCCCGGATTCATGATCCCCTTGGGGTCGAAGGCGGCCTTGATGGCGCGCATGAGCTCCAGTTCGGACGCCGGGCGGTAGCGTTCCATTTCCCCCCGCTTCAGCGTACCGATTCCGTGTTCGGCGCTGAAACTTCCGCTTAAGTCATACACGATATCGTGCACCAGCCGGTTAAACCGTCCCCATTCGGCCAGGTAGTCGTCGGGGTCCATGCCTTCCGGCTGACTCAGGTTGAAATGGATATTTCCGTCGCCCAGGTGCCCGAAGGCGCACGGGCGGATGCCGGGCATTTCGGCTTCCACCGCCTGGGTGGCGCGGGTGAGGAATTCCGGAACCTTCGAGACGGGAACGGAGACATCGTGCTTGATGCTGGCACCTGCGGAAGACTGGGACAGAGGCACGGCCTCACGGATACGCCAGAAATCGTCGGCTTGCGCGACGCTGGCGGCGATCACCGCGTCGTCGATGATGCCGTCTTCCAGTGCGTTCCCTAAAATTCCCTCAAGGGTATCGCCCGCAGCATCGTTGCTACCTGGAAAGGACAATTCGACCAGCGCGTACCATTGATGGGGATCTGCGAACGGGTCTTTGACCTCCGGCGAATGGGTGAAGGCGATTTCGACGCTCATGCGGCTGAGCAGTTCGAACCCGGTCAGCGCGTCCCCGGCGTCATGGCTTGTTCTCTGCAACAGCTCGAGCGCCGCTTCGGCGCTGGGCATGGCGGCCAGCGCGGTTTCCTGGCGGGGCAGGCGGGGGAATAGTTTCAACACGGCGGCGGTAATCACGCCGAGCGTCCCTTCCGCGCCGATGAACAGGTGCTTCAGGTCATAGCCGGTGTTGTCTTTGCGCAAGCCCCTGAGGCCGTCCCATACGCGCCCGTCGGGAAGCACGACTTCCAGTCCCAGCACCAAATCGCGGGCGTTGCCGTAGCGCAGCACCTGGACGCCGCCGGCGTTGGTCGAAAGATTGCCGCCGATCTGGCATGTGCCTTCGGCGCCAAGGCTTAAGGGGAACAGGCGGTCCACGTCTTCCGCCGCGGACTGGATATTGGCAAGGATGCATCCGGCGCCGACGGTCATGGTGTTGTTGGCGGCATCGACTTCGCGGATCTGGTTGAGCCGGGCCGTGGTCAGCACGATGCCGCCGTCCGGCACGCCGCCGCCGACAAGCCCGGTGTTGCCGCCTTGTGGGGTAACGGGGATGCCCGCCTCATGGCACAACATCATCACGGCGGCGACTTCGGATGTGTCGGCGGGGCTGACGATCAGATCGCATTCGCCATGCCACAGGCCGCGCTGTTCGGTGACGTGGGCCTCGACCTTATCCGCGTCATCGGTCCAACCCTTCGGCCCGACGATCTCCTTGATGGCGTCCAATATGTGTTCCGGGGTTTCCATGCATCGCCACAATACCGCAACAGGGTAGGGCGGGAAAACGTCAATTCACTGGCCCTTGAGATAACGGCCCGGCGGGACGCCGAACGTACGGCGGAACATGGCGATAAAGGCGCTCGGGCTCTCGTAGCCGAGGTCGAACGCAATCGCCGTCACGGGGCGTCCCTCGGCCAGCCATTCGAGCGCCTTCAGCAATCGCGCCTGCTGCCGCCATGCGCCGAAGGTGAGCCCTGTTTCCTTGACGAACAACCTCGCCAGTGTGCGGGCCGAAGCGCCGGCTACCTTCGCCCAGGCTTCCAGCCCGGCCCGTTTGCCGGGGTTGACGGCCAGCGTGTCGGTGATCCGCCGGAGTCTCGCGTCGGCGGGAATGGGCAGGTAAAGGGGCGTCGGCTCAAGCCGTTGCAGACGGTCCAGGATCACCGCCATCAGCCGGCCATCGGGACTTTTGATATCGTATAGTTTCGGTACGGAGACGGCTTCCAGGATCAGTTCCCGCAACAACGGAGAGACGGTGACGACACAACAGTCCCGAGGGAGAGCCTTGGCGGCCTCGGCAGCGACGAACAGACTTCGCATGCGTACCTCGCCGGAAATGTCGGAACGGTGCTTAATGCCTCCCGGTACCCAGACGGCGCGTTCCGGCGGTAGTACCCAACGCCCGGCTTCGGTGATGACAGTCAGGACGCCACTGATGCCGTAGATCAGTTGCGCGCGTGGGTGGCTATGCCAATCGATTTCGTCGCCCGGCCCGTAATTCGTGGCGGTGGCGGCGATGGGGCGAGGTAGGTTCTGGACCCCTAGGACTTCAGGTGAGAGAGACATGTTTGGCAATTATTCGACATTTATTGACAGAATATCGAAAGATTGTCGCATCTTTCCCGTTTAAAAGAAAGGAACAAGAGAAACCGCCGTCCGCGAAAGGACACCCCCATGCCTCGAATCGATGACCAGCGCACCCGTCTTTTGTTTCTCAACGTCGGCCATTTCACCGATCACCTGTTCATGCTGATTTTCGCCAAGGCGGCCTTCAGCGCCGGCCTCGCCTTCGGGCTGGCCAGGGATGGGGCCTATGCCGAGATGATACCCTATGGCGTGCCGTCGCTGATCCTGTTCGGGGCGTGTGCGCCCATCGCCGCGCACTTGGCCGACAAATGGAACCGCAATGGTATGATCGCGGTGTTTTTTGTCGGCATCGGTATTGCCGCTGTCGCCACCAGTTTCGCCCAGAGCCCGCTTGAAATCGGCATCGGGCTTTCCGTGATCGGCATCTTCGCCGCCATCTATCATCCGGTCGGCATCGCCATGGTCATCGAAGGCGGCGGCAAGGTCGGCGGGCGGTTGGGAGCCAACGGAGTCTGGGGCAACATGGGCGTTGCGGCGGCGCCGTTGATTACGGGTTTTATCCTCGCCGATTATGACTGGCGGCTGGCTTTTCTCCTTCCCGGCGTGGTGTCGATCCTGATCGGGATCGGCTTTTCAGGCTTCGTCCGTTCCGGCCGCATGAACCCACCGGAGCCATGCCCACGGGAAAAGGCCCTGGTCGGTTTCACGCCGGGCTGGCCCCGGGCGCTGTTGTCGCTGGGGCTGGTGACCGCCGCCGGCGGCTTCGTTTTCGGCGCCATGACGTTCCTCATTCCGCGTATGTTCGAGGTTTCCATGCCCGCCGTCAGCGTCGATATCGCGGTGACCGGCGCGCTCGCGGCCCTGGTCTACGGGGTTGCGGCATGGGCGCAGCTTTTCATCGGGCGCATCATCGACAAGCGCCGCATCAAGCCGGTGCTGGTATGCGTGGCCATGGGCCAGCCGATACTGATCGGGGTAATGGCGATGCAGACGAATTACGGGCTGCTGATTACCTCACTGTTGGCCATGTGCTTCGTGTTCGGCCAGATCCCGATTACCGACGCGGTGCTGTCGCGCTACGTGCCGGACGTGTGGCGGGCCAAGGTGCTGTCGATCAAGTTCATGCTTAATCTGGTGATCGGGGCGATGGCGTTGCTGACGGCGCGCGCCATTCTGGCCTCCGGCGGCGGGTTCGATACCCTGATGGTGGTGTTGGCGCTGGCGGCGTCGTTGATCGTTTTCGCCGCCCTGTTGCTGCCGGCGCGGGCGGGCGAGGACACGGCAACCGAGCCGGCGCCCGCGACGACCTAGAGAGAGGCCGTTATTTCACCGTAATGCAGCTGCATTCGCAGAGTTGAGTCACCTTCTGCGAGACACTGCCCATCAACAAGCCCTTCAGCGAGCCGAGACCACGCGTGCCGATGACGATCAGGTCGGCATCCTTTTCCTTGGCGGTATCCAGGATACTTTTGGCCGGATCGCCGTCGAGGATCATGGTTTCGACGGGGACCGCGCCCGAGCGTTTGGCAATGTCCGTTGCGTCGCTGATGATGCGTTCCCCAACCTGTTCGTGAACCCTGTAGGAGATTCCATAACCCCGGGTGGCCTTGGTGGCCGACGCTACGTCGCCGTAGAGACTCGCCGGGGTAAGGCTTTCGTCTGCGCCGGCCTCAATCAGGTGTTCGGCTTCGGCCATCTTGAGGAATTCTTCGGAAATTTCACCATGCCCGATGGCGTGGACAATGGTCAGGTCCGCACCGTATTTGACGGCGAGATCGCCGGCGATTTCCACGGCCTTATCGGAATGCCCGGAGCCATCCGCAGCAACAAGGATTTTCTTGAACATGATCCGCTCCTTTCCTTCATATCGACAAAGGATCGAACGTCTTTGAAAACGATTTTGCCGACACAAGGACATACTAGCACCGGGCGAACCGGGCTTCTTTGATGTCCGTCAAGCGGGGAGCGGAAAAGGGGAAATTCCGATTTAAAACAGTCCCTTGTTTCGAAGGAAACGGAGCGCGCCGGCGATGCAGCGGCAATCATCGACGGCTTGGTGGGAAACCCCTGGTGGAGGAAAACCGAGCGCGTCTGGAAGGGTGTTGCTTTCCATACCGGCGAAATCGCTGTTGACGTGCCGGGCCATGAGGTCGCGGGCGTTGAAAAACAGATCCTGCGGGAAGGGGAAAAGCAGGCCCCTCCGTTCGCAGTCCTGTCCCAGAACATTCCAGTCGCGTCCATAGCAGTAGACCGCTCGGGTGTCTTCGCCGATAAATTCCCGAAACGCCTCGAGACCGTCCGCAAAGTCCAACCCGTCGGCTTCCAGGCGGGCCTGGGTGATTCCGGTCAGGTTAACGAAATACTCGCTGAGGCCGGGGTTGATCACGGGTTTGACGAGAGCCTGGAAGGCCCCGGTTTCCATCAGTCCTTCGTCATCGGCGAGTTGAATGGCACCGATCTCGACGACTTCCTTTTCCTCGCCGGTGGCCGACCAGCCGTTCTGCAAGGATCCTTCCCAGGCGGTAAATTCAAGGTCAAAAACGGCGATGGTTTTGCGGGCGTTCATTCCACTCGTCAACTATCGTCCGCATGTGGGCTTTGCCGGGCGCGCCGGAGACGGTCGTTGATGGCGCGGCCCAGGCCAATGTCCGGCACCGTCATGACGGCGATGGCTGTAAACGGCGGGCCGTCCAGCGCCCGGATCATGGAAAACAGGTTGGCTGCCGCTTCTTTCAGGTCGCCCGTGGGGCTCAGGTTCATGGCTTCCTCGGCGCCGGGCGGCAGCGGCCCGAAGGCCAGAAGCGCTTCACCGTCCCGGGCTCTGGAATCGTTTGGCTCGGCGTCCAGGCGCAACGGCAGTTCCGGGGCGTAATGGCGATCCATCATGCCCGGCGATTTATGGGCGGCTTTCGTGTCCCCGCCGTCTTCCGCCACCGGCGCGGCCAGCGGTCCGGTCACGGCTCCGATGTCTTCCGCTGCAATGCCGCCGGGGCGGAGCAGGGTGGGCTGGGCGGCGCTGAGGTCGATCACCGTCGACTCGACTCCGACCTGGCACGGGCCGCCATCGAGGATCATTTCCGGGCCGCCGTCTTCGGGGCCGGGAAGGGAAAATGCCACATGGCCGGCCGCCGTCGGGCTGATGCGTCCGGCCCGGTTGGCGCTGGGGGCTGCGATGGGGATCGCGGACTGCTCCAGCAGCGCCTTGGCCACGGGATGATTGGGCACCCGGACGGCCAGTGTTTCTAACCCGGCGCTGACCAGCAATGAGACGCACTCGTCGCGGCGCGGCAACACCAGCGTTAACGCGCCGGGCCAGAAGGCGCGGGCCAGGTCTTCCGCCATGTCGTTAAATTCCACGATTTCGCGGGCGGCGGCGGTGTCCCTGACGTGGACGATCAACGGATTGAACCGGGGCCGGTCCTTGGCGGCGAAGACCCTGGCCACGGCCTCGCCGTCGGTAGCGTCGCAGCCCAACCCGTACACGGTTTCCGTCGGAAACGCGACGAGCCCGCCGCGGCGGAGAACCTCTGCCGCCGCCGCGATGGCTTCGGGCTCAAACGGCAGGATCGGAGGGCGGGCCTTGGTCACGTCAATTCTTTTTGGCGACGCCGGGGCCCTGGGCGATGAAGTGGGGGTTCTCGAAACCGGGCTTGCCGTAAAGCAGGGGGTTGCCGTCCAGGTCGGTTATCTTTCCGCCGGCGGCACTCAGAATGGCGTGCCCCGCCGCCGTATCCCATTCCATGGTGCGTCCGAGCCGGGGGTAGAGATCGGCAGCGCCTTCCGCAATGCGGCAGAATTTGAGCGAGCTGCCGGACGTGGTTTCCTCGGCAATGGGATAATGGCTAAGAAAGGATTCCATGTCCGGGCCCCGGTGCGAGCGGCTGACCATGGCCGTCAGCCCACCGGCGGGGGCCTGGCGGCAGGAAATAACGCGTTCGTCTTCGTCGCCGTCCTGGGCAAAGGCGCCTGCAGAAGCGCCCCAATAGGTGGTTTTCGTCACCGGCAGATGGATCACGCCCATGACCGGCCGCCCGGAGTCGATAATGGCGATGTTGACGGTGAATTCCCCGTTGCGGCTGACGAATTCCTTGGTGCCGTCCAGCGGGTCGACCAGCCAGAAGGGATCGTCGCCGATGGCCGGCGCGTTACCGGCGGCAAAGTCTTCTTCGCCGATGATCGGATATTTGTCGGTGATGCCCATGGAGATGGAGCGCAGGATCAGTTCTTCCGCCCGCTTGTCGGCTTCCGTGACCGGCGAGGTATCGGCCTTTTCCTCGACCGCGAAATCGGTTTCGTAGATCTTGAGAATTTCCTCTCCCGCCCGTTTGGCGATGTCGCCGACCTGTTCCAGCAGATCCAGTCCGATGTTCAGCACGTATGTTCTCCTTGTGAGGCCGTATGGCGGAAATTCCAGACGATTTTCCCTGATGGGCGCGGGATGTCAAACGTGGGCGTTCACTTGGACCCCGGCGGTTTCCTCCGCCGTGAAGCGCCACGCCTTGAATTCGTCAGACCAGTGATCGGCGGCCAGTCCGGCCTTGACCTTGAGGTGTTGTAGGAAGGTTTCCGGTCCAGGCAATTGTGCCCACACGGAGGGCAGAAACAGGGCGCGGCGTCCCCCGTCCTCGATCACCAGGCCGTCTACGCCCGGCTGCAACTTGGACAGAAAATCCGCCTCATCGGAAAACGTTATCGGCGTTTGCGGGCTGAGCACCGAAATGGACAACTCCGTGCGGACGAGTTCGCCGGCCGTTAGGTTGGGGAACCGGGGGTCCTGAAACGCGGCGCGAAAAGCGTTTTGCGCGACATCGATGATAAGGGCTTGATGGGCTTCCGGCGTACCGATGCAGCCTCTGAGCTTGCCGTCCTGTTTCAGGGTGATGAAACAGGCTCCGGTTTGACTCAGTTCGGCAGCATAACCACCGGGATCGACGGGCAGGGGCTTTCCGTGCTCGAGGCCGTAGCGGATCGATTGCTGCGCGAGAGCGAGAAGTGTTTCCCCGTGCCGTTCCAGCAGGGACTTGGTATCTTGGGAAAAATCGCCGCCTTCGGTCATTTAACTGCCTCTTGCAGCATCCAGGCGCCATAGCCGACAACATGGTCCTTCGATCCCGCGGTGTCGCCGGAATTGCGCAGGTCGAGCGTCGTGATTGTCATGCTGCGCCGTTTCGCCGCCGCCAGCATGCCGCCGACGGGGAACCGCCCACACGCCCCGTTGGACGTTATCGCCGAGGGGTCCAGGGCCTCGATGGCGCTGCATGTTCTTGCGTCAATCTCGCGCGCCGCGTCGTAATCGAGGTAATGACTTAGGTCGGTGCTGATGACGAACACCGTTTCCGGTCCACCCCACAACGCCTCGATAACGTCGGCGACGTCGTTCGGGCTGGCTTCGCCGACGACCAGGGGAACCAGGGAAAAATCGCCCAAGACCCGTTGCAGGAACGGCAGATGGACCTCCAGGCTGTGCTCAAACTGATGGGTGGCGTCGAAGACCTGAACCTGCGGGAAGTCCGCAAGGCTTTCGGCGGCATCCTGGTCGAGCGGGATATCGCCCAGGGGGGTGCGGAAAACATCGGCGCTGCTGAGCGCCAGCCCCTGCACGGCGACCCGGTGGCACGGCCCCAGAAGCACGACCCGGGTGATGGTGTCGGCGGCGGGTGCCAGGCGGGCATAGGCTTTGGCCGCGATGGCGCCGGAATAGATGTAGCCCGCGTGCGGCGCGATGATGGCCTTGGGGGCGGGGCCTTGTCCCGCCTCGGCATCGCGAAGCAAGCCCTGTATCTGGGCTTCAAGCTCGCCGGGCTGGGCGGGATAGAACTGCCCGGCGACGGCGGGGGCGCGAACCAGTACCTGTTCCCCGGTCATGGAGTCTTGTCTCCAGATTGTTCATACTGGCGCATAGTATAGACGAAATTTTTGCAGGAATCCTCCGGAGAGCACATTGATGGACGAAATTCGCGCCGCCCGGCCTGCCGACTGGCCGGGAATCTGGGAGATTTTCCGTCCCGTGGTCGAACGCGGCGATAGCTATCCGTATGACCCCGATACCACCGAGGACGAGGCGAAAGCCCTGTGGTTGGCCAGCTCCCAGACAGGGCCCCAGGCCACCTATATCGGCATCCTGGACGGCCGCGTCGCCGGAACCTATTACCTGAAACCCAACCAGCCCGAACTGGGCAAGCACGTCTGCAACGCCGGCTACATGGTGCATCCCGATATGCGCCGCCGGGGAGTGGGCCGCGCGTTGTGTGCCCATTCGCTGGAAGAAGCCAAAAGGCTCGGCTTCACCGCCATGCAGTACAACCTGGTCGTCGCCAGCAACGTAAGGGCCATCGACCTCTGGACCGAGATGGGGTTCGAGACCGTCGGCACTCTGACCAAGGCCTTCCGCCACAAGGAACTGGGCTTGACCGATGCATTGGTGATGTATCGCCAAATCGACTAGAATCAATCATGAGCGAAATTCTGAACGAAAATGCTATCGAGGGGCACCCGGCGCGGTATTGGCATGCGCTGGACGACGGTCGGGTGCAGTGCGATCTCTGCCCGCGCTTCTGCAGGATGCACGAAGGCCAGCGGGGGTTGTGTTTCGTCCGCGCGGTGTCCGATGGCGCGGTCGTCCTTACCACCTATGGCCGCTCGAGCGGATTTTGCGTCGACCCGATCGAGAAAAAACCGCTCAACCACTTCCTGCCCGGAACGCCGGTTCTTAGTTTTGGCACGGCGGGCTGTAACCTGACGTGCAAGTTCTGCCAGAACTGGGATATTTCCAAATCCCGCGAATTTGACAGGCTTCAGGCACAGGCGACGCCGGAGATGATCGCCGACGCCGCGGTCAAGACTGGATCCAAATCCGTCGCCGTGACCTACAACGATCCGGTGATCTTTCTGGAATACGCCGTCGACGTGGCCGAAGCCTGCCACGCGCGCGGCATCAAGATGGTGGCGGTGACGGCGGGCTACATCACGCCGGAGCCCAGGACCGAATTCTTCCGCCATATGGACGCCGTCAACGTGGACCTGAAGGGCTTTACAGAGAGTTTTTATAAAGATCTTTGTACCGGTTCCCTGGCCCCGGTGCTGGATACCTTGAAATACATCAAACACGAAACCGATGTCTGGCTGGAGATCACCACCCTGCTGATTCCCGGCAAGAATGATTCCGACGCCGAACTGGAGGAATTGACGAGTTGGGTGATGGAAAACCTGGGACCAGACGTGCCGCTGCATTTTTCCGCCTTCCACCCCGATTGGAAAATGACCGATATTCCGAACACGCCGCTGGAAACCCTGGTCCGGGCGCGCAAAATCGCCATCAACAACGGTATCCGCTACGCCTATACCGGCAACGTGCACGACCCCGAAGGCGATAGCACCTATTGCCATCAATGCGGCGAAATGCTGATCGGCCGCGACTGGTACGAGATCAATTCCTGGAAGGTCGAGACCGGCGGCAATTACACCGGCAACTGCGCCAAGTGCGGAACGGCGCTGCCCGGCGTTTTCGAAGGCCCCGCCGGCGACTGGGGCCGCAAGCGGCTGCCGCTTCAATTAGAGGCTGTTCCGGCATAACGGAGACGTTAAAAAACGGAAACTTATGCAATCAGGCGTTCGGCGGGAAAGGTGACGTTTACCGTCGTTCCGTGGCCGGATTTGCTTTTAATTTCCAGCGTGCCGCCATGCAATTCGGCAAGGTTTTTCGAAATGGGAAGTCCGAGCCCCGCCCCTTCATGGGTGCGCTCCATAATATCCTGAACCTGGGCAAATGGGTTCAGTACCCTGGGGATGTCCTCCTTTGCGATGCCGATGCCGGTATCGGAAACCCGGAAAACGATATTACCGCTTTCGGCGACTTCCGCCCCGATCACAACCTTGCCTTCCGACTTCGAGAATTTGATGGCGTTGTCGAGCAGGTTCGAGAGGATTTGTTTCAAACGCACCCGGTCCGCTCGTAACAACGGCAGGTCAATGGGTACTTCGGTGATGACGTCAATGTTCGCATCCTGCGCCCGGGGCAAAACCATTTTCGCCGTTTCCATCACTATTTTGACGGGGTTTACCTGGCTTTCGTCGAGTTTGAGCATTCCGGTTTCAACGATGGAAAGATCCAAAAGGTCGCTGACGACGCAGAGAAGGTCATTCCCGGACTGGTGAATGAGCTGAATGTAGCTTTCGTAATAATTATTTTCGATCTTGCCGTGGGTTCCGGTTTTCATCATTTCGGAAAATCCGATGATGGCGTTGAGGGGGGTGCGGAGTTCGTGGGACATGTTGGCTAGGAAACTGGATTTCGCCCGGTTGGCGAGTTCGGCTTCTTCTTTCGCCTTGTTAAGATCCTTGGTCCGCTCCAGGACCCGCTGTTCCATTTCGTCGCGGGACTGCTTGAGATCTTCAATGGCAATTTCCTGAGCCGTGATATCGGTGTAAACGCTTACATAGCCTCCCTTATCGAGGGGAAACCGGCGAACGTTAATTTTTCTACCGTCGGTTAGAAAAAAGGTTTCTTCCGATTCTTTGCCGGCGGAGGAAATCCGCTTGATTTCAGCGGCGGCCAGTTTTTCCGGATTGCCCTCGCCGAAAGCGCCTTTGGTAGCGATATGGGCCAGGAGATCAGCCATATGCATGCCGTGCCGGAGGTTTGGCGGCTCGTACCAGAACTCAACACAGGTTTTGCTCCACACCACCAGCCTTTGGTCCGAGTTCCACACAGCGAACCCCTGGTCAATGGAATCCATGGTTAGCTGAATAATCATGGCGTTTTGGGCCAATTCAGCAGTGCGTTCCTTGACCAAGCGGTGGAAGCGGACGTTCTGGAAAGACAAAAAACCGAACAGCGCCGCCAATAGAAGCGTCAGGGCGGTTCCTCCGAAACGTATGAATCCGGCTGACACCTGGTCCGGACCGCCCAGATAGCCGGGCAGGATGTCCCAATGCAAATTCCAGCGAGTCAGTCCGCTGGAAACCTTTATAACTTCCGTCGCGGCGACTTCACCGGGTGGCTCAAGGGTGCCGATGATGGGCACAAACAGGGTTTTACCGCCGCGGCTGCCGTCAAGTTTGACCAGCCGGACCCGCATTTCGGGGGGGAGGTAATCGGTCAACAGGCTGGAAAACATATTCTCCAGGTCGATGGTGGCGACCATAACACCGGCGCCGGGGGACAAATTAACGGCGGTCGCCAGCAAAATATTCCAATTCCCGGTTTCGTTCTGGTAGGCCGGCCCTAAAATGACCTCGCCGGAGGATTGGCGGGCCGTGATGACAGCCTCGCTGATGGCTGGATGTGTCAGGAGGTCAGCATTCAAGCGGAGAAAACTGTCCGTGCGGGAGGTCAGCCGGACGACAAAACTTTCGAAACCCTGGGGCGATTTTTTCCGGGGTTTTCCGACGATGGTGAGGGGCTTCCCTTGCGCCTTTTCGAAAGCCGGGCGTTCCTCGCGAAGAAGTCGTTGAACGTAGGCGACGCCTCCGAAAACGACGTCCGGATCCCACTTTTTGGCATCCTCGACCAGGTCGAGGAATTTTTCCGTATTGAGCGAGTCCTGGCCGCGAAACTGCCCGGCAATCGCCCTGAGGTTGACCTTGGCTTTGGAAACCCAGAACAAAATGGTTTCCGTCAGCCGCGCGGCATCGTCCTTGCCCTTGACCAGCCAGACCTTATGGGCGGACGCCTTGAGGTGTTCCCCTCCCCAAAAAGACAAACCGGTGCCGGACGCAATAAAAATCAAAAGCGTTGCGGTGATCAGGGTTTTCCGGGCGTCAAAACTCACTGGTTTCCTCAGTTCTGAATCTTGAAAGGTAAGTAAAAGGGGATAAAGAAGCGGAGTTGGATTATTACTAATATCGTATAAGAACCGTGACATAAACTATGGATTTCTGCTTGGCGAAAAGTTTAGAGGTCCGTGACAGTTATCGGTGTACCTGTTACAAGTCCGCGCCAAGTGCGTGATTTTTCATCGGGTTTTTGAATGTCGAAAAAATGGCTGGCCGTGGCGCTGAAGTTTCTGGTGTCGGGGTTCCTCATCTGGTTCCTGACCAGGGGTATTGATTTTTCCAGCGCCGCCCAGCGGGTCGCCGAAGCCGACCCGGTGCTGCTGTTGGCCGCCGTGCTGGTCATCTTGATCCAGATTTGCGTCGGCGGGCTGCGCTGGCGCGCCGTCCTGGTGGCCATGGGGGCGTCCTTCCCGATAGCCAATGCCGTGCGCCTGTTCTGGATCGGATCGTTCTTCAGCCAGGCTCTGCCGTCGTCCGTGGGCGGCGATCCGGTGCGTATGTACAAGGCCTATAAACTGGGGCTGAGCGTGCGCGAAGCCGTCAACGGGGTGTTGCTGGAACGGGTCGTCACCGTAGCCGCCCTGGTCCTGTTGGTCGATTCCACGCAACCCTGGTTCATGCCCCAGGTCGATCATCCCTCGACCCAATTTATTATGCCGGCGGTTATCCTGATTACCTTAGGCGCCATTGGCGGCATCGCCGTGTTGCTGTTTCTGGATCGCCTGCCGGGTAGCCTTATGCGCTGGCGGCTGGTGCGTGGGCTCGGCAACCTGGGCGCCGACGGCCGCAGCGTGTTCCTGTCGAAAGGCCATCTTCCCCTGGTCATGTTCTGGGGGGTTTTGACCCACATCAATATTTCGCTGGCGGTGTTTCTTCTCGCCTTAAGTCTGAACCTGAACGTCACGCTGCTCGATTGCCTGACCCTGGTGCCGCTGGTGATGCTGATCATGACCATCCCCATTTCCATCGGCGGCTGGGGCGTGCGCGAAACGGCCATGGTGGCGTTGTTCGGGTTGATCGGGGTGTCCAACGAAGGGGCGCTGGTGCTGTCGGTGCTGATCGGACTGGTGGGAATGGTCACGGCCCTTCCGGGCGGTTTGATCTGGCTGGTCAGCCGCGACAAGGGGGAAACCCTGGACCATCCTTCGGAAGATCTGCCGCCCATTACTTCCCCCGTGGAAGCAGAAGAATCCTAGAGACGTTCCAACAAACCCTTTTCTTTGCCGCCGGGGCGGTTAGAGTCTCGTCTCAGTTTTTTCAGCTCAGTTTTCAACACGGATCAATAAGAGGCCATTCATGAAAATCGCTTTTTCCGGGCCGGGTTCGGCCGCCACCGGCGCTCTGGTTGTCGGCGTTTCCGAAGGGAACAAACTCACCCCTGCGGCGAAGGCGCTGGACAAGACAACAGGCGGCGCTCTGATGCGCGCCATCAAGGGCGGAACCTTCACCGGCAAGAATGGACAAAGCCTGTCGTTGTTGGCACCTACCGGCACCCGGCTGGACCGCATCCTCGCGGTGGGGCTTGGAAAACCCGACGACATTGATGAGAAAGCCGCGCATAAGCTGGGTGGGCAGATATACGCAGACCTCGGCAAGAGCGGTTCCAAATCGGCGACCATCGTTGCCGAGGCGCCGGAAAAATGTGAGCTCGGCGACGACGCCTTGGCCGTCGCCATGGCCGAAGGCCTGCGGCTCAGGTCGTATCGCTTCGACAAGTACCAGACCAAAACCAAATCCAACAATAATGCCAAGCCGACCCTGACCTCGGTGACGGTGTGTTGTAAGGGCGCGGCCAAGGCCAAAGACGCCTTTAAGGCGCGTGACAAGGTCGCCGAAGGCGTTTTCCTGACCCGTGATCTGGTGACCGAGCCGCCCAACGTTCTCTATCCCGAAACCCTGGCCAAGCGTTGCCAGGAACTCACCAAACTGGGCCTCAAGGTTCAGGTGCTGGGTGAAAGCCAGTTGAAACGCCTCGGCATGGGCGCGTTGCTGGGTGTCGGCCAGGGGTCTGTCCGGGAAAGCAAGCTGGTGGTCATGCAGTGGAACGGTGCACCCAAAGCCAAGGCGGCTAAGAAGGGCGGTAAGGCCAGGACCAAGGCCGACGCGCCGGTCTGTTTCGTCGGCAAGGGCGTGACTTTTGACACAGGCGGGATATCGCTGAAACCGTCGGCCGGCATGGAAGACATGAAATACGATATGGGCGGGTCCGGCGTCGTCATCGGCCTGATGAAGGCCCTGGCCGGGCGTAAAGCGCGCGTCAACGCCGTCGGCATCGTCGGGCTGGTGGAAAATATGCCGGGCGCCAACGCCCAGCGGCCGAGCGACGTGGTCACTACCATGTCGGGCCAAACCGTAGAAGTCCTCAACACCGATGCCGAAGGACGCCTGGTGCTGGCCGACGCGCTGCATTATGCCAACGACCGCTTCAAGCCGAAGTTCATCATCGATTTGGCGACGTTGACGGGGGCTATTATCGTGGCCCTTGGCGATGATATCGCCGGTTTGTTTTCCAACAACGATACGTTGTCGGAACGCATTACCGAAAGTGGCAAGAAAATCGGTGAAGAGGTGTGGCGGCTGCCGCAGAACGACATCTTCGACAAAATGCTCAATTCCGATATCGCCGATATCAGGAACATTTCTTCCGGACGCGGCGCGGGCTCCATTACGGCGGCGCAGTTCCTTGGCCGTTTCATCGGCAAGACGCCGTGGGCGCACCTGGACATCGCCGGCGTCACCTGGTCCAAGAAGGACCTGCCCGTATCGCCCAAGGGGGCGACGGCGTTCGGCGTCCGGCTGTTGGACCGTATGGTCGCCGACTATTACGAAAAGAAATAGCCGGGGGTTGAAGACCGGCGAAATGACCGATATCGCCTTTTACCACCTACAATCCGTACCTCTGGAGCGGGCGCTCCCGAAGCTGCTGGAAAAGACGCTCGACGCCGGCAAGCGCGCCCTGGTGCTGGCCGGTTCCCAGGAACGTGTCGAAGCCCTGAACGGACAGCTTTGGACTTACGCACCGGACTCCTGGCTGCCGCATGGCTCCATTAAAGACGGCGAGGCGGAAGAGCAGCCGGTGTGGCTGTCCACCGACGACGACAACCCCAATGGGGCGCAGTTCCTGTTCCTCACCGACGGCGCGACGTCGGAACGGGTCGCCGAGTTCGAACGTTGCTTCGAGATTTTCAATGGCCGCGAACCCGCCGCCGTCGAGGCCGCCCGCGAACGCTGGAAGGCCTACAGCGAAGCCGGGCATGACCTGACCTACTGGCGCCAGACCGACAGCGGCGGCTGGGAAAAGAAAGAGGGATAGGGCCTTTCGCCGGGGACCCGGTTAGCCACTCACGGCTTCACCCGAAGTACTTGTCCAGTTCCAGCCAGAAGATGATGAACACCATCAGGAAGGCGACGAATTCCAAAAATGTGATTATGATCAGCATGTAGCAGATTCGCCGGGCCATCGGCCGCATCGGCTGCCAGACCCGGCGCATGTACAATTTCCATCCGGGCACCCATGCCCATTTTTTCCAGGCCAGCAGATATTTGCGCAGATCGTGGCCCCACTGAACCAGGCTTTTATCGACCTCATCGATGCGGGCTTCGCGTTCTTCTGCCGGTGTGCCTGAGTAGTCGTCGGTAACGGTTAGATTAACGAGACCGCCGGGGGCGCCTGGGTTAGGGTCGAGGCGGAAGGTTGTCGTCGTTTTCAGGCCATCCCTGTAGGTCACCATAAGGGTGCTCCCCTGGCGGGTCGCCATGAACCGGGTTTGTACGGTTTTGTCATTGCTCAGGTTTTTAGCTTTAAAAGAGTATTCGCCGTTGCCAAGGGACTGCCAGTCTTCGAACACCAACTGTGAATTGATCCGGAAAAGCCGTTCCACGTCGTCGAGAAACGCGGATACTCCTTTGGTATCGAAAGGCGTCTCGATGGTGACCCAGGCGGAATCCTTCCCGGCATCGGATTTATCGTTTTGCTTGACGGGGGCCGGAGTCTCGCTCATGTGAGGGTTAGCGGTCCGGATGGGGGATGACCAGCAAAGGCACCGTCAGCGATTGTGTGAGGGCTTTCATGTCCATCCGGGAACGGTAGCCTTCCGTCCCCTTGGGTCGGGTCGAGCCGATAATGCAAAGGTCGAACGTACCGTTGTTGCAGGCATCGATCAGGCATTCCGCGGGTTTTCCGAGGCGCACGTCGTCCTTGTAGGGAATGCCTTTCTGCTTGGCCCGTTTGGACAGACGTTCGAGTTCTGTGGCGGCTTCCTGGACGAGTTGGTTTTCCACGTAGTTGCCGAAGCGGATCTGCGATACCGCGTTGTTGAGCCAGTCGTCGCCCATCATGCCTTTCCAGAAATCGGGTACGACTAGAAGGTGGTATAACGACGCGCCGTTTTTGGAGCACAGTTTGAAGGCGGTTTCTTCGGCGGCGCATGCCCCTGGAGTGGCATGGCTGGCAAGAATGATTTTATTCAGTTTCATGGCACTTTCTTGGACTTAGAAAAATGGGCAAGGGGAGTGTGCCCCAAACCCTGAACAAAGGAAAACCCGGCGTCCGTCAGGACGCCGGGTTACCAGTTTTACTGGGACTTAGCCTCAAAACTTGAGGTAGACGCCAAGCGCAATCGCCATAGCGCAGACCAAGGCAATAAAGTCTTCCTTACGGTCGCTATGGAAAATTGACAGCGCGGAACCACGGTGGAACGTAGCACCCGCTTCTTCCTGAAGGTCGATATCTTGTGAGTCGTGATGTTCACTCATTATCCATACTCCCGTTAAATGACTTCACGTACGAACAGGACGATCACGATCAACGACGCCACGGCTTTCACCGTGCCGACGATACCGCCGATCACAAGGGGCTGACCGCCCGCCTGTTTCATGGCTGAAATCGTAATCTGCATGCCTAGTCCGGTCAGGCCGAAGGCGAACAGAAGCGTAATCCATTGCCGGAACTTCTTGATCTTCTTCGCCGTATGCCGGACCGCCTTGTGCGCCTTCTTCAGCACCTTGGTGGCGCCTTTCGACATCACTTTGGCATTGGCCAAGCCGCGGATCTGGGCATCGTCTTTCAGAGACATGATCTTCTTGTTCTGGATAAGACGATCCAGTGCCGCCTTGCGGTCATCGCGTTGTACCTTCGGGGCTTCCGCCGTCAACAGGGCTATCTGTTCATCTTTCAACAGCTTCGACGCCTTGACGTTGTTGTCGAAGAATTTTCCCTTGTAGTGGTTCGCCGGGGCGAAGACACCGGTGGACGACAGCGCGAACATCAAGATGAAGCCCAGCACGAAGACCGGGAATTTCTCGAAGATCACGGCGCCGACGTTGACCTTTGCCGTGTTTTCGTTGCCTTCATGCTTGACGTACCAGACCGCCAGCCACATGACGATGATCGGAAGGAACAGGACGCGGGTAATGTTGAAAATTTCCGCGACCTTCAGGGTTTCGATGCCGTCCGGCTGATAGGCCAGCGCCGCACCGGCGACCTGCGCCGAGTTGAGGATGCCGGTACCGGCCCAGGCGCCAAACTGGATGTGTCCGAGTTCAAGCACGTGCCCGACCACCGGGAACAGGAACATGCAACCGACACCCCAGATCAGGATGGTGCCGATGGTATAGGCGATTTCAACAGCCTTGGCCTGGACCACAGGCGCCGAAGCCACCGTTGCCGAAACGCCGCAAACCCCCATTCCGGCGGAGAGCACTCCACCCATGGAGTTTGGTATGTTCCTTCGCCGGCCCAGCCATAACACCATGCCGACGGAGCCTAGGACGAAGAAGCCGACCATGATCGCCGACAGTTTGCCCAGTGATTGCAGTTCCGCCAGACTGTACAGCGTTCCCAACAGGATAACCCCGGTCTTCAGGCCCAGGCGCGATAGGCGCACGCCGTTTTCAGCCCATTCGGGAATCCGGAATACGTTGACGATGATGATCCCGGCAAGGATGCCGATAACCACATAGTTGAGGCCGAGTACCTGATGTAGGTATTTCGCCCCCATCACAGGACCCATGCTCTTGCTCAGGACGGCAACCCAAGGCGCCAGGTACCAGCGAACGATCATCGCCACCAGAAGAATGAAAATCGCGCCGGCAATGGAGGACAAGTAGTAGTCCATATTGCCTTCCGTGTGGGTGCCCCACATGTGCCAGGCACCGACAACGACGCCGATGGCGCCGAAGGCATAGCCCATGCCAACCATTTCAGCGACATATTTTTTGGCATGAAGGAATTTTATCAAACCGGCCATGGAGCCGGAGTCAGCCATGTAGGCTATCGCTACGAAAATTATGCCCATGATCAGCAGGGCAGGGTGCTTCTTCGTATAAACCATATTGTTTAGTCCCCCTAAATCGACGTGTGGTTTCCCCTAAAAAGCTCAAGTCTCCGTGTCTTTGGTCACCGGTATTCTGTTTTTATTGCTTCATCTTTTCCACTAGGTCTCTTTCGTGCCCCCTTGCAAGCCATACCCGGGGAATTGAGTCACAACATGCCGGTTCCACATACGGCTGAAACCGGTAAAGCCGCTAACCCTCCAGGTGGAGCCGGGGAGAAACAATAGCCCCACCCGGAGTAGTCAACGGAGACTCAACGGTGAAATAAAAAAATATTTTTCCGATCACCCCCTGTTTTCCGTGAACACCGGCACATATGCAGTGGAACATCGTGCGCGAACGCCCCCGGAATAAAATAAAGACGCGCCAGGGGGGCCGTTTATTCCAAAAGAATTCGGGGATATCTTTTGAAATCACCTAAAAACCGCAGTTCACTTGGGTTGCAGGTGGAAAAAAATTTGAAACTTTTAGGAAATTATCTGATTCAGGCCTGGGAAGCAGGCCTGGGAATCAAGCTGGGCAGGGGGCGCTTTTGTCGCGGCTTTTCTGCAACGCCAGACGGGTTTGGCTGTCAAACGGCAGGTGAATGCGGCTGGTCCGGTGGACGCTTCGCGCTAGCGTTCGGAAACGCAGAGAATCCATGCCCGCTGACATGATGACATAACCCAGCGACCCGGCTCGCCAGGCATAGGCTTCACTATTGCCGTGCGTGGACAGGCTCATTTCCTCACCCAGGGGATCAATGGGCGAATTCGGGGCAGGGAACACGGTAAGGCTGATCTTGCAACCCCGCGTGCCCCGGTAGCCAACCAACAGGGCCTTGCTGTTCCCGGAAATCGGTTTCACCGAAGTATGGATCAAGGTCAGCCGGGCCGCCGTCAGGTCCGGGATGTAGGCCTCGGGAAGCGCCTTGATGTAATCGGCGTTGATGAAACCCGGTTGGGTTTTGGTCTGGGCGGGTGCGTCAATGGACCAGCCCTGATGCATCAGCCAGGCATTCTGCATCATGTCGGCCTTCAGATTACGGTCGAGAAAGGAAACCAGAATGGAACCGGTCATAAACATGGCAAAAGCGATGCTGGCGGCAATGACGGAGCGTCCGCTGAGGGAGGCTTTTAACGGGTCTGCCCTGTCGTCGAATATGTCTGGGTCGGGCATCGACTGGGACGGGGCATCCAGGCTTTCGGCCAAGACCGAACGCAAGCGACTGATGGCAGCGACCTGGTGCGCCAGTTCGCCGTCCTCGGCGACGGCGTGAGCGACCTCGGCTATGGAGGCGGTATCCAGTTCGCCGTCCACGTAGGCGTTGAGGATTTCAAAAGTGATCGGTCCGTTATCCATTCGGTCGCTCATTTCAGAGCCAGTCCTGCTTTCTTTTTGACCGGCAACTCGTGGATATTGCTGGACTCAACTGCTTCCAGCAAGGCCCTGCGGGCCCGGCTAATCCGGCTCATCACGGTGCCAGTTGGTATGCCCAAGGTTTCAGCCGCTTCCGCGTAACTCAATCCCGAAATATCTATCAACGTCAGGATCTCACGTTGCGAGAGCGGCAGTTTCGCCATCTCGATCTTAACTGTCAATGCAGTGATAAAACGCTCTTCCCCCTGCCAAAATTCCATCACCGGAGAAAAATTTACATCCTCCATCGCGGCTATCGCCGTTTTGTTGCGGCGCAGTCGGTCGAGGAAGGCGTTTTTAAGGATTCTAAACAGCCACGCCCGGAAGGCCGGCTCATCCGTCGGCGTTTTTTTGGCCGACAAAGCGCGCAAGGCGCATTCTTGCACCAGATCTTCGGACCGGTGCTGGTCCCTGGTCAGGCTGAAGGCGTACCCGTACAGTCTCTGTAAATATGTTTCGATCCTTCGTTCGGTGTCCATTGCCCCCCCTGCAATAGTTTACCGTCTTTGAAATAACAGGTAAGGATTGCGCGTTCCGCTGTACCGCGCAAGGGGGTTTCGGGAAAGCCCGGTGTTGGCGGGCTGCCGGTGGCAGTTTAAAAAGGCTGGAAAGTTTTTTTATTTTGGGGAGGCTTATGACAAAACGCTGGAAAATCCGGCCCGAAGGATCGACTTGGGGCGACTGGGGTGAAGACGACCAACAAGGCCGTATGAACCTGATTACGCCTGAGCGAGTCCTTGCGGCGGTGGCCGAGGTCAAGGACGGGCAAAGTTTCTGTTTGAGCCTGCCGCTCGACCTGCCGGGCGGCAACGCCGTCAATCCGAAACGCCACCCGCCGGAGTTAAAGCCCGTCTTTCTCGAAGACGATGTTTATTTCAATTATGTCTGGGATACGCACAAACCCGGCGATATGGACGTCAGTTGCGACGAGGCGATCACGCTGTACAGTCAGTATTCCACCCAATGGGACAGCCTGTGCCACATCGGCTCGAAATTCGACGCCGACGGCGACGGCGTTGCGGAGCCGATGTATTACAACGGCTATCGTCCGGGCGAGCACGTCGGCGGGACGCCCGGCGACGGAAAACTGGGCGCGCGTGCGCTGGGTATCGAAAACATGGCCGAAACCTGCGTTCAGGGGCGCGGCGTGATGGTCAATCTGCATGCGCATTTCGGCGACGAACGGGTCGCCGTAAACTATGAACAGTTGATGGGGGTGCTGGACAAGGACGGCGTCACCGTCGAGGAAGGCGACATGCTGAGCCTCTATACCGGCTGGGACGAGATGATCCTGTCTATGAAGGGCGATCCGGACGCCGAAAAGCTGCACAATTCCTGCGCCGTGCTGGACGGCTACGACGACAGGATTCTTCAGTGGATTACCGATACCGGCCTCACCGTCATCGTGTCCGACAACATGGCGGTGGAAAACTCGCACGGGGACGGCGATACGCAGGGCGGACGGTCTCACCTTCCGATCCACCGCCATTGCCTGTTTCGGCTCGGTGTGCACCTGGGAGAATTGTGGTATTTGAGCGAATTGGCCTCCGAACTGCGCCGCCAGAACCGCAGCCGCTATCTTCTGACCGCGCCGCCGCTGCGCATGCCGGGCGCCGTCGGCTCGCCGGTCACGCCGGTCGGGACCATCTGAGCCATGCACGAATTCAATCCCGACGACAAAGGACCGCTGGACGGTGTCCGGGTTCTCGATATGACCCGGCTGATCGCCGGCAACATGTTGAGCCTGCAACTGGCCGATTTCGGAGCCGAGGTCATCAAGATCGAACCGCCGGGCAAGGGCGATCCGCTGCGCGCCTGGAAGGACGATGGCATCGATTGCCACTGGAAGGTCTACGCCCGCAACAAGAAAAGCCTGACGTTGAACCTGCGTGAGCCGGAGGCTATCGACATCCTGCTGCGTTTGGTCGAAGGCGCCGACGTCCTGATCGAAAACTTCCGCCCCGGCCGGCTGGAGGAAATGGGCTTGGCCCCGGATACCTTGCACCTGCGAAACCCGAAACTGATTATTGCGCGCATCTCCGGTTGGGGTCAGACCGGCCCTTACCGCAACCGGCCGGGGTTCGGGTCGTTGGTCGAGGCGATGTCCGGTTTCGCCGACCGCAACGGTTTTCCCGACCGCGAACCGGTGCTTCCCCCCTTAGCGCTGGCCGATATGATCGCGGGTCTTTACGGCGCCATGGCGGTGATGATCGCGACACGCGAAGTCGAAGTGAAAGGCGGACGTGGTCAGGTTGTCGACCTGTCGCTGCTGGAACCGATTTTCTCAGTGCTCGGCCCGGAAGCCCTGACCCACAAGGTTACGGGACGGGTCAAACAGCGCATGGGCAGCGGTTCCAACACGTCGTCGCCCAGAAACGCCTATCCGACGCGCGACGGAAAATGGGTGGCGCTCTCGGCATCGATCCAGTCCATGGCGGAACGGGTGTTTAGGGTCATCGGCCGCGAAGACATGATCGACGATGACCGCTTCCGCACCAACCCCGACCGGGTCAAGCACCGCGATCAGGTCGACGCAATCCTCGGCGGCTGGATCAAGGAACGCGATCAAGCCGAGGTTCTGGAAATCTTCGAGCGCGAAGAGGTCACGGCGTCGGGCATCTACGACATCCGGGATATCATCGCCGATTCGCATTTCCAGGGCCGCGAGGTGCTGGTCGATCTGCCGGACGAAGATGTGGGCAGTGCGCCCATGCACAACATCATCCCGCGTCTCTCGGCGACACCGGGTACGTTTCGTTTGCCCGCGCCGGCCTTGGGCGAACACAATGCGGCGTTGTTGGCCGAACTGGACATCGACGCAAACGGCCTCGCGGATTTGACGGAACGCGGGGTGATTTGATCGAGATCGGGATTTAGAAACTGATGATGGGCCTGAAACACCTCAAGATCACAACCCTTGGGTGGTTGTTTGTCTTCTTGCTGATCCTGACCGGCGCGTTTTTTACCACCACAGCCCTGGTCACGGTGGATCGCGTCTCAATGATCAAAACAACCTGGGAGACGTTTGAGGAAGGGCGCTCGGAAAAAGCCCGTGCGTTGAATGCGCTCAACCGTGAAATCGGTTACGGCGGCATGATCCATCATTTCAAAAACTATATCCTGCGGGGAAGGGCGGAAACGCAGAAAGCCGTCCGGCAAAGCTTCGGGGGCGCCAATGCGGTGCTTTTGCGGTACCAGACGCTTGATCTGAGCGAGGGAGAGAAAAAAGCCCTGATAAAGATCAGGAAGATGGTCGGCGACTATGAGCGTTTTTTGGTCATTGCCGAACGCCTGAAACTTGCCGGTTTCCCGGTCAAGGAAATTGACCGCCTTGTTAAAGTGGATGACAGCGAGGCCATTTCGGGGCTGGACCTTCTGGACAAGGAGGCCACCAGCCTTTTCACGAATCAGCCCGATGCCAAAAATTCCAACAAATCCAGGATCATTGCCTCTCTGCACAGGGCGTTGGGATATGGCGGGTTCATCCATTATTTTAAGAACTACATCCTTCGCGATGATCATTCCCTGGACCCGAAATTGGATGCAAGTTTCGTTGCCGCCAAGGCCCTGATCAGCCAATACCGCAGCCTTACGATGACGGAGGCAGAGGGTAAGGCGATCATAACCATCAGCAACATTATCCGGGCCTACGGGGAGGCGCTGAAACAAGCCAATCGCCTGACGGAGGAAAACGTCTCGCCTGAAGAAATCGACAAAACCGTCTGGGTCAACGACAAACCGGCCTTTGCGGCGTTCAACATCCTGAGCCGGGAAATCGAAGCGCAAAGCGTCCGCAATGCCAGGAATGTCGATGAGGCGCTCAGGCTGGTTTACAGGATCGAGATCATCGCGGCTTGGGTCTCTTTTGGGTTGATCGGCGTTCTGATCGTGGTTTCGTTCTGGGTTTTCCGCGCCCGGATCGCCACACCCATTACCAAGATGACAAGGGACATGAGCCGGCTGGCAAGTGGCGATTTGGATATCCAGGTTCAGGACATTGATCGGGAAAACGAGATCGGCGAAATGGCGCGCGCCATCGAGGTATTCCGGATCAACGCCCTGGAACGCAACCTTGCCCGAAGCGCGGCGCAGCGGTTGGGCCGGATTATCGAATCATCATTGAACGAAATCTATATCTTCGACGCCGAAACCCTGAAATTCACAGAGGTCAATCATGGGGCCAGGGAAAACCTCGGCTATTCGATCGATGAATTGTACGAAATGACCGCGGTGGATTTAAAACCTGAAATTCCTCTCGCGAAATTTATGGAAATAATCGAGCCGCTTCGTACCGGTGAAGAAAAAGTCATTCAGTTTGAAACCATCCACAGGCGCAAGGACGGCAGCGATTACCCCGTTGATGTTCATTTGGAGTTAGCCCACCGGGAAAGGCCGCCGGTTTTTGTCGCCATCATCCTGGACATCACCGACCGCAAGGCCGCCGATCGGATGAAGAACCAGTTCCTGTCCACCGTCAGCCATGAACTGCGTACGCCCCTGACCTCCATTCAAGGCGCGTTGGGGCTGATCCGGGGGGGCGCGGCGGGCGAGGTTACGAAGGAAGCCATGTCGATGCTGGACATCGCCCACGACAACAGCAACCGGCTCATTAGTCTGATCAACGACATCCTCGACATCGAAAAGATGGAATCCGGAAAGATCGAATACGACATGACCCCCCTCTTGCTGGAGCCGTTGTTGGAAATGGCCATTCAAGCCAACAGGGAATATGCCGGCCAGCACGATGTCTATCTTGTATTCAAGGATACGGTCCCCGGGGGTATGGTCAGAGGAGACCATGACCGTCTGATGCAGGTTCTGGCAAATCTTCTGTCGAATGCCGCCAAGTTTTCTCCCGAAGGCAGCGATGTCACGGTGTCCATGATGCGTGTCGATGGAGCCTTCCGCGTAAGCGTAACGGATAACGGCCCCGGCGTTCCCGAGGAATTTCACGATAAAATTTTTGAAAAATTTCAACAGGCCGATGCTTCCGATACCCGCAAAATGGGCGGGACAGGCCTGGGGTTGAGCATCACCAGGGCCATTATCGAAGACCATGGCGGGCACCTGGACTTTACAGCCCCGCCCGAAGGCGGGGCGACGTTCTATTTTGATCTTCCGGAATTTAAGCCGGAGAATGGGGAGGCCCCAGGGAATGGGATCAGGGATGATGAGTAACGAAAACCCTGTTTGGCGCTCGCTCCTTTATGTTCCTGCCAACAACCCGCGCTTTGTAGACAAGGCGCATACCCGCGGCGCCGACGCCATTATCCTCGATCTGGAGGATAGTGTTCCGGCGGCGGAGCGGGATAAGGCCCGCGCCATGCTGGCGGACTCGGCGGCCAAGGTAAGCCGGAACGGCGCCGACGTCGTGGTCCGTATTAATCGCCCGGAAGAAGACTCCCGCCTGGACCTCGAAGCGGCGGTGATTCCCGAAGTCACCGCGCTGATGCTGCCCAAGGTGGATGATGCCGCTCACGTTCAGGGCCTGGCCAATCAGGTGGCGGCGTTGGAAAAGGAACGCGGCATGAAACCGGAATCCATTCGTTTCGTGGTCATGGTCGAAAGCCCCGCCGCCCTGTTCAGGGCGGAAGAAATCGCCGCCGCCCACCCCCGCAACTTGGCCGCCCTTCTGGGCGGTGAGGACTTCGCCGCGACCGCCGGCCTGGTGCCGGACCCGGAAACCCTGTTCCTGCCGAAGGTGACGGTTCTGTTTGCTGCGCGTGCCGCCGGCATTACACCCTTGGGCATGATAGGCACGGTTGCCGATTACAAGGACCTGGAGGCCGTGCGGGAAAACATTCGCCGGTCGCGCAAGTTCGGGTTCGAAGGGGCTTCGTGCATCCATCCATCCGTGGTGCCGCTGTTGAACGAGGAGATGTCGCCCTCTCCGGAAGAAGTGGACAACGCCCGGCGTGTTGTCGAGGCCTACGCCGAAGCGGAAAATAAAGGTCTGGGCGCGATTACGGTGGATGGCATGATGGTGGACGTTCCGGTGGTTGACCGGGCCGGGGCACTGCTGGCCCGCCATCGGGCGATCAAAGCCAGAGAGGGGACCTAGTCTTCGTCGTCACCCTTTCCATCGCCGCCCTGGGCCCCTTCCCCTTCGGCCTGTTGGCGTTCCAGACGCCGGCCCTGGCGTTTCAGATCTTCGATTTTCGTGGCGAAGGCGACAAACGAAAGTTGCGCGCCGATCATCGCCAGTAACGGCGAAGCCAGGACGACGAATCCCCAATAAATCATCTGCGCGGTCTCGATGCCGGGAACCAAGGCGGTGTGGTAGTAGATGATGTAGATCATCAGGAACAGTTCCGCGACCAGCGCTAACCGGAAAGACGTGCGCTGGGTTAGGCTGCGTTCGATAATCGGCCCGCCGAAGGCAAGAATGATTTTTGAGAACAGGCCACCGGCAAAATTGACCATCATGACCAGGGTGCAGACGATAATGATGGTTAGGGCATCCGTCTCGGGAAACCCAAACGACTTCATGAAATCTTCGATGCCTTGCATGGGCCTATCTTCTCACCAATTCGTTCCGACTAATTTCCGTTGGCGCGCCCGGAACGCTGGTTCCGAACATGCTTACCCTACACCAATAGCCCCTATCGGCGGGTGGCCGCAAGAACGATAGCCAACAGGGCGCCCGTTGCCGACATCACGGCCATGGCATGATACGCGCCCGGCCCATAGAGATCGAAGAGTTTGCCCGAGGCAAACATTGCCACGCCTAAGGCCAGGCCCATGACGACGGCGGAATACAGGCTCTGCGCTGATGCCGACAGGGCTTGGGGAATGCGCCGGGAGATGAAATATATCGCGCCAAGGTGGGTGGCGGCGAAGGTTAGGGCGTGCAGCGCCTGCAGGATGACCAGGGCCGCAAGGTTTTCGGTCACGCCGGTTGCAGCCCATCGAATGGACCCGGCCAGTCCGCCCAGAAGAATCATTTTCGACGGCCCCAGTCGGGCGACCAGCCGGGCGCCGTAGAGGAACAGGATGATTTCGGCGATAACCCCTTCCGCCCACAACAGGCCGATAACGGTTTCCGAAAACCCTTGCGCCTTCCAGTTCAGCGTCCCGAAACCGTAATAGACGCTGTGGCTGGCCTGGATCAGCGCTGTGGCGCAGATAAATAGGATAAATCGGCGGTCCTTGAGCACCGCCAGGGCGGCGAACCCGGTGTCGTCGCGCGACGGCGCGCGCGTTGGCGGCAGAAACAGGGACACGGCGACGACAAGGACCAAGCTGCCGAGCAGGATTTGGTATATGAGTTCAGCGTTTTGTCCGGTCAGGATATAGCCGGTGCCGACGGCGCCTGCGATGAAGGTCAGCGATCCCCAAAGCCGTACCCGGCCGTAGTCCAGTTCTCCGCCGTGGCCGGTATGATCTTCCTCCACACTGTCCCCGCTGCTGAGCATGGCGAGGCTTTCGCCTAGCGGCATCAGCGGCGACCAGACCGTGAAAAACAGGACGCTGACCAGCAGGATCGGCCAGAAACCGTCGGTCAGGCCGAACAGGGCAAAGGTTGCGAACGCCAAGACCGCAAGCCCCACCATGATCGGTTTGCGCCGCCCGCTGTGGTCGGCTATGTGGGCGATCAGCGGGTTGAAGATGATCTTGATGCCGACCCCCGACGCGATGACGGCGCCGATTTCCGGCGCGTTCAATCCTTTGGCGGCCAGCCACACCGGCCAGAAGGGAACATGGATGCCGATCATGAAGAAAATGGCGGCATAAAAAAACGCCATCCGGATAGCTGTCCCAGTGTTAGGCTGGGGGGCTGTTCGGGACTTGTCGTTTGGAGAATGCTCGGGCATGTTCCATACGATAAAGCTATCGGCGGCGGCCCGGAAGCCACAAACGCCAGCTTGCCGTTGAATGCGGTCCTTGAGGGAAAAAGAAGACTATGAAAATTGTGATTTTCTGCATCTGCGGCGCCGGGGGATATTTCGGCGCTTGTGACGGGGGCCCAGGCGAATGTGGGCCCTTGACTCGTGGGGGCCGTGCGCTGGAGAGCAGGCGGGGAGGTGGGCTGAGCGTCATAAAGCGCTAGTTAGGAGTCCCAGTGGGTGGC
>JACKQG010000807.1_pt1 | contig 44417 bp, 39 predicted proteins | sample 8237621 | NCBI WGS metagenome assembly JACKQG01 (sample SAMN15677084, study PRJNA649215) | marine metagenome | biome: marine; feature: Black Sea; material: saline water; isolation source: suspended particulate matter (SPM) from the Black Sea western gyre | collected 2013-06-09/2013-06-10 | depth... | reverse complement strand
AAAGATAATTTTTTGAACATGGGGGCAGCCACAGCTGCAATTTTTTCTCCCGTTGACGTACCTCCCGTAAATGAAATGATGGGTACATCTGGGTGACGACTTAAGGGATCTCCTACTTTATGTCCATAGCCATGCACAATATTTAGGACTCCTTCAGGAAAGTTGGCTTTTTGGCAGATTTCACTGAGGAGATAAGCCGTCATAGGCGTGACTTCAGACGGTTTTGCCACTACAGTATTTCCTGCAGCCAAAGCAGGTGCAATTTTCCAAGTGAGGAGATAGAGAGGCAAATTCCATGGAGATATACAGCCCACAACTCCCACAGGTTGGCGCAACGTATAATTGAGTGCTTTGCCATCCATCTCATGTACTTCCGAATAAAAATGAAGAGAGGCCGATGCAAAAAATCTAAAATTCTCAGAGGCACGAGGAATATCGACTGACCGAGCCAGCCACTCCGGTTTTCCATTATCTTTGGATTCTGCTGAAACCAATTCATCAAAATGGTTTTCAATCTCGTCAGCCAAACGCATGATATGATCATGGCGATCTTTTTTAGAAAGTTTACCCCACGTTTTAAATGCCTCTTTTGCAGCAGATACGGCGTTGTCAATATCTATGGAATTACTGTTTGGAATTTGAGAATAAATTTGTCCATCAACTGGAGAAGGATTATCAAAATATTCGCCAGAATTTGGAGATTCTAATTTACCGTTGATATAATTTTTAATTTGAATCATTTAGAATATAGAGATTTTATTAAAACCATTGAAATGGTTGTTGGGTAGATTCTTTAAAGCCCACGACTTAAGTCGTGGGTTATTGAATATTGCTATAAACACGATAGCCTTCCGCCATCAACGGCTAAGCTTACGCCATTAATATAGCTTGCTGATGGTGATGCCAAAAAGGCGATGGCTTTTGCCGTTTCTTCAGGTTTACCAAATCGGCCAACGGGGACCGTTTTTTTCATTGCTTCTGCCACAGCATCAACGGAAATATTTCCGGTATTCGATTTTGCATCAATGAGAGAGCCAAGTCGCTCCGTATCCGTAAATCCGGGTAGAATATTATTTACTGTAATACCATCCTTTGCAATCTCAAAAGATAATGTTTTTGCCCAAGATGCCACCGCTCCACGAATGGTATTGGAAACACCTAATCCAGGAATAGGTTGTTTCACAGAAGTAGATATAATATTTATCACTCTTCCAAAATTGAATTTATTCATGCCGGAATAAAGCGCTTGAAATAAAATATGATTACAGATTAAATGGCGATTGAATCCGTTCATAAATTCTTCAGGGTTCGCATTGGCAATGGGGCCACTCTTTGGACCGCCAGAGTTATTAATGAGAATATGATATTGGTTTCCAGTAGTGATATGATTTTCAATTGTGGATTTGATGTCATCACTATTATCAAAATCTCCCACCAAATATTGATGTGTTTGTTCGCCATCATTTTTCAGTAATTTGAGAGTATCTTTTAATTTATCTTCATTGCGAGCAAAGAGAGTAATATTGGCACCTAAATTTGAAAATTCTATTGCCGTGGCTTTTCCGATTCCCGATGTACCGCCACAAATCAAAGCATTTAGTCCATTGAGTGAAGTGGTCAAATTATTTTCCATAAGTGAAGTAGAATCCCAATTCTTTTTTAAGTTCTTTTGGAAGTACCGGCAGTGATGATCGCGGAATAATATATGTAGATAAATTGGCGAAATCTCTAAACACAGAATGCTTTTCAGCCGTTTTCTTCAAATATGCATGTCCTGTTGAACCACCGGTACCAATTTTTACACCAATCATTCTAAAGACTAAAAGTCGATGACGATTCCGCCATGATGTGAAAAGTTGATCTACATTTATGAGCTGTGTTAATAATCGATGAGGAAGTTGCAAAATAGGTTCATCTCTATAAAGTTGGATAAAAAGTGCCCCCAATGTTGCCTTTTGTGAAAGCCTGCGATGCCCCTCTTTTTGAAGTTGGGCATATTTATCTTCATCAAATAATGCATCGTAAGTTTTTTGAATAGCTTCATATTGTTTTAAGCTGCTGGCTTGGGTCACCTCATCAAATTGAGTATTCTCTTTAATTCGTTCAATATCATTTTGAATCATTTCTTCTACAGCCGATTGATATGAAGCCCAAAAGTTAAATTCATCCATTTGTAAAAAGGGGGTTCGTTCTAACCATTTTTCAAGCATACTGAATAATGAAAATGCCCCTTCTGAATCCAACACTTTTTTAGAATCATTATCATCTAAAAATTTATTATATCGCTGCTTTCCATATTGGATTCTATCCTCAGCTTGCATGCCTAATTTATTTTCAATAAGTCTAAACTGTGCGGACTGAAATCCTGATGATGGTGTGAGTAAATCACGGAATTCCAGAAAATCCATAGGCGTCATAGTTTCTAATATTCCAATTTGATTTACCAATAATTTTTGAATTTCGATAATTCTGTCAAAGCGAGTCACAACTGTACCCAAGTTTTCCTCTTGTACATAATTGCCTTTAAACATATCCAATACCGAATCTAATTCATGGAGAATTTGTTTAAACCAAAGCTCATACGCTTGATGAATGATGATGAAAAGCATTTCATCGTGAACTGAATTACCAGATTCCGTTGATTTGAGTTTTTGTGAATCTAATAATTGGTCAAGTTTTAAATAGTCGCCGTAGCTTAATTTTTTATTTGTCATAGCCTATATATTGTATTGGGTTTAGTCTTAAAATTTAGGAAGTTTACCTGCAGCTTGTGAAGTTAAATTTATACGTCACTTTTGAGAATTCTTCTTGTAGCGGTAAATCCATCACAAAATCGGTCTAATGCTTCTTGACGCATACGATTAGCATGGAGGTTAAAGTAATCCTCCAAATGTGCCATAGATTCAACTTTGTATTGGACCACCCAATTTTTGGCGGCGTGGTCACTTTCCACATCCATAAAAAGTGAAGCATCAATAAAACCATCGAATTTTAACATCTCATCCATATGGGTTTTGAGCCATGGAATAAATGCTGACTCAAGGGCAGATTCGATGGATAGGTTTACTTCGTAAATAATCATATTCATTTTATTTAAATTTTGGGTTAAAATTAGATTCAAAGTTGGCGTAACTGTCTGTAAATTTCCCACTCTTTTTTCCCTATAAAATCAGGAGCTTTAGTGTTACAAGAACCAACCATAAATATAGAAGTGGCTAAGGAGCATGGCCTTAGTGAAAGTGAATTTGTAAAAATCCAAGAGATATTGGGTCGATTGCCTAATTATGTAGAATTGGGTATTTTTTCAGTCATGTGGAGTGAACACTGCTCGTATAAAAGTTCAATTAAATTATTAAAAACATTGCCTCGCGAAGGGGGAAAACTACTGGTGAGTGCTGGAGAAGAGAATGCTGGCCTTGTAGATTTAGGTGATGGTATTGCTACTGCATTCAAAATTGAATCGCATAATCATCCTTCTGCCGTAGAGCCTTATGAAGGTGCTGCCACTGGTGTTGGTGGAATCATGAGAGATATTTTTACAATGGGAGCACGTCCTATTGCCTCATTGAATTCTTTAAGATTTGGAAGTTTAGAGCGTGCTCGAAATCGCTTTTTGTTAGAGCATGCAGTTGAGGGGATTGCAGATTATGGAAACTGTTTAGGCATCCCCACAGTTGGTGGTGAGGTTGTTGTTGAAGACTGTTACTCCGGAAATCCATTAGTGAATGCCATGTCTGTGGGTATTGTTGATACTGAGCATGTTGCCAGTGCCACAGCAGAAGGTGTGGGAAACCCTGTATTTATTGTAGGTGCTTCAACTGGCCGTGATGGAATTCATGGTGCCACATTTGCATCCATCGAGCTAACAGAGGAAACGGAGTCTAAGCGATCTAATGTACAGGTGGGTGATCCATTTACTGAAAAATTATTGTTAGAAGCATCTCTCGAAGTTTGCAAAAAACCATGGTTGGTTGGAATTCAAGATATGGGTGCGGCTGGAATCACATGTTCAAGTTCAGAAATGTCAGCAAAGGGCGAATGCGGGATCAAGATAAACTTGGATAAAGTTCCTCTTCGTGAAGCGGGCATGAATGCCTATGAAATCATGCTTTCTGAATCACAAGAGCGCATGCTGATTGTGATTGAAAAAGGCTTCGGTGAAGAGTTGAATGCGATCTTTGAAAAGTGGGATTTAAATTGCACTGAAGTAGGTGTGGTCACTGACACTGGGAATCTTGAGATTTGGCATGAAGAAAATATGGTAGCAGAGATTCCATCTGAGGAACTTGTGCTTGGTGGTGGTGCGCCACAATATGACTTGCCTACACAAGAGCCTGAATATTTTACCTCTCTCAATCAATTTAAAATTGAAGATATTGAGGAGCCCTCTGATTATAATCAAACATTATTAAATCTATTAGCAGCACCAAATATAACCAGTAAACGATATGTGTATAGTCAATATGATTCTACGGTTCGCTCGAATACGATGGAAGGGCCTGGAGGTGATGCGGCAGTGATTCGCCTGAAAGATAGTGAAAAAGGATTGGCCATGAGTACTGATTGCAATGGTCGATATGTATATTTGAATCCACGTATGGGTGCAAAAATTGCAGTGGCTGAAGCGGCCCGAAATGTAGTTTGTGGTGGAGGTGAACCATTAGCCATTACTAATTGTTTGAACTTTGGAAATCCAAATGACCCTGAAGTGTATTGGCAATTTAAAGAGGCGGTTACGGGAATGGGTGAGATGTGCCGTCAATTAAATACGCCAGTAACTGGTGGTAATGTTAGTTTCTATAATGAAACAGTGGATAGCGCTGTTTATCCAACTCCTGTGATTGGCATGGTGGGAGTGCTTGATAATATCAACCAAAAAACATCTTCAGAATTTAAAGATGCAGGAGATTTCATTGTAACCCTGGGTGCATTGAATGGATGTGTGGGTGGGTCAGAATATTTAAAAACAGTGCATGGTAAAGTTGAAGGTCCCATACCTCCATTAAATGAAGAATTAGAAATGGGTGTTCAAGAACTTTGCTTAGAGGCAATCAAAAAAGGCATTATTAAATCGGCACATGATTTATCTGATGGCGGATTAGCAGTGAATATTGCAGAATCCATTATAAGTGCAAAATCAGGAATAGGCGCAAAATTAGATATTGATCGAAAATTACGAAATGATGAATTGCTGTTTGGTGAATGTCAAAGTGTAATTGTGGTGAGTTTAGATGAAGATCAGCTTTATGAATTGATTTTATTGGCACAAGGCATGGATGTTCACACTCAAACCATTGGGCGAGTCACAGATACGGGTCGAATGCTAATTAATGATTTAGTTGATGTTTCACGAGACGAAATGGAACCCGTTTATTTTAACACTTTAGGAAATATTCTCTCTAACTAATGAGTCGCGGTAGAATATTCTTTAATAGTTCCCCAAACCCTACCATTGGTGTGGAGGTTGAACTTCAGATTCTTGATAATGAAACATTTGAGTTGGCCTCTGGTGCAGGTGATATTCTTTCTGAATTCCAGGATAGCCTTCATGTTAAAGAAGAGTTATTAGATTCAATTATTGAAATTAATACAGGTGTTTGTAAAAATGTCAATGAGGTTATTTCTGATTTAACAGAATATATTCAAAAAGCCAGCATTGTGGCTGAGAATAAAGGTTATTCGCTAGCATCAATTGCCACACATCCATTTTCAAAATGGAAAGAACAATCCGTTACCCAAAGTGATCGATATTTACATTTTTTGGACCGTATGCAATGGCCACTCCGTCGATTATTAATTACGGGGGTACATGTTCATGTGGGTGTTGAATCGGGAGAGAAGGCAATCGCTATTAGTAATGGCCTGACAAGATATATCCCCATGATGATTGGCCTATCTGCAAATTCACCATTTTTTGGTGGAGAGCAAACTGGATTAGCTTCTACCCGAACCAAAATTTTTGAAGGCTTGCCAACTGCAGGCTTACCGCCACTATTAAAAAATTATAGTGAATTTCAAAAATTCATGCGTACCCTTCAGAAGGCAAAGTCTATTGATTCTATTCGAGAAGTATGGTGGGATGTGCGTCCTCACCCTGGGTTTGGAACCGTAGAGATTCGCGTATTTGATTCTGTGCCATCAATCCCTGAAATGGTAAATTTAGCAGCACTTACCCAATGCTTAGTCGTTGCACTCTCCGAGCACTATGATGATGGCTCTCAGTTGCCACTATTAGATTCATGGGTACTTCGCGAAAATAAATGGCGTGCCACTCGATATGGACTTGATGCAGATTTGATTATTGACGAAATGGGACATCAGCAATCATTGAAATCGTTTATTTTAGAAACATTAGACAAATTGATGCCCATCGCAAAAAAATTAGAATGTGAGTCTCAGTTGGATGCATTGGCTGAAATCGCAGAAAATAATGGGGCTCCCTATCAACGACAAATTAGAGTTTACGAGAAAAATAATGATTTCACTGATATTATGAAAAATGCAATCGCTGAGTTAAAATCAGGAATTAAAGTGTATGCTTAATCGTTGGCTTTCTGACAATGAGAAGAAAATTACTGCCCTTCGTCATTGGTTGCATGCGCATCCTGAAGTAGGTTTTAATGAAATTGAGACGGCAGCACATCTTAAAGATTTGCTAATTTCAGTAGGGTATAAAATTACACAAACACCAGAAATGAAAACAGGTTTCACCTGTGAATATGGTTCTGGTGATGGGCCTGTTTTAGGTATCCGTTGTGATATGGATGCATTGCTTATTCAAGAAATTTCTCAGGCAGATTATACATCAAAAAATGATGGCGTTATGCACGCATGTGGACATGATGCCCACATGACTATTGTTACTAGTTTAGCCTTATATATAATGGAATCTAAGCCTGAAATTTCAGGTAGAATTAGATTTATTTTCCAACCTGCCGAAGAGCAAGCTCCGGGAGGCGCAATTGCCATGATAGAGTGTGGTGCCATTGAGGGTGTTGATCATATAATAGGTGGACATGTGCTACCCAAGTTAACATCCGATAAAATTGGCCTTAAACATGGCCCCATGGCTGCCACCGTTGAGATGATTGAAATAGAATTGGCTGGCCCTGGTGGACATACGTCGCGACCTGCAGAATCGGTAGATTTGATTTGGGCAATGTCTCATTTAATTCTTTCCCTCGAAGAGTCTATTCGACATCATTTAGATCAGCAGGACCCTGTGGTATTGGCATTTGGTAAAGTAAAGGGTGGGCATACGTTTAATGTACTTCCAGATAAAATTATTTTAAATGGCACCCTTAGATATTTAAATACTGAACTAAAAGATCGCTTACATGATATCTTTGACGAGACGGTAAAAGGTGTTGAACGTATGACGGATGCAAAAATTTCATGGTCTATACCGTATACGTCTCCTGGCGTATTTAATGATAAATCGGTTACTGATATTTTAATTCAGGCTGCAGAGCAATCCATTGGAATTGAGAATATTGAATTTATGAAAGCGTCCAGTATGGGTGGAGAAGATTTCGCCTACTATCTGGAGCATATTCCCGGTTCTTATTATCGAATTGGTTGTTATGATGGAAACTCAACCGATGTTCATACGCCAACATTTGATGTAGATGATGCATGTGTTCCCACCGCCATTAAAGTATTGGAAAAAGCGGTAGAAATATATTTTACGAAAGAGTCTGAGTGAAAAATCAACAAATACGTAATTTTTGCATAATTGCACATATTGATCATGGTAAGTCAACCTTAGCTGATCGTTTATTAGAAGCAACGGGTACGCTCACCAAACAACAAATGCAGAGTCAGGTTCTTGACGATATGGACCTTGAACGTGAGCGTGGCATTACTATTAAATCTCATCCCATTCAAATGGAATACACTCACACCGATGATGTGAAATTTATTTTCAATTTAATTGATACGCCAGGGCATGTGGATTTCACTTATGAAGTATCTCGGAGTTTAGCGGCCTGTGAGGGTGCGTTGCTTTTGGTGGATGCTGCACAGGGTGTAGAAGCTCAAACCGTTTCGAATGCATATTTAGCCATTGATGCGGACTTAGAAATTATTCCCGTTATTAATAAGATTGATATGCCAAATGCTGACCCCGATTCTGCAACTGAACAGCTCATCGAGTTATTGGGTTGTGATGAGGAGCAGATTGTAAAAATCAGTGCGAAACAAGGCATTAATATTCAAGGGATTTTTGATGCGATTGTAGATTTTGTACCCCCTCCAAGAGAGTCTATTACTGAGAAAACGCGTGCGTTAATTTTTGATTCCACATTCGATCAATTTAGAGGTGTGGTTCCTTATGTGCGTGTTTTTGATGGACACTTAGAAAAGGGAATGACAGCTGAGTATTTTGCCAAGCCCGGTAAGCACGAAATTGTAGAAGTAGGCATCCTTAAATTAAAGAAGCAGCCCGTGGCTAAATTAGAAGCGGGGCAAGTTGGATATGTAGTTACCAACCTTAAGGAAGTATCAGAGATAAATGTGGGTGATACCATGACGGTGAAAGAGAATAAGGCTGATGAAGCCTTACCCGGATATCAACCCATTAAACCTATGGTTTTCAGTGGATTATATCCCATTGATTCACGTGATTATGAAGATTTACGATCCAGTCTTGAAAAATTAAAATTAAATGATGCAGCATTATCTTTTGAGCCGAATACATCAACGGCACTAGGGTTTGGATTTAGATGTGGTTTCTTAGGTCCACTTCATATGGAAATTGTTCAAGAACGATTAGAACGTGAATTTAATATGAATATGATTACCACGTCACCAAATGTTAGTTATAAAGTGGATATGAGAAATGGTGATGAAATTGCAGTAGAAAATCCATCAGATATGCCAGTGGCTGGTGATATGGAAACTATCTGGGAACCTTACATACGTGCAGAGATAATCACGCCGGCAGAATATATTGGTACTATTATGAAGCTTTGTATTGCACGGCGAGGCACTTATGAATCCACCACTTACTTAACGCAAAGTAAAGTTCAACTCCATTTTTTGATGCCATTAGGCGAGGTTATTTACGAGTTTTTTGAAAAGTTGAAATCAAGTACGCGTGGATATGCTTCATTTGATTATGAAATCGTTGAGAATCGCCCTGGAGATTTACAAAAATTAGATATTCGTATTGCCGGCGAAATTGTGGATGCACTCAGTATTATCGTCCACAAAGATAATGCATACAAGCAAGGTTCAAGATTATGTAAACGGTTGAAAAAAGAAATTCATCGTCAACAGTTTGAGATTGCTATTCAGTCAGCCGTCGGTGCAAAAATTATTTCGCGCGAGACGGTTAAAGCATTGCGTAAAAATGTAACTGCAAAGTGCTATGGTGGTGATATTTCTCGTAAACGAAAACTACTTGAAAAGCAAAAAGCCGGTAAAAAGCGAATGAAACAAATTGGCTCTGTGGAACTTCCTCAAGAGGCCTTTTTGGCAGTTTTAAAAATTGATGATGAGTAATTCAGAAATCCCTCAATCTTATTTCGATGCATCTCGAAATTTATTGTATAGTTTGGTCGTCATTTTCCCAATGCTCTTCTTATATGAGTTTTTGGGATTTATAAATAATTTTGAGACTAATTATCAAATTAGAAATGGTGCGGATGCCATGATTCGCCAAGCATTCTCAGTTTTTGGCCCCAATTCGCAATTGATCTATGGACTTGCATTATTTTTATTATTTTGTTCAGTTGGATTTGGCCACCGACAAATTTTGCTAAAAGGTGAAATCAATATTAGATTTTTAGTTTTAATGGTTTGTGAAAGCTTTATTTGGTGTGGGGGACTACTCATTACTATGAAGGGGATAAATACATTATTTTTAGCAAATCCAATGACCTCCAATTTATTAGAACAATTTTACTTATCTGTTGGCGCAGGAATTTGGGAAGAGTTGATTTTTAGATTAGGGCTGATTTCTGTATTTACATATATTATTCGTTCAGTCTTTAGATATGGAAGATCCTTTTCATTAATTTTATCATTATTGTTTTCCGGTTCCATATTTTCATTATTCCATTATGTAGGCATCTATGGTGATATTTTTACGTGGCAAACATTTATTTTGCGTACTGTTGCTGGTGTGTTTTTAGGTGCGGTTTTTTTGTTTCGCGGATTGGGTATTTCCGTTTATACTCACATCTTCTATGATATGGTTTTAGTCAGTATCCCCGTATTGGGATTAACTTCATAAATAAAGGTATATATGTATCCTGAGATTTTAAGAATTGGTGATTTTGTTATTTCCTCTTATGGATTAATGATGGTGATTGCATTTTTGACAGGCAATTACTTGCTTCGAAAGGATATGATTTCTCTGGGGAAAGATCCAGAAATGGCAGATGACCTTACTTTTCAAGCTGCATTGGGAGGTATACTGGGTGCGAAGATTTATTATTTGATTGAAAATATTCCAGGTGGGCGAGCATGGGAAAACCTTTCTGGATTAGGAGATGTGATTTCTGGGATTTTCACATTGAATGGTTCATTAATTGCAGGTGGAATCCAAAATTTTGGCTCTGGAATGGTTTTTTTAGGTGGATTCATTGGTGGAATGATTGCGGTAACACGTTATGCTAAAAAGCATGACATCACCTTTTTTACAGTGGCAGATTGGACGGCGCCTTATGTTGTGCTTGGGCATGGTATTGGACGTATTGGCTGTTTTTTGGTGGGAGATGATTATGGTCGGCCTACCGATTTACCATGGGCAGTGGCATTTCCCAAAGGGCTACCCGTTTCTAATGTAGGCAATTTGAGGTATATGGGTGTTGATTTAGACCCATCACTACCTTATAGCCAAGTGTTGGCATGTCACCCCACACAAATATATGAAATGGCTGCATATTTTGCCATTTTTGCCTATTTGAGATTTGTAGTAAAAAAGAACCAACAATATAGTGGGCAAATTATTTTTGAGTATTTATTTTTAGCTGGATTCGCTCGCTTTGTGGTAGAATTTATTCGCTTAAATCCCACCTATTTATTTGGACTTTCTGGAGCACAATTTATATCCATTATCATGATGGTAGTCGGAATGTTTTTTATGTGGAAAAACCGCAAAGATACTGGACTTGCACATTAATTGAATTCCAAGAAAATAGTTAAATTTTTAAAGCAACAATATCCCCGTAGTTATCGGAAGCGTGAGTTATTTGCTGCGTTCAATCTCCCCAAAAAAGATTATATAAAATTTAGAAAAACCTTAAAAGGCCTCATTGCACGCGGTGAAATAATTAAAGGCGGTGGCGGTCGCTTAACCGTTCCTGATGAGGATTCAATGTTCACTGGAACTTTAGAGATTTCTAAAATCAAAAAGGGTTATATTGTTCACGAAAAAATAGGCAATGTGGATGTAGGTGGGGGTTATTTGTTGGGTGCGTTGGCTGGAGATACAGTTCGCGTACAAGTATTATCAAATTACAAAAACCGTCTACAAGGTCGAATCTTAGAAATATTATCATCAAATACTAAATTGATTCAGGGTACGCTTGTATTTCGTCGAGGCCGTCATTATTTAGAAATGCAAAAAAATATTGCCTCCCGTCCAATTGTAGTAAATATGCCACATCGTAAAAAAATACCTAATGATGCTATTGTTCAGGCTGAAATTATTGATAGAGGCCGACCCAGTCATCCAATATTTTCAAAATTTATCAAATTAATCGGTAGCTCAGCTGATCCATCTACTGATTATGATACGGTTGTAAATAAATTTTCATTAAGAAGTGAATTTCCTGAGCAATGCCTTTTTGAAGCAAAAGAATTAGAGAAGAATACGGATTTTAATGATTTTAGTAATCGTGAAGATTATACTCAATTTGATACCGTAACAATTGATCCCGACTCTGCACGAGATTATGATGACGCATTATCATTAACGCAAAATGAGGATGGCAGTTATACGGTTTATGTTCATATTGCTGATGTGTCTCATTTTGTAAAAAAAGGTTCAGCTATAGATACTGAAGCAAGACTTCGTGGAACCAGTGTTTATTTTACCGATCAGAACATTCCTATGATTCCGCCCACGCTTACTTCAAATTTATGTTCGCTACTTCCAGAGAAAAATAGATTCACCCTCACCGCAGTTATTGAACTTGATAAAAAGTTAAATGTAATTGGGGTGGATGTGAAAAAGGGAGTGATAAATAGTAATATTCGGTTAACATACACTCAAGCGCAAAAGGTAATTGATAGCGGTGAAGGTGATGGCTACCCTTTATTGGATGTACTAAAGTCAATATCCACAAAGCTGCGGAAAAATCGATTCAAATCAGGAAGTTTAAATATTGAAATTCCTGAGGCAGAATTTATTATGGGTGATGGAGGAGTACCGTCAAAGATTTCAATTAAAAAGCATTTAGAGACACATGAATTAGTTGAGGAGTTTATGTTGTTGGCAAATAGAGTAATTGCACAGAAATTTGCTGAAACAAATGAACCGCTTGTGTACAGAAATCATGGTAAGCCAGAAGCTGAGCGATTAATTGCACTAAATGGATTACTGTCGCAACTTGGGGACTATAAGCCTTTGAGTATTTCTCAGCAAATTAATGCATCTGAATTTCAACAAGTGTTGGATAGTGTTACAAATTCAGAAGCGCGACATATGATTGAAATTCAATTATTACGTACCTTGCCAAAAGCAGATTATGGATTGAATAACAAAGGGCATTTTGGGCTTGGATTTGAATACTATTGTCATTTTACATCTCCCATCAGGCGATATCCTGATATTATGGTGCATCGTACATTAACGAATATACAAGATCAGGATGCTGAAAAAATGGCATCATCTAGCACTCAGTCTGAAATTTCAGCCATGAAAGCTGAACGAGAATATAATAAAATAAAACAGTTACGATATTTAGAAAAACAACCTGTTAAGCTTTACAATGGTATTGTGAATGGAATGACACAACGTGGCTTATTTATTATGTTGGAAGACATTCTTGTGGATGGGTTTATTCGTGCTGAATGGATGGAGGATGACTATTACTATTTTGATGAAAATAAATATGTTTTTATTGGACGCCGATATAAAACTAAATATAGAATTGGGCAAAAAGTTCAAGTAAAAATTAGAAATATTTCTGTTGTTAATCAGAAACTAGACCTACTTTTGGTTGATTGATGGAAAATGTAAATTGCATAATTTGCAGTTCAGCAATGAATTCACCTTACATTGAAGTTTTGGACAGATTTAGTGGTAAACCTTTTCAAATTGTAAAATGTGAATGTGATTTTAGATATTTATCACCACGACCTGAATATAAAGATATTTCCTCCTATTATGAAAATGAGAGTTATGACCCACATCGACCTGAGAATAAGTCAATATTTCAGAATATTTATGGATGGGTTCAGAAAATAGCTTTAAAGTGGAAATTTAAACATATTTCTAAATTTATTAGGAGTGGCAGTCTTCTTGATATTGGTGGTGGTGGAGGTAAATTTTGCTCATATTTTCAGTCAAAAGAATGGCAAGTATCCCTTCAAGATAATAGTGAAAAAGCTCGATTTCTCGCCGAAAAGAATAATATTGAAACATACGCTTCATTATCTGAAATACAAAATCAGCGCTTTAATCTAATAACAATGTGGCATTCCCTTGAGCATATCCATGCAATTGACCATCTCTTTCAAGATGTAAATAGATTGATTTCTGAGGATGGTGTTTTGGTAGTTGCGGTTCCAAATGTTAACGCTCCTGAAAGGGATTGGCTCGGTAAAGAATGGGCACCTTGGGATGCACCTCGGCATTTATACCATTTTAGCTATGAAGAATTAAGTAAATTATTACGAAAATATGGATGGGAAATTCAATACTCAAAGACCATGTTGCAAGATACTCCATATAATATCCTTTTGAGTTTAAAAACTAAATCTCTTTTTCAGCTTATTGGGGGTGGATTTGTATTGTTATATTCCCTCATTAAGATCCTAATTGGTGGTGTAAACTCATCTTCATCATTCATGGTAATATGCAAAAAAATATAATACTCATTATAAGTTTACTTTTATTCGGATGTTCTACTCTGCCTCGAACACAGGGTGAGGATAATCAAGTAGTTATTTTTGCCTCCCCTGAAGATAAATTACAGATTAAACCCTTCATCAATAAAGTGTTTGAGAAAATTATTCGTACACCGCAACGCGAACCAGAAATTAATATTAAATGGCAGAGCCCTTGGGAAATTGAGTTATATAAATATCGCCCAAATCTAATTATCATTTCACTTGATCACCCTTCAGACTCAACTGGAGATAGACTACTTCAACGTTTTAAATCAAAGCAAAATCAACGTAAACATATCTTTATCGCAGAAAATGTCTTTGCACAAAATCAGCAGGTGGTTTCAATACATGCTCAAGATGCCATTCATCTTCAACAAATAATTAATGAAAATGGAGAATGGTTAAGAGATGAAGTTAACCAAGCAATAAATGAGAATGTATGGGAACATATGCAAGAAAAGGGTGAAAACACTGCACTTCAAGATACACTCTTGCATCAATTTAGAATCTCAGCTTTTATTCAAGAAGACTACAAACTCATTTCTCAATCGGATAAATTTCTATGGTTTGGGAGAGGTTACCCTTATCGGTGGCTTACATTTTTATCCACAACGAATAGCGATTTTTCTACGGTAGAAAGTGCATGGCAAAATATTAGTTTAAATTATAAATCTGTAATGCCTGATGTTAATTTAATGGAGCAGTTGAGGTCCCAAGAGTTAATATCATTAAATGGTGAAAAAATAAAAATAATGCGTGGTGTATATGAACATTTAGAAAGTGATACAGGCGGACCGTTTGTTATCTATCTGTTTGATGGTCATGTTGAAAATGAAGTAATTTTAGCAGGTGGATTTGTGAATAATCCGGGACATGAAAAGGCGTCGTTATTACGGCAACTAGAATTAACTATACAAAAAATGAAATTTAATAGAGGGAAAGATGAATAGAAAAGTGGCCATTCTTATTGGCAGTGAAACAGACAGAGCAACCATGGAAGCAGCAAACAAATATTATGAGTTTTTTGGCATTGAGTATGAAATTCATGTAAAGTCGGCACATAGAAATCCTTCAGATGTGGAAGATTTCGCAAAAAATGCTCGCAGTAATGGGTATGCAACATTAGTTGGAGCGGCTGGCATGGCGGCGCATTTGGCTGGAGCCATAAAAGCAAATACAACTTTACCTGTAATTGGCGTGCCATTGGCTGGTGGAATTTTAGATGGAATGGATGCATTGCTTTCTACGGTTCAAATGCCTAAAGGTGTTCCAGTCGCCACAGTTGCAGTAGGAAAAGCAGGTGCTATAAATGCCGCAATTTTGTCTGCTGAAATTATTTCATTGTATGATAATGACATGTCACTAAAGTTGGATGAGTTTAAATCGATTGGTGCAAAACTGTAGGTGCCTTCTAAAGTTCTTATAACCGGGGCAGAAGGTCAGTTGGGCAGAGTATTGCAGCAAAGGCTGGGCAGTAGCTTTAATTTGATTCCCACCGCAAAATCACCCAGTGACATAGCTATAAAAAAACGCAATTTGCGAAAAATGGATATTACTGATTTCTCTAGCGTTGAGTCTTGTATTAAGATTGAAAATCCCGATATTATTATTAATTGTGCTGCAATGACAAATGTTGATGCATGTGAAAAAAATCATACGTTGGCACATGAAGTTAATGTTGTAGGGATCCAAAATATAATTAAGGCAACGAATAAGCGCGTAAAGATAATCCAATTGTCAACTGATTATGTATTTGAAGGTAAAGATGGTCCATATTCTGAAACAGACCCAACCCATCCTATAAGTTATTATGGACGCTCTAAGTTAGAAGCTGAAAATGTATTAAGGGGCGCTTTACATCCTTATGCCATTATTAGAGGAAGTGTGCTCTATGGTGATCCATTAAATTCTAAACCCAATTTTTTTGCATGGGTGTATGATTCACTTTCACAGAATAAAAAAATCAACGTGGTTACTGATCAAACCAGTAATCCGGCATGGTTACCATCCTTGTCAGATGCAATTATGAAGCTAATTTTATTGAATGGTGAGGGTGTTTATCATTTCGGAAGTGACGATTGCTTGAATCGCTATGAGTTTGCAGTATTAATTGCTACGGTATTTGGATTTAACCCAGAATTGATTACTCCAGTGACTTCAGATTCAATGTCATTTGTAGCTCGAAGACCAACTCATAGTGGATTGAATACGAAAAAAATATCAGAAGAATTAGATGTTACAACACTCCCAACCATTGAATCTTTAAAAATGATCAAAAATCAAATTCTTGTTGCATGAAGCCAATAGCTATATCTCCCACATACAATGAAAAGAAGAATATCAAAGAGTTGATTCATCGTGTTTTGGCCAGCAATGAAGATATTGAGATTCTTATTGTGGATGATAATTCACCTGATGGTACTGCAGATGAGGTGAAATCATTAATGCAGAATAATTCTAAAATTCATATTCATCAGCGTTCAGGGAAATTGGGCTTGGGTACTGCATATTGTGCAGGATTTAAATGGGCTTTAGATAGAGGGTATGATCGTATTGTTCAAATTGATGCAGATATGTCTCATAATCCAGATGACATTGGCAGTCTTTTGGCTGAGAGCAAAACTTCTGATGTGGTAATTGGAAGTCGCTATATAAATGGTGTAAATGTAGTTAATTGGCCATTGCGTAGATTGATTTTGAGTTATGCAGCAAACCTTTATGCTCAAATTATAACTGGCCTTCCAATAAAAGATGCAACTGGTGGATTTAAATGCTTTAGAGGTAGAGTGCTGGAATCCATCGATCTTTCTAAAATTACCTCTGAAGGCTATTCATTTCAAATTGAGATGAATTTTATTAGTTGGGTAAAAGGGTTTAAGATAAAGGAAATTCCAATTATCTTTTCAGATAGAACTGTTGGTGAGTCTAAAATGTCTCGTAATATTATATTTGAGGCAATCTATATGGTTCCATTGTTAAAATTAAAAAAGATTTTTGGTCGACTGTGAAACTGTCTGTAATCATAGTAAGCTTCAATGTGAAGTCATATTTACGACAATGCCTAAATTCGATTTTGGCATCCACTCAAATTGATGGCTTGGAAATAATTGTCATTGATAATCATTCTTTTGATGATAGTTGCACTTTATTGAAAAATGAATATCCACAAATTAAGCTTATTGAAAATAAGAAAAATGTGGGCTTTTCTGTAGCTGTCAATCAAGGGATTGATGTTGCTAAAGGAGACTATCTCTGTTTTTTGAATCCCGATACATTGATTCAAGAAGATACATTTATTAAATTGATTACTCACCTAAAAGAAAACTCTCAAGTTGGTTGTATTGGACCTAAAATATTAAATCCAGATGGTAGCTTACAAAAATCATGTAAACGAAGTTTTCCAACGCCATTGGTTGCACTTCCAAAAGTATTAGGGCTAAGTAGGCTTTTTCCAAAGAGTAAATGGTTTGGTAAGTACAACCTCACATATTTAGATGAGAATGCACCTCACTTTGTAGATGCAATTAGTGGGTCTTTCATGCTGTTCCCTCAAAAGGTGGTTGAGGCGGTTGGGCACATGGATGAATCTTTTTTTATGTTTGGTGAGGATTTAGATTATTCATTTAGGGTGCAACAGGCAGGATATAAAGTTCTTTATCACCCCAAGACTGAAGTTATTCATTATAAAGGTGAGAGTGTTAAATCTGCACCTCAGGATATGATAAAAGTATTCTATGAAGCCATGAATATCTTCTTTGAGAAATATAAGGATGCATACCCTTCATGGCGTTTTATGAAATGGTTGGTGAAAGTAGGTATCCATTTTAGGCAATTAGTATCATTTTTAGGCTCATCATCATCTCGAATTTCTGCCCGATTATTGGATGTATCAAGTATTGGGCTGAGTTTTTTTGTGGCAATTTCATTATGGTACCCTCTCTTTTATTCAGAGAGTGATTCTCCCAGAACATTTATTGGACATATGCCATTAATATTAAATTTAGCAACCTGTTGGTTTCTCTCGTCTTATTGGCTCGATTTATACAAAAAAGATTTGCTCTCATACGGACGAGCAGTCATTACGTCTATACTTACTTTATTTCTGTCGGCAACCTCCACTTATTTTATATCTGTATTTGCCTTTTCGAGGGGAGTGCTATTACTTTCAGCTCTTTTTATTGTAATTTTAACATGTACCTGGCGGATAGGGGTTCACATACTGTACAGATATAGAAAAGTGAATATAGACCATCGATCTCCTTTGTTTACGCGCCGTGCAGCAATCTTAGGTGTAGATATAGAGTCTCAGCGGATTTCTAATATTCTTAAACATTCGGTGGAAGCAGATTTTAACTTGATTGGACATATTGGAAAATCTATTGAAAATTCTAATCTTAATTGTTTGGGGCATAAGGAGGATGTGTCTAAAATCGTTAAGTTTCATAATATTAATGAGTTAATTATTCCAGAAAGCTATTTATCAATTAAAGAGTTAATTATCTTAATACGAAATATTAGTGGACATAACACCACCTTTAAAATTGTTCCATCTGGCTCACATTTACTTATTGGAAAGGGAATTGTAGAAAATTTATCTGGCATTACAATGATCAATCTTGAATTTCCGATATTTGATAAAATGCACTTAATTTTCAAACGTGGTTTTGATATGTTTTTTTCATTGTTGTTGATTTTAATTTTCTCACCTTTATTTGTTTATTTTAAGTTTTTTACTAACATAAAAAAGAGAAGCATTTGGTGTGAAGATGGAAGAAAGTTATCATTGAGCGAGTTTTCCACTTCCATTAGCTGGATAAGAGAATTACCATATTTGTTTTCCATTTTACGGGGTAACTTAAGTTTTGTGGGATGCGAAATCGTTGATGTGACCTCAAATAATCCTGAGTTGTTATTTAAACCTGGACTTACAGGCTTATCACAATTAAGGGGGATGGATGCAATTGATGCGTCTGAATCAAATATTGAGCATTTTTATATGCAGAATCAATCATTAGTTTTCGATTTAGAAATTTTATTTAAGAGTATTTTAAAGGTATAATGTCAAGGTATATACTTGATTTTGAAGCTCCATTGCGTGAGTTAGAGGAAAAGATTGAATCCCTTCATTCAACAGCAACAAAGACAGGAGTTGATGTTACTTCTGCTATACAGCAATTAGAAGAAGAATTGTTGATCAAGAAAGCATCAATATATGAAAACTTGAGCCGATGGGAGCGAGTTCAGCTGGCTCGACATCCAAAGCGTCCGCATTCAAATGATTATATTGAGCGTATAGTGGATGAATGGATAGAATTGCACGGCGATCGATATTTTAGTGACGACACTGCAATTATTGGTGGGATTGGAAAAATTGGCGGTCAGTCGTTTGTAATTATCGGGCAAGAAAAGGGTAGGGGTACAAAAAATAAACTGTATCGTAATTTTGGAATGCCGCGTCCGGAGGGTTATCGTAAAGCACTTCGTTTGATGAAGATGGCCGAAAAATTTAATATCCCAGTCTTAACTATTATTGATACTATTGGTGCTTTTCCAGGGTTAGGCGCTGAAGAGCGTGGCCAAGCTGAAGCTATCGCACGCAATCTATTTGAAATGGCACGCTTAAATGTACCTATTATTTCTATTGTGATTGGAGAGGGAGCATCTGGTGGAGCATTAGGTATAGGTGTTGCTGATAGGCTTTTGTGTTTTGAGAACACATGGTATTCTGTTATTTCCCCTGAGGGATGTGCGTCAATCTTATTCAGAGATGCAACGCGTGCCCCAGAAGCTGCAGATTCTATGAAAGTTACCGCTGAAGATTTATTTGATTTGGGTATAGCTGATAAAATTATTCCTGAACCAGATGGCGGTGCCCATTTAAACTATGACGCATCAGCTGACATTATGAAAAATGTGGTATTGGAAGAATATGATGCCCTTAAAACTAAGACAAATGAAGAATTGATAAATGATCGCATGGTTAAATATGAAAAAATGGGTAGATGGGACGAGTTAAGTGAGTAAAATATTAACCCAGTTAAATCCTGATAAATCAAAAGATAATCTTGGTTCATTTAAAGTAATACTTGATGTAATGACTTCTGAGCAAGAGGTCATTCGTCTCGGCGGTGGAACTATAGCAATTGAGAAACAGCACAATAAGGGGCGATTGACTGCAAGGGAACGAATTAAGCATTTAATTGATCCTAAATCTGATTTTTTTGAATTGGGTTTATATGCGGCCCATGGTATGTATGAAGAATATGGTTCGCCGGCTGCATCAGGTACGCTTATTGGAATTGGAAGTGTAAGTGGTGAAGAATGCATGATAGTTGCCAATGATGCCACCGTTAAAGCAGGTGCCTATTTTGAGGTTACCCTTAAGAAAACGTTGCGTGCACAGAAAATTGCTTTAGAAAACAATATCCCCATAATTTATTTAGTTGATTCTGCAGGTGTATTTTTACCGCTCCAAGACCAGGTGTTCCCTGATGAGGGTCATTTTGGGAGCATATTTTACAATAACGCACGAATGTCTGCTTTAGGAATTCCTCAAATAGCCTGTGTAATGGGTCCTTGTGTAGCAGGAGGTGCCTACTTACCTGTCATGTGTGATAAGTATATTATTGTTGAGGGTGCAAGCATGTTTTTGGCTGGACCTGCGCTGGTAAAAGCTGCAATTGGACAAGAAATTGATCAGGATTCATTGGGTGGCGCCAATACACATAGCGCAATAAGTGGAACTACTGACTACCATGAACCCGATGATGTGAGTGCATTGGAGCGGATTCGAAAGATTATTGACCATATTAACCTCCCTACTGAGCGGGCATTTCGTCAGTCTGAGGTTATTGAGCCAGATTATCCACCTGAAGATTTGTATAAAGTATTTGATCCAAACTCAACGGGGCAATATGATGTTTTAGAAGTGATTGCTCGTATTGTTGACGGCAGTAATTTTGAAGAATTTAAATCTTCTTATGGAAAAACGATTGTGTGTGGAACTGCTAAGATTGGCGGAATGAATGTGGGTATTGTGGCAAATCAAAGAAATATTCAGCGGTCCGAAGCAGGTGAAATGCAGATGGGTGGTGTAATATATTCTGACTCCTCTGATAAGGCAGCTCGATTTATTATGAATTGTAATCAGGATAGAATCCCTTTGATATTTATGCATGATGTAAATGGTTTTATGGTTGGAAAAACCTCAGAGTGGGGCGGTATTGCTAAAGACGGTGCAAAAATGGTAAATGCAGTTGCAAATTCTGTAGTACCTAAAATTACCCTGGTTATTGGTGGTAGTTATGGCGCTGGGAATTATGCGCTTTCAGGACGAGCTTATAATCCACGATTTATGTTTGCATGGCCGTCTGCAAAAATTGCTGTGATGGGAGGTGACCAAGCAGCAAAAACATTGTCCCAAATAAAATTGGCAAAGATGGGCGATGTTGATGATGAGACGAAGCAAAAGATTTATGACGATATTAAATCAATATATGAGGTTCAATCTGATCCTCGTTACGCTGCAGCCAGAATGTGGGTGGATGAAATTATAGATCCAGCCGAAACAAGAAAGGTTCTTCTCAGGTCATTGAGGGTTATTAATCATCAAACTAAAATGCCTTCACCAAATTTTGGAGTTTTACAAGTATGAGTAAAATAATTAGAATAGCAAATGGTCAGGGGTTTTGGGGTGATTCTATTGATGCTCCAGTTAACCTCATAAAAGACGGCCCAATCGACTATTTAACACTGGACTATTTGGCCGAAGTGACATTGTCTATTATGCAACGGCAAAAACTAAAGCGCCCTGATGCAGGTTACGCTCGTGATTTTGTTGACTTGATTGATAGAGTATTGCCAGATTTGGTGAGCAAGGATATTAAAGTTATTTCTAATGCAGGTGGAGTTAATCCTGAAGCATGTAGAGATGCACTATTGGAGATTGCAAACGCTAAAGGCATTGATATAAAAATTGGTATTATCAAAGGTGATAATATTTATGATGAATTAGATAATTATGTTGAAAGTGGCATTGATTTTAAGAATCTTGAAACAGGTGAAGATTTTGTATCTGTGAAAGATAAGGTTTACTCGGCGAATGTATATATTGATAGTTTTTGTATTGCTCGCGCCTTGGATGAAGGTGCACAAATTGTTTTGGCAGGGCGTGTGTCTGATCCAGGATTGGCTCTTGGCCCCGCAATTCATGAGTTTGGCTGGAAGGCTGAGCAAATAGACTTGATTGCAGCTGGAACATTAGCTGGCCATATTACCGAATGTGGCGCCCAATGTACAGGTGGAAATTATACTCGATGGCATGATGTTGAAGATTTGGCGAATGTTGGATACCCAATTATTGAAATGCAAGAGAATGGTGAATTTATAATCACTAAGCATGATGGCACAGGTGGATTGGTAAACAGGCAAACTGTGTCAGAGCAGATTTTGTATGAAATGGGGGATCCTACACATTACATATCTCCAGATGTGTGCGTCGATTTCACATCATTTGATTTAGTGGACTTGGGTAATAATCGAGTTAAATTATCAAATATAAGAGGACTTGAGGCAACACCTACCTATAAAGTTTCCATTAGCTATTTTGCTGGATATAAAGCTACCGGCCAATTGACTGTTTCTGGACCAGATGCACTTAAGAAAGCTGAATTAGTGGCTGATTTGATTTGGAAGCGGCTTGAAAATGCGGGCTGCATTTATGGAGATAAGTCTACGGAGTTTTTAGGAATATCGTCTTGCCATGGAGATATTAACGCTACCCCTGTACAAGTGAATGAAGTTGTTTTACGATTGGGTGTTAAAGATGCTAATAAAGATAAGGTAAATCGATTTGGGAAAGAGATAGCTCCTGTTATTACGAATGGTCCACCAGGAGTAACTGGGTTTGCAGGCGGACGACCCAAGGCACAGGAAATTGTGGCATATTGGCCAACGTTAATCCCTAAAAATTTAATAAAGACAGATGTGGATGTAAGTTAATGAAAATAAAATTACAAGAAATTGCCCATGCCCGTTCAGGAGACAAAGGGCCCAATTCTAATGTGGGATTATTATTTAGACATCCTGAGATTTATATTTGGGCAAAGGAAAACATTACAAATAATTGTGTGAAATCCCATTTTGGTTCTGTGGTTAAGGGTGAAGTAAAGCGTTATGAGATGGACAATTTATGGGCTCTCAATTTTATTTTAGGTGATAGCCTGGGCGGGGGTGGATCAGAATCACTACTAAATGATGCGCAGGGGAAGACACATGGTCAAGCCTTATTACTTATGGTAGTTGATTTGCCTGAGAATTTGCGAGTTTATGTAAATGAATAATTTTTCTTTCAATCTCCAAAATGATGGTCTTGCTTTTTTAACTTTAAGCAGGCAGCCAGTTAATGCTCTCTCTAAAGAATTTATAGCTTCCTTGTCAGAACAGATTGATGAAATATCAAAAGACTCTAAGATTAAAATCCTCATCATATCTTCCTCTATAAAGCATTTTTGTGCTGGCGCTGATTTGAAGGAGCGCGCTGTTCTATCTATTGATGAAGCACAGGTAGCAGTATCTGGTATTAGTAATTGTTTGTCAAAGCTAGAAAAATTACCTTTTCCCACCATATCTGCAATTAATGGTTCGGCTCTTGGTGGTGGCTTAGAGTTATCTCTTTGTTGTGATTTCAGGGTTGCAGAGGATTCTGCAATATTAGGACTACCTGAAACATCATTGGGTATTATTCCTGGTGCAGGTGGTACACAACGCCTTCCCAGATTAATTGGATTATCAAAAGCCAAATATTGGATATACTCTGCCAGAAAGCTTTCTGCAGAAGAGGCCTTTATTGATGGTGTAGTTGACTTTTTATCTCCAGATGGGGAGGTCTTGGAAACAGCAATTGACCTTGCAACAGAATTAATGGAGAATGCACCACTGGCATTACGTGCAGCAAAGATGGCTGTCTCGAAAGGTTATGATTTATCCATTGAGGAAGGGGTTGAGGTTGAAAAAGAGGCTTATGATATTACCCTTAATTCTGAAGATAGATTGGAAGCTCTGAAGGCATTTTCTCAAAAGAGATCACCAAAGTGGTCAGGGAGATGAGTAGGTTAATAAAATGTGATACGTTAAATCGTATGTAAACTTTTTATATGTTATGTGTAACCCTTTAGGTAATTGCGTTCCCTGCAACAAAGCCTGAAGACCAGCTCCATTGGAAGTTATATCCCCCCAACCATCCAGTTACATCTACTACTTCACCGATAAAGAATAAGCCGGGTACTTTTAGCGACTCCATGGTCTTGGAGGATAGCTCCTTAGTGTCAATTCCACCAGCCGTAACTTCTGCTTTAGGATAACCTTCGCTATCACTTATTAATACTTCAAAATTATGAATAAACTTGGCAATACTGATCAACTTACTTTTACTTAGGTTAGTGATGGATACTTTGAAATTAGGATTCTCTAGCGACAATCTATCCACTAGTCGATTAGTTAAATATTTTTTTAAGTAATTAGCAGGTGTTTTTTTACTATTTTTATGGGTAATGAAGATTTCTTCGAGGTTAATTTCTGGTAATAAGTTTATGATTATTTTCTCCTCATAAAATTTTTTCAAATAAGAGGAGATTTGTAGAATTGCGGGCCCACTTAAACTTTTATGCGTGAATAATAAGCCTTCAGAAAAGTTTGTGCCTTTATAGTTTACTTGAGAAAAATTTGATATACCGCTAAGTTCTCGAAATAATTCCTTTTGTTTTCCTGAAACAATAAGTGGCACTAAGGCTGGTCTTGTTTTGATAATATTGTGCCCAAATTTTTTGGCAATATTGTACCCAAAGTCACTGGCCCCTATTTTAGGTATGGATAGTCCTCCAGTAGCAATAATAAGTGACTTACTATTAAAAAACCCTTGATTGCTTTCAACTATGAATGAATCAGTTTTTGTAATATTAGTAATTTTGCAAGACAATCTAATTTCAACTTGATATTCCTTACACATGTGAGTAAACATGTCAATGATTTGCATTGAAGAATCATCACAAAATAATTGGCCTAAGGTTTTTTCGTGATATGCAATATTGTAAGATTCAAGTAAATGAATAAACTCGTGCTGAGTGTATTGAGATAGTGCAGACTTGGGAAAATGGGGGTTTTCGCTGAGGAAGTTTTCGCTTGTGGTATAAAGATTTGTAAAATTGCATCTGCCACCACCTGAAATGCGAATTTTCTTACCTATTTTATCATTATGTTCAATCAATAAAGTGCGTTTTCCATTTTTCCCTGCACTTATTGCTGACATTAAACCTGCGGCGCCAGCGCCAACTATTATAACATCATACATAATGGTATATATTTAGACAATGTATAAAATATAACTCTTATTCTAAAAAAAATCTATAAATGTTGGTATGAATTTCATACCAACATTGACTTTAAATTGAGATGGTTTTTTGTAACCTACGAGAGGATTTCATTCCAGCTATCAATTTGCCCTTGAATTTCAGGAGTTGTACTTAATTCACCTTCAATTGAGATTGATTCAATAATATCATTTTGAGCAATGCTATCAACAACTTCCTGGTCTGACGTGGCGAGCACAGAACCAAATACAGTGTGATTATTATCAAGCCACGGTGTCTCAGTGTGTGTAATGAAAAATTGACTTCCATTCGTTCCGGGGCCAGAGTTTGCCATGGAAAGGACACCGGCAGTATCATGGCGCAAGGTTGGATGAAATTCATCTTTGAATTGATATCCGGGACCACCCATTCCAGAGCCTTGTGGGCATCCACCTTGAATCATGAAATCTGGAATAACTCGATGGAATTTGAGTCCATCATAATAGCCTCGTTTTGAAAGGTTTATGAAATTTGCAACAGTGAGTGGTGCCTTTTCTCCATAGAGCTCAAGATTGATTTCACCCTTATTGGTTTTAAATGTAGCTTTAAGCATAAATCCCCTAAAATGTTAGTTGATGAACAATCCCCTCAAAATGAAGGGATTATGTACCGAGGGTGGGGATCGAACCCACACGTCCCGAAGGACACTGGATTTTGAATCCAGCGCGTCTACCAATTTCACCACCTCGGCAATTGACAGAGCCCAAAATTTACACACCATTCACTTTTCATTACAATTTCTCATTCAAATATTTTCAAAATAATCTTCATGGAAAATTCATTTTACAGATTGGAATAACTTTAGTAAAGTGAGTAATTTATGGCTCTCAAATTTCACACAAAGAAGTCAAAAAGGATAACTATGTCATATACTACAATTTCTCAGATGTTTGATTATTCCACAAACCAGAATCTGGCGAAGGCACTATATTATTATAAAAAAGGTGAAAATTGGGTTGGTCTTACTGGCCTTGATATTAGAATTACAGTAACTGATTTAGCCTTTGGTTTACGCTCAATAGATGTTAATTCTGGTCAAAATGTAGCCATCCTTTCAAATAATTCTCCACGCTGGGCGATGAGTGATTACGGGGTTATTTGTTCTGGTGCAGCAACGGTGAGTATTTATCCCACGTTGATTCCCTCTCAAATTGAGTATATACTTAATGATTCTGAGTCTACATTAATTTTCATTGAAGATCAGGAGCAATATGAAAAAATAAAATCTATTTGGGGTAATTGCCCTAAACTTAAAAGTATTATTATTTTAGATGATTCAGATACCGGTGGCGCCGAAAATGTTTATACTTTTAGTGATTTTATTGAAAAAGGAAATGCTTTTTCTAAGACGACAGATTTAACATTTGATGCCCTTGTAAACACGGCAAAGCCCAGCGATCTACTCACATTGATATATACTTCTGGAACGACAGGGAATCCAAAGGGAGTTATGCTCTCTCATGAAAATTTGATTGCAAATATGGAGGGGATTGGTAAGCTGATAGATTTTGAAGTAAGCGATGTATTTTTATCATTCTTACCGTTAAGTCATGTCTTTGAGAGAATGGGTGGCCATTTTACCGCATTTAGCCGTGCGTGCACTGTTTATTATGCTGAGGGTATTGAGCAAGTTCCTGCCAATCTACAAGAAGCAAAGCCAACGGTCGTTTTGAGCGTTCCTCGATTATATGAAAAAATGCATGCCAAAATTATTGAAGGATTGAAAACTGCACCAGCAGCGCGTCAGAAGATTTTTTGGTGGGCCATAGAAGTAGGGCGAAATTATAGCATGTTATCTATTGCTGGAGAAAGAATTCCATTTCTCTTGAATATAAAACATAAGATTGCAGATAAATTAGTTTACTCTAAAGTTAGGGCACGAATGGGAGGTCGATTGAAATTTTTTGTTTCTGGTGGTGCTCCTTTATCTCAAGAAATTGGTGAGTTCTTTGCCGCAGCTGGAATTACTATATTAGAAGGATATGGATTAACTGAAACCAGTCCAGTTTTATCATCAAATAGTCCCGGCTCAATACGTTACGGTTCTGTAGGAAAACCGCTTTTTAATGTTGAAATTAAAATTGATGACGATGGAGAGATTATAGCAAAAGGCCCTAGTATTATGAAGGGATACTATAATAATGAAGAAGCTACCAATGAATCTATTGATTCAGAAGGATGGTTCCACACGGGTGATATTGGAGAATTTGATGGCGATGGTTTCTTGAAGATTACAGATAGGAAGAAGAATATTCTGGTAACTTCTGGAGGTAAAAATGTAGCCCCAGCCCCAATGGAAAATGTAATGGTAGCATCACCGTATATTGAGCAAGTGGTTGTAATTGGTGATAAGCGTAATTTTATAAGCGCATTAATAGTGCCTGCATTTGAAGCAATTGAAGGTTACTTAGCTGAAAATGATAAAGAAATTGCATCTCCTGCCGCGTTAGTAGAACATTCAGATGTTATTGCATTGATAAGCAAAGAAGTTAGCGCAGCAATGGAATCTTTTTCTAGTTATGAAAAAGTGAAAAAGTTTGCCCTTTTACCTCGCTTACTCACACTTGAAAAAGGTGAATTAACTCCAACATTAAAGGTTGTTAGAAGAGCTGTACTGAGTAACTTTGAAGAATACGTGGAGAGTATGTACTCTGACGTAAATAATAAAAATGAAGAAGAATTTATTGGTGGATAGGAGATAGGTTGACTACTTATAAAGAAGCGGGTGTGGATGTAGAGGCAGGTGATGCTGCCGTTAAGCGTATTGGGAAAATTGTAAAAAAATCATTTACTGAAAATACACTTACCGATATTGGTGGTTTTGGGGGTTGCTTTAACTTCCCTAAAGATAAATATGATGAACCTGTGCTGGTATCCAGCGCGGATGGTGTAGGTACAAAATTAAAAATAGCATTTTTATCTGATCGCCATTCAACTGTTGGGCAATGTTTAGTGAATCATTGTGTAAACGATATCCTCGCTGTGGGTGCACGCCCTATGTTTTTCCTTGATTATTTTGCCACGGGGAAATTAGAAGTGGGTGTACTAAAAGACGTAGTGACAGGACTATCTCAAGCATGTCAAGAAAATAATTGCTCATTAATCGGTGGAGAAACAGCTGAAATGCCTGGTTTTTACCAAGATGGTGAGTACGATATGAGTGGTACTATTGTGGGTGTAGTTGATCGAAAATATATGCTACCTAATAGAAAAACTGCTGTGGGCGATATCTTGATTGGTTTGCCATCTACTGGCCTCCATACTAACGGTTATTCTTTAGCACGCAAAGTTTTACTTTCACAATATGATGTTAATGATTTTGTGGATGCACTTGGATGTACTGTGAGTGACGCTTTACTTGCCATCCATAAGTCATACCTCCATGTAGCAGATGCAATTTTAGAGAAAGATTGGCTAAGTGGTATTTCACATATAACGGGTGGTGGTATTGTGAATAATACAAAGCGTATTTTAGAAGAAGATCAAGATGTGGATATAGATTGGGATGTGTGGGAGCGGCCTGCTGTTTTTACGTTAATCCAAGAGTTGGGTGATGTGCCAGAAGATGATTTACGCCAAAGTATGAATTTAGGAATTGGATTGATTTTAGTGGTGCGACCTGAAGGATTAAATGAATGTCTTGCTCATTTGGATTCGCTAGATGAGCCTTATTTTGAATTAGGGAAAGTTAGCTAATACATGACAATCGGCGTTATTGGGGCCGGTACATGGGGAACGGCACTATCTCAAGTTCTTGCTGAGAATGGCAATGATATAGCGCTTTGGCATCATAGAGAGGATGCTGCCCAAAATCTTCATATTTCACGACAGCATGTAAATTTACCTTCACGAAAATTACATTCCTCAATAAATGTAACATCTCAATTATCTGACTTGCCCATAAATGCTCCCATTTTAATTGCAATACCGACCCATTCATTTCATTCCGTGTTACCCAATTTGAAAAAAATAAATCCCTCAATGGTAATTTGTGCATCAAAAGGGATAGAGAATGAAACGGGCTTGTTAATGTCTGATTTGATTTCTAAACTGATGGAGATTTCTAGTGACAAAATTGTTGCATTATCTGGCCCCAGTCATGCTGAAGAGGTTTATAATAAAATTCCCACGGCAGTGGTCTCCGCATCCGCAAATATATCATTTTCAAAGGATGTGCAAAAATTATTTTCCAACGCATATTTTAGAGTTTATTCCAGCTCAGATATAATTGGGGTTGAGGTTGGAGGTGCTGTAAAAAATGTTATCGCCATTTCTGCAGGAATTTGTCAAGGCTTACAGTTAGGCGATAATACAATGGCGGCTTTACTGACCCGTGGATTACAAGAAATTGCTCGTTTAGGTAAGCATTATGGCGCTGAAATTGAAACCTTTTCAGGCTTAAGTGGTATTGGGGATTTGATGGTTACAGCCTTCAGTAAACATAGTCGAAATCGCCATGTGGGCTTTATGCTTGGTCAAGGAAAATCATTATCTGAAATTTTATCAGAAATGGACATGGTTGCTGAAGGAGTAAATACTACAAAATCTATTAATACAATGGCGCAAAAGCACAATCTTTCCATGCCAATTTGTGAAGAAACATATAAAGTTCTTTTTGAGGGAAAATCTCCCCAAATTGCAATAACTGAACTCATGCAACGTGATTTGGTAAATGAACATATTTAAAACGCTTTTTTTAATTTTTATCCCATTTTCAACTTTACTTCCATATTCATATACTTGCGGCTCACCATTAGTTACAGATTTTACGGCGAATTATTTCTATCAACGCTCTGAGTTAATTCGTTCGTCAGACCTAGGATCACTCACCACTTTTTTAGTACGAAATTTATCCACCAATGATTTGGAAGAGATTCAGTTTCAATTATTAGCTACAGATGGAGTTAGTAATTTTTACGGTGAAGTTTCAGAGATATCAAACAACCATATTGATTTATCTACAATTGAAACGCTGTTTCAAGCCTTCACTGCCAGTACTTTAGAGGCGGACTCGCTTAATCTCCAAAATGGAATAAAATCTGCTGAAGAAAGTATTTTAGGTGCGCCTCCCACAATTAATGGGAGTTCAGACGTAAATATATTATTTATGGATGTTCGTGATGGTTCTTCTAATTCAGGGGAATTTGTAGCAGGCTTTTTTGACCCTCAAGATCAGAATATGTGTTTGCATCAAAATGGACAGTCATGGCAGCCAGAAGCCACAGAGAATACTTGTGGTGCACCATATGAATGGACTTCTAATGGAAATGGATTAAATATTATTTACATTGATTCTAATCCTTCTTATGTAAATGAAGATGAATTGGAAAATACACTTTTCACACTGGCACATGAATATCAACATTTATTGCATTGGAATTCAGATCTGAAAGAAGGGTATTTTGGAAGTACTGATGGAGGCTGGACATTTCATAATCCGTGGATTAATGAGGGGCTTTCGGATTTAATGCCGTCTATTTTAGGGTTGGGGTCACGCGATTTCTCTCCCTTTTTATCAAATTCCACAATTGGATTAGATGAGTGGGCAGAAATTGGAAGTTCATCAACATTGCCATATTATGCCAAATCAGCACTTTTTTTTCAATATCTGTATGAATCGGAGGGGCTTGATCTTGTTGGAGAAATTTTTAATAGTAGTGAGCAAGGTTTAGCATCTATAAAATCTAAGTATGATGATAAAGGTTTTGGGGTATTATATTTACATTGGCTGCAGTCATTAGTGGTTGGAGAGCTGGAAGTAACTGAGTTAGATAAAGAGGTGTACTCAGATAATCTTATTGATTATATATCCATGGGTTTGCAAAATACCACCATTGAAATTAAAGATATTTTGCCTAAATATTCATTTTCCCTCTTTTCTGTTTCTGATTTTTTGTCGTTCCAAAGTGTTGAATCTAGTGAGAACTTATATATTTCTTTATTTAATGACGGCAATTTTATACAGGATGAAGATCTTGCTCAAGGTGGAATAAATAGGCTTGAGAAGATTGTGCTCTATTCGATGGATGACTATATAGCAGATGGTTCATTTGAATTGTCATATGATTATATTTCCTCTCCCAATAAAAAGAACCTCTTTGTGTATCCAAATCCAGTTACTGACAATGTATTGTCATACATCTATTTTGGAGGAGATGTAACTGACGCCATGTCTATTACGCTATATGATTTAAAAGGGAGGCTCATTTTTAGTAAACGAGGCACTATGAATGCTTATGGTAATTATGATGATGATTTAGTGCTAGCGCTATCTTCTGGGATTTATATTTTACAAAGCGAGTTGGATTCTGGCATATCAGAATCCAGGCTTATCACAATAATCAAATAATCCCACTTGTAATAGATTTAAACATCCACTTAAATTTGCAAACGATTCTAGGGCAGATTCCCCTCATTAGCCCTCTTAGTTCAACGGATAGAACAAAGGTTTCCTAAACCTTAGATACAGGTTCGATTCCTGTAGAGGGTACACAATTATTGGAGAAAGTATGAAAAAAGAAGAATTAAGGTATGATCCGGTTCATGATAAAATAGCATCGATTATCGATTATATTGATAATAATAAAAATATTGCTATACAAGGATTGCTTGTTATTGGATTAGCTGTTGGGGGCTGGGGTTATTATTCAGGTCTAGAAAAAGATAGGGTTAATATCTACAAATCTTTAGTTGGAGTTGCTCAGAATGCATATAATGCAGGGCAAGTGGATCTCTCTATTTCCGAGTTGAAAAATATTGTAGAAGAATATTCTGGAACGGATGCTGCCGATCAAGCCTTAGTCTATTTACTGAAGGATGCATATCAAGCAAATAACGATGAGAGTGTTTTGTCACTTGCAGATGAGCATGGGAGTGCGAATTCAGATGGCGTCCTTGATGCGGGATTCTATGAGACGATTGGCAATGCTGATTTGAATATGAATGATGTGGATGCAGCTATTAATAATTTTAAGAAGGCTGATAAGCTTGCTTCCATAGGACTTGGGGATTCAAGATATAAAATTGACCTTGCCATCGCTTTGATTTCTAAAGAAAATTTTGCGGATGCTATTTCAATTTTAGGTGAAATTTTGAATAATGAAAATGTTAATTATTCTGATAAAAATAGGGCTGAAGAATTACTGGCTTTGGCAAATTTCAGCAAGGATAATTAATCTTGGTAGAGTAGAGGTTTTACGCTTAATTTACGGCGTCGGAAAGTGGGTGAAAACCCACTTTCTTTATTTATTGGATAATATTAAATGGAAAAAGGATAATTAGTCTTGATCAATAAAGAAATAATTGAGGCATTTTCAATTGTCGCTAAAGAAAAAAATATTGACCGTACAAACTTAAGTACGATTATCGAAGATTTGTTTATGACCATGATTTACAAAAAATATGGTGAAGATCGAGAGAACTTCAGTGTTATTGTAAATATGGAAAAGGGTGAGATTGAAATTTATCAAGAAAAGGTAGTGGTTCAAGATGTGGTAGATCCCGTATGTGAAATCAGTTTAGCTGATGCACATTTGGTAGAGCCAGATCTGGAAATAGATGATCCATTTATTGATATTTTAAGCCCTGAAGATTTTGGCAGAAGGTTGATAAATACGGCCAAACAACATTTAGCCCAACGAATTAGAGATATTGAACGTGAGTCAATCTTTGATGATTTCAATAAAAAAATTGGTGAAATCGTAGTAGGGAGTGTTCATCAAATACAACGTGATCGTATATTTGTGAACCTTGACCAAGCAGAATTATTATTACCTAAAAGTGAGCAGTTACCCAATGATAGGTATCGTCGCGGTGAATCCGTACGCGGTGTTATCAAATCTGTTGAGTTTACCTCAAAGGGTCCAGAGATTATGCTTTCCCGTTCTGATAACATGTTTTTGGAGCGTCTGTTTGAGATGGAAATTCCAGAAATTGAAGATGGAATTATTGAAATCAAAGCCGTTTCACGTTCAGCTGGAGATCGCAGTAAAATTGTAGTGTATTCATCTGATCAAAGAATTGATGCTGTTGGTGCTTGTGTGGGAATGAGAGGTAGTAGAATTCAATCAGTAGTTCGAGAGTTGAACGGTGAAAAGATTGATATAATCAACTGGAGTAATCAGCCCGAGATTTTGATTTCTAGAGCATTGGCGCCGGCTAAGCCTATTAATTTATATATTGATGAAGAGCGTCCTTATGTGGTTGCTGTGTTCGAAGACGAAGAGTTACCTATCGCAATTGGTAGAAATGGCCAGAACATCAAACTTGCATCTGACGTTACAGGTTATACTATTGATGCGGTTAAGAAAACTGACTATGAAGGTACAACCACAGAGGTTGTTTATCTTGATGAGCTTTCTGGAATTACAGCCATTCAATTAGAATTATTATCAAAGAATGAAATTCATACTGGCGAAGACTTTTTGAGTTGCGAAAAAAGTATGCTATTAGACCTGAAGGGTTTTGGTGATAAAACGATTGAAAAGATTAGTGGAATAATTGAGGAAAAGATTTCTTCCCTTGAGGTTGAAGTGGACGAGAGTAGTTTAGAAGAGGCTGAAGTAGAAGAATAGGCAAATGACAGAGACGACTAAAAAAAGAAGAATTTTCCATATAGCAAAAGAGCTAAATATCTCTCACGTAGAGATTATGACTTTCCTTAAAGATGAAGGTGTAGCTGTATCAAGTCACATGGCACCAGTGGATGCAGATGTTTATGACAAGATATTAGGGGAGTTTGCTAAAGAGAGACAGCAGATTGAACGACTCCGAAAAGAACAGGCTAGACAGGCTGTAGTTTCAAGTATCAAAAAACAACAAAAAACTGATGCTGAAAATGATACTATACCGTCACCTAAGAAAGCATCTCCTTCAGATTCAATGAATTCATTGAAAGAACGTATTTCTAATGAAAAGAGAGCGTTGGGTGAAGCAAAGCGAATCGCTGAAGAAGAATTGCAAAAAAGAATTCAAGAAGCGGAAGCCTTGTCTGCAGAAAAAATTGCTAAAGATAAAGCTGTAACGGAAAATCCAATTGAACCTGAAACGCCCCAAAAGCGGAAACTAGAAAAACCTGAAATTAATGTAGGCTTAAAAGTTGTTAGGCGTGCAACTGATGCTGAAAAAGAGAAAATGGCAAAGCATAAAGAAAATGAGCAGCGCCGTAAAGATGATAAGAAAAAGAAGAAAGAAAAGCCAAAAGTAAAGGTTGAGAAAAAAACTACTAAAGTCCCTGAAGTTGTCCCCAAGCCGAGAAAACTTAAAAAAATAGATTTATCTGCCATTGCAGATAGAATTAATCAATCTAAGCGTGGACCAAAAGGTAAGGATGTTCCTGCTGGGAAGGCTGGCCCAAAACAGCCATTGCCTCAATTTGGAAGAAAATCAGCAAAGAAGAAGCCAAAGAAAAAAGAGAAGGTTTCTTCTGAAGAAGTTGTAAATACTACAAATATTATTAAATTGCCAGAGTTTACCACCGTTGATGAATTAGCACAATCCATGAATATCAAAGTTCAAGAAGTTATTATGGCATGTATGGGGCTTGGAATGATGGTGTCTATTAATCAGAGACTTGATATGGAGTCGATGATCATGGTGGCGGATGAATTTGATTTTGAAATTGAAACTTTGGAAGAGTATGCGGAAGAATCTACTGAGATTCAAGATACCCAAGAAGATATTGATAACGCTGAACCTCGAGCAGCTGTAGTGACTGTAATGGGGCATGTGGATCATGGAAAAACATCATTACTTGATTACATTCGGAATGAGAATGTGGTTGCGGGTGAATCAGGTGGCATTACTCAGCATATTGGTGCTTATGAAGTTACGTTAAAAAATGATACTAAAATGACATTTCTGGACACGCCAGGTCACGCAGCGTTTACAGCAATGCGGTCTCGAGGTGCTCAAGTTACAGACATTGTTGTTGTAATTGTAGCCGCAGATGATAGTGTTATGCCACAGACTATTGAGGCAATTGACCATGCAAAAGCTGCATCAGTACCCATTATTATTGCAATCAATAAGGTTGATCTACCTGCTGCAAATGTTGATAACATAAAGAAAAAACTATCTGAGCAAAATATTTTAGTTGAAGATTGGGGCGGTAAATATCAGTGCCAAGAGATTTCAGCGAAATCTGGATTAGGAATAGATGATTTATTGGAGAAAATCCAATTAGAGGCTGAAGTGTTAGACCTTAAGGCTAATAGAGATACTCTTGCCAGAGGTGTAGTAGTTGAATCAAGACTTGATAAAGGTTTAGGAGCTATTGCCACAGTTCTAATTCAAAAGGGTACCCTGAAACGTGGTGATATATTTGTTTGTGGAACTCAATCTACTCGAGTTCGTGCCATGTTAAATGAACGAGGAAATACTGTAACCCAAGCACTGCCATCTGACCCAGTGCAGATTTTAGGTTTTACAGAAGTCCCTAATGCCGGTGATATGCTCACTGTCTTTGGAGATGAAAAAGAAGCCAAGCGCATCGCCCAAGAGCGTTCACAAATTAAGCGAGAAGCGGAACAACGTCGATTTAGAAAATTAACACTTGATCAAATTGGTAAGCAGATTTCTGCAGGTGCTATAAAAGAGCTTGATATCATTATCAAAGGTGATGTTGATGGCTCAATTGAGGCATTAAGTGACTCATTGATGGGTCTATCTGGAGATGAAGTTTCCGTTAAAATTATTCATAGATCAGTGGGTATGATTACTGAGAATGATGTAAATCTGGCGGGTACTTCTGGTGCCATTGTTATCGCATTTAATGTAAATGCTTCTGCTGAAGCAAAAGCAAGATCAAAAACCTTAGGTGTAGATATTCGACAATATTCCATTATATATGAAGCAATCAATGAAGTTAAACTTGCTTTAGAAGGTATATTGGAGCCTGAAGAAGTTGAAGAGGCCCTAGGTTATGCTGAAGTTAGAGATATGTTTAAAATTCCAAAGCTGGGCTTGATTGCTGGTTGCTCTATCCAAAAAGGTAAAGTGATTAGAAATGCATTGTTACGTGTGAAGCGTGGAGATGAAATCCTACACGAAGGTAAGCTAACCTCCCTTAAGCGATTTAAAGATGATGTGAATGAAGTTCTTGAGGGATTTGAATGTGGTATTGGCGTTCATGGCTTCACTGCTTTTGAGGCAGGTGATATCATTGAAGTGTATGAAATAAAAGAAATTAAGCGGTCACTTGCATAAGCTATGTTTAGTAAAAAACCATATAAGCGCTCTGAAAGAATGTCAGATGAAATTCGTAGTATTCTGGGCGGAATCTTTATCTCAGACTTCCAGATACAGGATGCAGGGCTTTTAACCGTCTCTAAAGTTGAGGTTACTTCAGATTTACGGTTAGCCAAGGTTTTTATTAGTCTTTTGAGTGCAAAAAAAACGCCAGATGAAGTGATTACTCATTTAAAGCATAATCGAAAAGCTATTCGCTTTCATTTGGGAAATAAGTTGAATGCGAAGTTTGTTCCAGATTTACGGTTTTATTATGATGATTCTTTGAAGAAAGCTGAAAAGATTGGTACCCTTCTCACTAAAATTCGAAAGAATGAAAATTTAGATAATTCATAGTGGATGCAATTCTAAATGTATGGAAGCCTATTGGCTGGACTTCCTTTGATGTAGTAAAAAAAATTAAAGGTTTTGTGAAACCGTCAAAAGTGGGGCATGCAGGAACTTTAGACCCATTTGCTGAAGGTGTATTAGTGATTTGTATCGGTAAGATGACTAAAAAAGTTGAGTCTCTGATGGATCATGAAAAAGAGTATGTTGCCACCATACAGTTGGGCAGTGAAACTGATACGCTTGACACAGAAGGAAAAGTGGTAAAAGAGGCGGAAATAATTCCACTTTCTGATGAAAAAATTGTTAATGTACTAAATGCCTTTTTAGGTGAGAGTGATCAGATTCCGCCAATGTACTCGGCATTGAAAGTTAATGGAAAACGATTGTATAAGTTGGCTCGTGAGGGAAAGATAATTGAGCGACAACCACGTAAAATTACAATCAGTGAAATTGAGCTATTAGAAAGCAATAAAGATTCTTTGAAAATCCGCGTCAAATGTGGTCGCGGTACATATATTCGGGTATTAGCAAGTGATATTGCAAATGCAATGAATACAGTAGGCTTTTTGAAATCGTTGGTTCGTACACAAGTGGGTGAGTTTCTGCAAGAAGATTCAATCGCTGTTGAAAATGTGGCTGAATGGTTGTCTGCAACCGCTTAAGTGATATCCCTGAGATAAGTCAATCCGCATTAACGATTGGCAGTTTTGATGGAATACATTGTGGGCATTTGGAGATACTAAAGAGAATAAAGGTATTATCTTCTGAGAATAGCTCTACATCAGTTGTTGTTACATTTGACCCTCATCCAAAGACAGTTTTAAGACCAGATTTACTGGAAGATAGATATCTTATTACTACCTTAGATAAGAAAATTGAAATTTTTGAAGTACATGAAATTGATTGTTTGCTCATTCTTCCTTTTGATGAAACGTTTGCAAACATTGATGCAAATACATTTTTAGAAGATATTATTATCAAGCACTTTAAGCCTCATGATATTGTAGTTGGTTATGATCATCACTTTGGCCATAATCGAGTAGGGGATATTGAATTGCTTAATTCTTACTCAACGGAAAATTTGTATGATGTGCATGAGATTGATCAGATAGCTGTTGATAGCATTCCAGTATCAAGCTCTAAAATTAGAAATGTATTGGCTTCTGAAAACATCTATCAAGCAAATCGATTACTTGGGTGGAATTATGAGCTGAAAGGTATTGTAGAAATAGGGGATGGATTAGGTAAAACTATTGGATACCCCACTGCAAATATAAATCCTACTGAAGCACATCAAATTATACCTTCTGATGGCGTTTATAGTGTTGATCTTCTCATAGAGGGAGATTCATTTCACGGAATGTGCAATATTGGAAACCGACCCACCGTTGATGGTACGAGCAACAGAATTGAGGTTAATATTTTCTCAAATGAAAACATAGACCTTTATTCAAAAGAAGTTACTGTGGTATTCAAAGAATACCTTAGAAATGAGAAGAAATTTTCTTCCATTGACAAATTAAAAGTGCAGCTTGAAATAGATAAAAAACGCTGCTTAGAATTAAATAGAATGATAAAAGGAGTAAAAACATGTCAATAACAAAAGAACGTGTTGAAGAGTTAGTAAAGGAATTTGGTGGTGATGATAAAAATACTGGATCACCAGAAGTTCAAATCGCAATAACTACAGATAAAATTCGGAATATTACCGAACATCTGAAAACAAATAAAAAAGATCATAGTGGCCGTAGAGGTCTAATAGTTCTGGTTTCGCAAAGAAGGAAGCTCTTGAATTATGTTAAAAAATCTGGTATTGGTCGATATAAAGAGATTATTGAAAAATTAAATATTAGAAAATAGAAGAAAATAAGAAAAGAATCGAGAAGATAAAATGATAAGAAAAACAATGGAGCTATCTGGCCGTACACTCACACTTGAGACGGGCAGAATGGCAAAACAAGCAAGTGGTTCAATTTTACTCACCTATGGTGAAACCGTATTATTAGCAACTGCTACAGCAAATAAAGATGCAGGTGAAGATCGAGGTTTTATGCCTCTATCAGTTGAATATCGTGAAAAATTTTATGCTGCGGGGCGAATCCCTGGTGGCTTTTTTAAACGTGAAGCACGACCATCTGAAAAAGAAATTATCGCATGTCGTTTGACAGATAGGCCTTTACGACCCTTATTCCCTAAGGGATTTCATGCTGAAACTCAGGTATTCATAAACGTACTTTCATACGATGAAGAAAACCCTGGTGATACTTTAGGCACAATTGCTGCATCTGCAGCGTTGGCTATTTCTGATATCCCATGGGCTGGCCCAGTGGCCACTGTTCGGGTGGGTAGAATCGATGGTAAATTTGTGATTAATCCTGAAAATTCTAAAGCAGAAGAAAGTGATATGGAAATAATTGTTTCCGGAACATCTGATTCTGTGGTAATGGTTGAGGGTGAAGCCGACTTCATTTCTGAAGAAGATTTCCTTTCTGCCATACAATATGCCTTTGAAGGTATTAAGGATATTATTGCACTTCAGAATGAATTAGTTGCTGAATGCGGTAAAGCAAAGAGAATCGTAGCTGAACCTGAAGTTAATGTTACTCTAAACGAAGCTGTAGATAAATTTATTGATGGAAAAATTTCACCATTAAATGATCCTAAAGTTAAGTTTGATCGCTATGAAGACATCCGTTTATTTAAGAGTGGTATTGTTGAAGAAATGGGTGATGAATATGCCGATGATGCAAAAGCAATAACGTCATATATCGATGACCAAATTACTGCTGATTTACGTAAGCGTACACTTGCAGGTACTCGTGCAGACGGAAGAAATCTAACAACCGTTAGAGACATTGCAATTGATACTTCCATGTTGCCACGAGTGCATGGTTCATCCTTATTCACAAGAGGTGAAACACAAGCTTTAGCAACCATTACACTTGGCGGAAAGCGTGATGAACAAATGCTTGATAACATTGAAGGCTTAACATATAAGCGCAATATGTTGCATTATAATTTCCCTTCATTTTGTGTGGGTGAAGCTAGAATGCGATTTGGCCTTTCACGAAGAGAAGTGGGGCATGGAAATTTAGCAGAACGTTCAATTAGAGGTGTTCTACCAAGCTTTGATGATTTCCCTTATACTATCCGAATTGTATCTGAAGTATTAGAATCCAATGGTTCTTCTTCGATGGCAACTGTTTGTGGTGGTATTATTGCGTTGATGGATGCTGGTGTTCCAATTAAAAATCCAGTTGCTGGTGTTGCAATGGGCTTAATTATGGAAGACGAAGACAACTATGCTATCTTAACTGATATCTTGGGTACAGAAGATCACCTTGGTGATATGGACTTTAAGGTTGCCGGAACGAGAGATGGTATTTCTGCAATTCAAATGGATCTTAAAATTGACGGACTTCCTATTGAATTGATGAAGAATGCTCTTCAGCAAGCTAAAGAAGCACGTTTGCATATTATTGATGTTATGGAAGAAGCTGTGCCTTCAGTTAGTCCAACGCTTTCTGTACACGCACCTAAGATTGGTAAAGCATCACTTCCTGTTGATAGAATTGGTGACTTCATTGGGCCAGGCGGTAAAAATATTAAAGCCGTTCAAGCTGATTATGAATGTGATGTGAATGTTGAAGAAGATGGTCTTTGTGTTATTCTTGGTCAAGATCAAGAAAAAATAGACTATGTTGTTGCATTAATCAATTCATACAACATGAAACCTGAAGCAGGTGAGACGTATGATGCTGAAGTTGTGAAAATTATGGACTTCGGTTGCTTTGTTAAAATTGCTCCTGGAAAAGAAGGTCTTGTTCATATTTCAGCATTAAATTGGAACCGTGTTGAAAAAGTAACAGATGTGGTTAAAGAAGGTGAAATGGTTAAGGTTAAATTGATGGAAATCGATGACCGTGGCCGTTTAAACTTTAGCATGAAGGCGCTAATAGAGCGACCTCCACGTGATTCAAAGCCTGAAAACTCACATAGCTAAGGAGCGCATCTTATGATTATTGGTATACCCAAAGAGATAAAAAATAATGAGAACAGAGTCTCTCTTATTCCTTTTGGTGTAGAAGACCTATGTAAAAATGGTCATACCGTAATTGTAGAAACAAATGCTGGTAAAGGCAGCGGATTTTCTGATGAAGATTATTCCGCTGCTGGCGCCCAAATTGAGTCTTCAGCTAAGGACATTTTTGCTAAATCTGATATGATTGTAAAGGTTAAAGAGCCTCAACCCAATGAAGTTGAGATGATTAAGCCCGATCAAATTGTATTTACATATTTTCATTTTGCTGCTGATAAAGGCTTAACGGAAACCATTATTGATAGTAAATGTATTGCCATTGCCTATGAAACGGTACAGTCTGAAAATGGGCAATTACCATTATTGATTCCCATGAGTGAAGTTGCAGGCAGAATGGCCGTTCAAAATGGTGCCAAATGCCTTGAAGCCAGTATGGGTGGTCGAGGTAAGCTACTTAGTGGAGTACCTGGTGTTGAGCCAGCCACAGTGACTATTTTAGGTGGCGGTATTGTTGGAATGAATGCAGCAAAATTAGCTGCTGGCTTAGGGGCAAAGGTAAACATCCTTGATATTAGTGTAGATAGACTTAAATATATTGATGATGTAATGCCATCTAATGTATTTACATTATATTCTAATCATCATACTATTTTAGATTTATTACCTACTACTGATTTGCTAGTTGGAGCCGTATTAGTGGTTGGTGCCAAAGCACCAAATTTAGTAACAAGAGAAATGTTATCCCTAATGCCAGAACGCTCTGTTATAGTTGATGTGGCCGTAGATCAAGGTGGATGTGTTGAGACTTGTCGTCCAACTACCCATAAAGATCCAACTTATGATGTGGATGGTATTATTCACTACTGTGTGGCCAATATGCCAGGCGCAGTGCCTTATACATCAACCATTGCATTATCGAACACAACCTACCCTTTTGTGCGAAGCATTGCCAATAAAGGGTATCAAAAGGCATTGTTGTCTGATGAATCTCTTTTGAAAGGACTAAACGTCTATAAAGGTAGAGTCACACACGAAGGTGTTGCAGAAGCATTTGGCTTAGAATATACCACCCCAAAAGAGGCGCTTTGTTAGTTTATAACTGATTTACTTGCATATCACCAGCTTGGTTCTGGCCCATATATTGGACTTAACAGAATTTCAAGTGATAAATTTGAAACCCATCTTAGTATTTTAAATGAGATGGGTTTTTCTTCTGATGTAGAATATAAGATTTTATTCGATGATGGATATGCCTCTGTATATGATATTGCATTTCCACTTATGCAAAAGTATGATTTTACTGGACTAATATTTCCGGTGGTTAATTATATTGGAAAAATGAATGATTGGGATGTGACATTTGCATCCTTCAATACGGCTAAACATGTAGATGTAAACCAAATTAGCGTGCTTGCAAATAATGGGTGGGAGATAGGTAGTCACGGATTATCGCATAGTGCCTTTACATCAATGTGTGATGATCAGTTGAAAATTGAATTACAGCAGTCAAAAGAAATTCTAGAGGACATAGTTCAGCAGGAAGTAATCTCTATAACACCTCCGTTTTCTCGGTGGAATCAACGCGTTAAAGATTTGATACTTGAGTGTGGATATAAAAAAATATACTATCAACGTACATTAAAAAAAGAACCTTGCCCTATAATGATACCTCGCCATTCTGTATATTCTATTGACGGAGAGAAGGCCATAATCAGGAAAGTAAATAATTCAAGGATTGAGCAAATAAAAGAAGCAATAATACATAAATGCTCAACTTTAACCGTAGTAGTTAAAGAAATACTTTGAATAGGTTGTATCTTAACATTAAGTTAAAGTAACACTTTAATAGATAAATTTATAGAATTGAGATGAAAATGGAAGCAAGAGACATAAAGAAATTATATTATTCAATTGGTGAAGTGAGTGAAATTACCGGCTTAAAACAATATGTACTACGATACTGGGAAACTGAATTTCCTCAGTTAAGACCATCAAAAAATCGTGCAGGAAATAGAACCTATAAAAGCCATGATTTAGATTTAATCGCTGAAATACAAACATTACTATACAAGCGTAAATTTACTATTAAAGGTGCCCGTCAATATTTAAAAGATTTGCATGATTCTGCTGCATCATCTGAGAAAATTGTTCAGATTACAAATACTCCAAGTGAGTTAGACTTAAAGACCTTAAAAAATCTAAGAAATGGGCTGAATGAAATTATTAAAACCATTGAATCTTACAAAAAAGAGATATAATGCAATCTGATAACATTCGTAAATTTTCCCCTCGGGACGTGGCGTAGTCCGGTAGCGCACTTGACTGGGGGTCAAGGGGTCGACAGTTCAAATCTGTCCGTTCCGACCAAACAATTGAAGACGAAAGCATCTTAGGGTGCTTTTTTCTTATATCAAAAGAATATGCCCAAAGTCATTAAAAATTTATATAACTCCTATTGTTAGAAATTTGTAACTTAAGCTGATTAATCAAGGTCTAATATGAAGAAGCCAACTAAAATAATTGGAATGAATATTGAAAATTTTCGTTCACTTGTAAATCAAAAAGAAGAAATTAATTTACATCCAGCAAGATTAATTCCATTTTATAAGCCTGGTGATGAAATGTCTTTAACCTCCATCTTTCTATCATCATTAAGATTGATAAAAGAATTTAAAGATTTAATTTTCAAGTCAATCAATTTATCTAAATCGGGTAATATCTTAGTTTTTACTGAAGTTGAATTTTTATTATTTGATAATAAAAGAATAGATGGTTTATTGTTAGTAGTGAGAGGTAAAAAAATTCTTGAAGCTGTAATATTAGAAATGAAAAATAAAACCAATACTATTGATGAAACTCAAATTTTATCATATGTAGAAATTGCAAAAGCTTATGGTATTGCTAAAATAGTCACTATTTCTAATCAATTTGTTTCACAGCCGACACAATCTCCAATATTTATAAAATTACCTAAAGCAGTTCAGATGTATCATTTGTCGTGGTCTTATATCTTAACTCTTGCTCATATTCTATTATTTAAAAATGATAATAATATTGCTGATGAAGACCAAGTAGAAATAATGATAGAAGTTGTTAAGTATTTTGAAAATAGTAAATCAGGTGTCATTGGTTTTACTCAAATGCGAGCTGGATGGACAGAGCTAATTCAAAAGATGAATACAGGAGCCTTAATTAAATTAAATGATGAATGTCTATCAGATACAATTACAAGTTGGCTTGAAGAAGAAAGAGATATGGCATTAATCTTAAGTCGTGAACTTGGACTACTTGTTCAGTAAGTAAAAACAAAGTTTAAAGATGATTTAAATAAA
>JACKQG010000806.1_pt1 | contig 44423 bp, 37 predicted proteins | sample 8237621 | NCBI WGS metagenome assembly JACKQG01 (sample SAMN15677084, study PRJNA649215) | marine metagenome | biome: marine; feature: Black Sea; material: saline water; isolation source: suspended particulate matter (SPM) from the Black Sea western gyre | collected 2013-06-09/2013-06-10 | depth... | reverse complement strand
GCACTACTCACTATACAACCCCGTTCTGCGCCCAGCGCATGGGGTCCACTTCAGCGGGACTGATGTATGGCGCCGGATTGCGATTGATGGAAGCGTGCCGCATTCGGGTGAAAGATGTTGATTTCGATGGCTGCCAAATCATGGTCCGTGATGGGAAGGGTGCGAAGGACCGCGCCGTTCCGTTGCCACAACGACTGATGTCGGCATTGAAGCGGCAAGTGGAGTTCGTGACCGATCTGCACGCCAAGGACTTGGCAACGAGCACAGTCAATGTTTGGTTGCCCTATGCTCTCGCTGCGAAATATCCACAGGCTGGCCAGTCACTGGCCTATCGCCAACCTTCGTCGGTCTTCGAACTGTTCAAACCCATATCTGCGTGTTTGCCTTTTCCGAAGACGTTAGGAATTTGCGGACTTGGAGCGCAGCTTTATCATGGTCTCTCGCCGGCCAGATTGAGCAAAGTGCAATGAGGTATGAGGGGCAATTTGCCTCCTACGATCTAATGCACCGGCGACCCTATCCACTTTGCGCGCAAAAGTTAACATTTTCCGGAAAAATGATAGGAACGCCAGATATTGAAACCCCAAATCAGCCATCGATCCAATCGCTTGGTTGACACCGTTAACGAGACGAATATCATGGAGACCGCGACGTTGGAACGTTAATTCATTCAACTTAAGACGTGTTACGTCAGGAAGTTGGGCTCATGGCTAGTCATCATCGGCTGGATGTTTCGGAAGTTGGCGAGGTCTCCGTGGTTCGATTTGTGGATCGACGCATTCTCGACGCCTCGAACATCGAAGAACTCGGTGACGAACTGTTTGGATTGGTCGAAAACGATGGTAAAAAAAACCTGCTGTTAAACTTTACCGGCGTCGAGTTCCTCTCCAGCGCGGCGCTGAACAAGTTGATTATTTTGGACAAAAAAGTTAAATCGAATGGCGGCAAGCTCGCGCTTTGTGACCTCCGCCAAGAGATCAACGAAGTCTTCGCAATTACTCGGCTCGACCAACTGTTCACCATCTCCGATTCCGAACAATCGGCACTAACAGAGTTCTAGTCGGGGTCGAACTGATGATCCCCTAAGCGTGTGGGTGTTATGTCGATTGGATTGTGTTAAAAGTAGATGTGCTTCGTGGACTGGGCATTGATCGTAGATCTAAACAAATTACAGTCTTCACTTGTCGAACCGATCGTTCCGCAATCTAGCGGGGTACCAGTCACAGGGCGTGACGGGCGAGCGGACCTTGGAGAGTATCGCGATACAAGCGTTGCATTAAGCTAATGTCACACGATTGGATTTGCTCGAAAGAATGGAAGACCGCCAGTGACACGGCGGAAGCTCGCGAGATTCTTAACGAGATTCTGGCAAGTTTGGGCGACAACGGATGGGGTGAAGAGTATACGTTCGGGATTCACTTGGCAGTGGAGGAGGCGTTGATGAACGCCATCAAACACGGTAACCAACGGAATCCAGAGAAGTACGTCACGGTCGAGTTTCGATCTAACGCAAAGATCATGCAAATGGTCATCGAAGACGAGGGTGATGGCTTCGACCCGAACGATGTTCCGGATCCAACGCTAGAAGAGAATCTCGAGTTGCCGTCAGGTCGCGGCCTGATGCTCATGAAGACGTTCATGACGACGGTCGACTACAACGAGAAGGGCAATCGAGTCTTCATGGAAAAAGATCTCGACGCACCTCCACCCCCGGACGACGACGATGATGATGACGACGATTACTTGTAGTTCGTCATCACATGTCGATTCGCGGTCGCTTCGCCAAATTGCGACGCTCTCTTTGTCAACGCTTATTGATTGAGACATCGAGGCTGTTCAACGATGAGTACGCAATCGGAATTCGCGCTCCTACAGTCGGCATTCGAGAGAATTCGCGGCGAACTCACGAAGTGCCTCGTCGGGTGCGATGCGCTGATCGAACAGCTGATGATTTCGCTGTTGGCGGGCGGGCACTGTTTGGTCGAGTCACCACCAGGCACGGCAAAGACTCTCGCCACCGCAAGCTTCGCTCGCGTCGCTGGACTCTCTTTCGATCAAGTGCGCTGTACGCCCGACTTCACCCCAGCGGATCTTATCGGACTTGGTGCCCGCCCCAAGAACAATACTGACGTTCCTGGCCCACTATTTGCCAATCTGGTTATGGTGGCGGATCTGGAGCGTTTGTCGCCGCGAACAGATTCGTTGATCCAACAGGCCATTCAAGAACAGCAGGTTGTATGGGAAGGCAGACGGCATACATTGCCCGAGCCGTTTATGATCGTGGCGACCCAATATCCGATGCATGACGGAGTCGAACTCAGCGCCGAACGAACGGTCGTTGACGAGTATCACGAAGATCGATTCATGTTCAAAATCAAGATCGCCTACCCCGACGAAGCCGATGAGTTCGCGCTCGCGGAATCGATGTCGCCCTCGATGCCAGCCCATTCAATCGAGCCGCTAGAGCAAGTCATCAGCACGGACGAAGTTCGCCGATTTCGTCCCTTAGTAGCTCAAGTCGAGGCGTCCGCTGAGATCATCAATTACGTCCTTCGACTCGTCCGCGCAACGCGGGTTCACGAAGGCGAGACGCCGGACTTTATCTACGAGTGGGTCGACTTTGGCGCTGGACCTCGGGCGACGCATCATTTGACTCTGGCCGCGAAAGCTCGCGCGGCTCTGTACGGCCGAGAGCAAGTTTCCGCCGAAGATGTCCGCCGCGTTGCACATCCAATCTTGCGGCACAGAATTGTTACGAATCGCAATGCTAGCTCGACTGGCGTTACCGTGGATCGGGTGATCAAGCGATTGCTGTACGAGATCACCGAGTCTGGCGAAGAAGAAGCTGGCAGCATCTAGCCACGCATCCGTGGATCGTTTACCGGCCTTGCCAGAACGTTTCTACTGCGGTCACAATCTGTAACTCGCTGTAGACTCGCCCGCCAACCCGCTAGCAGCCGATTCGTGTCATCTGAAAAATCACTTGCGATTGTCTTGCGTCTCGTCGAGTTTTCGGAAACGAGCGTCATTGCGACGCTGTTCACAGAGGACTTTGGCAAGATCACGGCACTTGCCAAGGGTGCTCGCCGACCCAAGGGTCCGTTCGAGGCTGCTCTTGACCTGCTGGCTGCCTGTCGAATAGTGTTCATTCACAAATCCTCCGACGCCCTCGACTTGCTCACTGAAGCAAAACTCGAACGGCGGTTTCGCGCAGCGACTCGCAACTTGTCTCATCTTTACGCGGGTTACTATGTGGCGGAGCTTTTGCAAGATCTGACCGACGACGGTGACCCTCATCCTCAGCTGTTTCAGGCTGCGAATCAAACCTTGACCGAATTGGACGATGCTTGCGATGACGATGCTTGCGATGTTGCGAGGACCATCCTACGTTTCGAGATGATTGCGTTGCGTGAGCTTGGGCATTTGCCGTCGTTTGATCGGTGTGTTGGGTGTGGTGGCGAGTTACCAGCGGAAGGACGAATCGCATTTGGTCAACTTGCTGGTGGGGTGTTGTGTCGTGAGTGCCGAGCCGGTCAGCGGCAGGTGGTAAGCGTGAGTTCGGGAGTAATTCGAGCATTTCGAGAATTCGCTGACCCAAGTGAATCGTGGCGACGTACGGAACTAGATCGGGGTTTACGCGGGGAGCTACGTGGCGTATTGAACCACTACTTAACGAATATGTTGGGTAAAAAGCTGCGCATGCACCGATACTTGGGAGTGCTTGCTGAATAGCTCGGACTCGATTTTATCGGGAGCCGAGGAAATGATGTCGTAACTTCGACAAGGATGTCGCGGATGCAACGAGTCTTACACACAATGTCGCTGCTAGCGGTCGCACAACTGGTCGCTGCGGGCACGGGTTGTTCGTTAATGAAGCCGCGCGAGAGCGCGCTGGCAAATTACGAACGCACTCGCCAAGAGCTTGCGGGAGCCGGCTCCTCGGTCGAAGCCACGCAATACGCGGAAGAAGTCGCTGACGAAGGATTTACAGCAAGCGATTTTTCTCCAGACAACATCGGTTCGACGGTGCGCACGCTCTCGGGCAATGGCCCCGATCCGCCGGAAGCAAAGGAATTGTATGCGCTGGCTCAGCAAGCTTACACCGCCGCCACGCAGCTAAAGCAACAAGATCCCAACGCTGACGTTCGATCGCAGTTTGCGGCGGCAGGCGAGTTGTTCGAGTCGGCTGCAGCGAGTTGGCCTGATTCAGAGTTGGAGCAGGACGGGCTGCACATGGCCGGTGAGAGCTATTTCTTCGCTGACCACTACTGGGATGCCGAAGAGAGCTACGAGATGCTGCTGAAGAAGTATCAGAACTCAAAACACATTGACACCGTCCAGCGACGACGCTTTGCAATCGCACAATACTGGTTGGCGCTCCATCGCGAGAATCCGAGGGCGTTCTATGAGCTGAACTTGTTTGATAAAAGCACTCCGCTTCGCGATGCGTTTGGGCATTCGATGCGCGTTTTTGATCGTATTCGGCTCGACGATCCGACAGGCGAGTTGGCGGATGATGCGACGCTGGCTTTGGGTAACGCTTACTTTGCTGCCGGCAAATTCATGAAGGCGGACGAGTACTACACCGACCTTAGAAAGACGTTTCCGAGCAGCGAGCATCAGTTTCAAGCTCACTTCCTTGGTTTGAAGTCGAAGCTGGAAGCGTACCAAGGCCCTGACTATTCTGCCGTCGCAATCATCGACGCAGAAAAACTCGTCGATCAAATTCGCAAACAGTTCCCTCAAGAGTCTCAGCGCGAGAGAGAGTATCTTGATCGCGAAGCCGCACGCATTCGCTATCTCAAATCAGAACGCGATTGGTTGATGGCTCAACGCTTCGACCGCCGCGCGGAATACGGTGCTGCGAAGCACTACTACGCCGCATTGATCGCGGAGTACCCCGATACTCCGTTTGGCGAGCGGGCTGAGCAACGCATTCGCGAGATCGGCGGTGAACCGGACGTTCCTGAGCCTCCTCTCGGCTGGGTTGTCGCAATGTTCCCCGAAGACGACGTCGTCAAGACGTTGATGAATGCCAGTAGTAGCACGCCGACCTTGCGGAGATAGTTACTCGTGGCACAACGCTTGCAGTTTGGGTTGTCGCTTGCTCTTGGCCTTTTAGCGATTGCGACAGGCTGCGCCGGGTATCAAATCGGCACGCGTTCGCTCTATCGCCCTGACATCCAAACTGTCTATGTACCGATGTTCGAGTCGGACAGCTTTCGTCGTAACCTCGGCGAGCGGCTAACGGAAGCCGTCGCGAAAGAGATCGAACTAAAGACGCCTTACAAAGTCGTCCATCGCCCCGATGCGGACAGCGTCCTCAGCGCTCGTATCACCTCCGAGACCAAACGCGTCGTGTCAGAACAAGTCGACGACATTCCGCGCAATCTTGAAGCGGATTTGGCCGTGCAAGTGAATTGGTACGATCGACGCGGCGAGTATTTAATGCAAGACGCGCAGTTCAACTTCTCGCCCGTTGCATTCTCGGTCGCGCAAAGCGCGGACTTCACGCCGGAGGGTGGTCAGTCTGTCGCAACGGCTCACCAAGAAGCCATCCAGCGTCTCGCCGAGCAGATTGTTTCGCAAATGGAAAGCCGCTGGTAGACTCAAGACGAGTCATTCGATGTCTGAACCCACGGCGAGATCCTTGAACGAACAGAGAGCGACAAGTTGGCAGCTGCGTACTCGCGAGTTGACCTTTGGCTCGCTGCCCGTCCTGATGGGAATCATCAATGTGACACCCGACAGCTTCTCGGATGGCGGTCGCTTTCTCGATACGCAAGCTGCGGTCGATCAAGCACTTCTAATGGTCGATGCTGGTGCTGGCATTCTCGATATTGGAGGCGAGAGCACTCGCCCCTATTCGACACCGGTCGAGGCTGACGAAGAGCGCCGACGCGTCCTCCCAGTCATCGAAGCCATCTGCGAGCGGGTCGAAGTGCCCGTCTCTATTGATACCTCGAAGGCGACAGTTGCTAGAGAAGCGATCGCAGCGGGCGTCGAGATTATCAACGATGTCACGGGGCTCGAGGGCGACGACCGCATGGTGCCGCTCGCGTTGGAGAGTGGCGCGGGCATTTGTGCGATGCACATGCAAGGCACACCGCAAACGATGCAAGACGCGCCAGCCTACGCCGATGTCGTCGCCGATATTCACGGTTATCTGGCCCAGCGCCGAGACAGCTTAATCGCCGCCGGAATCGATCCGAAGCGGATATGCCTCGACCCAGGTATTGGTTTCGGAAAGACACATCAACACAACCTGACTCTGCTAGCCAACTGCGATCGTTTCCACGGTCTTGGCTGTCCGCTGTTGGTCGGACATTCCAGGAAAGGCTTCATCGGACGCGTTTTGGATGACAAGGCGAGCGATCGCGCCACCGCTTCAGTCGGGATCTCGGTGGCTCTTGCGCTTCAGGGTATCCAAGTGATCCGTGTCCACGATGTGGCTGAAACGATGCAAGCACTGAAGTTGTTCGCGGCAGTTGGCGGCCTCGACGGCCAACCGTTGCAACTGGAGTGAGTTGATCGAAAGTAATGGCCCGTAAAGTTATTTGTTGCAGTTACTTACGACGCAATTCCGGTTATCTCAGTGCCACCGAGTGAGATTGACTCGGGCCGCACTTTGGCCGATACTTCCGTGAATTGTCTCAGCTGTTTATCGTCCAGAGTGATTGCGCATGTCCGTCGTCGAAAAGCAGGACCTCAAAGCCTATTGCCTCGATACCGCGCGGCGCGCGAAAGCTGCTTCCGCTGAACTCGCGATGGTCACTGGCGCAGCCAAGAACGACTGGCTCAAGGAGTCAGCGCGACGTCTTCGCGCACGCGAGGCGGACCTCACCGCAGCGAACGATCAGGATCTTGCTGCCGCGCCCGGCTTTGGACTCACCGACGCGCAAGTTGATCGACTGCGATTGACGACCGACCGCATTGATGGCATCGCGATTGGGCTCGAAGAGGTCGCCGCACTTCCCGATCCGACCGGCGAAGTAATGGAATCCTCGATTCGTCCGAACGGCTTGGAGATTTCCAAAGTTCGTGTTCCTTTGGGCGTGGTGTTTTTTATTTACGAGTCGCGACCGAATGTCACTGCCGACGCAGCAGCCATCTGCATCAAGAGCGGCAACGCCGTAATCTTGCGTGGCGGCAAGGAAGCAGCTTACTCGAGCCGAGCGATCGTCGATATTCTGAATGAAGTAGCGATGGAATTCGGGTTGCCGTGCGACGCGGTACAACTCGTCAGCACGACGGACCGCGAGGCGGTTGGGCACTTCCTTTCGTTGGCCGATCTGATCGACGTTGCAATTCCGCGAGGCGGCGAAGGGCTGATCCGGCGTGTTAGCGATGAAGCAACGATGCCCGTGATCAAACATTTTGAAGGAAACTGCCACGTTTATGTCGACGCAGCCGCAGACATCGAGATGGCGGAAGCTGTGACGGTTAACTCAAAGTGCCATCGGCTGGGAGTCTGCAACGCGTGCGAGTCGCTGTTAGTTCATGCCGACGTCGCGACCGAGTACCTCCCACGATTGGCAAAGGCATTGCTGGACAACGGTATCGAAGTTCGAGGTGACGAACAGACTTGCGAATTAGTCGCCGACGCGATCGCCGCAAGTGACGAAGACTTTGGTGCAGAATTCCTCGGTCCGATTATTTCCGTCAAAGTCGTCAGTTCCGTCGACGAGGCGATTGCGCATATTAATCGTCACGGATCACATCATACCGACGCAATTGTTACGAACGATTTATCAGCGGCAAGGCGGTTTGCTGCGTGCGTCGATAGCGCGGCCGTGATGATCAATGCGAGTACACGATTCAATGACGGCGGCCAGTTTGGATTGGGCGCGGAAATTGGGATCAGCACGGATAAGTTCCACGCTCGTGGTCCATGCGGGCTGAAGGAGTTAACCAGCTACAAGTACGTGGCCTACGGAGATGGTCACATACGAGAATAGGGGCAAGGACGGTAGATTCGTGATCGAGGTCGTACCTGATCACAAATCGATAATCCAAATCGCAAATGTCGATGGAGTGACAGATGCCAGACGAAGTCCTAAGTCAAGACGAAGTCGAAAGCCTGCTGAGTGCTATGGACCCAGCGGCTGCAGCGGCGTCGGCACCCACCCCAAGGCAGAATCGTCCGCCCGCTGCAGTGGCGCGTTCGCGCGAGAAGGTGACTCCCTACGATTTCAAACGCCCAGAACGCGTAGGCAAAGAGCAAATGCGGGCTCTTCAGTCGTTGCACGAAGGGTTCGGTCGGAACTTTGGCGCGGCTTTGTCGGCCTTATTGCGGACGATCGTAGAAGTGAAGCTGACGAGTGTCGATCAACTGACGTATAGCGAGTTTGTGTTTAGCCTCGAGAACCCGACTTGCTTCAATTTGCTTCGAGCCGAGCCGCTTGAAGGCAATTTGATTCTTGATATCAATCCTGCGGTATTGTACCCGATCATTGACCGATTACTCGGCGGCGGCAAGCAACCCGGGCCACCCTCGCGACGCCCGCTTACCGAGATCGAACTTCGATTGGTCTCCCGCATCACGGCTCTGTTTATGATCGAGCTGCGGCGAGCCTGGGAAAATGTTCTCGATCTTGATCTCAGCGTCGAACGCGTGGAGAGCAATCCACAACTCGTACAGATCGTGCCGCCGAACGAAGTCGTTGTCCTGGTGAGTTTCGAGCTGACGCTTGGCGATGTTCGCGGAATGATGAATCTGTGCATTCCGTTTAACGCGATCGAACGGTTTAGCGGTCAGCTGACTTCCAACAGTTGGGTCGGCTATTCGCGAGGTGGCGCAACCAGCGAGAGTATCGGGACGATTAGTAATCGCCTCGATCGCTCTCACGTCGAACTCGTTGTAACACTCGCAGAAAGTACGATCAAAACAGCCGATCTAATTGGCCTTCGTGTTGGTGATATCATCACGACAGATCACGATCGCAACCGGTCGTTACAAGTCGCGGTCGAAGGCATCACGAAGTTTCTCGCAAAGCCCGGTGCCTTTAAAGGCCAGAAGGCGATCGAAGTCGAAGGCACAGTCGACTCTCGCAAAGTCGATGCCGGTATGGCGTAGTTAGCACGAATTCTGTGCGCCGAATCAACAAGAACGAGCATCGGCACCAACTCCGGCGATTACGTTTTGCGAATCGCTCGGCAGCGGCGGGAGACCTTCTTCCAAAACACCCTTCGCTCTCGCGAACATATTTATCGCTTCGACGACCATCCAGATTTGCAGTCCAAAGGTCGTCAGCCCAACTGCAAAGAGGAGATGCGTGTTGGCCCAAGCCCACGCTTCATCGCCCTTCGCCATCGCCGCCAGCGGCCAAAACCAACCGGTCGCGTCGTTAAACATCTGCCACATCAGCGCCCAAGCTGGCATGACGACCATGATCACCATCGGAATCGCGGCGAACCAGATCGGCTTGTTGCGACGCCAAAGGTAGAAGACCGTTACCATAAACGCTAAGCCAGCCAGCAATTGATTTGTTGCCCCGAACAGTGGCCAGAGAATCAAGCCGCCCGTTCCGACGGCGGCACCAGATTTCGCCGGAATCATGGCGACCATTAAGCCAAGGCCAACCGCGAGACCAGTCGCAGCATACTTATTAGTCATCGGAGTCATACGAAAAGTTCCGGCAAGTTCCTGAATCACATATCGCTGTAACCGAGTTGCCGTGTCGAGAGTCGTGGCCGCGAAACAAGCCACGAGCACTGCGATGATGCCAACCGCCAACTCTTGTGGGATTGCTAGTGCCGTTAGGAAGTTTGCACCACCGTCGACGAAAGCACCGACCTTATCCCCAAGCTTGAACGAATCCCACGTACCCTCGGCACTGTATCGAGATAGCCAGGCTTCGCGTCCGACAAGTGATGTGCCTTCCTCCGTCGTAACTCCCATTCCCAATCCCGCACAACAGGCAAGGATCACCAGAACGGCGAGGGCTCCTTCGAGAAGCATTGATCCGTAGGCGACGTATTGCGCATCGTCCTCGTTCGCAATTTGCTTGCTTGTCGTACCGCTGCTGACGAGACAGTGAAACCCACTGCACGCGCCGCAAGCGATCGTAATGAATAAGAACGGCCAGATCGGTGGTGCATGCGAAGGAAGCGTTTCGGCGATCGCGGGCGCGCTCGCAACTAAATCGGCCTTTCCGGTCAGTCCCGCGACACCAAGGCCGGCCACTAGCAATACAAGCGCGACGACCAACTGATGACTGTTGATAAAGTCACGTGGCTGAAGCAAGACCCACACGGGAAGCACTGACGCAATGAAGCAATAGACCATCAGCAAAAGCGTCCAGACGATGATGGGATTGCTGACGTTTAACTCGATCGGCATCACATATACTCCAGTCCACACAGCTCCATAGAGGGCACCTAACGCGAGTAGCGAGGGAATTAGCAAGTTGCCACCACACCGATAGACCCAAAACCCTACTCCAATGGCAACCGGCATCGCGATCCAAACCGACAGAACCGATTCGGGATACATCTTGAAGATCGACGCAATCACGAGCCCAAAGATCGCCAAGACAATCGTGAGTGAGAAAAATAGAATCAACAGAAAGAGGACACGGGCTCGCGGCGCGATCAGTCGTCCCGCCACTTCTCCAACCGTCTGGCCACGGTTTCGCAGCGAAACCACCAGCGCTCCAAAGTCATGAACGGCTCCGATGAAGATCGAGCCGAGTACGACCCAAATCAACGCTGGCAGCCAACCCCAAAACACAGCGATTGCGGGGCCAACGATCGGACCGGTTCCTGCGATGCTCGTAAAGTGATGGCCGAAGATCACTTCCTTCTTTGTCGGAACAAAGTCGACGTTGTCGCGAAGTTGTTGACTCGGAACGATTGCGTCCTTGTCGAGTCCAAAGATCTTCCGCGCGAGCCAACGGCCGTACGTGTGGTACGCGATGATGAAGCCGACGAAGGAACCGATCGCCACGAGTAGAGTGGTCATGCATTTGTCCGATGGTTGGGAAAGCAGTTGCGGCCAAATTACCAAGTAATGGATTAGCAAAGGCCGGTGGTAAGTCTGGGCTCCATCATATCAACCGCGCCCCGTGCCACAATGTCCGCTGCGCTACAGTAGACTTCGCCCAACGGCTGCCTATAATGTCCGCTTCGTATCATCGCAACTGTAAGCAATCACGGCGTTTGCCGCCGTTTGAACAATCCGCAAAAGGGATTGCGCGAGAGGAGTTTTTGGTGCCAGAAAAGGTTGTCATCATCGGAAGCGGTCCCGCGGGATGGGCCGCCGCAATTTACGCGGCGCGCGCGAGCCTTGAACCATTGTTGTTCGAGGGCACAATCAGCCAAGAAATGATCCCGCTCGGTCAGCTCGCCTTCACGACCGAAGTCGAGAATTATCCCGGCTTTCCGTTCGGTAATGTCCGAGCGTTCATCGAGAGTGCTGTCGACAAAGATCGCCATTACAATCTTCCGCCCGCGCCGGATCACATGCGAGACGGCCAGCTCCATTACGCGGTTCAGGGCGTCGAGTTAATGGAGTTGATGAAGCAACAGGCTCTCAATTTCGACACTCGTGTGATCAGCGATGATATCGTTGATGTCGACTTCGATGGCAGCCTGCGCAGGGTGATCCCGGCAAGTGGTGAGCCGGTCGAGGCACACACCGTCATTGTGGCGACGGGAGCGCGTGCTAACTACATCGGCTTGGAGTCGGAAGAGAAGTACAAGAACAAGGGGGTAAGTGCGTGCGCCGTCTGTGACGGAGCGCTCCCGATCTTTCGCGGCCAGCCGCTTGCCGTCGTCGGTGGAGGTGATTCGGCCGTAGAAGAGGCGGCTTATCTCGCAAATCTCAAGAACGCAGCGACGATTTATATCATTCATCGACGTGATCAACTTCGTGCTTCGAAGATTATGCAGCAACGGGCGTTCGATCATCCCAACATCGAACTCGTGTGGAATAGCACCGTCGATGAAGTACTCGGCGATGGCGAGAAAGTTACAGGCCTGCGACTGAAGAGTACGGTCGACGACTCGACTCGCGAGCTGGAAGTCGGCGGTATGTTCGCTGCCATCGGACACACACCGAACACCGCGTTCCTGAACGGCAAGTTAGATATGAACGAGAAGGGATACCTGAAGTGGACCAAGCCGTTCCGGACCAATACGAGTGCCGAAGGTGTGTTCGCCGCCGGGGACGTTGCTGACGATTACTACCGCCAAGCGATCACGTCCGCCGGAACCGGCTGTATGGCTGCGCTTGACTCAGAACGCTACATCGCCGAGTTGGGATTGTAAGGGTTCGGCCATCGATCCCAACACCATTGCTAGGACAACCATGACAACATCTGCTGAACGCGAACTCAAACTCATCCTTGAAGCTCGCGAAAGCGGCACGGCCGCAACGATCGCCACATACACGAAGCTCTCGGGCCCCGGTTGGCTCCAAGGAGCAATAACGCTGGGTGGCGGTTCGCTCGCTGGATCGTTGTACCTGGGTGTCGTGATGGGATATGAATTGATGTGGTTACAGCCTGTGGCGATGATCCTCGGTGTGATCATGCTCAGTGCAATCAGCTATGTCACGCTCTCGACTGGTCAGCGACCTTTTCAGGCCATCAACGAACATATCAGCCCGCTCCTAGGCTGGGGTTGGCTGATCGCTACAGTTATGGCAAATATCGTCTGGTGCCTGCCTCAGTTTGCGTTGGGAACAGCGGCGATTCAGCAGAATCTCGCCCCGTCGTTGAATAACAGTGCTGGCAAGGTGGCCGCGGCTGTTGGACTTCTTGTCGTAGCGACGGTAGTTGTTTGGTTCTACAACTCGGGCAACTGGGGGATCAAGCTGTTTGAGATCATCCTGAAGCTACTCGTTGGTGTTGTCGTACTTAGCTTCTTCGGTGTGGTAATCGCAATGACGTTGGAGGGCGCGCTCCCGTGGGGAAATATTCTCGGAGGCTTGGTCCCTCGGCCATCCTATTTGTTTAATCCTGTCCCCTCGCTCGAAATTCATATCAACGCGACTGGGGCGCATGCGGGTTGGTGGCACAATCTCGTTGCGACGACTCAGAAGGACAATATCATTACAGCATTCGCGACCGCCGTCGGAATCAATATGACGTTTTTACTGCCGTATTCAATGTTGCGCAAAGGCTGGGGACGCGATCACCGAGGGCTTGCGATCTTCGATCTCTCGATTGGACTTATCGTGCCTTTTGTTCTTGCCACGGGGTGTGTAGTCATTGCCTCTGCAAGTCAGTTTCACGGGCATCCCGAAGACGTGTTTGCCATGCTTGAAACGGGCAAGGGTAAAGAAGTCGGTGCCTACAACAAGCTCCTTGACAAACGTCTTGCGCACGAAATGGGATCGGAATTCGCAGAGTTGCAACAAGACGTAGGCCGACATGCTGATGCGAGGAAGAATCTCCCGGAAGCGGATCGCCGCATGGCCGGGATGCTCGCTGCACGTGACAATCTGGCATTGGCAAAAACGTTGCAACCATTGGTTGGACAGCAGGTAGCTCAAAAGGTTTTTGGAATAGGAGTCGTCGGGATGGCGCTGTCGACGATCATCATATTGATGTTGATCAACGGCTTTGCGTTCTGCGAGATGCTCGGTGTACCGGCGGAGGGTAAGTATCATCGGATCGGCTCGCTGTTTCCGGCAATAGGCATTCTCGGGCCGTTCGTCTGGAGCAAAGCAGCACCTGCGTTGGCAACCCCGACTTCGGTATTTGGCGGGGCAATGCTACCAATCGCTTACGTGTCATTCTTCTTGCTCATGAACTGCCGTTCTTTGCTCGGCGAAGCGATGCCCCGGGGCGCTAGTCGCTGGAGATGGAACATTCTGATGTTGTTCGCCACGTTGGTCGCCTCCTTTGCGTCGGCTTGGGGTCTAATTGACAAGTCGCTATACGGGTTCCCAATCGGAAAGGTCGCGATTGTTGCATTGCTCGTACTATTTATCCTTGGTCTCGCCTCGTTCATTGCAAAGCACCGAAAACATGTGGAATCAGCGAGCTGAGCCATGGAGAAACTCTCGGTTGTAAAAGCCCGACTTGCGAACGTTATTGGACAGCAAGTTTGTGTGCAGGGCTGGATTCGGACTCGCCGCGATTCGAAAGGCGGTTTCAGCTTTCTCGAAGTGAATGACGGCAGTTCGTTAGGTAATTTGCAAGTCATTGCTGATGCCGAGTTGCCGAACTACGAGACTGATATCAAGCGAATTACTACGGGGTGTAGTGTTTCGATCGAAGGAGAGATCAAAGAATCGGGCGGCCAACAAGCGACGGAGCTACTTGCCTCGAGCGTTGTTGTTCACGGTTGGGCAGACGAGTTTCCGCTGCAAAAGAAACGCCACTCGTTCGAGAAGCTTCGCGAATGGGCTCATCTTCGACCGCGGACCAACGCGTTTGGAGCGGTCGCCCGCGTGCGGAACCAGGCGTGCGCCTCGATTCATAACTTCTTCCAAGAAGACGGATTCCTCTACACTCACACACCGATCATCACGGCTAGCGACTGCGAAGGTGCAGGCGAAATGTTTCGCGTGACGACGCTCGACCTGGATAAGCTCGCCGCGCAGGACCAGAAGGTTGACTATTCTTTTGACTTCTTTGACCGCCCGTCCTACCTCACAGTGAGTGGCCAACTCGAAGCCGAAATCTATGCCACTGCATTAGGCAAAGTCTACACGTTCGGACCAACCTTCCGCGCCGAGAACTCGAACACGTCGCGACATCTCGCTGAGTTTTGGATGGTCGAGCCGGAGATGGCTTTCTTCGAGCTAACGGACAACATGGATCTTGCCGAACGATTTCTGAAGCGATTGTTCCGCGACGCGTTGGAACACTGTGCTGAAGACATGGACTTCTTTGCTCAGCGGATCGAGAAGGAAGCCGTCACGCGACTCGAGAAGATTGTAGACAGCGAGTTCATCCGGATACCGTATACAGAAGCGATTACGATTCTCGAAACCTGTGGCGAGAAGTTTGAGTATCCAGTCACTTGGGGTACGGATCTGCAGTCCGAACACGAACGCTATCTGACCGAGACGAAGTTCAATTGCCCAGTGATCCTGTACGATTATCCACGTTCGATCAAGCCGTTCTACATGCGAGTGAACGCCGACGATAAGACGGTTCGTGCGATGGACGTGCTGATGCCGGGAGTTGGCGAGATCATCGGCGGCAGCCAACGCGAAGAGCGACTCGATGTCCTCGAACATCGCATGCAAGAACAGGATCTAAATCTGGACGAATACTGGTGGTATCGCGATCTACGGCGGTTCGGGACCGTGCCGCATGCCGGCTTTGGACTTGGGCTGGAACGCGCAGTCCAATTCATCACCGGGATGACCAACATCCGCGATGTCATCCCCTTCCCGCGAACTCCCGGAAACGCGGAGTTCTGACTTCCAATTGACACAGACCGCGACTCTGCTTATCGTTGAGGCTTAACTGCCTTTAGGAAACTTTAAGATGATGTCCCAGCCAGCCAGTTCCAACCGCGACGTAATCGTCGGCGTCGCGATTATTAGCATTACGGAGGAACGGGCTTAGGGCACTGAGTGTCGGAAACGAACTTTACAGCCCTGAAGCCCAAGCGGGTTTCGGGGCTTTTTTATTGAAGGTGAGTCGAACATCGAACGTCGAACATCGAACATCGAATACTGAAAACTCCTTCCACTCTCATGCGATCCATCCAGATTTACGACACAACGCTCCGTGACGGTACTCAAGGCGAAGGCATTAGCCTGTCTCTGCAGGACAAATTGCAGATCACACAGCGGCTCGACGAAATCGGCGTCGATTATGTGGAAGGTGGGTACCCACTTTCGAACGAGAAGGATGTTGAGTTCTTTCAGCGCGTGCGCGAACTTGGATTGAAGCATGCCAAAGTCTGTGCGTTTGGCATGACTCGCCGACGCGGCATGGCCGCGAAAGATGATCCCGGGATGCGAGCGCTCTACGAATCGGAGGCCCCTGTCTGTACAGTCGTCGGCAAAACGTGGGACTTTCATGCGACAGAGGTCTTGCGAGTCTCGCTCGAAGAAAACCTCGACATGATTGCGGACAGCGTTGGGTTCCTGGCTGAATCCGGTCGCGAGGTGATCTACGACGCCGAGCATTTCTTTGACGGGTGGAAAGCAAATCCCGAGTACGCTGCCAAGACAATCCAGGCCGCTGCCAAGGCAGGGGCGCAACTCGTTGTACTGTGCGACACAAACGGTGGTTCGCTGCCGGAAGAGATTGCAAAGTTCGTGAAGGAAGCTCAAGCCGCGTTACAGCCACATGGCGTATCGGTCGGGATTCACTGCCACAACGACTGTGATCTCGCCGTAGCAAACTCACTTGCCGCAGTAGATGCCGGCGCAGTCCAAGTGCAAGGAACCATTAACGGTTTTGGCGAGCGATGTGGAAACGCCGATCTGATCTCTGTCGTTGCCAATCTCGCGTTCAAAAAGAGCGACTATGAAGTTCTCGGTGGAACGAATCTCGACCATCTCACCGAGCTATCTCGCTACGTCTATGAAGAAGCGAACATGCTCTATCGCAACAACCAACCATTCGTCGGCCAGAGCGCGTTCGCTCACAAAGGCGGGATGCATGTCCACGCGATCAATCGGGCGACCGAGAGCTACGAGCATATGAACCCGGCGCTGGTCGGCAACGAACGTCGGATCTTGGTCAGCGAACTCTCGGGCCGTTCCAACATCATTGCGTTGACGACGAAGCACAACATCGAGGAAGACCGCGAACTGATGGACCGTATCTTGAACCAAGTTGTCGAGATGGAGAATCGTGGATACCAATTCGAAGCCGCAGGAGGTTCGTTTGACTTATTGGTCAAGAAGTGTGCGGGCACATTCGAGCCTCATTTCGAGCGACTCAAATACCACGTCGAAGTTGGTGCGGCACAAAACGAAAGCGTTGTGACCGAAGCCACAGTCAAATTGAATGTCGGCGGCGAGTTGCGACACGAGGTCGGAGAAGGAGACGGTCCGATCAATGCGTTGGATGCAGCTCTGCGCAAAGCGCTGAACGGAAACTTTCCGAACCTTCAAGGGATGCGGCTAGTCGATTACAAGGTGCGCGTGGTAAACTCCGAAGCTGGCACGGCCGCTCGCATCCGCGTCATCATCGAAAGCGCTGATGAACATGATGTTTGGGGCACTGTCGGTGTCAGCGAGAACATCATCGAAGCCAGCTGGATCGCGTTGAATGACGCGATTGAGTATAAACTATACAAGGATGCGATTAGCGATGGAGGTAATACAGCATGATCCGAGCGATTCCCTCGAAAATTGAGTTGGTTGAAGTGACGGACCCCGACGAAATCCGGGAGGCGAAGCAGCGGCGACGCGAGTTTGACCGAAATCGTGAATGGCTACGTGACAACGTGCCGGATTTGTTTGACAAGTGTCGCGGCAAAGTAATCTGTGTTGCCGGTGAAGAGCTATTTGTCGCCGATTCTGCCGAAGCCGCCATCGCAGCGGCGCGGGCGGCCCATCCGGAGGACAAGGGCTGGTTTACGCGAATCATTCCCCGCGAAAAGGTGCCCAGGATTTATGCGGTTTGACGGTAGGTGGGAAGAATGCAAGGACGGCGTTGTACGCCCCTTGTTGCTGGCCGAAATCCAAGCTGAGAGTGGTGAATGGCACGGCTTCGAGATGCTGGTCGATACCGGCGCGGATCGAACGGTTTTGAGTGCCGATGTTTGGAAGTCACTCAGTCTGCGAACAAGCGAACCAGAAACAAAGCTGGGAGGAATTGGTGGCCTGATCGATGCCGTTCGTCTCCGAGTGATACTCGCGTTTGCGCGAAACGGCGGGCAAATGGTCATTTTTCGGGCGGAAGTCGCCGCCTGTGCCGACGACCAGCTGTTGGATATGAGCGTCCTGGGACGCGATATCATCGACATGTTCACTCTTGTAGCGGATCGTGAAGGCGACGTCTTAACGCTGCTGGGCGGAAACCATTCCTACTCCATTCGATCTAAATAGAACGTGACGGCAAGTCGCGAACGGATTCAAACTGTGTCTGATTCACTCCCTAATCGCTTTGACTATCAAACAGCCCAACCGCGCATCTACCAAGCGTGGGAAGAGGGTGGTTACTTCAACGCCGAGCCGAATTCGGATCGCAAACCATACTCGATCGTCATTCCCCCGCCGAACGTCACAGGAGCATTGCACCTTGGGCATGCGTTGAACAACACGCTGCAAGACACGATGATTCGCATGAAGCGGATGCAGGGCTTCGAGACGCTTTGGATGCCGGGAATGGACCATGCGGGGATCGCGACGCAAGCGGTTGTCGAGCGGCGATTGAAGGAAGAGGAGGGTCTGACGCGACATGATCTGGGGCGCGAGAATCTCGTCGAGCGGATTTGGCAGTGGAAGGAAGAGTACGGCGAGCGGATTCTGGGCCAGCTCAAGCAAATGGGTTGCAGCTGCGATTGGCGGCGCACGCGATTCACACTCGACGAAGTTTGTGCGAAGGCCGTGCGACAGACCTTTTACGATCTGTTCAGCAAGGGGCTAATCTATCGCGGCAAACGCCTGGTGAATTGGGACACCTTCTTACAAACAGCGGTTAGCGACGACGAAGTCTTTCACGAAGTTGTCAAAGGCTATTTCTGGCACTTCAGCTATCCGGTGATCGATCCCAAGCCCGGCGAGCCCACACACGTCACGATCGCCACGACGCGCCCCGAGACGATGCTTGGTGATACAGCGGTTGCGGTACATCCTAATCCAGCGGGCGCGTTGGATAAGGTTGAAGCCGAACTCAAGGAGCGGCTCGCCGCTGCTCCAGCCAAAGAGAAAGACGCCGTGCAAAAGCAGCTCGACAATGTCCAGCAGCGGCGAATGGAGATGCTGCCCGCGTTGGAGCAGCTTCGTGATATGGCGAGCGATGGACGCATGTTGATGCTGCCGTTGGTTAATCGTGAGATTCCCTTGGTCACCGACGAATGGGCCAAGCCGGAACTCGGTAGCGGCTGCGTGAAGATCACACCAGCGCACGACGCGAACGATTACGAAGTAGGCCTACGACAAAAACTTCCGATGATCAACATCCTGAATCCGGAAGGTACGCTGAACGAACATGCTGGCCCGTATCAAGGCCAGACGATGAAGCAGGCTCGTAAACGAGTTGTCGCGAATCTGGAAGAGCTGGAATTACTCGGCGATATCGAAGACCGTGAGATCGATCTCGCGCACTCGGATCGCAGTAAGACTCCGATCGAGCCACTGCTGGCAGATCAGTGGTTTGTAAAGATGGGAGACCTGGCCCAATCGGCAATGGATGCCGTTGACGACGAGCGTGTGAAGATCTTTCCATCTCGATACACGAAGAGCTATCTCGACTGGCTGTCAGAGAAACGGGACTGGCCTGTCGGACGCCAGTTGTGGTGGGGGCACCGCATTCCAATCTGGTCGAAGGAATGGAGTTTAGCAGGAGAGAGCCAAGCGTCGGCCGCCTTCGGAGACGCAGCGCAGGTCTCTATTCACAAGCTTGAAGCGACCGAAGAGCAGCCTGCCATGCTCCTGGTCTCCATTGCTCCGGGCTACGAGTCCCATGAGAAGACGATCGAGGAGCAAGGGTTCGTCCAGGAAGAAGACGTCCTCGACACGTGGTTCAGTTCGGCGCTCTGGCCTCACTCCACACTAGGTTGGCCCGATGGCAACGAAGCACTCGACTACTTCTATCCGACGAGTGTGCTGATCACCAGCCGCGATATTATCACTCTGTGGGTGGCGAGGATGGTGCTGACTGGGCTGAACAACATGAACGAGATTCCGTTCCACGAAGTATTCATCCACCCGAAGATCCTCGATGGCTACGGCGAGACAATGTCGAAGTCGAAAGGGAATGGCGTTGATCCGCTGGACGTTATTGAGAAGTTCGGCCCCGATGCATTACGATTCGGTTTGGCTTATCTGACGACAGAAACGCAAGACGTTAGGATGCCAGTTCAATTTGAATGCCCACACTGCGAGTCGTTAACCGAGCAAACCAAAAAGAATCGTGAACTGGCTCGCGTTGCGTGCAAGAAATGCGGCGAAGAGTTCTCGACGCAATGGGCTCGCAAGGACGAGGACAAGACGTTGCCTCGCGGCCCGGTTGTTAGTGAGCGTTTCGAGCAGTCTCGCAACTTTTGTAACAAGCTTTGGAACGCCTCTCGTTTTGCGTTGATGAATCTCGAAGGTTACGAGGCGGGCGTTGTCGCCGACGAGGATCTGGCAGTCGAAGATCGTTGGTTACTTAGCCGCCTGGCAACAGTAACGAAAGCAGTGACGGATTCGCTTGAAACTTATCACTTTGCCGATGCGATGCGGTCCTTGTACGACTTCGCTTGGGACGACTTTTGCAGCTTCTACATCGAAATCGCGAAAGAGCGATTGCAGAACGATGCGACTCGCGCGACGGCTCAACGAGTACTAGCTCATTCGCTTGATACGCTGCTGCGACTACTGCATCCGGTCATTCCGTTCATCACGGAAGAGATCTGGGGCTTGCTGAACGAGTTCGCTCCCGAGCGCGGTCTCACCGAGTTGACATCGGGCGTGGAGAAGATCATTGTTGCGTCTTGGCCGGTCGCAGATCCGGCTCGACGTGACGCCGAGATCGAATCGCAATTCGCCACGTTCCAACAGGTGCTGGGCGCAGTTCGCGAGATCCGGAGTCGTCAGAACATCGCGCCGAAGAAGGCGATCGAATTCAAGGTAAGAGCAGACTCGGAGACGATCGCTCTCCTCAAGCCGTTGAAACCGTACTTCGCCGGGATGGCGAACGCGTCCGTCGCCGCTTGGGGACCGGAGGCCGAGCCTCCGACGACCAACGCACACATCAGTCTGCAAGGCATTGACGTCTTCGTTGATCTCGCGGGCTTGATTGATGTTTCGGCCGAGATCGAACGTCTCGAAAAGGAAAGACCCAAGCTGCAGAACTTGATCCAAAGTAAGAAGAAAAAACTCGAGAATGCGAGCTTTATCGATCGAGCGCCAGCCGCCGTCGTCGAGAAAGAACGCAAAAGCCTTACGCAACTTGAAGAACAACTTGCGACAGTTCAGAAGTCACTCGAAGAGTTGCGAAAACAATCGTAGAGGCTGATTCTCCAGAACGCTGGAATGCGGCATTCATGAACCCGGCTGGCCTGGTTTGTCGTCAAGCATTTTGATGATGCGCTTGGCAAGATGTTCTTTGATCTCTCGATGGCGTGGGATTGGTTGTGAAACGCCAGTGCTTGGGTTGCGATACCAATCGTGTTTTCCACCGTGTCGGATCAAGACACATCCGAAAGCTTCGATTGCTTTGATCAACTCGACCCGCTTCATGACAACACGAGATCCTCGACACGCCGGGCACCAGGAATAGCACCGGAGGATAGATCAGCATGAAGATCCTTCAAGTGCTCTTTGAGATCATCCGGCGTCGATCCTTGCGTCCAGTAATCAGGGTACTCCTGCAAGTAGCCCAACCACGCATCGTCTTCCTGCCAAACCACAATCTTAACAACTTGCATGATCTTCCTCTGTACTCGAACAGAACCGGACTAACGTTAATTCTACTCGGCGTCGCGCCTCTCTGGCAACAACGACCGCTCGCCGTTCCCGCCAATCTGCTGGAGCGCCCATCTACAAGCTTCTTGCACTATCCGCTCAGAATCGCATGCACCACGAGTCAGAGCCGCGATCGCCAGCGTAGCGCGTTGATTGCCGAGTACGATTGCGGCATTACGCAGGATGCCTCTTCGTTTGGAACGCCACAGAGGTGTCTTGCGGAATTGAGTGCGAAACTGCTCGTCGGTTAGGTAGAATAGTTCCGCTAGTTCGATCGGGTTGTTATCCTTGCGCGGCGTGAACGCGGGCTCGTCGCAATCCGGAACTCGATTGTTCCACGGGCAGACGTCTTGGCACACGTCGCAACCAAACATCCAATCGCCGATTCCCGCGCGCAGTGCGTCGGGCACTTGCTCGCGAAGCTCGATGGTCAAGTAGCTGATGCACTTCGTCGCGTCGAGGACATAGGGTTGCGGAAAGGCATCGGTGGGGCAGGCGTCGAGACACGCTCGGCAGGTGCCGCAGTGATCCGTCTCATGAGGCTCGTCGTAATCCAATTCCTGATCGGTGAGCAACGCAGCGAGGAAGAACCAACTGCCGAACGTCTGGTTCAATAACAACGTGTTCTTGCCGATCCAACCGAGTCCCGAAAGTTCCGCAAATTCTCGTTCGAGCAACGGAGCTGTATCGACTACTCCGCGGACGTTCGCATCGGGCATCCAATCGCACATCGCTGCTGCGAGTTGCTTCAGTCGTTTGTGAATTATGTCGTGATAGTCCACTTCCCCCCAGGCATACCGCGACACTCGACCCTGCCCACATTTTGGCTCAGTGGGCGTTTCGTTTCTGTAGTTCATCGCCAGCATCACGACGCTGCGTGCGCCTTCCAGAACTGAACGAGGATGCTCGTAAGCCGATTCTCGCTCGTTAAGGTAGCGCATTTCGCCGGCATACCCTGCGGCTAGCCACTCTTGAAACTTACTGAAACCACTGGCATTTACGGCGGGACAGACGCCAACCAGCGAGAAGCCCAAGCTGTGAGCTTCTCGCTTCAAATCCTTGGTCAGTTGCTTGGCGTCCATTGGCGGAGTTGTCGGATGGTGACAGTTGTAATGCTTAATGACGGCAATTAGTGTGGAAGGTGAAAGTACAACCGTGTTTCGATCCGTGTCGGCTTAAGAGGATGCCACGATGAGAGCTGTGATAATTTGTGCGACGTTGTTAGTTGCGAGCCTGATGTTCACCAATGAATCGCAAGCACAATACGGATATCGTGGCGGAAGTCATTTTGGGCAGGGGTTTGGTTACGGCAATTCTGGTTTTGGGGGCTCGGTATATGGTCTCGGCTATGTCCCGGTTCCTCCGTACTTCGCGTTGCATCCACCAGTGTACTACAGTCACGAGATTCGTCGTCGTCCAATTGGCGATAGCCCGTTCGCCTATCTACCACAACGTCCGGCCCCGCAGACAAATCGGCAATTCGCTTTGAATCCCTTCGTCCCCGATCCAGTCGAGGATGAAGGCCCACAACAGATTTCTAAGGCCACGGATTCGGTCGCAAAAGTGATTCAAAATCCGTTCTACGGTGACAATCCGGAGGCATTCGTTGCCTCGAAGTTGATCTATAATCCGCACTACGCGAAGGCTGAAGCGGTCGTTGCTCAGGCGGGTGAATAGCCTGTCATCACTCGCCGATTGCCTGGCGATAGCAGTACTCGAACAACACTTGCCACTCCAGTCGCGAGATCTTTCGGCAAAGAGCTTCGTCCGCCTGACCGCGTATCGCTGCTTCGCAAAGGTCCACGAACGCAAAGGCGTCCCAAGCGGCCTGGGTCGCAAGAAATTCGAATGCGTTGTCCGCGTTCGCTTCGATAACAATCGGGCGTGCCGCGTCTCGCAATACAGGAAAGATCTCGTGGTCACCGACTCGCCGAAACCAATACTTCGCATTCGAAAAGTCCGGCTCGCGACGATGCATAATGCCGTGCCAGTAGCTCCCCGTGGTGGTGTGAATATCCTGGCTAATCGTGTGCGAGTCGTCGAGAAAGTCATGTCGAAGCCACAATCCCGATATACAGCAGGCCGCCATATCATGATCTACAATTGATTGTCCGCTAAAGAGAGCGACTTCGTTTAGGTCGCGCAGCCGCTCTGCGGCAGCTTGGTTCGGCCGACCGGGGCCGAGATCGAAAGCGTTATCAGAGTCGAGCAGCGCCTCGCACACCGGTCCAAACGATCGTGGGTTAAAAGAAAACACCATTCAACTTCCTTCGTGAGTAATTGCAGCAACGGTGAAATGGAGATTATCGGTAGAACAGGCTGCCAAATCAGCCGATGCGATATCGGGACACTCGGATGGCGAGTCTACCGTTTTTCGCAGGCGATTGTTACACTGTAAGGCTTGAAAGTGTGAGGGAGGACGCGATAGTGGCCCCCGGCTTCATTTAACGACATTTGCACTTGGACCTGACCTGATGAATAGTGATTCAGCCGCGACTCCTTCGGACGCTCAGCCACCTGCCGATCCGCAAGACAACTCCACCGACATGCAACCCGCTGAGCCAACGACGAATGATGCGACACCCAGTGAACCCGCGGTCGTCGCGCCAATACGGCCAAAGATTCAGGTGGGGTCGCGTCGAAGCGACCTCGCCACGCCCGTCAGATCGAGCAAGCCGATCGTCGCTCGCAAGGATCAGCCCATCGCGGACGAAACTGCTCAAGCTGCGGCGGTCGCAGCCGACAGTCTGCCGAAGACGATCGTTGAATCAATTCCGATCGAGGTCGTCGCACCGACACGCGCCAACGTTCCAAAGCCTTCAAGACGCGACCCGCTAACTCCCGAAATGGAAGCCGAACTTCTGGCATCAATGGCCACCGTTTCGCTCGATGGTGTCGTCGAAGAGGATGCAACCGAGCAAGCCAGCAAGATGATTGAGCTGGACACGAAGGTGCGTGCCCCGGTAATGCGAGTCGAAGGCGACAATGTGTTCTTCGGTTTGACCGGACGCAACCAGGGCTTCACATCGATTCGCAACTTCAAAGAACCCCCTGCGGTTGGTGCACAATTAGAAGTCGTCCTCAAACGCTACAATGCCGACGATGGTTTGTACGAAGTTGCCGTGCCCGGAGCGTCCGTAGATGTTGCCGATTGGTCCGACTTGGCCGAAGGCACTGTCATCGAAGCTCGCGTGTCTGCGGTCAACACGGGCGGCCTCGAATGTATGGTGAACAACATCCGAGGCTTTATGCCGGCCAGCCAAGTCGCGATGTTTCGAGTCGAAGACTTTTCCGAGTACCTCGGCCAGAAGCTGCAATGTGTCGTCATGGAAGTCAACGAACGCAAACGAAATCTCGTCCTTAGCCATCGCGCGCTGCTTGAACGAGAGCGCGAGGAATCTCGTCGGAAGATTCTCGAAGAAATCTCGGCCGGCGACATCCGCGACGGTGTGGTCAGCAACGTCAAGGACTTTGGTTGCTTCGTCGATCTTGGCGGCGTCGATGGCATGATTCACATCAGCCAGCTGAGCTGGGAACGCGTTAAGCATCCTAGTGATGTTGTCCAAGTCGGTCAGAAAGTCCGAGTGAAAGTCGAGAAGATTAACCAACAGACGGGTAAGATCAGCCTCTCGTATCGCGACCTTCTCGATCATCCCTGGGACGGAATCGAGGCGAAGCTGCCTATTGGCACGGTTGTGAAAGGAGCAGTGACGCGAATCGCCAAATTCGGCGCGTTCGTGCGGGTTGCACCCGGTGTCGAGGGACTGATCCACATTTCTGAAATGGCACACCAGCGAATTCGGGCTGTCAGTGACGTCGTCAACGAGGAGGAAGACGTTGAAGTCAAGATACTATCAATTGACCGTGAGGCTCAGCGCATTGCCCTGTCATTGAAGGCAACGTTGCCAGAGCCGGAGGCTACGAAGGAAGAGGAAGCCGAAGAAGGACCGCGAGAACTTGCGGTTGCTAAACACAAAGGCCCGCTCAAAGGCGGCTTCGATCGACCCACCGGTGGTGAAGGCGTTGGGTTGAACTGGTAGTCGATAGAGGTGTACGGTGGTTTCGTAACCGAAGTCATGCATTCGCGCGACGGCGAAGACGCTCACTACAACAATTCAAAATAGATGCATCCAGCGCCGATTTCACCCCCGTCCAAACTTTGGCAAATCTCCGCAACTGTTTCCCAAACGTAGACGGCATAGCTTGGATCGACCCAAAGACGGTACGCGGGTACTTCGCGGAAAGTTTCCGGATGGATCCCACAGCTGACGCCCGCTACGCGCGTGAAGACGACTTTGCGACTTGTCACTTCGCGAAAATTGATTCCGCAAGTTTGCGCCAATGCTTCCAAAGAGCGACGACCGGTCAGTAAGAATGTCGCCTCTTGATGCTCGACGCGAACCAACTTGCCTTTGTGCGTGTCGAGCCGGTCGGCCAATGCGAGCAAGGTCGTGTTGTTGATGTCGTCTTCCAAGAAGAACTCGCCGGCGCCTAGCCGCACGATCGTTCCACCGTTAGGAAGCGAGCAAGATGCGAAGACGTCGCTCGGTACATCGAGCCCCTTGCTGGTGAGCCAAGTTTCTGAGTCGGGGCCCTTCACGCCGAGTTTGTGCAGTCCGCTTAGGTCGCAAAGCCCCAAGCGTTCCAAAGTTCGCAGGTCATCTTCCTCCGAATCGGTATGTACAGCGTACGAACTGCCGCCAACGTCACGGAACTTGGCACCGCGTGATTCCAGCAAGTGTTGAATTGGACTACTTCGTGTCACAGCGTTCGGCATTACGACTCCGCTTGGACGTTCTGGCGGGAATTCTCAGGGTCATAGAAGGGCATACTGGCGACGACGGCTTCGACGAGACTGCCACCATCGACGCGAATCTTCACGGTCGTGCCAATTTTTGCCAAGTCGGGACTCAGCAGCGCCATTGCGATCGGGTAACCGAGCGTCGATCGCGGAGCGATGCTCGTGATCCGACCGACGAGTTCGTCGTTGGCAATGATGAGGTTGCATTCTTCGGGCAACGTCCCTGCATCGCTTGCCGCAAACATCAAACCAACGAGACGTCGCGTTAACGGTTTCTTGCGAAGGATGGCCAAGCTGCGCGCGCCGACGAAAAACGTCTTGTTCTTTCCGATCGCCCAGGCAACATCTGCTTCGAACGGACTTGTTAAAGCATCCGTATCCTGGCTGACGATGAGATGTCCTTTTTCGAGACGCAATAAACGCTGCGCCTCCACGCCAAATGGCCGGATTCCGAATCGCTCGCCTGCCTGCATTAGAGCCTCCCAGACGTGCATGGCTTGCGACGCCGGGACGTGTATTTCATAGCCAAGTTCGCCGACAAAACCAACTCTCATCAACTTGGCTGAGACTTCCGCGACGATTGCTTCGCCGAGAGCCAAATAAGGGAATGCCGTAGCCGAAAGATCCGTTGAAGTCAATTCTTGTAGCACGTCACGGCAACATGGCCCCGCAAGGTTTATCGCCGCGAGATGACCGGTGGCGTTGACGAGCGTCACGTCCATGTTCCAAATCTGCGCCCACCGTTGCATCTCCCGATATTGAGCGGCGGCCCCGCTGCTAGTGGCCGTCACGTAGAACCGGTCCTCGGAGAATCGACCGATGACACCATCGTCGATAATGACACCGGTCTCGTCGCATGCTAATCCGTAACGCAGCCGACCAACTTGTTGCTTCGCGAAGCGACCAGTGTAGATGCGTTCGAGAAACTCGACGGAATCCGGGCCGCTGATTTGGAGTTTGCCCAGCGTGCTGACATCGATCAGACCAACATTATTGCGCACGTGGGTTGCTTCGCGGAGGATCGAGTCGTCGCGAGATTCGCCATCGACTCGATAGTATTCCGGGCGGAGCCACGCGCCCGCGTACACCATCTCCGCATTGTGTCGCACGTGCCAGTGGTTCATTGGCGTGCGGCGTTGCGGATGGAACGACCTGCCAGCCAAGTGACGGATCGGGACTGGTTGGTGAAATGGCCGCGAGGTCGTTGTGCCGGTCTGGTTGATGGTTGCGCCGTTGAGCCGTGCCAGGATTCGTACTGCGTTGATATTCGAAAGCTTGCCCTGGCTTGGACCCATTCCAACCGTCGAGAATCGCTTCATTAACTCGACATTGTCGTACCCTTCCTGATGAGCGTTTTCGAAGTCGGCGAGGTGTAGATCTTCGTCAAGGTCGACGAAGTTCTTCTTGCCCTTGTGTGCGATGATCGGATAAGGATGACTTGAAGGCGATTCGTAATGGCTCGGCGACGGTGGCACGTCGCCAGTGAAGCTGCCTAAGTGTGCAGCGGCAGCCAACCCGGCTCGATATCCGTCATCGATCTGGCTCTCTAGGCCAAACACCCCGTTGACACGACCGGCGGCAAACGTGCCCGGCGAAAGAGTTTGCGGTATCAGTTGCTCGACGTGTTCGGCATGCGTGAATCGGCCACCCGCTTGGTAGATCAACCCACCGTTGGGAGTCCAGCCGATACTCATCGCGATTCCGTCGCAATCGATACGAGTCAGCGCCTCAGAGCGTGGAACGCCTTTCTCGTCCAATGCACAGATCGTCGCGCCTCGAATCCGCTTGTTTCCTGCGGCTGGAACGGCTTCGTAAACACAATAGCCACGGTATACTCTGATTCCAGCGTCATCGACTCGCTGGGCTAGTTCCGTAGCTTCGCCGTCGCGACGCAAATCGGCGATTGCCGCAACATCAACACCAGCCTCGTTCAGATCGAGCGCCACTCGATATCCCTCGCTATTGGCGGCAAGCACGATAGCTCGATCGAATGGCTTGACGGCATAGAGTTGAATCAATCGCTGTGCCGCCGAGCCGAGCATCACGCCTGGCAAGTCGTTGTTCTGAAACACAGCCGGTTGCTCGAAGCAGCCCGTCGCGACGAGCATTGACTTGGCGCGGAGTTTTGTGAGATGCGTGTCATCGACCAGCGCAACCCAGTAATCGCCATAATATCCGGCAGCTTGCGTTCCGCACCACAAGCGAACATTGTCATGCGCGGCGAGTTGCTCCAACAGACCTTCGAGATGTTCGCGCGCGGTCGCAGCGTCCGCCCATTGCCAAACCAAGCTGCCTCCTGGGCGCTGTTGCTCGTCGACAATTAGCACATCTAATCCCTGTTCCGCGGCAGCGATTGCTCCCGCTAGCCCCGCCGGTCCCGCTCCGACAACGAGTAGATCGCAGAACGCATAGTCCTTCGGCGAATTTGCGCGTTGATTTGCCGAGTTGATACGACCGAGGCCGGCCACCTTCCGCATCTGGTTTTCGTAGAACGGGAATAGCCGTCGTGGCGTGTGAAAGGCTTTGTAATAAAATCCAACGGGGAGAAATTCGCCGAACCGTCCGGTGATACTTAGACGGTCGCGGTCGAGTCCTCCGAGCGTGTTGACCGAACGAACGTCGAGGCCCGATGAGACGGCCAGCATGTCGCCTCGCATATTGGTTCGAATGCCGTCTTCGACGATCAAGTTGGCATCATGGCCGGCCAGGCTGTAGACGCCCCGTGGCCTGTGGTACTTGAAACTGCGACCGAGCAATCTCACGTCGTTGGCCCAGAGGGCGCTCGACAACACATCACCCTCGAAGCCGCGGTAAGTTGCTCCTTCGAATCGGAACTCAACCGACTGGCTGCGATCGATCCATTCGCCGTCGCGCGGCGGCAAACGTCTATCCATCACATTCCTCCGCGCCGTAAAGGAATGTCCGCACAAACTCGTCGGTGCGATTGTCGCGTTCCGCGATGAACCACGTTCCGCTCGGCACGTGATACCACCACTCGCGTTTCAGGCCTGGCTCGCCCTCGCGATTGAACACATAGTCGGCCCACTGTTCGTCGGTTGCACTGTTCGGATCCGGCATCGTGCGCACCTCGCCCCCGAAGTGAAACTCCTGCAGCGGACGGGGCCCGTTGATGGGGCAGGTGATTATCTTCATGATGCTAATGCCCGACCGAAGCGGCACCCTTCTCACCTACGAGTTCAAGCCGCTTGAATCGCGAGAGGCTAAACGCCTCGATCAGTTTGTGGTCGCGATCCTCAGCCATGGTGAAGGCCATCGTCTTTCCACTGATGGGCGTTGCCTTGAATCCCCACGTCCCCCAACCAGCGTCGATATAAAACCCCTTGATCGGCGTGACTCCCATGATTGGCGAGAAGTCGGGTGTCATGTCGCATAGACCTGCCCATTGCCGTAATACTTTGATATCGCCCAGACAGGGAAACAGATCCAACAGGCCCGTGCTCATACCTTCGGCAAAGTCAAGCGTCGACCGCATCGAAATCAGTTCGTAGGGGTCGAGCGATGCACCAGCCACCAGTTCGCCCCGCGACGACTGGCTGACATACAGGTGTAAGCTCGCCGAAACGACGATGCTGTTGAGCCACGGCTTCAGCGGTTCGGTCACCATAGCCTGCAATGGATGAATCACCAACGGTGTACGAAGTCCGACCATCGGCGTGATATGTGTGGTCCAGCCGGCGACTGCTGACAGCACTTTTCGAGTCTTAATGAACCCCTTGTCCGTGTGAACACCAGCCACCGCACCGTCACGAATTTCGATGTCGGTGACAGCCGTTCGTTGATGGATCTCGACTCCGCGGCGGTCGGCCCCTCGAGCATAGCCCCAGGCGACGGCATCGTGCCGCGCGACTGCGCCTGGCGGATGATAAAGAGCGCCGTGGATCGGAGCCTGATGCCCGCCGACATGCAGGTCGATCTCAGGCACTGTCTCTTTAATGAACTCGGGCGTAACGACGCGACTGTCGATACCAAGATGCTTGTTGACCTCGGCACGCCAACGCTGCGTTCGCAGCGACGCGGGTGAATGCGCGAGGGTGAAGTGACCTCGCTTGGAATAGAACAGGTTGAGATTCAATTCTCGCGAGAGATCTTGAAACAGCTCGACACTGCCCTGATAGAACCGGATTCCTTCAGGCGTCAGATAGTTCGAGCGGATAATTGCAGTGTTGCGTCCGGTTCCACCGCCGCCAATGTAGCCCTTTTCGAGGATCGCCACGTTGGTGATTCCGTGGTCCTTCGCCAAGTAGTACGCGGCCGCCAAACCGTGACCGCCACCGCCGATGATCACCGCATCGTATTCACTCTTTAGTTCCGTGGGCGCGCGAAACATCCGCGGCTCTGGATGCTTCTTGCTCAGCGCGAACTTCAGCAGACGATGGGGCATCGGAGTCACGCATCAAGGGGTGAGAGTCAAGCCGATAATTGTGGTGTACGCGACTAAAAGAATGTTAGATATTGATCCACTTCCCACCGCGAAACCTGCGCGTCGTACGTTTCCCATTCCTTGGTCTTCAGATCGATGAACTCGGGGGCAATGACACCGAGCGCGCTTTGTATCACTTCGTCTTGACGAAGTTCACCGATTGCTTCGAGCAGCGACTGAGGCAGGATTTGTGTTCCTTGCGCGAGGAGTTCTCCCAACGACTTCTCGTACATGTTCTCGAGATTGGGATCGCCGGGATCGATCTTGTTCTCAATTCCATCAATCCCAGCGGCCACATATGCAGCAAGTGCCAGGTAGGGATTGCAACCTGCCGAGACGGTTCGATCTTCGAAGTGGCCCGGCCCGGCGGTCCGAATCATCTGGGTGCGATTGTTGTCGCCATAAGTGATGAACGCTGGTGTCCAGGTGAAGCCGCTACGTGTCTCTTGCAGACCCGCTCCGAGCTTCAGACGCTTATAGCAATTCACGGTAGGGCTGGTCACCGCGCATAAAGCACGAGCATGCTTCAAGACGCCGCCCACAAAGTGATAGCCCAGTTCGGAACATCCAAGCCCCCGCGCATCCGCTGCGTCATCAAACACGCATTTGCCGGTCACCGCGTCGGCGAGGTGGAAATGAACGTGCAAGCCGCTTCCCGTCCGATCGCTAAATGGTTTCGGCATGTGTGTGGCGATGGCACCGTACTTCTTGGCGAGTTGCGAAGTCGTCATCTTGATGAAAGTAACGCGGTCGGCCGTCGTCAGCGAGTCTTTGTAGTCAAAATTAACTTCGTATTGACCGTTCGCGTCCTCGTGGTCCGTCTGATAAACGCCCCAGCCGAGTCCATTCAATGAACTTGTCAATTCTTGTAGGTACGCCATCGCCGGTGCCATCGATCGAAAGTCGTAACAAGGCTTGGCCAATTGATCGACGTCGTCCGGGTTCCACGGCGCGATCGACCCGTCTTCATTTCGAGTAACCAAAAAATGTTCGGGCTCCATGCCGACGTTGAAGATGTAGCCTTTGTCGCGAACCGTTTGCAAGACTCGTTTTAGATTCGTGCGTGGGCAAAAGGCATAAGGCTGTTCATCAACGAAAAGATCGGCGGCGAAGCGGGCGGTGTTCGGCATCCAAGGCAGCGGCGTGTAGCTGTTGAGGTCGATGCGGGCCATCATGTCGTGCGAATGCGGCCCCTGTCCCACACCCCACACGGCGGCCCCGGCAAATCCGGCACCGTCGTCAAGCATGCTGTCCAAACTCGACGCGGGGACCATTTTCACTTTGGCGGCACCATGGATGTCAACAAACTGGGCCAAGATGAACTCGATGCCATCCTTCTTCATCTGTTTGCGGATTTGTTCTGGATCGGCCATGTTGTATACTCTCGCGTTTCGTGTTCTTACTAGGTCACTTTTGCCGAACGTGACCTACTCGGAAGGTAACGTCCCCGGAATCCAATCTGTCCCCGCCAGCGGCACTTTCGCCATGGCGGCGGCTTCGATCGTCAGTGCTACAACGTCTTCCCGTTCGAGATGATGAATGTTCGACTTGCCGCAAGCTCGAGCGAGCGTCGTGACTTCCATGTCCAGCACTTGCAGATAATTCTTCAATCGCTTCGCGCCAACGTCTGGCGTCAATCGGCGTTCGAGATTGGCGTCTTGTGTCGTGATGCCAACGGGGCACCGGCCTGTGTGGCAATGATGGCAATAGCCAGGTGCAGTACCAAGTGTCGTATAGTCTTCCGTGGCGTCGATGTTCGCGCCTTCTTGGACATACGAATGGTGGTTGCAACCTAAGGCAACGAGTACACCTTGCCCGATCGCGACCGCATCGGCTCCCAATGCCAACGCCTTCGCCACATCCGCTCCAGTGCGAATTCCACCCGAGATAATCAATTGCACTTCACCCACAACATTCATATCCTCAAGTGCTTCAACGGCTTGTCGCAACGCCGCGAGCGTAGGGATGCCGGTGTGTTCGATGAAGACTTGTTGAGTCGCGGCCGTTCCCCCTTGCATACCGTCGATGACGACAACGTCTGCACCAGCTTGAACCGCGAGTTTCACGTCTGATCGCACGCGCGTTGCTCCCATCTTCACGTAGATGGGAATTCGCCAGTCCGTGATTTCGCGCAACTCGTCAAGCTTGATCTTCAGGTCGTCCGGGCCTGTCCAGTCCGGATGCCGACACGCGGAGCGCTGGTCGATTCCCTCAGGTAGCGTTCGCATCTCGGCGACCCGAGGGCTGACTTTTTGGCCCAGCAGCATGCCGCCGCCGCCTGGCTTCGCACCCTGACCGAGAACCATCTCAATCGCGTCGGCCTTTCGCAAGTCGTCCGGATTGAATCCGTAACGCGAGGGCAAGCACTGATAGACTAGCGTCTTTGACGAATCGCGTTCTTCCGGTGTCATTCCACCGTCACCCGTTGTCGTCGACGTGCCCATTTCTGTCGCTGCTCGACCGAGCGATTCCTTCACGTTTGCGGACAAAGCCCCAAAGCTCATCCCGGCAATGGTGATCGGGATGTCGAGTTCGATAGGATTTTTCGCGTAGCGAGTGCCGAGCAGCGTCTTCGATTCACACTTCTCGCGATATCCTTCCAGTGGATAACGCGAGGCCGATGCGGTGAGAAAGACAAGATCGTCGAACGTGGGCACCGCACGCTTGGCCCCCATGCCGCGAATGTCGTACAGACCGTGCTGCGCCGCCTCGCGAATGTAGTTGATCGCGTTGCGGCCGATCGAAGCGCTCTCTTCACGGTGAATGGGACGAGACAACTCAATACTCCTGATGTGCTTCGGCATTCCAGTGATAAAGCTTGCGCGCTGAAGCAATTCGTTTAAACTCGCGCGCGTCGCCGTCGATCTCGGCAGCGGCCAGCAAATGCGAAATATGCTCCACGTCGGTGCCTTTCAATTCCTCTTCCTGGGCGTCGGCTCCGAGGCTGTGGATCTTACCGCGAACATAGATCGTCGCCTCGTAGATCGAATCGCCAAGATTCGGCCCCGCGTCCCCGCACACGACGAGCGTGCCGGCTTGTGCCATGAACGCAGAGAAATGCCCGACACTACCACCGACGACGATATCGCAACCCTTCATGGAGATCCCGCATCGAGAGGACGCGTCTCCTTCGATGATAACAAGTCCGCCGTGCCCCGATGCGCCTGCGCTTTCCGATGCAAATCCTTTGACGCGCACAACGCCAGACATGATGTTCTCTGCCACGCTCCAGCCAGCATTTCCGTGGATGGTGACCGAAGCACGCTTGTTCATTCCAGCCGTAAAATAGCCCGCGTGCCCGAGGATATCGATCACAACGTCGGCATCCAAGCCAGCCGCGATGCTATGGTTGCCATCAGGATTGAGAATCTCGATCCGATCCGCACCACTTGCCGACAGTTCGTCGTGCAAGAACTGATTGACCTCGCGGACACTCAGCTTCGCCAAATCAAGTTGCAGCGCGCGAGCCATGGTTCACAGCGTCCAGGAGTAGATTTGTTCCGGCGCGGGCTCAAAGACGTTCGCCGCGTTGATGTTGGGGAGGTGTGCCAGCGAGCGGAACTCGGAAGAGACAGCCACGTAATCGTCCGTCTCGGCCACCACCGCCGGTTTGCACGCGAACGCATCTCGCACGAGCACCATGCGGTCATCGGTTGCCATGAGAAACGTAAAGAATCCGTCGAGTTCGTCGAACGACGTTTCGATCGCCTGCTCGAGTGTATCGCCTTCGCGCATCCGCCACTCCAAAAACCGGCACCCGGCTTCGGTGTCGTTGTCGGTTTCGAAAACGATCCCGCGCCTTTCGAGCTTTCGCCGGATGCTATAGGGATTGGAAAGTGAGCCGTTGTGGACGAGGCAGAAATCTTCGCCGGCTGTGTAGGGATGGGCGTGGGCGGGCGAGATGGCGGATTCGGTTGCCATGCGCGTGTGGCCGACCGCATGCGTGCCGGTGAGTTCCGAGAAGTGAAACCGCGCGGCGATTTCACCTGGATGCCCTTCGTCCTTGTACATCTCGATAGCACGGCCAACAGAGATCAGATGCACGTTCGGATACGTATCCTTCAACCACTCCTTGAAGTCGTTCACCGCAATCGTTGCCGTCTCGGTCGCGTGGCTATCGATACATCGAATTACACCATCGCTTCCCGTGTCGCGCACAAAACGCTGGTGAAACTGCGGCCAGTCAAAGCCGAATTGTGGCGAGAACAAACCGAAGCGGCGATGCGATTCGGCGACCGGTTCATGAAACACTGCGAGGCCTGCGGAATCCGGCCCTCGCGTCCCCATGCAATCAAGCATTGGAGTTACGAGTTGGCCTAGTTGGTCCCGCAATTCGTCTCTCTTAACCAAGAGTCCGACGATCCCGCACATGCTAATGCTCCAAAGGTTCAGCTTTGGTCATGAGGCTGCAAAAGACAGATGACCGCACCGTTATACCTGGGGCACGCGGTACCGGACAACTAGCCACGGGCGATCAATGCTGTCCTCCGCGGATCTCGCGCTGGTGCGATTGATCGATAAACGATAACTTCGCAGCGCGCAATAGCGCCCCAGGCGGCTCAGTTGCCGGGAAAGACAGCGCTGGATCGAGACGAACGCTTGGTTCTTCTAGTGCAATGCCGGAGTTTGATTTTGGGTAGGAACGAAGCGGTAGGTAGGGTGTCGGCGCTGGCCGCACCTTGCATCCGAAACACCCTTGGTGCGGCTGACGCCAGCACCCGACGACTAGAATTCCGGACGCTCGAAGATGCGCATCTTAGCTTTGGCAAATCACTAGGCTTCGACTCCGAGCAATTTGCAGGCATCTTCGTAGCCGGCAGCGCGAAAGCCGTGCTTGTCTTCACGGTTGTACCCGTAGGCGCTGGTCGTCACGCGTGCCAACCCCACGACTTGCCGCCACCGGAATGCCGGACGGATCGTGGCGTATTCCTCGCGAACGGTATGGTAATACTTTTCACCGTGTAGGCGACCATCCTCGCTAACCGCGAATTTCAGCATCAGATCGAACACAGGTTGGACTGCATAGCCGCGATCACCGTAGATCTGGATCGCGGCAGCTGCGCGTCCTTGGTCATTGTGGCGTATCGCGTCTTCGGTTTCTGCCAGTAGGCCCGGAGCATCCGAGACCTTGACGAGGGCACGATGCGCGTCCGTCGGATAGGCCGGTGTTTGGAAAGGAGCCGACTGAATGCCGGCGTGGTAGGCTGCGACGATGAGCCCTGATATGGCGTGCCGCGACTCGGCCACTCGCGCCATATTCCGCCAGGCATTGGTTGCGTCGGACGAATGGACGCCGGCTGAGTCACCATGCGTACGCCATTTGTCTGTCCCCTGGCGAAGCACATACAGATTCGAGGCAAGAGAGATCGCCTCGCCGACGACTTCGGGATCGATACCGTCGGCAATCGCCGCAGCGGCAGCCTCGGCGGCTTGATCGCGCGGCAACTGATAGATCGCGCGGCTCAATTCATCGACGGCGGCATCACCGGGATCGCGCTTACCGACTTTCTTTCCAGCAAGTTTGTATTGGTCGAGCAGTTTCGGAACCAGCGCGCGAATTGGAGACTCGGGTCGATCGTGATCGATCCGCATCTGCTCATGGTTGGCGCAAAACCGTACACACTGCCGCAACAATGAATAGGAGTATTCCTTGCCCAATAGCCCAACGAGCCCGTAGGTGCGATGAGCAAATACAAAGCGGTGGACGTTAAGATCGTCCTGCATCGCGGGCTGCAACGCGTTAAACGCCTTGAGCGGCGAGTCGCCAACCGTCGCCAAGAGGTTTTCTCCCAAGTCGACATTGACTTGACGACAGGCATCACGGATCTGCTCGCCGACGTCCCCTTCCGCGGCATGCTCGACTGCCTCCAACGCGTCTAACGCGTGGAGCGTTGTCTGCGAGGCACCTCCAACGTTCTGAATCTGTTGCGAGTTGCGGTATAAGACCTTTAGCACAGGCAGCGGCTGGCGACCCGATGGAAGCTGGCCGCTCATCTCTAGTGCAGGAAGCATTGCCATCGCGGTGTGGAATCCCACGTAGTCACATCCGCCGAATGTGACCGCATTTGCCAGAGCACCGGCGGCAATAAGTTGCTTCAGATTGGTTTCACCCTTCGCTATCTTCGCGGCGAGTACAGGTTGCAGCTTTTCGGCGGGCGTGTTACGCATCAACTCGACAAGACTTGTATACTCACCGAGCGGGATTGAATCCGAACCCTGCGCGGCAAAGGCCGTCGAGAACCCGAGGTCATTGGCCAGCGAAGCACCTAGTCCGGCGGCCAGCATGCCGCGACCGACGTCTGAAAGAAACGCGCGACGATTCGGAGCAGTCATGGAAATCTCCTTGTTTTGGGTAGATGCAGCCAGTTCGAGCGATCACTCATTAGTCGTGAGCCGATCACCGCTATTCCAAAAGAACGCAAACACGTTACATGAAAACAGTTTGATTTCGATTCCGAAGCCGCGCTTGGTGTGAGCATTGCGTCGCTCGGCCTCGGAACTCGCCTGATTGTAGCGCTAGCTGGCTGGTAAAAGATAGTCTGGAGAGAAATGTGCGTAGTTACCTGTGAGCTGTGTCAATCCGAGTCGGTATGGCGATGCGCGCCCTTTCTGCTGGCCATCGACACAATTGCCAGAGCGTCATGCATCCAGACGAGCCCTCTGGCTAGGCCAGGATGCCTTCGACCACCTTCCCATGCACGTCGGTCAGGCGGTATTCGCGGCCCTGGTAACGGAATGTCAGGCGGGTGTGATCGACGCCGCAGAGGTGCAGCATCGTGGCTTGCATGTCATGCACATGAACCGGATTCTCTGTAATATTCCAGCCGAACTCGTCAGTCGACCCGTAAACGGTACCGGGCTTGACTCCGCCCCCTGCGAGCCACCAACTGTAGGCTTTGCCGAAGTGGTCGCGGCCTTTGGGGTTGGCCGGGTCGCCTTGACCGAACGGTGTGCGTCCGAATTCACCGCCCCACACGATCAGCGTGTCGTCCAGCATCCCACGGTCTTTCAGGTCCCGGACCAGCGCCGCCGATGGGCCTTCCGTGTCAATGCATTGCTGCTGGAGTTGCGTAAACAAGTTGCCGTGCTGATCCCAGCCGGAGTGCATCAACTGCACGAAGCGAACGCCGCGCTCCAGCAATCGACGGGCAATCAGACAGTTGTTGGCGTACGTCCCTTTATTCAGCGCGTCTGCGCCATACCGCTCGATGGTGGCCTGCGTTTCTCCTGAGAAGTCGACCAGGTCCGGGACGCTGGTTTGCATGCGGAAGGCCATTTCGTACTGGGCGATGCGAGTGTCGATTTCGGGATCTCCATAGTCTGCCAGATGCGCGCTGTTCATGGCAGCGATGTCGTCCAACAATGCTCGCCGCCCGGCGGGGCTGATGCCAGGTGGATTAGTGAGATATGGAACAAGGTCACCCGTATTTCGAAATCGCACGCCTTGGAATCGGCTCGGGAGAAAGCCGCTGCCCCAGTAGTAATCGAAGAACAGTTGCCCGCAAGTTTTCCCTTTGTCGCTGGACGTCATCACCACAAATGTCGGCAAATTGTCGGTCTCACTCCCCAAACCATAAGACAGCCAGGCTCCCATGCTTGGCCGGCCGGGAACTTGTGCTCCGGTCATGAACAGGGTCACGCCGGGAGCATGGTTGACGGCCTCGGTGTGCATGCTGCGGACGAGGCAGATGTCGTCCGCCAACGCGCCGACATTTGGGAGCATCTCGCTCATGGTCATGCCGCACTCACCATAAGCCTTGTGTGGCTTGATTGCGGGCACACAGGGCCATTTCCCGTAACCAGCGGACATCGTGGACAGACGAGTGGTTCCACGCACGGAATTGGGAATGTCTTTCCCGGCCAGTTCTCTCATCACTGGCTTATCATCGAATAGATCGACGTGCGAGGGTCCTCCGCCTTGCCAGAACACGATGACCCGTTTCGCTTTCGGCGCGTGATGGGGAAGTCCCGGCAATCCCGGACTACCACGCCGTGGCGTTTGGTGTGCATCCGTGCCTTGGGCGTTCTCCGGTTTCAGCAGCGACGCGAGCGCCGCAGCCCCGATTCCACTGGCCGCAGAACCAAAGAGTTGCCGCCGAGTCACGCGGGCGACGTTTTCACGGTGGAGGTCGAGCATCATGATAGTTCCTGCTGATGTTTTTGTAGCCCAGACGGCTCGTCAATGTTTAAGGCGAGCCACTTAAAACCACGGTCATTCGCGTGTGAGAGCCTCATCGAGATTCAGAATTCCGAGACAGACCGCGGTGAGCGCAGCGTACTCCGAAGCATTCAGTGCTTCATCGCGTGGAGTGGCCCCCACCTCTAGCAAAGCCTTTGCACCGTCGAGGTCGGTCTTGTAGATCTCCACCTGTTTCTCGTAGGCGCGACGCAACATCGCCATGTCGGCTTCGGTGGGTACTCGACAAATCACGCGGCGAAAAGCGTCGGTAAGTTGCTCGTCGAGCGTCGCGCCGGCCTTCATGCTCCGTTGGGCAAGCACGCGCGCTGCTTCGACCCACGTCGGATCGTTGAGCGTCGTCAGGGCGTGCAGTGGCGTGCTGGTTGTGCCCGGCTTCACTCGACACGCCTGCCGATTCGATGCGTCGAACATATTCGCCGGGCTGACCGTTCGTCGCCAGAATGTGTAGAGGCTTCGTCGATAGAGATCTTCGCCGGACGATGCGGGATAAGTGAAATCTCTTTCCTTCGTAATCGCTAGCGCTTCCCACACATCGCCGGGCTGGTACGGATAAACAGGTGCTCCGCCGACGCGAGGTTCAAGCAGATTGGAAGACGTGAGTGCCCAGTCACGCAGTATCATCGTCGGCATTCGGAATCGGGCCGCTCTCGCATACAAACGGTTTTCCAGGTCCTGCTGCCGCACCTGCTCGGTCAGACGACTGGATTGCCGATACGTGGCGCTGGTGACGATCAGCCGGTGCATCTCCTTCATGCTCCAGCCACGCTCCTGGAATTCGACGGCGAGCCAGTCCAGCAGGTCTTTGTGAACCGGATAGTCGCTCTGGACTCCGAAGTCCTCTGAAGTCTTCACAATCCCCGTGCCGAAGAAGTATTGCCACATGCGGTTCACTTGCACGCGCGCGGTCAACGGATGCTCGGGCGAGACCAGCCACTGTGCGAACCCCAGCCGATTGGCGGGCGCACCCTCAGCAAGCGGCGGGAGGAATTCGGGTGTGGCGAAGGAGACCTTTTCGGTTGGCTTCAGGTACTCGCCCCGTTCCAGAATGCTGGTCTCCCGAGGTCGGGCGTCGCTCATCACCATGACGCGTGGTATCTGATCGCCCCGGTAATTAGCTAGTTGTTTCTTTAAGCTATCGAGCTTGCTGACGGCGGGTAGTTTGTTGAGAAGCTCAGGGCCTACCTTTTCGTCAAAGTGCTTTCGCAGGTCGGATTCGAGACTCTTCTTCTCCTCTTCCGTCCGGTCACTTTCTGGCTTGCGAAGTCTTTCGACCAGCGATTCGGGCAACTCTTTCCCTTCGGCTGGTTTGCCATCGGCGGAGATGCTGGCGCGCCAGACGACGAAGGCCGCGGTCGTAGCGACTTTCACTTCGGCTTCGGTCGCCGCGATCTGTACATCGAACTCAGCGATGCGAGCCTTGTTCTCTTCGGTCGGCAGTTCGATGAACGGCGCGGCCACGCGGATGCGCGTCGACTGGCGTTGCGGCGTACCGCTCTCCGGGACACGGTTGAACGCGTCGAGCAATCCGTAATAGTCACGTCGCGTAATCGGATCGTACTTGTGATCGTGGCACTGCGCGCACGCCATCGTTAGCCCGAGCCACGTTGTCGCCGTGGTGTCGATGCGATCGAACAGAATCACGAAACGCTGTTCTTCAGGGATCGCGCCTCCTTCACCGTTGAGCAGATGATTGCGATTAAATCCACTGGCGATTTGTTGATCGATGGTCGCGTTTGGCAACAGATCCCCCGCCAACTGCCAGATCGTGAATTGGTCGAAGGGAAGGTCGTCGTTCAACGCTCTCACGACCCAATCCCGCCAAATCCATTGCCAAGTATCACCGTCCTGCTGGAATCCGTTGCTGTCGGCGTAGCGGGCCGCGTCGAGCCACGGCAGCGCCAACCGCTCGCCATAATGTGGGCTGTCGAGCAAGCTCGCAACCAGGGTTTCGTATGCTTGCTGATCGGGATCGGCCACAAAGGCGTCTACCTCCTGAGGCGTCGGCGCCAGACCGGTCAGGTCGATCGAGAGCCGCTTAATCAATGTGGCTCGATCTGCTTCTGGAGAAGGCGACAGGTCGTTCGCTTCCAGCTTTGCCAGCACGAACCGGTCGATCGCATTGCGTGCCCACTCCTGATTTTGAACATTCGGTTCGACCGGACGCACGGGTGTCACGAACGCCCAGTGCGATTCGTACGCAGCTCCCGCGGCGATCCATCGCTGGAGTGTGTTCTTCTGGTCGGTCGTCAATCGGCGATTGGAATTCGGTGGCGGCATGATCTCATCAGGATCATCCGAGTTGATTCGCTCGATCAACGTGCTCGCTGCGATCTCACGCGGTACGATCACTCTCGCTTCGACAGCCGCATCGCGCAAGTCGAGTCGCAATTCCGCCTTCCGTTTGTTTGCATCCTGTCCGTGACAATAGAAACAATTGTCCGACAGGATCGGCCGAATGTCGCGATTGAAGTCGATACGGTCGTCACCGACGGCGTGGTTAGAAACACAGGCTGACAACAGGGCCAGTGGTATGCAAAGTATAGTTCTCATTGAGATAATTCTAACCATCGGGCGACGCTTCCGCGCCCTCTTCTGTAAGACGACCTGGAAATGTGTAGTCGGAAATTGACCATCTGTGCCGACCATACGCCCGAAGGTGGAGCTTACAATCAAGTTAGCCGGTGGCGGCCAAGGGACTTCTATTTCACAACGCGCCCGATCAGCCGCTCGAGTTCACCGCTTTGCCCCTAGCCCCGACATAACTGAGACTCCCACTTGTGGGATGAGTTCCCTCCATTGCCTGGACGGCGTTCAGGGAAACGATGAGCTTCTACGGCGTGCCATACGATCGACTCCCGCTCGGATCGAGCGAGTCGTGGCGGATCGTGTTAGGAAATCCGTGCCCCATCACGACGGGTACGCGCCGCCCGAGGCAGACCGTCAGGTAGGTGTTTGGTGCATCACGCGATCCTCGCTGCTGGCGTGCTGTAACCGCTCCGTGAAACGCTCGCGCAATCGACAACCGTTTTGATCCCGCGAATCCTCGCCCCACACCCTTTACGACAACGTTCGGTCGTGGAGCCACGTCAACTCCCGGGGCCACGAAAGAAAAAAGTCAAAAAGCAAAAACAACACGAGAAACTTTCGGTGCGCTCTCTTGACTACCGAGGCCATGTTAGGTGTTACGCGATTCATTACTTAACCAAATTGACTTTTATCGTCCGCCCGTCCACCTGAGTCACTTATCCGATTCGCGAGTGCTTCACCTTGGCCACACTCGATCAGGCGACATCAAAGGGTGCGGAAATCAGAATGACCTCACGCATTGCCTGCTTTCGGTTTGTTTCATTGTGCCAAGCAAAGCTGAGGAAAGGCGGATGAGATGTAAGGAACCAGCTTTGAGACCCTTCGTAGGAACCTTGCTGGTGGAAATTCCGTCCGGTAGTTGAACTTTGCTGCTTCGCGTTGTGACCGCGGTTCGGCCTCGGGTTTGGCGATCTGTAAGAACTGACGGCAGCGCTGTAGGTAGTCCTGGTGGTACACAGAGGCCTAGCTTCTGGAACGGTCTGGCACATCAAGACGCGACCAGGGAATCACAAGCGGAGCTCTTTCTTCTTCATCCAAGAACTCAATCTGCTGAGGGGTGCTGGGCTCTTTCAGCTCTTGCGAGTATTGAGAGGACAAAAGCGACCTCACCAAGGTGGCGGCGCACATCACCATGCCGGCGGTGATGAAACCAGTTGATTTTCCGGCCTCTTCAGACTTGCCCGCTTCGCGATTAGAAGTAGTCTTCATGGCTTTCTCCAATACGTGTGTTGAGTCAACTGCGATCGATTACACACGGTAAATTGCGCTTCCGGCGCGGCATTGACAGAGATTCAAGATTTCTTTCATCGAGTTCAACCAGCCTCAATGTTGGAATGTCGCGGCTTTCTGTCCTGGAGTTCTGAGAGTAAGTTTTGGGTCATGCGTGGTGAACAGTCTTCCGGACTGTGCTGCTGGAACGAGGGGAACAAAGCGACCGTAATGGAAGTAGTACAGTTCGACGCCAATGCTGACGGAGTCCTGTAGTCAGTTGATCCAACGTTCACCGTGCGCGGTGGCACGCAAGAACGCCGAAGGGCTACGGCCACTTCGGCGTTTGAAGAGGGATTGTCGTACGACGTTCCAAGGGGCAATCAGTAGCAGCCTTCGCAACGCCACTGAAAGTGCCTGGGATTACCACGTTGATAGCGGCCGTCGTAGGCAACGAAGTTTTCGAAGAGGTTAATCGCCTCATCATCACGATAGTTATCAACAGCGCGTTTATGGCCAGGGTTGTGAAGGAACTCGTGGGCAATCACCGCACCCCATGTCCTCGTGCTGGCGGTCTTCGGATTAGATCGGTTCATGTTGTACGTATTCAATTCAATTTCGAAGTTGCCTTTGACTCTGCTCTTAGGGTCAAAGGTGACATCAAGTGTTCCTACGGGGGCGCGACCCCAGACATCGCTTCGTTCATGGAATGCGGTAACCTTCATGTTTGGTAAGGCATTGAATTCGCGTAGTGCAATCAACTGAAATGGTAGGAGTTTGGATTTTCCCGGCACAAGGGAGTCCAGGCGATCGGCTGGACGTTGTTCAGGGAGGTTCGAGCGGCACCACGAATTCAGATCCAAGTGCCATTGTCCCCTGTTTTCAGTCATGAACTTATTGATCGAAGAGAAGTCAAGCATACGCGTCACCGCGTAGTCGAGCGAATCGCGAACGAGACGCTCCTGAGGTGAAGTAAACCCGTCAAAAGTGTAGTGGATGGACCAACCTTGTTTTTCCGCCAAGCAGTTACTTGGGGCGAACAACATCCCAGATGCGATTGCGCCAGTTGTCGAGAGAAATGCCCGTCGGGTTGGATACTTGCACATTCTTTAATCCTAGCTTTGTTCTTTTTCGGTTCGATGGTGATTGCCGGTTTCTTCTGGAAGGTGAATTCCGAAACAAAGTCGGTGTTTGACAGAATCCTCATTATTTTTTTGGAAAAGCGGTTGCGGATTCAACCAACATAGATAGGAACCACTGCTGGAGTTGCTTGGCGTAGAACTTTCAGCCACCTTTCCATACTGTCACCGAGCCTGGATGTCTTGGCTACCGGGACGTCCCATGCATCGCTCAAGGTCAGAGACTTCCAAGTGAGCGCGGATACGTAAAGACGTACCGCCAGGCGGAGCGACTCCACGCCAATAAACCCGATGTTATGCACTTCCAATGCGCTGGAATTCTAAGATCAGCGTGAAGCGGTCTGGATTGAATCCGACGAGCGCCGACAGCACGTCCTTCCAGCAAACGCGGCTTCGCCCGGAAGCCTACTGAGCACTTGCGCCGGCGTTTGAGCTTCGAAGTCTCCCAGTTCCATCAGCCAGGTCGCCATCTGACGCGAGCCAAAGAACGGCGTACGTAGGTACTGTTC
>JACKQG010000805.1_pt1 | contig 44441 bp, 44 predicted proteins | sample 8237621 | NCBI WGS metagenome assembly JACKQG01 (sample SAMN15677084, study PRJNA649215) | marine metagenome | biome: marine; feature: Black Sea; material: saline water; isolation source: suspended particulate matter (SPM) from the Black Sea western gyre | collected 2013-06-09/2013-06-10 | depth... | reverse complement strand
AAAAAAAGCCACGGATCGGGGGTGTGCGCAGCCCGTAGCTGGCCTTATAATGCAACGGCTGGTCCGGAGGCGGCAGGGTACCCAGGTCATCGATGAGTCTGGTAATGCCGTTCTTTTTAATGCTGCCGTCTTCCAGCCGGAAATGCATGTTCGTGGTTTCGAACATTTCATCCGTGCCGAAGTTGTTGAGGAAATCCTGAATAGCCAGATCACCCTCGCCGACGCAAATGGCATCAACGCCGTCCTTTTGGATGTATTCCTGGAAAAATGTCGGGTGAACACCCCAACAGGGAATAGGCCCCGGTTTCGGCCTTCAGATGCTTGTTGATTTCGATATATTTTTCCGCGTCCGGCGACATCACCGAATAGGCCAGCACGTCCGGGTTGAAGGCCTTCATAGCTTTGGCCGCAGCCTTAGGATTCTTGTCGTATTCGACAAGAAGAACATCGTGATTGGCCGCCTTTGCGGCGGCGGATATCACGGGTACGGAATAGCTTTCAACGACTCCGATACGGTCAACAACCATACCCATTTTAACCTGAGTCATTGAGTATACCTTTCTTTATCCGGAATCCTTATTCGCTTTAAAAACTTATAAGAATCGCGATATTTTACCTTATTATTGAAGTCAGGCAACCTGATTTACCCGAGAATGGACCGGTGAAACCCTGACGCGGCTTTATATACTAGTTAATGGAAATTTGGTCCTTGTTTTCTTGCTTGGCGGAGGTGTCGCCCTTTTTCCATTCGGCGTTCCAGTCGATGACCCCGGTTGGTTTCGCGAAGACGTCCTTGGCGGAATGCACGACGCCGTCTTCGTCGCGGTAGGTGTCTTCCTGGCCCTTGGCCATGCCGCCAATGAAAACGTCACGGGAACTCCAAAAATATTGGAGGGACTGCCATAGGGGGATGTCGAAGAATTGGATATCCTCCCAATGGTTCAGGTATTGCAGTGGACTTAAAACCCTTGCCCAGCGCTTGGATAGCAGCGCCTTGGCAAACCTGAGACAAAACGGGAAGCGCCCGAACATGGTGGCGGCCCAGTTCATGTTTTCGATCTTGTCGAAATCACCATGAATGTCTTTCGCCTTGTAGGTGAACTCGCCGACCCCCTCGCTAAGGCCGTTGCGGATGGCGTAATTGGCGAGTTCCGTTCCCTTGTACATCTTCAGGATACTGACACGGATGCCATAGGGTTTGAGGGACGTGCCAAAACGGACGCTTTCGATGGCGCCTTCCAGCGATTCGTTCGGCAGGCAGAACATAATGTTCATGATGAAGTTGAATTTATGTTTGCGCAGCATGTCAGTGACTTCGACATAGCGGGCATTGGTGATCTTTTTATTGAGCATGTTGATACGGGTTTCTTCGACGCCGCATTCCAGCCCAAAGGTGCCGCCCCGGCACCTGCCGTCGACCATTGCCTTGATAATATCCTCATCCAGGCTGGTGATCTCGATGTTGCAGGACCAGTCGAGATCGAATTTTTTCTTGTAGCGCCCGGAAAACTCTTTCACCCAGTGCTTGTCGAGGTTGAAGATGTCGTCGCAGAAATGGACGCGTCGGGTCGGATATTTTTCAAGGACGCGCTCGACTTCCTCCAGGACGTATTCGATGCTGTGGCGCCGGAACACCTTGCCCTTGCCCTTGTACATATCGAAATATGTCGGCTCAAAGCAGTACGAACATTTGTAAGGACAGCCGCGGGTGGTGATGAACCGTTTGACAGCGAAATTCGCCATCAGGGGGTATTTGTCATAATACAGGGCACGGTCGGGAAACGGGTATTTGTCCAGGTTGTCCTCGGGTGGGTACATCGAATTCTTAACCCAGCCTTCGTCCGTCTTCACGATCAGGTTTTTGACGTCTGAATAGTCTTCCCCGACCTCGATCCGGTTCATCATCTCCAATACCGCCTCTTCGCCGTCGCCAATGCAGATGATATCCGTACAATCGTAGTTAATGATTTCCTCATGCATGAACATGCAGTGCGCGCCACCCCAGGCAACCGGAATGCCGGTTTGCTCCCGAATCATTTTGGAAACCGGCCGGAATTGTTCTACTTGAGGCGTCATGACCGAAAAGCCGACAATGTCGGGGGCCGATTCTTTGACGTAATCGATCAGACTATCGAATCGTTTGAAATCCTGAAGCAATGTCAGGTCGACCTCATGCCCGTTCTCTTTCAAATACGAACTCAGGTACATGATTCCCAAACCTTCGTTTAGGAAATTGTCGCTTACGAAGAGAATCTTAGCCATCGGCCGAATCTTCCATGGAATTGTTAAAAAATCGGCGAAGGCTCAAATCTCGACCCCCCACCTGCTTAAGGCCCCACTTAGAAGGCCTAAGTCCATATAAACCGCCCAGAACATATAATATGCAGGGGCTGTGTTTTCACGTCTTTATTAGCGACAGGATATCTTTGTTTATTTTTTTATTAAAAATCGGGGCTTAAGAAAGGCGTTCGTGACAATAAGGTGAAAACTTCATAAAAAAAACAAACCTCTGAGAGGATTCTTTTTGTATGACCGAAAACCAATCTGCCGATAGCGGACTTTTGGATCTGCTGCTGATCAATCCGGGCGGCAGGGAGAAAATCTACCAGGAGCTCGGCTCCGACCTGTCGGCGGTGGAACCGCCGCTCTGGTGCCGCCTGATTGCGGGCTATGTCCGCGACCGTGATTTTTCCGTCGCCATTCTGGATTCCGAAGCGCTGAACTTGGACCCCGACGCCATTGCCGAACACGTCCGGGCGGCCAATCCGCGCCTGGTCGGGATGATCGTCTTCGGGCATCAACCGTCTGCCTCGACCCAGCAAATGGTCGGCGCGGGAGCGGCGTGCCGAACGATCAAGGAACACTCCCCGGATATTCCGGTCATCATGGTCGGCGGGCATGTTTCGGCCCTGCCCGAGCGCACGCTGGAAGAAGAAGCCGTCGATTTCGTCTGCAAGGGTGAAGGGCCTGTCACCGTGGTGCAGTTGCTGGAAGCCCTGAAGGCCGGTGAAACGGAGGACTTCAGCACCGTCGAAGGACTGGTTTGGATGCAGGACGGTGCACCCGCCGTCAATCCGGCGGCGCCCCTGATCCAGTCCCTGGAACAAGATTTGCACGGCAACGCCTGGGACCTGCTGCCGATGGAAAAGTACCGGGCCCATAACTGGCAGTGTTTCGGTGACCTGGATTCGCGCGAGCCCTATGCCTCCATTTATACGTCCCTGGGCTGCCCCTATCAGTGCGTGTTCTGCTGCATCAATGCGCCCTTTGACGTCAATCGCTACCGTATGCGCCATCCTCAGACGGTGGTGTCCGAAATCGCCTTCCTGCATGACACGTTCGGGGTCAAGACGTTCAAGATCATTGACGAGATGTTCGTGCTCAATCAGCGCCATGTGAATGACATCTGTGGCCTGTTGATCGAGAAGGATCTGGATCTCAACATCTGGGCCTATGCGCGGGTCGATACAGTCAAGCCGGATACGCTGGAGAAGCTCCGGCGCGCCGGTATCCGCTGGCTGGCGCTGGGCATCGAGTCCGGATCGGCCCATGTCCGCGACGGCGCCGAAAAGGCCTTCAGCCAGGAAGACATCCTCGCCATCGTGCGCGACATCCAGAAGGCCGGCATCCACGTCATCGGCAATTTCATCTTCGGCCTGCCCGACGACGATCTCGACACCATGCAGCAAACCCTGGACCTGGCCAAGGAATTGAACTGCGAATTCGTCAATTTCTATTCGGCCATGGCCTATCCGGGATCCCCGCTCTACACCCAGGCGGTGGCGGGCGGCCTTCCCCTGCCGGAACACTGGTCCGGGTATTCCCAGCACAGTTACGATTGTCAGCCCCTGCCGACGGAGCATCTTAGCGCGGCTCAGGTCCTGCAGTTCCGGGACGATGCCTTTCACGATTACTTCACCAATTCCCGGTATCTGGATATGGTGACGCAGCTTTATGGTTGGGAAACCCGCCGTCATATCGAAGACATGGCCAGCCATCGGCTGAAACGTAAAATTCTCGAAGAACTGGACGCCGCGGAATGATCATCAGCCGGACCCCCTTTCGTGTATCGCTGTTCGGCGGCGGTTCCGATTATCCGAAGTGGTTTCAGCAGCATGGCGGGGCCGTTTTCGGGTTCGCCATCAACAAATATTGCTATATCTCGATGCGGCCTCTGCCGCCGTTTTTCGAATACCGCCACCGGATTGTTTATTCAAAAGTCGAAAACGTCTCTGAAATCGATAAAATCCAGCACCCCGCCGTGCGCGCCGTGTTGAAGGACCAGGGCATCGACGTCGGCATGGAAATCCATCATGACGGCGACTTGCCGGCGCGTTCGGGCCTGGGCTCATCGTCGTCGTTTACGGTCGGCATGCTGAATACATTGTCTGCCATGGCCGGGAAAATGGCCGACAAGAAACACCTGGCCCAGGAAGCGATCCGCATCGAACAGGATGTGATCGGCGAACATGTCGGCTCTCAGGACCAGATTTGGGCTGCTTACGGCGGCATCAACCGCATCGAGTTTTTGCGGGACGGAGCCTTCGACGTCCAGCCCGTGGTTCTTTCCAAGGCCCGGAAAGACGAACTGTTCGGCCATTTGATGTTGTACTTCACGGGGTTTTCCCGTTTCGCGCCCGAAATCGCCAAAAAGCAGATCGACAATCTCGATCATCGTCAAAAGCATCTGGAAAAAATGGTCGGGTTCGTGGATGAGGCACTAGGCGTCCTGTTGTCCGATAACCGGCCGATTCTGGATGTCGGGGCGATGCTGCATGAATCCTGGCAGCTCAAGCGCGAGCTTGCCGACGCCGTGTCCACGCCTGAAGTCGATGAGATTTATCAGTCCGCCCTGGACGCCGGGGCAACCGGCGGAAAGCTGCTGGGCGCGGGCGGCGGCGGGTTCATGCTGTTGTTTGTAGAACCCGAGAGACAAGCCGCCGTCGCTGAGCGCCTTGATAGCCTGATCCGGGTCAACTTCGGACCCGACGACGTCGGCTCAAAAATCGTCGTCTATGAGCCGAGCGGTCTGGAAAACCGCTAAATCTTATTCCTTATCCTTAGCAACGCCGCTTGACAGTGTTTCCGGTTGGGGAATACTCAAATCTGTTAGGGGCATTTTCAAAAGAGACGGTCATGGCGGCAAAAAAATCTCAAACCAAACCTGCGGGTGCCGGTAAAACCGGGGTCAGTAAAGCGGGCGGTAATAAGAAGGTCGCGCCGGCAAAGACTCTGGTGTCGGTCGTTTTATCCTTCCGCAACGAGGAAGATGTTATTCCTGAGCTGATTGATCGCCTGGATGACGTTTTCACGACCGCTAAGCTCGGCTACGAATTGATCTTCGTGAATGACGATTCCACCGACCGTTCTCTGGAAATCCTGAAGAAAAGCGCGGAAGCAAACCCGCGCATCAAGGTTATCAACATGTCGCGCCGGTTTGGGGTTTCGGAATGTGTGATGGCGGGCATCGCCTTTTCCACCGGAGATGCCGTGATTTCCATGGACGCCGATCTGCAAGACCCGCCCGAGGTGATCCCCGAGCTGGTCGAAAAGTGGCGCAATGGTGCCGAGGTCGTCTACACGGTGCGAACCGAACGCGATGGCGAGCATCCCTTGAAGATGTGGCTGACACGCATGGCCTACCGGGCCATCAATGCGTCATCGGAAATCGACATGCCGGTGAACGCCGGCGATTTCCGTCTGCTTAGCCGGCTGGCCTGTGACAAGTTGTTGGAATTGGGGGAAATGGATCCTTATCCGCGCGGCCTCGTGCCGTGGATTGGCTACCGGCAGGAAGCGCACTATTACCGGCGCGATGCCCGGGCCGGTGGCGAGGGGCATTTTTCCCTGTTCAACAGCCTCAACCCCTACAAGACCTTCATTTCCGGGCTGACGTCCTTTTCCATGGCGCCGATCTTCCTGATCTTCCTGATCGGCGGCGGGGTATCGCTGTTTTCCCTGATCGGTCTGATTTTTTCCGGCGGTGGCACGACGGGCTGGATCATGTTCGCCCTGTTGTTGTGGGGATCGTTGATGTTCTCGCTCGGCCTCGTCGGCATCTATGTCGGGCGGACCTACAAGGACGTGCGTGGCCGGCCCCACTATATCGTCAAGGACACCATTGGCTTCGGCGATTAAAACCTCCTCAAGGTTATGCCGAATAGATGTCCCGGTCGCGGTGGTAGGCTTGCGAGAAATCATCCAGCATCCGGGCCGCCTTTGAATCGAAATCTGCGCGTTGTATCAGAGCGCGGGTGACGAAAGCGGCGAAGGTAACGGCCTCCCCCTTGCCCCTGAGTTCGAACGCGTCGGCAATCCCCTCCAGTTCCTCGTGAGTCAGCTTGCGGGCCATCACGTTCAACTGGCTTTTTACCAGACGGTTCTTACGGCGCCATTTGTTCTGCGTGGCGGCGGTCGCCATTGCTTGCTCCTCTACTAGTAGAATTGAGGTGATAAAACTACTAGTAGATTATCCGCGCGTCAGCAAAAATCCGGGACGCCTAACCCCGGCGCTGAAACCGCGCCCAGTTGGCGGCGTCGATGCGGACCTTAAGGCGGATGGCCTTGTCGTCGTCGTGGCGTTCGATAACGTCGCCATGATCGTACAGCCAGGCTAGAGATGCGCCGTCGCTATGCGGCAGCGAGACCTCCTCGAGCTGAAAGTGTTCCGTGATCCGGGCATCGATGATGTCGACCAGCCCGTCACACCCCTCCCCGGTTTCCGCCGACAACGGAACCGCCGGGATATTGCTGCGGGCCGCCTGATTGGACAATGTTTCCCTGTCCTCTGCCGACAATAGATCGATTTTATTGAGGACTTCGATCAGCATGCCTCCCACCGCATCGCCGAGTCCTAGGTCCTTCAATACCGCCAGCACGTCCTTTTTCTGCGCTTCCGTGTCGGCATGGGCGGCATCGCGGACATGAATGATAACGTCGGCCTCGACGACTTCTTCCAGGGTGGCCTGAAAGGCACTGATAAGTTCGTGCGGCAATTCGGATATAAAGCCCACCGTATCGGACAGGATCGCGGTCCGCCCCGAAGGCGTTTCCAGCCCCCGCATGGTCGGGTCCAGGGTGGCGAAAAGCTGGTCCTTGGCTTTGACCTTGGTCTTGGTCAGGCGGTTGAACAGGGTCGACTTGCCTGCGTTGGTGTAGCCGACAAGGGCGATCACGGGATACGGCACCTTCTTGCGGGCCTGGCGGTGCAGATGGCGGGTGCGTTTGACGTCTTTCAGGTCCCGTTTCAGCCGCGTAATCCGCTGCCCGATCTGGCGGCGGTCGGTTTCGATCTGGGTTTCGCCGGGGCCGCCCATGAATCCGGCGCCGCCGCGCTGGCGTTCCAGGTGGGTCCAGCTTCTGACCAGACGGCTGCGCTGATATTCCAGCGCCGCCAGATCGACCTGCAACCGGCCTTCACGGGTGCGCGCGCGTTTGCCGAAAATTTCCAGGATCAGTCCGGTGCGGTCGATGACCTTGCACTGCCAGGCCTTCTCCAGGTTGCGCTGTTGCACCGGCGACAATGGTGCGTCGACGATGACCACCGCGACGGCGGGATTGGAGTGTTCGGGATTTTCCCCGTTGGACGGCTCCTCTGTTCCGATAATACCAGCCAGGCGTTCCACGGCGCCGCTTCCGAACAGGGTCGCCGGGCGGGGCTTGTTCAGGGGGACGGTTTCGGCATGCACGACTTCCAGATTGATGGCGTGCGCCAAGCCTATGGCTTCACTGAGAAGCTGGTCCGCCCGTTCGGTCCGGGCAGCAGCCGTTTTCAGGCGCGGGTGAACAACCACACACAAATCCCCCCTACCGGCGGTTTGGCTGTCCGGAGGTATGGATGCGGGGTTGTCCGTTCCCGTCAAAGGACCAACCATTTTGGGCCCCAGGTAAGCCCCAAGTCAGGCCTCATGGTCGGGCCTATACCTCGGCCTCTTCGTCTTCGATACCTTCTTTTTCCGGTTCAAAAAGCTGGACCGGAACCGAAGGCATGACCGTCGAAATGGCATGTTTATAGACAAGCTGGGTATGACCGTCCCTGCGCAACAAAACCGAAAAATTGTCGAACCAGGTAACGATTCCCTGAAGTTTAACCCCGTTGACCAGAAATATTGTCACAGGCGTTTTTTGTTTCCGGATGTGATTCAGAAACACGTCTTGCACGTTTTGCGACTTATCGGACGACATGATTGTCACCCCCTTTATTTTTTTAAACCCGGTCGATCAGGGGATGGACCGCGGGTTTCTCCCTGTATTTCAAAAGCTTATGATTTATTCGACACTTCCCCTTGCCTTTTCGGCCGTTTCGACCGGAAAGTCCCTAAGTGAAAATAATCTTACAGATTAAAAACAAACTTGCAAAGTGCATCGCAGTCCGGGAAATGCCGGGCCGGGGGATGGTCTTTCATTTCATCCGCGCCGGGTGCGTGTTCGCGGATAAGGATCGGGGTTAGGCCGGCGTTGTGTGCGCATTCCAGGTCAATATCCGCATCGCCTGCGAACCAGACATCGGGCCCCCTTTCGATGCCGATTGGGGCAAGCGCCATATCAACGGGCTTCGGGTGGGGTTTGTCGTTTTCCGCGTCCAGCGCGCCGATCAAAGCGCCGAAAAACCGGTCCCATCCCAGGTGCCGGGCTTCTTCGCGCAGGTAATTGCCCTTTTTGTTGCTGACCACGGCAAGAGGAATTCCGGCTTCGTAGAAGGCCTGCAACATGGTTTCGGCACCGGACAGGGGCGTCAGCCTTTCCACATGAATGGCGGCGTAGCGTTCATAGAACACCTCGCCGGCGTCCCGCCATTTGTCGCCGAACAGGGCGGGAAAACTGTCGCGCATGGATTTCCGGACCCGCACGCGCGCCTCATCCATGCTCCAAGGAGCCATGTCGAAGGCGTCAAAGGTGGTGTTCAGGGCATCAAGGATGGTCGGCCAGGAATCGACCAGGGTATTGTCCCAGTCGAACAGGATGGCGCGGGGCCTGCCATTGGCTTTCAAGATATCTTGCTTCAAGGGGGCTGGTTCCCGGGTTAGTTCCAAGTATCGGTCTTTTGCGGGCCGCCCTTGCCTTCGATGAAATCGACGTAGAGGTCCAGCATCCGGCTCGTCAACTCGCCGATATGACCATTACCGACGGGTTTGCCGTCGATGACGGTGACCGCCTTCACGTGTGAAGACGAACTGGTGACAAAGGCTTCTTTCGCCGACAGGGCTTCATCGACGGAAAACGGCCGTTCAGAGAATTTTACGCCCGCTTCGTCGGCGGCTTCCAGAACCGACAAGCGCGTGATGCCGTTGAGGATGGCGTGAGACGTGTTGTGGGTGACCAGTTCTCCGTCCTTGGTGACGATCCAGGCGTTCGACGACGTGCCTTCGGTGACCATACCATCGTCATTGACCAGCCAGGCTTCATAAGCTCCGGCTTCGCGCGCCTGTTGTTTGCCGAGGATATTCGGCAACAGGGCGACGGATTTGATGTCGTGGCGTTTCCAGCGGATGTCGGGAAGCGTGATGACGCTGACGCCCTGGCGGAGCGCCTCTTTGTCCAGCGGTGGCGCTCGCCGCGCGGTGAGCACCAGGGCGCTTTCGGCATTTTCCGGAAACGGATGGTCGCGGCGGGCGACGCCACGGGTGATCTGCAGATAGACAAGCCCGTCCCGCACCCGGTTGCGGCGCGCGACTTCCCTTGTCAGGACACCAAGCACGCGGCGCGACACGGGCCAGTCGATGCGCAATTCTCTCAAAGAATGGGCCAGTCGGTCCAGATGCCCCTTTTCTCCGATCATTTTGCCGCCGTGAACGGCAAACACCTCGTAGACGCCGTCGGCGAATTGATAGCCCCGGTCTTCGATATGAACGGCGGCTTCGTTATGCGGCACGTACTGGCCGTTGACATAGGCGATGCGAGACATGGCGGCCCTAAAAATATTCAAGCTGAACGGAAAAGATTTTTTCGACTTGGCGGATGACATCTTCAGACGCGAACAGAACCACCCGGTCCTTGGCCTGAACCACCGTGGAGCCGCGCGGGCAGATCATTTTGCCATCCCGGACGATGGCGCCGAGCATGACGCCGGGCGGCAGTTTGACCTCTTTCAAGGGCTTGCCGACCAGATCGGACGTTTCCAGGGCTTCGGCTTCGATCAACTCACCGAACCCTTCCCTAAGCGTATGGACGGAATGAATGCGTCCGCGCCGCACGTATTGCAGGATTGTGGAAACCGTGATGTTGCGTGGGCTGACCACGACGTCGATGCCGAGCGAACTAATCAGCGGCTCATAGTTGGCGGTGTTGATCAGGGTGATGGCCCGTTCGCAACCGCTTTGCTTGGCCAGCAACGAGGCCAGAATGTTGGTCTCGTCGTCATTGGTGACGGCGACGACGGCCTCGGTCATGGGGATGTTGGCCTCTTCCAGGATTTCCGGGTCGAGGACATCGCCGTTGATAATCATGGTCCGTTCCAGCATTCCGGAAATAAGTTCGGCGCGTTGCTTGTCGGACTCGACAATCTTGGCTTTTACCCAGTCATGGTTTCTTTCGATCTCCTGGGCCAGGAATAGACCGATGTTGCCACCGCCGAAAATCACCAGACGCCGGGCTTCATCTTCTTCGTGACCGAAGGCCGCCATGGCGCGAGAGACCTGCTCGCTGTCGACGACGAAATAAACCTCGTCGCCGGGCAGCATCTGGTCATCCGCCGTGGGTACGATGGGGGTGCCATCGCGCATCAGGCCGACGATGACGATATTGAGTTCCGGGAAAAGCTGGGTCAGTTGGCGTAGCGGCGTGTTGACCAAGGGACAGGTTTCATCGCAACGCACACCGATGAGCTTCACTTTGTCGTCGACCAGCGGGATCATTTCAAAGGCGCCGGGAACCTGAAGGCGGCGTGTGACCGCGCGGGCGACTTCGATTTCCGGAGAAATAATCACGTCGATGGGCAGGTGGTCGCGGGAAAACAGATTGGCGTAAATCGGCTGCAAATAACTTTGCTGCCGGACCCGGGCAATTTTGGTCGGTACGTCGAACAGCGAATGGGCCACCTGACAGGCGACCATGTTGACCTCATCGGCGTAGGTAACCGCGATAATCATGTCGGCGTTGCCGATCCCGGCTTGCTCAAGAATATCCGGGTTTGAGGCATGGCCGACGACGCCGTTGGCATCCAGGGTATCGCTGACGCGCCGCACCAGTTCCGGATTCTGATCAATGACCGTCACGTCGTTGCTTTCAAGGGCAAGGTGGCGGGCGATGCTGAATCCGACCTGACCGGCGCCGCAAACAATAACTTTCATGGGTCTAGAACCTTATTGTCGATCTTCGCTGCGAACGCCGAGCGATTTGAGTTTGCGGTGCAGGGCGGACCGCTCCATGCCGATAAATTCGGCGGTCTTCGATATATTACCGCCGAAACGGGTCACTTGCGCCACAAGATATTCCCTCTCGAAAATTTCCCGTGCATCGCGAAGCGGCAACCCCATGATCTCCATGCTGGTTTCCAGGCTTCCGCCGACCGGCGCGTCGGCATTGATTTCAGGCGGCAGCATATCGGCGCTGATGGGACTGGCGGCATCGCCCGAGGCCATAATCAACAGGCGCTCGATGACGTTTTTGAGTTCGCGGACATTGCCGGGCCAGGAATAAGCCTGCAACATCGTCAGCGCATCCTTGCCGATGGTGCGCGCGGGCTGTCCCGTCGCCCGGGCGGCTTGTTCCATGAAATGTTCGGCCAGCGGCGGGATGTCATCCAGTTTGTGTTTCAGGGGCACGACCTCAAGGGGCACCACGTTGAGGCGGTAGAAAAAGTCCTCCCGGAAGTTCCCGGCGCTAATTTCCTCAACCAGATCAGCGGTCGAGGCCGCCATTACGCGGACATCGACCTCGACCCGGGTGGCGCCGCCGACGCGTTCGAAAACCTGTTCCTGCAGGACACGAACGATTTTACCCTGGGTTTCCAGAGGCATGTCGGCGACTTCATCGAGAAAAAGGGTTCCGTTATGGGCGGCTTCAAAGGTCCCGACCTTTTGCGGAGTTTCGCTGTCGCCAATGGGGTTTTCCGAGCCGAAAAGCTCCATCTCGAAACGATCCGGCGACATGGTCGCGCAGTTGACCACCACGAACGGTCCTTCGGCCCGGTGGGACTGGCCGTGCAGCATGCGGGCGACGACTTCCTTGCCCGACCCGGCAGGGCCGGTAATCAAAACCCGGCTGTTGGAGGGCGCGATGCGCTCAATGGCCTGGCGCATGTCGCGGGCGGCTTGGGAAACTCCGATCAATTCGTTGGCTGTGCCAGCGCGCAGGCGCAGTTCCTCATTCTCGCGCCGTAGATGGTCGGTCTCGATGGCGCGTTCCACCAGAAGGATCAGGCGATCGGCCTTGAAGGGTTTCTCGATAAAATCATAGGCCCCGTCCTGCAGCGCCGTGACCGCCGTTTCAACGGTGCCGTGGCCGCTCATCATCAGGACGGGAATCGTCGGATGGTCCTTTTTCAGGGCCTTGAGAATACCCAGGCCATCCAGGTCGCTGCCCTGAAGCCAGATGTCCAGCAGTACAAGATTGGGACGCCGGGACTCGACGGCGGCCAGGGCTTCGGTGCTGTTGGCGGCTTCCCGGGTTTGAAAGCCTTCATCCTGTAGAATCCCCGCCGTCAGAACCCGGATATCGGCCTCATCATCGACGATCAGAATTTCATTAGCCATGCCGTTACCCTCAAAGTTCCCGGCCGACAAGACTGGTGGCGACTGTCATGGGGTCTTCCTCTGCAGCATCTTGTTGGGCTTTCTCGCCGACCGGTTTAGCCATGGGCGGAAAAACCAGAGAGATCATCGCGCCGCCTTCCTTATCATCTGCAAGAGCCAAATGACCATTATGGTCTTCCATGATTTTCTTGACGATGGCAAGGCCGAGGCCGGTGCCTTTGGTGCGGGTCGTGACATAGGGTTCGGTCAGGCTTTCGCGGTCCTGCTCCGGCAGGCCCTTTCCGTTATCACGGATTACGATGGTCACCGGGGGCGCTTCCCTCTCTTCGTCCGCACCACCTGTCCCGGCACCGGTATCAAGGCCTAAAATGATGCGGCCCTTGTAATCGGGATCGTCCGTTTCCATTTTCTTGCCGGTGATGGACTCGGCGCCATTCTTCAGAAGATTGGTCAGGGCGCGGGACACTTGGCGGTGATCGCAATAGAGCATGACGTTTTCATCGGGAAGCTCGGAAACATAGTCTATGTCCGGGTGGCGGTTGTGCTCTAGGGACAGGGCCTGGCGGCAGATTTCCGAAAGATTTTCATCCCTTAGGGATAATTGCGGCATTCTGGCAAAGGACGAGAATTCGTCGACCATGCGGTGCAGGTCCTCGACCTGACGGATGATGGTATCGGTGCAACTGGTGAAGGTTTCGGGATCGCTCACGATTTCCTTCAAGTACTTCCGTTTCAGCCGTTCCGCCGACAACTGGATGGGGGTCAGCGGATTCTTGATTTCGTGCGCGATGCGCCGGGCCACGTCGGACCAGGCTGCCTTGCGCTGGGCGGACAGAAGATCGGTCACATCGTCGAAGGTGACAACATAGCCGATCACCTGGCCTTTCAGTTTTTCAGCCGCTGCCGAAACCATGAGGGTGTGAAACTGGCCATCCCGGGAAACTTTGATTTCCGCCTGATGGGTAAGCCCTGGCCGTTGCTTGACCTTTGAGAGGAGTTCGCCCATTTCGGGCACCGCGTCTTCGAGCATGTCTCCGATGGACTGTTCCATATCCGTGCCCAGGAGAAGCGAAGCCGAGCGGTTGGGAAGATGGACCCGGCCTTCGGCGTCGAGACCGATCACGCCGGCAGAGACACCGGCCAGCACCGTTTCCGTAAACCGGCGGCGTTCGTCGATCTGGCGATTGGCTTCCATCAGGCCATGCTGGGTCGTTTTCAATTGCGCGGTCATGGCGTTGAAGGTGCGGCCAAGTGTGCTGATTTCATCGGTGCTGTCGGTGGTGTCGACCTGGGTGTCCAGATTGCCCTTACTGACGTTTTCCGCCGCCGTAATCAGGGAACTAATTGGCCTCGCCATTTGTGTCGCCACCGTCAGGCCGATCCAAACGGCGGCCAACAAGAGCAACACGGAGACAACGATGAAGATCATGACAAAGCTGATCTGGATACCGCCGCGCTCTTTTTTCATGGCTTGATAGCGACCGACCAGTTCCTTGATTCGTTTGACGTGGCTGATGACCTTAGGGTCGACGAAACGCTCAATCAGCAAAAACGCATCGACAAAGCTCTGGAGCCGGACGAAGGCGCGGATCCGGCCTTCGGAGTCGGCGCTCAGGATCGTGATCCTCCCCTGGCTTGCGTCTTTCAAAACATCGCCTGAAACTTTATAGGCTCTCACCGAAAGGCTGAATTCCGAGCGCGCCAGAATGCGGCCGGACCTGTCAATCACCAGGGCTTCCGACAATCCTCTAAGCGCGGCGTGGCGGGACAAAATCTGGTTCAATTGGCGGGGGTTATTGCTCACCAGGGGAGCGTTGAAATTCAGGTCGCCGGCGATGGCGAACGCATCGGCCTGAATATTTTTCCGGTGTTCCTGGAGGTAGGCGTCGGCGACGACGCGGGATTGATTGATGGTGGTGGCGACCTGCTGGTTGAACCATGCCTCCAGTCCATAGTTGATAAACACCGCCGAAAACACGGCCACCAGAATGGCTGGGGTCACGGCGACAAGACCGAACAGCATCACCAGCCGGACATGCAGTCCCGCCCCAGCCTGCCCGCTTCTGCGCTCCTGCCACACAGAGACCAGCCGCCAGGCGATGACCAGGCCCAGTAGCAAAAGGATAATGCCGTCCAGGTAAATCAGATTGAGGATGGTCTTGATGTCCAGCTTCGCCTGCAGCGCGCCTGCCATGATGGCGATGGTGGCGATGCCGGCGGCTACGGCGGCGATTACCAGAACATAGGCAAGCCTGCGCTGCAGGACTTCATTGCCGGCCCAGCCCTTCAGGCGTTCCATCAATGTGATCTGATCGTTCATTTTGCTCCGCGAATCACCGGAATATTGAGTTCCCCGATTTTCTTTCTCAGCGTATTCCTGTTCAAGCCCAGAACTTCGGCCGCCTTGATTTGATTGCCATGGGTGGCCTGTAGAGTCAGCTTAATCAGGGGGCGTTCCACCTCCCGGAGGACGCGCTGATACAGGCCCGCCGCCGGCAGGGAATCGTCGTGAGCGGAAAAGTAGGAAGCCAGCCTTTGCTCCACCGTTTTAGAAAGCCCCTCCTCTTCATCCGTGGTTGAGACGGCGGAGGTGGTTTCCGCCAGTTCGGTGTCGATATCTTCAACGGTGATGACTTCGTGAGAATACAGCGCCGCCAGTCGCTTGATGAGGTTTTCCAGTTCCCGCACATTGCCCGGCCAGGAATGAACCTTGAGCCGTTCCATGGCGTTGTTGTCGATGATTTTCCAGGGCAGACCCTCTTCGGCGGCCCTGCCTAGGAAGCTGCGAACAAGTTCCGGAATGTCCTCGGTGCGTTCGCGCAACGGCGGCAGGCGGATCGGCACCACATTGAGCCGAAAGAAAAGATCTTCGCGGAAAATACCCTGGCGGATCAGCATTTTCAGATCATGGTGGGTGGCGGCGATGATGCGGACATTGGACTGGATCGGGGAGTTGCCGCCGACGGTAGTGAACTCCCCCTCCTGAAGAACCCGGAGCAGGCGGGTCTGGGCGTCGGCAGGCATGTCGCCGATTTCGTCAAGAAACAGAGTTCCCCCTTCGGCCTGCTCGAAGCGCCCGACGTTACGGGACTGGGCCCCGGTGAAGGCTCCTTTTTCATGACCAAACAGCTCGCTTTCGATCAGCTCTTTAGGGATAGCGGCCATGTTGACGGCGACGAAGGGCTTGTTATTGCGTTTGCCGTAATCATGCAGCGCGCGGGCGACCAGCTCCTTGCCGGTGCCGGATTCGCCGGTCACCATAACGGAAAGATCGGATCCCATCAGGCGCGCCAGGGTGCGGTAAATATCCTGCATGACCTGCGAGCGCCCGATCAGCGGCAGCGCTTCTTCACCCTCTTCAATGACGGAGGTTGCCTCTTCCGTCTGCGGCGTTTCCAGGCCGCGCCGAACGACATTGACCAGCTTATCGATATCGAAGGGTTTGGGCAGATATTCGAAGGCGCCCCGTTCCGTCGCCTTGACTGCGGTGAGCAGCGTGTTTTGGGCGCTCATCACGATGATGCGGAGCTCGGGGCGGATATTGCGGATGCGGGGCACAAGATCGAGCCCGTTTTCGTCTGGCATGACGACATCGGTAATCACCAGATCACCGTCTCCGTCGCTGACCCAGCGCCACAGGGTAGTGGCGTTTCCGGTGGCGCGGACTTCAAAGCCCGCCCGGCCCAGGGCCTGACTGACCACCGTGCGGATGCCGGCGTCATCATCGGCTAGCAGGATGGTTGGGGTGCTCATGGGGCGGTCTCTAATTCGGAATTCGCTGTTTGGGGCTCTTCGGCCATGGGCAACATGATTCGGAATTCGGTTCGCTTAGGCATGCTGTTACATTCGATGACGCCGCCGTGGTCGCCGATGATCTTGGCGACCAGGGCCAGCCCCAGCCCCGTGCCCTGGGGTTTAGAGGTCACGAAGGGATCGAACAGGCAGCTTTTAATGTCGTCCGGAATACCTTCGCCGTTGTCTTTGATGCTAATTCTGAGCGGCAGATGAATGCGGGAACTGGTTCCCGGCACGGCAAATCGTACGCCGTGCTGGTAGGCCGTTTCCAGGGTGATTTCTCCGCCTTTCACCGGTGCCGCTTCGGCCGCGTTCTTGACCAAATTCAGAAACACCTGGATCAACTGGTCCCGATGCCCGAGGACCGGCGGAAGCGACGGGTCGAAATTGGTGACGTATCGGAGGTGGCGGCCAAACCCGTTTTTCGCCAGTTGCATAACCCGGTCCAGAACAATATGGATGTTGACCGAGTCCCGCTTCAGGGGACCGGCGTCGGAAAACACTTCCATGCGGTCGACCAGATCACAAATGCGGTCGGTTTCCTCGCGAATCAAGGTCGTCAGGCTGGCGTCGTCGGGCTTTGCGTTCTGTTCAAGAAGTTGCGCCGCGCCGCGAATCCCCGACAACGGGTTTTTCACTTCGTGGGCCAGCATGGCGGCCATGGCGGTTACCGAACGGGCCGCGCCCCGGTGGGTCAACTGGCGGTCGATGGTGTCGGCGATGGTGCGCTGTTGCATGGTCAGGACGATGAAATCCGGCTCGTCCGGTATGGGCGCGGCCTGGAGATTGACCAGATGGCGGCCAATGCGGGGCGATTCCAGGTCTACGCCGTATTCGGAAATGGCGAAGCTTTCCTTGCGGACCTGTTCGATCAGGGAAAACACCGGGTTGTCGTTCGGCAGAAGACTGCGGAGAGCCTTGCCTTTCAGGTATTCGGCGCCGCCCTGGAGAAAATGTTCGCCGGCGGTGTTGACATGCACGATGATGCCGTCGGCATCGAGGACGACCACCGTCGCTGACAGGGCATTCAGGATGCCATCAGCGGAAATTTTTTCGCCGCCGTCATCGTGGCGGAAGGCGACTACGGGTTTGCTCATTCAGGCCGCCGCCCTTTCGATGATCGGCTTGTAAAATTCGCGCAGCATGGTTTTCACTGTGTCCGGGTCTGCTTCGCGCATGACAAGGGAGCGGAATTCGGCGGAATTGGGCAGCCCTTTGGAATACCAGCCAAGGTGTTTGCGGGCGATTTTCATACCCGGCTGGCCGTAATGCTCCTGCATGGACTCATAATGTTCGAGCACGATCGCCAGTTGCTCGGTCAGAGACGGGTCGTTCAAACGTTCGCCTGTGGCCAGGAAATGCTGAACTTGGTTCGGAAACCAGGGCCGGCCATAGGTACCGCGCCCGACCAGGACACCGTCGGCGCCGGAATCGTCCAGGGCCTGGCGGGCGTCATCCACGGTGTTGATGTCGCCGTTGGCGAAGACGGGAATATCGACGGCGTCCTTAACCTTGCGGATGAATTTCCAGTCCGCCCGGCCCTTGTAGAACTGGCACCGGGTGCGGCCATGCACGGCAATGGACTGGATGCCGCAGTCTTCGGCGATGCGGGCGAGTTCCGGAGCGTTGCGGTTGTCGTCGTCCCAGCCGGTGCGCATTTTCAGGGATACCGGAACCTTAACGGCGCCGACCACGGTCTTGAAAATGCGCTCCGCCAGCGCCTCGTCGCGCATCAGCGAAGAGCCGGCATAACCGTTGGTCACTTTTTTTGCCGGGCAGCCCAGATTGAGGTCGATGATCGACGCGCCGCGGTCTTCGTTGAGGCGCGCGGCTTCGGCCATTACGTCCGGCTCGCAGCCGGCCAGTTGCACGGCGATGGGCTGTTCGTCGGCGCAATGGGTGGCCATTTTCATGGTTTTCCGGGCGGCGTGGACCATGGCCCTGGAGGCGATCATCTCGGACACCACGAGCCCGACGCCGCAACCCTTGACCAGGCGGCGGAACGGCATGTCGGTTACCCCCGACATCGGAGCCAGGATCACGGGACTATCCAGGCTGACTGGGCCGATTTTTAAGGACATGTTTAGGGACTGGGGTGTTGTTTCTGTTTCCGTGCCTACTTATTAGGCAAATCCGCCAGAAATACAATGGTTTTAGACAAAGATTTCGCTTAATTTCAGGGCAATATTCTGATTTTTAAGCCAAAATCACGTCGGAGATGAACTTCACCCCCGGATATCCCAGCGTCAGCAACAGATAGGCCAGAAGCACGATCCGCGCCGCGCGGCGGCCACGCAGGCCGGTCTTGTAATGCGCCGCCAGCAATCCGCCGATCACGGCGAAAGCGGTGATGGTGAGAACCGTTTTGTGATCGAAGACCAGCCACGTTCCGGTTTCGCCGTATTGCAGGGCCATGCCTGTGGCCAGCCCGATGGCCAGGACGATTTCGCCGAGGGCCAGGAGCCGGACGACCAGTTCCTCGCAGTCGGCGACCGACGGCAGAATCCGGGTCAACGCCGTGGGCCGCTTGTTCTTCAGCGCCCGTTCCTGGAGAAACGCCGCAAGCGCCGCGACGGCGGCAATGGTGACAAGCGCATAGGTGGCGACCGATACCCCGATATGAACACCGACCCAAGCGTTGCTGACGCCCTCGTCCAGGGGTTTGTGCGGGACACTGCTCCAGATCAGGGCGATGATTCCAAGCAGGACCATGTAGCCGGCGACAAGCGGCGCCAACCGCCAGGACTCCCGGGTCAGGACCGTAATCACGACGAAGATGGCCATGGTGGCCGCGACCGTGACCCAGAGCGCCGTTGCCAGGCCCGTTTGCCAGGACCCGGCCATGGTGAACAGGATCCGGATTACCGGCCCGGCCACGGCGACGATCAACACCAGCCAGAAAACCATGTCCGGACGGTGATCGCGCCGGAGCGCCAACAGGGATGTCGGCACCAGGGCGATAATGGCGGAAAGACTGAGGATCATGTTGTCTGGCATGAAAAATTCTTAAATCCCGATTATTTTCAGCACCATCGCGCCCGAGGCCCCCCTTGGCAAGAACTTTGCGGGCCTCTAAGTTGCGACATGCAAAGCATAACCGATTTGGCCCTGAAGTGAAGCTGCCTGATGGTGGCGCCCAGGCAGAAAGACGCCAAAAGGATATTCTGGAAGGGAATTCATGAGAGCTACCGTTGCATTGGTGGTCGGAGCCGGCGAAGGCAGGCGGTTTGGCGGCGAAGTGCCCAAGCAATACCAGGAGCTGTCCGGACAGGCGATCCTGCGCCGGTCGTTGATGGCATTTCTAGAGCATCCCGAAGTCACGGCGGTTCAGGCTGTTATCAACCCCGGTCATCATGACTTATATAAAGACGCGGTCCGCGGGCTGTCCCTGCCCGCGCCCGTCAACGGTGGCCGGACCCGACAGGAATCCGTGGCGCTGGGTCTGGAAAGCCTGGCCGGTGATCCGCCCGGGTGTGTGTTGATTCACGACGCCGCCCGCCCGCTGGTGGACCCGGGCGTCGTGTCGCGTGTACTGGCGGCGCTGGAGGCATCGCCCGGCGCGGTCCCTGCCCTGGCCGTGGCCGATACCCTGAAACGCGGCGACGGAAATTTCGTGGAAACCACCGTCGACCGGTCTGGGTTGTGGCGGGCGCAGACGCCGCAGGGGTTCCGCTATGACGATATCCTTGCCGCCCACCGCAAGGCGGCGGGCGAAGAATTGACCGATGACGCCGCCGTCGCCGAGCGCGCCGGACTGGCCGTGGCCATGGTCGAAGGCGCGGAAGACAACTTCAAGGTCACCGAACCGGAAGACCTGAAACGCGCAGAACAGACTCTTGGTGGCGGGGATATCCGCACCGGGTTCGGTTTTGACGTGCACCGGTTTGGAGACGGCGATCATGTCACGCTTTGCGGCGTCGCAATTCCGTACGGCTTCGGTCTTGAAGGCCATTCCGACGCCGATGTCGGTCTGCATGCCGTGACCGATGCCCTGATGGGGGCTATCGGGGCCGGCGACATCGGAGCACACTTTCCGCCCAGCGATCCACAGTGGAAAGGCGCTCCGTCCGATGTGTTTTTGCGTCATGCCGGAGAATTGCTGGCGGCCCGAGGCGGGCGCATCGGCAACCTGGACATCACTCTGATTTGCGAGGAACCGAAGATCGGTCCCCACCGCGAGGCCATGACCGCAAGGATTGCCGACATTCTGCAAATTTCCAGCGACCGGGTTAGCGTCAAGGCGACGACCACGGAACGGCTCGGTTTCACCGGGCGCGGCGAAGGCATCGCGGCGCAGGCGGTGGCGACGGTTTCTCTTTAAGAGTCCTTTGTTTCCGTTTCCGCGTCGATCCAGTCCAGGAAAGCTTGGTTGCCGGTGCTGATTGGTAACGCCACCACGCACGGACAATCGTAACTGTGCAGGGCCTTGATCTTTTCCACCGCCTGTTCGATCAGATCGTCACGGGTTTTCAGGATCATTGATATCTCCTCGTCTTCGCAGACCTCGCCTTCCCAGTGGTAGACGGATGTGGTGCCGGACAGCACATTGGCGCATGCCGCGAGGCGGCTGTTCACCAGTTCGCGGGCGATGGCGAGGGCTTCTTCGCGGTTTGCTGCGGTGACGTAAATCAGGCTCTGGGCCACGATTTCCCTCTCCTTATTAACTAACCCCTTGGATAAAAAGAAAAACTAACGTAGGCTTGGCGGCTGTTGTTGTCCCGGTTTCGGGATGCTCCAGAACCTGGGGGATCATTATGACGTTACAATTGGTCGTTGAAAACAAGCGCAGGAAGCCAAGCGCCGTGAAAGGTACCCGGAAACGTAATCCGAAAAGCTTCAAGTCTGTAGCGACGCCGGCACAGTTGAAGTGGTTGTCGCGCGGACTGGACCAGGCGGGCGGGAAATTGCCGCTGTTTGACGAGGAGGGCCAGCGCATCAGTGAACGCACGATCCACAGTTGCCTGGAAAAGGGCTGGGCCAAACCATGGTTTAACAACCCGATCAAGCCGGACTGGCAGATTTGCGGCCTGACCGACGCCGGACGCAAGCTTTTTCCGGACACCTGACCGAAAGACATTACCCCCTTTAAATGTAATGATATTTCCCTGTTTCTCGCCATGGAATGGGGTTAAATTGCCGTGCAATTTTTTCAGGGCATTTTTATCAGGAACCGGATCTCTCACCACTATGGAACACACTGTATCCGAGAGGGAAAACCTCGTCATTATAACCCTTTTGGGAGACGTGGACCTGGAATTTTCCGGTGCCTTGCGGGAAATCCTTCTGGATGCCGTCGTCCAGGCGGCAGGCGTCGTGGTCGATATGTCCGGGGTCAAGATGATCGACAGTTCCGGTGTGGCCAGCCTGCTGGAAGGGTTCCAGACTGCCCGCAAGCGCGGCAAGGGATTCGTGTTGGCCGATATCGGCGTAGCGGTGGACCGTGTTCTTAAACTGGCCCGGCTGGAAACGGTTTTTGAAATCGCCGATGGCGTCGATAGCGCCTGTCAGACCCTTGCTTGATCCCTGTAGCCCCTTCAACGGGGGGGCGTTTTAAAAGCCCTTCGATACTTTTTCTAAAAGCTTGAAAATAAAAAACTTTCCTCCTGTGATGACCGTCACAGCCAGGGGGCCTGAACCGGTGTTTAATGGTTTTGTAGGATGGATTTCGTGAAAACGGATCCTCCCTTCCCTCAAGAGCACAAACTCAAAAGGCCGGATTAAATTCCGGCCTTTTTTTTGTCAGAAATCCGAAATTTCGGCACGCGCCTTTTTTTCTGAAAATGGTGTAATTCCAGCCTTTTTTCCCCCCTCTGGTGGGTCGGATTGTCCCGAAACCCGAAAATCGGCTATACTTTTCCTTTCCGCACCCGGAAATGCCAGAAGGCGTTCGTCGTGGGAGCGGCGTCACTGATCCGGACGCCCTTTAGGGACGCTTTGGCCATATGGTTGAATCGCTTCGTAGCCCCAGTTCTTTTGATATTGCCAATGCCAGGCGGGTTTTGGGCTCGGCCTCTGTCGACACGTCCGGCATAGAGCGCCAGTATGAGGTTATCCGCACGGGGCAGCAGACGGCCATTGAAGTCGCCAACCAGCGGACCGGCAAGGCGCGTGAAACATCCCTTGAGCTTACCAAGATCATTTCGTTTCTGTCGAACGTGGTCGATCGTATCAAGACCCTCCGCCGGCTGTCCGACGGCCTGACGGCGGAGGTCGCGAAAGCCGACCGGTTCGGTTCCGGCGACAACGCCGCCCAGTTCGATATCACCCTGGCGCAGTTGGATAGTGTCGCCAAGCAAGCGTCGGACGCGCCAAATCTTCTCAACAGTTCCCCGGATGATGATTTCGCCTTCCTGACTACCGAGGACGGCAGGGTCGTGACCCTGTCGGGCGCCGCGCTCGGCACCGGCTACACCATCACGGAAGAGAACGGGAACTTCATCTTTTCCGATCACGAGGCCGCCGTCCTCCGGCAGGTGGACCCGCTGAAGGAACCGTTCTCCGCACCCCTGTCAGCCAATTACGTGCTCTATTCCAAGAACGTCCGCCTGGATGAAATCGATACATTTGATCCCGACAAGGTGACGATCACGATTTACCCCGACACCAACGCCGCCCAAACCTATACCGGAACGGTGAGCCGGGAAGGTTTGGGTATTCTCGATTCCTATCTTTATGACGGGTTCGCCACCGCCGCCGGGCGCAGCCGCGCGTTCGAGGATCTACGGGCGGCCAGGAATACCATTGATGCGGAACTGGCCCGCTTCGAAGGCGCCCTGAAATCGGTCCGGCTGATTTCCGGCGAAAGGGATCTTAGTCTGGCCAGCTTTGTCAGCGTTTTTGATTCATCGACGTCCGCCTCCGTGATCGAACTGCACGCCGCCGACAGCGCGCGGGCGTTTCAGAACGATTTCAGGGACAGACATGTCAACGGAATTGAAACGGCGCGCAACGAACTGGCCAAGGTGCTGGGCGGCGTCGACCTCAACCTCACGACCAACACCATCATCGATATCATCGCCTGACCCGCTGGCATTTTCCGCAAAGAAAAAAGCCCGACGCAATGCGCCGGGCTTTTTAGAAAAGTGGTCGGAGCGATAGGATTTGAACCTACGACCCCTTCACCCCCAGTGAAGTGCGCTACCAGGCTGCGCCACGCTCCGTCATTGTCTCCGAGATATCGTCCTCGGAGTGGCCGCACTATAGAGACGGGGACACCTTCGGGCAACAACTTGCCGGGTGTCTCTGCGATTTTTCAGCAGATTTTTAGAAAGGTTTTTCAGGCTGGTGTTTTGGCGGCCAGCAGCTCGGCACGGATGCTTTCCAACTCGCCCAGGATGCTTTGCAGTTCCTGGCGCTGGTGGTTATCAAGTTGTCTTTCCGTATCGTCCGGGGATGGGGCGCCAGATGATGAAGGTGCCGGTTCTGGTTCCGCCGCCGGCAGCTTGCCGCCGCCTTCGCGCAGCAGCTTCTGTACGCCCTTGATGGTGTAGCCGTCGTCGTAAAGCAGGCCGCGAATACGTTCCAGCAAGGCCATGTCTTCGGGGCGGTAAAAGCGCCGCCCGCCGCCCCGCTTCATGGGTTTGACGGACGTGAACTTGGTTTCCCAGAACCTGAGAACATGTTGCGGCAGATCAAGGTCAGCGGAAACTTCGCTGATGGTACGGAAAGCCCTATCAGATTTCGGGGCCGATTTAGGGGCGGAATTTTCGCCCGCCGCGGTCATGCCTCGGACGGTTCGCCGGAAATGGCGCGTTCATTGATCCGGCTTTTCAGGACTTGCGAGGGACGGAAAACCAGCACCTTGCGAGGCAGGATCGGAACTTCCTCACCGGTTTTCGGATTGCGCCCGATGCGCTGTCCCTTCTGGCGAACGGAAAAACTGCCGAAAGACGAAATCTTCACAGTTTCGCCACGGGCCAGGGCCGACGACATTTCGGATAGCACGGACTCTAGAAGATCCGCGGACTCGTTTCTCGACAAGCCGACTTCCTGATAGACAGCTTCTCCTAGCTGCGCGCGCGTTACGGTTTTCCCGGACATGCCTACGGACCCCCTGTTGGAACCAAGCATGGAGGGTATCGTGAGCGGAGAAATCCGTCAATATCAAAGGGATGGAGAAATTTTCCCGTCGGCTACCAGCGTACCAGTCCGGCGCCCCAGGTCAGGCCCCCGCCCATGGCCTCCATCAGCACCAGATCGCCTTTTTTGATACGCCCGTCGCGGACGGCCTCGTCCAGCGCCAGCGGTATGGAGGCGGCGGACGTGTTGGCATGACGCTCAACGGTGATGACGATCTTTTCCACCGGCAGGCCCAGTTTCCTAGCCGTGCCGTCGAGGATGCGCTTGTTGGCCTGATGGGGAACGATCCAGTCGATATCGTCGGGGCTCATGCCGTTGGCGTCGAGTGCCTCTTCGACAATGGCCGCCAGGTTGGTAACCGCGTGGCGGAAAACCTCGCGCCCATTCATGCGTACATGACCGACGGTCTGGGTCGAAGACGGCCCGCCATCGACGTACAGAAGATCATTGGTTGCGCCGTCGGAATGCAAATGGGTTGAAAGAATACCGGGGCCACGATTGTGTCCGGCTTCGCCGGCGTTGGCCTCCGGGTCGCCCTCGGAAGCCCGCAAGACAACGGCCCCTGCCCCGTCGCCGAATAGCACGCAGGTCGTGCGGTCTTCCCAATCGAGGATGCGGGAAAAGGTTTCCGCCCCGATCAGCACGACGGTCTTGCACTGACCGGTCTTGATGAAGTTGTCGGCGATCGCCAGGCCGTAGACGAAGCCGGAGCAGACGGCCTGGATATCAAAAGCGGCGCCGTTGATCATGCCGAGCCGGTGTTGCACCTTGGTCGCCGTCGCCGGGAAGGTATTGTCCGGCGTCGTCGTCGCCAGCACCACCATATCGACCTCTGTTGCCGGAATGCCGGCATGCTCCAAGGCCCTCTCGGCGGCCTTGAGCGCCAGATCGGACGTCAGTTCGCCGTCCGCCGCCAGATGCCGCTGGCGAATGCCGGTGCGCGACTGAATCCATTCATCCGTCGTTTCCAGCTTGGAAGACAGTTCATCGTTGGTGACAATGCGTTCGGGCAGGTAAGACCCGCAGCCGACAATTTCTGATCGTATATTCATTCGCCTACGACGGCCTCTTTCATTTCTCGGCTATGCCCGGACAGTTGCGCGTAGTCTTCCTTGATAACTTCGTTGAAGGAATGGGAAATCATTTCTTCGGCGACATGGATGGCCTTGGAAAAACCGTAGGCGTCCGTACCGCCGTGGCTTTTGATGCAAATTCCGTTAAGCCCGAGGAACATGGCCCCATTATAAAGCCTGGGATCAACCCGCATCTTGAATTTCTTCAAAGCGCTTCTCGCCATCAAAGCGCCCAACTTGGAGATCAGGCTTCCGGTCAACGCCTGCTTGAGGAATTCCCCGAACATCTTTGCCGTGCCTTCGGCCGTTTTCAGGGCGATGTTGCCGGTAAAGCCGTCGGTGACGACCACGTCGACCACGCCCCGCCCTATGTCATCGCCTTCGATAAAGCCGTGGAATTTGATCGGCAGGGTGGTCTCCTGAAGCAAGGCGGAGGCCTTTTTAACGGCTTCGTTGCCTTTCAGGTTTTCAGCACCCACGTTGAGAATACCGATGGAAGGGTTTTCAATACCCAGTACATTGCGGGCGAAGACTTCGCCCATCACCGCAAACTGAACCAGATTGTCGGCGTCGCAATCGACATTGGCGCCGAGGTCGAGCATGACGCTTTCGCCCTGCAAGGTCGGGTAATAGCCGGCGATGGCCGGGCGGTCGATTCCGGGCAGGGTCTTGAGGACGAACTTTGCCATCGCCATCAAGGCGCCTGTGTTGCCGGCCGAGATAACACCGGCGGCTTCGCCCGAATGGACGGCGTCAATGGCCAACCGCATGGAAGAGTTCCGACCCGCCCGAAGCGCCGTGGACACCTTCTGCTCGTTGGTAATGGCCTCGTCGGTGTGACGTATTTCCGAAACTGCGGCCGCTTTTGGATGTTTTTCCAGCAAAGGCTCTAGCTTCGCCCGATCCCCGAACAGCAGAAATTTCACCTTTGAAAGGTGTGCAAGCGAGGCTTCGATGCCTTCGATCACCATGTCGGGCGCGTTATCGCCACCCATGGCGTCGATGGAAAGCGTCAAGGGCTCTGTCAAAGGGGCCCCCCTTCGGGCCGGTCCATGGATTTAGGAAAGTGGCCCACAAAAAAACTTAAGCGGCGTCGTCGGCTTCCACAACTTCGCGGCCGTTATACTGACCGCAAGCGTCACAGATATGATGTGGCCGTTTCTGTTCACCGCAATTCGGGCATTCCTCGTTCGTGGAGGAAGGCAGGGAATCATGGGCGCGGCGCATATTGCGCCGGGATTTGGATATTTTTTTCTTAGGGACTGCCATCTATAGATACCTCAATAAGGGGCGCCGTCCTTGGCGCGAGCATACTTATACCGATTAACCGCACGTGGGCAAGAAACTTACCATTGTTACATTGTCATTTTTCCAGTTTTTCCTTCAACGGCGCCAAACCCGCAAAGGGGCTGTTTTTGGCGCCGGTTCCGGTTTCGGCTCCGTTTTCCGGGGAATTCCCCTTATTCGGACCACTGGAATATTCACCCAAGGAAGCGCCGGGCTTCCTTGGAAATGGGTCGATCTCCAAAGCCAGTTGTTCCGCTACGGCCTCGCCGGCGTCGATTTGGCCGTCCGTCAGGGGTTCCGGCGGGATTTCGTTTTCCTCGTCGCCGTCAACTTCGAAGCTTTCCAACTCCGCCCCGGGGCCGTCCAGGGAGGTGTCATATAGAAGGTCAACGGTTCCTTCAATAGCAGATTCCAGGGGCTCCAGCGTGATCACGCAGGTTTGCGCCACTTCGGCCCGGAAATGTCCCTGAAGATGAATAATACGGCCGCCTTTTTGCGGGCTCAGGGTGAGGGAGGCATTCAGGGCCGCAAGGGCGTTTAGCCCGAAGCGTTTGGCCAGCCGGGCGCACTCCTCGGGCGTCGCCTCGATCTCCATGGAACGCTCCACTTCGCCGATGGTATCCGGCGAAATGGGCCGGGAAAATTCAAACGGAGTGTCGTCGGTCATTATTGGTCATCCAATGTTGGCGCCGGGGTTGGAGCCGGGCCGAAAACCAGGGTTCCGGCCAACAGGTCTTCGAGGGCGGCTTTCTCCAGTTGCTTCGCTTGCCGGCGCATATAGGCGGCCAAAGCCACGATTTCCGCTTCATCGGGGTTTGCCTGGCGGTACGGGTTGCGTGCCAGGGCATCTTCGAGGGATGCCTCCCCTTTCAGACCGGATGCATAAGCCTCGATACGGCCGTAAAAGGCCTCGGCCATGGCCTTGATCTTTTTCCCGACGCCCATGTCTCCGGTGCCCATTTCCCGCAAGTTCTGGTCCATATCGGCAAACAAAATATCGAAAACTTCCTGCGACAGGCGGCTGGCTTCCCCGCTTTTGTCCTTGAGCCGGTCAAGGACCAGATAGGCATGGATCATGATCATGTCAAACCGCCCGTCCGGCGTATCGGGAACGCCGCAATTCAGGTAAAAACCGGGTTGGCGCGATTGTTCCACAATGGCCGCGTAAAGCCGGTGGGCGGCATCGCTGAAATCGTTGCTTGGGAATATACCGAACAGTTTCATGAAGGGTCCGTGTCTTGATTTAAGAGTCTTAAGTTCCGGGGGACGATTGACAAGCCGCGCCGGTGGGTGCACTTTCCGGAAATGTTCCGGAAGATATCTCCCTTGGGACGGGGATGAGCGTCCCTTCTGATCGACGAGGATGACAATTAGTGCGAAACGACCGGTTCTTCAATTGCAATCGTTTATTTCTTTATCCGGGGATTGGGGTTTTGACCCTGGTAATGACTCTGGGCCTGACCGCATGCGAAAGCCAGAAGCACACCCGCGGAAACCTGCTGGACCCCGACCGGATCGTCGATATCAAACCCGGTGAACTGTCCCGCGACGAGGTCGCCGAAATTCTGGGATCCCCATCCAGCGTCACGCCTTTTAGCAGCAACACCTGGTATTATATTTCACAACAGACGGAAACCTTTGCCTTTTTTGAGCCGGAGGTTATGGAAAGACAGATCGTTGCTATATCTTTCGATAAAAAAGGCATGGTCACGAAAGTCGATACCGTGGGCCTGAACAAGGGTATGAAGATTATTCCCGTGGCCCGCACAACACCAACCCACGGCAACAAAATGACGGTTCTGGAACAAATTGTCGGCAACCTGGGACGGTTTAAGAATACCAACAAAAACACTGCGGGCGAAGGGCAGTAACCGAACCGTTTGTTCGTAAGCGTTTTTCCCCGCCCCTCCTACATACTCCTAGGCCAGGATCGCCAGCATAAGAATGGCAACGATGTTGATGATCTTGATCATCGGGTTGATGGCCGGACCCGCGGTATCCTTGTAAGGGTCGCCGACGGTATCGCCGGTCACCGCCGCCTTGTGGGCTTCCGACCCCTTGCCGCCGTGGTTGCCGTCTTCAATGAACTTTTTGGCGTTATCCCAGGCGCCGCCGCCGGACGTCATGGACAAGGCCACGAACAATCCTGTGACGATGGTGCCCAACAGCATGGCGCCAAGGGCTGAGAACGCCGCCGCCTGACCGGCAATGGCGTTGATGGCGAAATACATGATGATCGGCGCGAACACCGGCAGCATGGACGGAACGATCATTTCCTTGATTGCCGTTTTCGTCAGCAAATCGACACAGGTGGCGTAATCGGGTTTGCCCGTGCCTTCCATGATGCCCGGGATTTCCCTGAACTGGCGGCGTACTTCGACCACCACCTGGCCACCGGCGCGGCCGACCGCCATCATACCCATGGATCCGAACAGGAATGGCAGCAGGCCTCCGATGAACAGGCCGATCACGATGAACGGATCCTGCAGATTGAAGGTTACGGTCAGTTTCGGAAAATAATGAGAAAGATCTTCGGTATAGGCCGCGAACAGAACCAGCGCAGCCAGCCCGGCCGATCCGATGGCGTAGCCCTTGGTGACGGCTTTGGTGGTATTGCCGACCGCATCCAGCGCATCCGTAGTCTTGCGGACGTCTTCAGGCAGTTCCGCCATTTCGGCGATTCCGCCGGCGTTGTCGGTGACCGGCCCGAAGGCATCCAGGGCTACGACGATACCGGCCAGCGCCAGCATGGTCGTAGCGGCAATGGCCAGGCCGTAAAGACCGGCATTCATAAAGGCGACAATAATCCCGCCGCAAATGACCAGGACCGGAAGCGCCGTCGCTTCCATGGAAACGGCCAGTCCCTGAATAACATTGGTGCCGTGCCCGGTGGTGGACGCTTCTGCGATAGAGCGCACCGGGCGGAAATCGGTGCCGGTGTAATATTCGGTGATCCAGACGATCAGCCCGGTCACGAACAGGCCGGCCATGGCGCTGATGTACAGGCCTGTACCCGTCACCATGCGCCCGCCCATGTCGTAGCCGGTGTCCCAGCCGACCATGGTTGAGATCACGCCGCCGATCAGGACGGCGGCAATCACGGCGGACGCGATAAAGCCTTTGTAGAGTGCGCCCATGATGTTTTGGCTGGCGCCCAATTTGACGAAAAACGTCGCCACGACCGAACCCAGAATACACACCGCCCCAATCGTCAGCGGCAGAATCATCATCAAATCCTGGGCCGGACCGGTGAAGAAAATGGCGCCCAGAAGCATGGTCGCGACAATCGTCACGGCATAGGTTTCAAACAGGTCCGCCGCCATGCCGGCACAGTCGCCGACATTGTCGCCGACATTATCGGCGATGACAGCGGGATTGCGGGGATCGGCCTCGGGAATACCGGCCTCGACCTTGCCGACCAGATCGGCGCCGACGTCCGCGCCCTTGGTGAAGATGCCGCCGCCGAGACGGGCAAAAATGGAAATTAGAGAAGCCCCGAAGCCAAGCGCGACAAGGGCTTCAAGGATATGGCGGATGCCTTCCGGGGTTCCCGGGTTCCCGGTAGCACGAAGGAAAAAGTAATACCCGGCGACGCCCAACAGCGCCAGACCGACCACCAACATTCCGGTGACGGCGCCGGATTTGAAGGCAATGTCCAGCCCCCCCGCGAGACCCGACGAGCGGGCGGCTTCCGTGGTCCGGACGTTGGCTCGGACAGAAACGTTCATGCCGATGTAACCGGTCAGTCCGGACAGGATGGCGCCGATGAAGTAACCGATGGCGACCTTGGTCCCTAAGAAAAACCCAAGCAGCAGACCAACCACCAGACCGACGCCGGCAATGGTCTTGTACTGACGCGCAAGATAGGCGCTGGCGCCTTCCTGGATGGCATTTGCGATTTCCTGCATCCGTTCGGTTCCCGCCGGCGCGGCCAGGACCGCCCGAATGGCGTATACGCCGTAGAGAAGTGCGATAAGGCCGCTACCGATAATCAACAAGGACACGTTCGACATGCTTGAGAACCCTTTTTTTCTGAGAATGGGGCATGGCCCTGGCGGCTGGGATTGGGTCTGTCTTGAGAGCCGCTGGCGAACCGCTTGAAATTGCCCGTAATGATGAACCGTTTTGTGATGGTCAGGGGGACATAAGGTCAAAAATTTTCAAAAGAAAAATGGCAGAAGCAGACTCATAAAGCAACCGCCGGAGGATGGCCGGAAAGTCCCCGGCGCCCGGATCACTTGCGGTTTTTTGGAAGCCCCCAAAAGCCTTGCTGGAAGTGCCGTTCAGTGAGGCTGGTCGATGATCGACTGGACCAGAACGTTGGAGATCGTGTCCTTGCCCGCCGTCTTGTCGCTGATCAGTTTCAGGCGCTGTTTGATGATCAGCACATCGATTCGTTCCTCGGCCCTCAAAAGTCTCGGCAGGAAACTGTGCAGGTCACGGACGAAAGCATCCGTGATGACCGGCAGCATGTCCTTAATGCGTTTGGCTTTTTCCTCGTTATTGGTTTCCAGCTTGACCTGAATCTGTACGGTGGCGGCGACCCTGTTGCCCTGAAAGATGGGAATGGCCAAGGGTTCCATATCGATGAATACGGTGGTGTCGGCGATTTCTTTTTCGATGACTTTCTTGATTGAGCCTTTTTTCGGCTTGAATGGGCCGGCTTCCAGGAATTTCAACAGACCGATCGTGCCGCCGACCAGCATCAGGAATAGGGCGATTAACAAAATGAGTTTTTTCATAGTTTCATCGCCATAGGTCGCGCCAAAGCCGGATTACTTCATGGCGTCCATTAAACCGGTAATGGAGGGACGAGAAAAGCCTTCCCGTACAGTGCTCAGAAATGCCGGTATCCTTTTTTGCTCATGGCCAGGGCTTGGCCGTTTTCGTCCAGGACGCGAACCTCACCCGGTTTCCCCTTTCCATCGGAGATCGAACCGATTTCGCTCAGCGTCAGGTCCAGTTCGGCGGCAAGGCTGGCAATACCGGCGGCGGCCTCTTGCGGCGCGGTGAACAGCAATTCGTAATCATCGCCGCCGGCCAGGACCATGTCCATGAGGCCGGAGTCCAGGGAAATCGCGGCTTTGGCGGCATCTGACAAGGGAATCCGCGCGCTCAGCAGTTCCGCGGCCAAGCCCGATTCCCGCGCCAGGTGTCCCATATCGGCGATCAGTCCATCGGACACATCCACAGCCGCCGTTGCCAGACCGTTCAGCCGCCGGCCCAACACCACCCGCGGGCTCGGCCGGTGAAAGCGTGAAAGCAGGACATCGGCGTGTTTTTCTTCCAGCCCTTCGATCCCTTGCTTCAGGACCATGAGACCGAGGGCGGCGTCGCCGATGGTCCCGGAAACGAAAATCCGGTCTCCCGATTCGGCGCCACCCCGCCGCAGCGCTTCACCTTTCGCGACAGTGCCGAGCGCCGTAAGCGTTAGCATCATCGGTCCCGGCGTTGCCGTCGTGTCGCCGCCGACAAGGTGCAGGCCAAAGCGTTCCTGAAGAGTATTAAGCTCGTCCGAAAAGGCTTCCATCCAATCGGGCTCCCAGTCTTCCGGCAACGCCAGGGCCAGGGTATAGACCCACGGGTCCGCTCCCATGGCGGCCAGGTCCGACAGGTTGACCCCGATCAGGCGGGTGGCCACGTCTCGCGGGTTTTCGTCGATGGGGAAATGAACGCCCGACGTCAGACTATCGGCGGTAACGACCAATTCCCGGTTTGGCGGCGGCGAAAGCACGGCGGCGTCATCGCCCAGACCCAACGCACCGGCCTCCCCCTTCGCCAAGGGGGCAAAAAACCGGGCGATCATTTCGAACTCATCGGGTTTTCCGTCGGCAGCCATGGCGATGACTTTCAATAGGAACGGGTGGCAATAGGAACGGGCGGGTTACAGTTCCCCGGTTCTCAGGTCCCTGGCCAACCGGTCCAGGATTCCGTTGATCAGTCCGGTTTCGGGTCCTTCAAAAAAAGCGTGGGCGACATTCATGTATTCGTTGATGACGACACTGGCCGGGACGCTCGGTTTGTTGTCCAGTTCATATATGGCGGCCCGGAGCAGAACCCGGATCAGAGGCTCCAGCCGCTCCACAGTCCACTCCCCCTTCAGGACGGGGCCGATCAGGCCGTCCAGTTTATCACGGTTTTCCGCTACGCCTTGAACCAGATCGCGCAGCCAATCCCTGTCAGGTTCTACCAGGGCAAGGTCCCCGTTTCCGTTTCCGTCCCCGTCATCGCTGCCGCCGTTCTGGCCCAGGTAAGCGGCCAGCGCCTCCCCGGGTTCGGCGGTTTGGCCGAACTTACCCTGTTCATCCTCTCCGGTGGTCCAGCGTTTGAGCATGAATTCTTCAAGCACTGCGTCCGCGTCGGCGTCCACCATGTCCATTTCATAGAGCGCCTGAACGGCGGCGAGGCGGGCGGAGGAACGGCGGTTGCCGGTGGGGTTGATCCCATTTTCGGCAGATGTGGTCATCGCTGGGCCAGACGAAGGTCTTTTTTCAATTCCATCATTCTGAGGCAGGCAACAGCAGCATCCGCGCCCTTGTTGCCGCGCGCGGGGTCTGCGCGTTCTTCCGCCTGCGCGCGGTTTTCACAAGTTAGAATGCCGAAGCCGAGCGCCACGGACTGGTGAATGGAAATATCCATCAACGACCGCGAGGCTTCGCGGCAGATGTGATCGTAATGGTCGGTTTCCCCCCGGATCACCGCGCCCAGTGCGATGAAACCGGTATAATCCCGGGTCGCCGAATGTGTTTCCATGGCGCGGATAGCGAAGCGGACTGCCGCCGGGACTTCAAAGACGCCCGGCACGTCCAGACGTTCATGGCCGATCCCGGCTTCATCGAGGACGGCAATGGCGCCCTCGGCCATATGGTCGGCGATTTCTCCGTAGAAACGGGCCTCGACGATTAAAACGCAGGGCTTTTCGGTCATTTGGCTTTTCTTTCTAAAACGGTATTCAGGAGGCTTTGATGGGCCGTTGATCGACGACGCTCAGTTCGTAGCCCTCAATGCCGATGATGGTGTGTTGCGTGTTGGACAGAAGAATCATTTTGTGGATTCCGAGGTCCAAAAGAATTTGTGCGCCGACGCCGTAATCGCGGAGTTCACCGGATTTGCCGTCCGTTTTCTCTTTTGATGTTTCTTTGCCCTCTTTGGTGCCCAACCGGGCCTGAATACGGTTCGACAAGGCCGCACGATGCGGTTCGCGAAGCAAAACCAGGACGCCCCGCCCCTCGTCTCCGATCATCTGCATGGCTTGCTGCAATTCCCCGGCCTTGCCGCTGTCGCTGTCGCCGAAGACATCGTCGAGCAAATTGAGGGCGTGCATGCGGACCATCACCGGCTCCTCGCCGGAAGGATCCCCCTTCACCAGGGCGATATGTTCGGCGTAGGCGATCTGGTTGGTGTAGACGTACATTTTGAATTCGCCGCCATGGAGGCTGTTGATGGACGATTCAATCGTCCGCTCGACGATCCGGTCGTTGCGAAGCCGATAGGCGATGAGATTGGCAATGGTGCCGATCTTGAGGCCATGAAACTGGGCGAATTTTACCAAATCCGGCATCCGCGCCATGGTGCCGTCTTCGTTCATGATTTCGCAGATTACGCCAGACGGGTTAAGCCCGGCCAGCCGCGAGACGTCGACGGCGGCTTCGGTATGACCGGCGCGGACCAGCACGCCCCCATCCCTGGCTTCGAGCGGAAACACATGGCCGGGGCTGACGATGTCGGCGGAACCTTTTTTGGGATCGATGGCGGCGGCGATGGTGCAGGCGCGATCAGACGCCGAAATGCCCGTGGTCACCCCTTCCCTGGCTTCGATGGAAACCGTGAACGCGGTTTCGTGACGGGAATGGTTCCGCTGCGCCATCAGCGGCAGGTCCAGTTCGCGCAGTCTGTCGGCGGTCAGGGTCAGGCAGATCAGGCCGCGTCCGTGTTTGGCCATGAAATTGACCGCGTCCGGGGTCGCCATCTGCGCCGGAATGACAAGGTCGCCCTCGTTTTCGCGTTCCTGGTCATCGACGAGGATAAACATGCGTCCGTTACGCGCCTCTTCGATGATTTCCTCGACAGATGATAAATTTTCCATATACGACAAAGGCTTGGTTCCTAAATTTTTTCTAGCCCTGCTGGACAAGGCGCGCAACATAGCGCGCCAGCATATCGATTTCCAGATTTACCCGGTCCCCGGCCTTGAGGGTGCCTAAGGTGGTTTCCTGTAATGTGTGGGGAATGACGTTGATGCCGAAGGTATAGCCATCCACCGTATTGACCGTCAGGGACACGCCGTCCAGCGCGACCGAGCCTTTGGCCGCGATCATCGGGCTTAAGCTTTCAGGGGCATCAAAGGTCATGCGCCGGGAGTCTCCTTCCTCCCTGATGCTCGAAAGCGTGGCGATGCCGTCCACGTGGCCCGAGACAATATGCCCGCCGAGTTCATCACCCATTTTCAGGGCGCGCTCGAAATTTACCGGCGCGCCTTCCGTCCAATCCTGCATGGTTGTCAGGTCCAGGGTTTCAGCGGATACGTCGGCGGCAAACCAGTGTTCTCCCCCCTCTCCCTGGCCTTTATCGACGACGGTCAGGCAGACGCCGGAACAACAAATAGACGCGCCCATATCCACGCTTTCGGTATCAAAGCCGGTGGAAAACTCGAAGCGGGTATCGCCGGACGGTTTAATCGCCCGGACGCGTCCAAGGTCTGTGATGATGCCGGTAAACATAGTCTTGTTCCTAACTTACCAGGAGGCCCGGCGATAGGTTTCGAGGATGTCGTCGCCCGCTTCCGAAAGGGAATCGCGGGCGAACGTCGGGGCTTCGGCGACGGCGTCGATGCCGAAGGCGGCCACCGCGCCCCGGCCGTCGCCGCCAATCAGTTTCGGAGACCGGAACCAGGCCAGCCGGTCGATCAGGTCTGCTTTGACCATGGCGGCAGCCAGATCGCCGCCGCTTTCCACCAGAACCCGCGTCAGCCCGCGCCGCCCAAGTTCGGCGGCGAACCATGTCAGGTCCGGCCTGTTGTCTTCTCCGGCTTCGGCTTCGATAACGGTGACGCCTAGGCTTTCCAGGGCGGTGCGCCGCACCTTGTCACACCCTACCATGGTCACGACCCAAGTCGGAACGCTGCGCGCGGTTTGCGCCAGTTGGCTTTCGGGGCTTAAGCGCAAGGAACTGTCGGCGACGATGCGCACCGGTGAGCGGTCTTCCATTCCCGGCAGACGGCAGGTCAGCGCGGGGTCGTCGGCCAGCGCCGTGCCGATGCCGATCAGGATGGCGTCGTGATCGGCGCGAAGGCCGTGGGCAAAGGCCCTGGCCGGCGCACCGGTAATCCATTTGCTGTTGCCCCTGGCGGTGGCGACGCGGCCGTCGAGCGTGGTCGCGGTTTTCAGAGTGAACAGTGGACGGCCTTGCGTGATACGCATCAGGAATCCGGCGTTAAGCGTGCGCGCGTCTTCCCGGCAAAGGCCGGTTTCCGTCATAATACCGGCGTCCCGGAGGCGCTGGATTCCAGCTCCGGAAACGCGGGGGTCCGGGTCTTCGAGGGCGATCACGCAACGCTTAATTCCGGCTTCGATAAGCGCCACCGAACAGGGCGGGGTTTCGCCTTCGTGGTCACACGGTTCCAGCGTCACATAAGCGGTGGCGCCTTGGGCCAGGTCTCCGGCCCGCACCAGCGCTTCGGTTTCCGCATGCGGCCGGCCGTGGACTTGAGTCCAGCCGCGCCCGACGATCTGGCCATTGAGATCGTCGCGCACCAGAACACAGCCGACAGTCGGGTTCGGCCACACCGTACCCAGCCCGCGTCGGGCCAGGGCCAAGGCGGAGCGCATGGCCTCGAGGCCGGGATCGTTAGAAGAGAGTCGGTTAGTCCTGTTCACTGCCCAGTTTGCCCACAAAAGCCTCGAAATCCTTGGCCTCCCGGAAATTCCGGTAGACCGAGGCAAAGCGGACAAACGCGACCTGATCCAGTTCGGCAAGGGATTCCATGACCATCTCGCCGATGACTTTGGTCGGGATTTCGTTCTCGCCCAGGGTTTCGAGACGCCGTTGGATGCTGTTGGCGATGCGCTCCATGCGCTCTTCGTCCACCGGGCGCTTGCGGAGCGCTATTTTCAGCGACCGCAAAAGCTTCTCCCGGTCGAAGGGGGTCTTATCGCCGTTGCTTTTGGTAACCGAAAGTTCACGCAGCTGCACCCTTTCAAAGGTGGTGAAGCGCGATGAGCACTCCGGGCAAAGACGCCGCCGGCGGATGGTGGCGTTATCTTCCGTCGGGCGTGAGTCTTTTACCTGAGTGTCACTGTGGCCGCAAAATGGACAGCGCATGAGCTGGTTCCCCTAAAAAGTCCTAAGCGTTAGCGTAAATCGGGAATTTCTGGCACAAGGCCGTGACTTTTTCCCTGGCCGCGCTTTCGGCGGCGCTGTTGTCGTCCGGATTGGCCGCAAGCCCGTCCAGCACGTCGCTGATCAGGTGTCCGACCTGCTTGAATTCGTCCATGCCGAAACCGCGCGTGGTCGCTGCCGGCGATCCCAGCCGGATGCCAGACGTGACCATCGGCTTTTTCGGATCGAACGGAATGCCGTTCTTGTTGCAGGTCATCCAGGCCCGCTCGAGGCTGGCTTCGGCATCCCGGCCGGTCAGGCTCTTGGGCCGGAGGTCGACCAGCATCAGATGCGTGTCGGTGCCGCCCGAGACGATGTCGCAGCCCCGTTCCACCAGAACCTCGGCGAGAACCCTGGCGTTATCGATTACAGCCTGGGAATAGACCTTGAATTCGGGCCTGAGCGCTTCGCCGAAGGCCACCGCCTTGGCGGCGATGACGTGCATCAGCGGTCCGCCCTGAAGGCCCGGGAAAACGGCGGAATTGATCTTTTTGGCGTATTCCTCGTTGTTGGTCAGAACCATGCCGCCGCGCGGACCACGGAGCGTCTTGTGGGTCGTCGTCGTGGTGACGTCGGCGATCGGCACCGGGCTAGGGTGCAGTCCGGCGGCGACCAGTCCGGCGAAATGCGCCATATCGACCATCATAATCGCGCCGACTTTGTCGGCGATGGCGCGGAAACGCTCGAAATCGATGGTGCGCGGATAGGCGGAGCCACCGGCGATAATCAGCTTGGGCTTGTGTTCATCGGCCAGGCTTTCGACCTCGTCGAAATCGATCTGGGCGTCTTCCTTGCGAACGCCATACTGGACGGCGTTAAACCACTTGCCCGACTGGGCCGGCGGAGCGCCGTGGGTCAGATGGCCACCGGCGGCCAGCGACAGGCCCATGATGGTGTCGCCCGGCTGCAACAGGGCCATCATTACGGCGCCGTTGGCCTGACAGCCGGAATGGGGCTGGACGTTGACGAATTCGCTGCCGAACAGTTCCTTGGCGCGGTCGATGGCGAGGGTCTCTGCGACATCGACGAATTCACAGCCTCCGTAATAACGCCGCCCGGCATACCCTTCGGCATATTTGTTGGTCATGATGCCGCCCTGGGCCTCCATGACGGCCTTGGAAACGATGTTTTCCGAAGCGATCAATTCGATTTGGTTTTGTTGGCGTCCGAGTTCCTCGTCGATGGAGGCCATCAGGGCAGGGTCGCGTTCGGCCAGGGGTTCGGAGAAAAAGCGTTCCAGGTTTTCGTTATCGTAGGGAGACATGGCTTTCTTGGTATCCTATTGGGGGTCTGAGAGTTTATTGACACGGCGGGTGTGACGCCCGCCTTCTTCGAATTCCGTTTCCAGAAAAATTTTTAAGCAGTCGCGCGCAACCTCGGGTCCGATGGTGCGCCCGCCGAAACAGATGACGTTGGCATCGTTATGCTGGCGCGCCAGCTTTGCCGTCAGCGCGTCATGAACGAGGGCGGCGCGGATGTCCGTATCCCGGTTGGCGGCGATGGAAATGCCGATGCCGCTGCCGCAGATCAGCACGCCGCGCTTGGCTTTGCCTTCCTTCATGGCGCCGGCGAGGGCGTATCCGAAGTCCGGGTAATCCACGGAATCCAGGCTGTCGGAACCGAGATCAAGAACCGAGTAGCCCATATCCATGAGGTCTTTTCTCAATTCGGTTTTAAGTTCAAATCCGCCGTGGTCGCTGGCGATGGCGATGGTTTCCGGGGACGCGTCTGAGGGCATGGTGTCTGGCTTTGTCTGTTGGAATTATGGTTGGCCGTTAATTCAGCCGATTAGATACCATATATCGAATCCCTATGCCAAGCAGCCACAATCACTCGGGGCAGGCCCAAGGCCTAGATTTTTTTTAACACTAGGCGGCTTTAGACGCCTTTGGTCCGGGGCTGGGTTGCAAGTGTGCTTTTTTTATCTACCCCGACGATTCCATTGTTGTCAGCTTTCCGCTGGCTTTCTATGATGCGGGTTCACCTGAAATGATCTCCGGCAAACGAGGGATCGACCAAGCCGAAACGGGCAATAAAGTAACGGGCAATTTTTTCAGGGGGGTCCAGGGATGACCGAACAAAAATCGCAAAATGTTCCGCGTCAGGATATTTTGCGTATGGCCGCCGATATCACGGCGGCTTATGTCGCTCAGAACAAAATCGAAAAGTCACTAATTCCGAACATTATTAAATCCGTTTTCAACACCATGGCAGGCCTTTCCAACGGCGGCGCCGGGCCTGAGGAGAAGCCCAAAAAGCCGGCTGTCGCCGTGCGCCGTTCGGTGATGCCGGATTTCATCGTCTGCTTGGAAGACGGCCGCAAGATGAAGATGCTGAAACGGCATCTGCGGACGGCTTATAACCTGAGCCCGGAAGAATATCGGAGCCGCTGGGGTTTGCCGCCGGAATATCCCATGGTGGCGCCCAATTACGCCAAACGCCGGTCTGATTTCGCCAAGAAAATAGGGCTTGGCCGTAAATAAGGCTGAAAACCGGTAATGGCGCCTGAAGCGGGAGCCTATATTTCCCCGGTTTCTTTCTTTTTCGCCAGCACATAGGCCAGTTTATTGGCGGCGTTGCGCTTGATTTGCTCCTTGGTGGCATCCACGGGGGCGATCATGGTGACCTCGATCCGCGTGATCGGGTCGATGGCGACGACGCGAAGACTGTTGCCGACGCGCCGGTATTCGATCAGGACTTCCGGAAGATGTACGTTTTTTGGCGACACGCCTGGAATTCCCCCTGGCCCTCCTAGATTCCTTACAATCTGCCTTTTTTGGCGTGAGGGTCAAGTGGTCCGATTGGCGAGAGCCCTACATGTTCCGCCGGTACTGGCCGCCGGCTTCGAACAGGGCATCCGTAATCTGGCCCAAGGTGCAGCATTGCACGGCTTCCATCAGAACGGCAAAGACGTTGCCGCCGGATGTCGCGGTTTCCCGGATTTTCGCCAATGCCTTTGGCGCGGCTTTGGCGTTGCGCTTCTTGAAGGCTTCCAGGCGTTTTATCTGATTGTCTTTTTGTGCCCTGGATGAGCGTTGCAGCCGGGTCGCGGCAGGGCTATCTGCGCTATCCACGTCGAGGAACGTGTTGACGCCGATGATGGGCAGCGTGCCATCGTGCTTGCGGGTTTCATAAAGCATGGATTCTTCCTGGATTTTTCCGCGCTGATAACCGGTTTCCATAGCTCCAAGCACGCCGCCGCGTTCGGAAATCCGTTCGAATTCCTGTAAAACCGCCTCTTCCACCAGATCGGTCAGTTCATCGATGATGAACGCGCCCTGGTTCGGGTTCTCGTTCTTGGTCAGGCCCCATTCCTTGTTGATAATCAGCTGGATCGCCATGGCCCGGCGCAGGCTTTCCGGCGTCGGCGTGGTGAAGGCCTCGTCGTGGGCGTTGGTGTGCAGGCTGTTGCAGTTGTCATAAACTGCGATCAGGGCCTGCAATGTGGTCCGGATATCGTTGAAATCCATTTCCTGAGCATGCAGGGACCGTCCGGACGTTTGTATATGATATTTAAGGCGTTGTGATCGTTTGTTACCATTATACTTGAACCTCATGGCGGTGGCCCATATGCGCCGCGCGACGCGCCCCATAACAGTGTATTCCGGGTCCATGCCGTTAGAGAAAAAGAACGATAAATTAGGCACAAAGTCATCAATCTTCATGCCTCGTGCAAGGTAGGCCTCGACGAAGGTGAAGCCGTTGGCCAGGGTAAATGCCAGTTGCGAGATCGGATTGGCTCCGGCTTCGGCGATGTGATAGCCGGAAATCGACACCGAATAGAAGTTTTTGATCCGGTTTTCTATGAAATACTCCTGGATATCGGCCATCATCTTGAGCGCGAACTCCGTCGAGAAGATGCAGGTGTTCTGGCCCTGGTCCTCTTTCAGGATATCGGCCTGAACGGTGCCACGGACGTTTTCCAGCACTGTTTTTCGGATTTTAGCGGCCTCCTTTGGTTTCGGAGCACGTTTTTTCACCTTCTTGAAGGAGTCCAGGGCCTGCGTGATGGCGGTGTTGAGGAACATGGCCAGAATGGCCGGCGCCGGGCCGTTAATGGTCATGGAGACCGACGTGGACGGACTTAACAGGTCAAATCCGCCGTACAGCACCTTCATGTCGTCCCAGGTCGCCACGGAAACCCCGGAATTCCCAACTTTTCCATAGATATCGGGGCGTTTGTCGGGATCGCGGCCATACAGCGTCACGGAATCGAAAGCCGTCGACAGCCGCTTCGCCTCGGAATGCCGAGACAACAACTTGAAGCGCTCGTTTGTTGCCTTTGGATCACCCTCGCCTGCGAACATTCGGGTCGGGTCTTCCTCGGCGCGTTTGAAGGGGAAGACGCCGGCCGTATAGGGGAAGAAGCCGGGCAGGTTTTCTTTCAATAGCCATTTCAGGATTTCGCCGTCGTCTTCGTATGCAGGAAGCGCCACCCGCGACACGGGTAACCCGGACAGGGTTTCGTATTTCAGGGCGAGCGATTTTTCCGCCGCCTGGGTTATTTTTCGGTTCGCGGTTGCGCTGGGTCTGCCGCCTTCTCCAGCGGTCGAAGCGTCATCGCCTGAAAGCGATTTTTTTCTCTCCGGCCACGTCTCGAGAAGTTTTTTGGCGCGCGGATCCATCGCTTCGTCGCGCCCCTCGATCAAACGCGTCAGGTCTTCGGCGGGCTTTCCGTCTGCTTCCAGAATCCGTTTCGCTGCGGTCAATTGCTGGCGCTCACGGGCGAGGGAAACCTGTTCGGAAATGATCCGGTGATAGCCCCGGACCGTGGCGGCGATTTCGGCCAGATAGCGGCTCCGCTCTGGCGGCACTATGGCCGTGTCGTGGGTTTCAAAAACGCCGGCATCTATTCCCGGGCCTGGCTCCGATCCGGCCAACTCAGCATTCAAACCGACCGGTTTGGACTTAATGCTTAAGCTTTTAAAATTCTTAAAAATAAATCGTTCTAAAATACCTTTATAAAGAGTGGTGACTCCGGGATCTGAGAATCGCGAGGCGATGGTTGGAAAGACCGGCATTTGGTCCGGCGAACGGGTGAAGTCCTTGCGGTTTCTCTGCACCTGTTTGCGCACATCGCGAAGCGCATCGAGGGCGCCCAGGCGGTCCATTTTATTGATCGCGACGACGTCGGCAAAGTCCAGCATGTCGATCTTTTCGAGTTGGCTGGCTGCGCCGAAATCTGGGGTCATGACGTAGAGCGATACGTCCGTGCTGTCGACGATGGCGGCATCCCCCTGCCCGATGCCGGGTGTTTCGACGATGATCAGATCGAAGCCCGCAGCCTGGCAGCAGGCAACGATGTCATCGAGGGCTTCCGGCACCTCGTTTTTCGATTCACGTGTCGCGAGTGAGCGCATGAAAATTTTCGGCGACGAAATGGCGTTCATGCGGATGCGGTCGCCCAGGAGCGCGCCGCCGGTCCGTCGCCTGGACGGATCGATGGCGATGACGGCGATTTTCGGCTCGTTGCTGTAAAGCCGGAAACGCAGGATCAATTCGTCCGTCAACGATGACTTTCCCGCCCCGCCGGTGCCGGTGATGCCGAGCACGGGAGCAGCTTTGCCCGCCTCCATTCTGCCCTTGGCCAGGGCGCGAATGGCCTGTAAGGTTTTCTTCGCAAGGACGCCCGCTTCGAGCGCCGTAATGAAGCGCGCAAGATCCGGGTGTTTCCCCTTTTCAAGGCCTTTCAGGGTATTGGGAAGCCGTTTTTCCGGCCCCGGACTGGTACCTGCGGGTCCGGCAAGGCCGATCATTTCCTCGACCATGCCGTCCAGGCCCATTTTCCGGCCGTCTGCGGGGGTGTAGAGACGGCAAACCCCGTATTCGGTGAGGGTTTCGATCTCGGATGCGGTAATGACCCCGCCGCCGCCGCCGAAAACCTTGATTTCCGGTCGTCCGCGCTCTTTCAGCAGGTCGATCATGTATTTGAAATATTCGACATGCCCGCCCTGATAGGAACTGACGGCGATGCCGTGGGCGTCTTCATGAATGGCGGCGGTGACGATTTCTTCAACCGAGCGGTTATGGCCTAAGTGAATGACCTCGACCCCCGCGCCCTGCAGGATGCGGCGCATGATGTTGATGGCGGCGTCATGGCCGTCGAACAGGCTGGCGGCAGTGACGAAACGGACGGGTGGAGTCCCGGTTTTTTTATGAATTTTCCGTGTGGCGGCTGATTTTCCGGCCATTTTGACAGGTATTTTGCGGGTTTTAGTAGTAGCGGCAGGTCGTCGGGGCACGGTTCGTTGGCTCCTGCTGAATGATGTATCCGGACATAAGGTAATCATGTTGTCCGGAACATGCTTTCCGTTTACGTAAACGTAAGATATTTTACCGGCCCGGTAAAGAGCTTGAAACCGGGATTCCGGACCCTTACTCTCCGGGAAGAACAATTGTTTCCGGTGTAGGCTGAGCGGTTCACCCCCCTTCCCGGTTTTGCTCCAGGATACGACTCCGAAATTTGCAAGGACCAAGCCCTTGAAACATACGGATAAAAAGCCGGCAGGAAAATTTCCCCGCACCCGCATGCGGCGCAACCGCATGGATGCATGGTCGCGCGCCCTGGTGGCGGAAAACAGCCTCACGTCGTCAGACCTGATCTGGCCTGTGTTTGTTACCGAAGGCGGAAATGCCCGCGAACCTGTTCCTTCTATGCCGGGGGTGAACCGGCTCGGTATCGAGGCTTTGGTTGAAAGCCTTAGCGAGGTCAAGGACTTAGGCATTCCAGCCATCGCGCTTTTCCCCTATACGGACGAATCCCTGAAAACGCCGGAAGCGGAGGAGGCCTACAACCCGGGAAACCTGGTCTGCCGCGCCGTTGAGGCGGTCAAAGACGCCCATCCGGAGATCGGCATCCTGTGTGACGTGGCGCTGGATCCCTACAATTCCGACGGCCACGACGGCCTGGTCCGGGACGGCAAAGTCCTCAACGATGAAACGGTCGAGATTTTGTGCCGCCAGTCCGTGGTTCAGGCCCGCGCCGGGTGTGATATTATCGCACCATCGGACATGATGGACGGGCGCGTCGCCGCCATCCGCGATGCCCTGGATGGTGCAGGTTTCCAAGATGTCCGCATCACGGCCTATGCGGCGAAATACGCGGCCGCTGTTTACGGCCCCGTCCGCCCTGCTGGGG